>Ga0208038_1001587_pt1 | contig 11923 bp, 12 predicted proteins | sample June2015DPH_16_1_FD_184714 | JGI IMG/M metagenome (GOLD analysis project Ga0208038, IMG submission 184714) | Peatland microbial communities from SPRUCE experiment site at the Marcell Experimental Forest, Minnesota, USA - June2015DPH_16_100... | ecosystem: Environmental > Terrestrial > Soil >...
GTGGCAAGATTGAAGCTTTCCACAAAGCGTACGAGCTGGAGTCTCACCTGTTCAAGGAACATTGGAGCTTCATACGCTACTACAACTACACTAGACCGCATGAGGGAATAGGCTATTTAACTCCAGCAGAAATATACCTCAAAGACAAAGTGTAGCCCATTTTCTAGATAGAACACAATCAAAGACAACCAAAAAGGTTATACACGAAGCGTAATGAGTCGATTTTCCAAACGAGTAGACCAAGACAATCTCAACAGAATAATCGATCAAAAAGTAATCAAACTGCTAAAGGCTCAACAAAGCAATGAAGTAGATGTGGTGTTGGATGCTTCCTTCATTAAGGCTTGGAGTATTCGTCACCCGACAGATAATCAAATTGGCTACTCAGACGCTGACGCCAGAGTTGGCAGATCAGGCCGGTCCTTTGCACTAGGCTATAAGCTGCATTTATCGATTGATCACAAGACTATGCTCCCTCTCTCAAGCGTTTTTGCTTCTGCAAATCAAAATGAAAAGAAACATTCGCTAACTCTGCTGGAAAAAGCCAAGATGGTTCTTAAAAGTTGTAAAGCTAAGGTCAGAAGTGTAGTTGCAGACAGTCAGTACAGTGATTCTAAGCTTAGGAGTGCTGTAGAGAAGGTGACCATTCCTTATCCTGCTAATCATATGAAGGGTGTTGTGGGTCTTTTGAGGGTTGATAGGAAGTTTAGGACTTATGGGTCTGATGAGGACAAGATGGAGTATCATAAGAGACCATCGATTGAGGCAGTGAACAGTTTCTTGAAGACACAGTTTAGCATGGTTAATAACAAAGTTAGGGGACTTGGGCAAGTGGCGTTCTATGCGTTATGTAGTATTCTCTGTTTGGTACTAAATAGAGAAGCAGCTCAAAGGATTGGCAGACATGAGAAAGCAGTTTCACCGACCTATTTCAATACTTAATTTAGGGGCAGAGCGGCGCGCTTTTCTTTGCGATAAGCTGGCTCTAAGTATTTAGAGGAGTCAGAATCAAAGTTCTGAGTATTCTAAATCCTTGCTGTATTTTTAGTATCTCCTCTTGAGTGAGATTCAAGATTTTTACTGAGGACAAATCTTGAAAAACATTGATGTATGAGTATTCTTCCATTTTAAACCCAGCTTTTTCGAAAAACTGTTTTAAGTCATTTTCGTCGTCAAAAAAGTTGCTCTCAATGGTGCTCTCTGTGCTGCTCGAAATGCGGGTTAATCGTTTTTTCGCGTTCTCGTCGAATTGGGGGATTTTTTGCATGTCCTGCTTAGTGTGAACGTCCGTTGTAATCCAGAGTCCAGGGTATTTTTCAAGGAGTTCGTGGATGTTTCCGGCTAAGGCCTTTCTTTCGCCGCGAGTGAGATAGGGAAATAGTCCTTCAGTGATGATTGCTAACGGTCTGTCATGTTTGAAAGCGGCTGCTGCAGTTGATAAACTGTCCATGCTGAAGATGTTTGCGGGTTGAAAGTAAAGATTTGGGCGCTCACTATTTAATTTGACGAGTATTGCTTCAGCGATTTCTTTTTCTTCTTCAAGAATCTGAGGTAAATCAGTAGCCACATAAACCACATCGGGGTTTCCGGTCATTGCTAGACCGCGAGGGGAAAGTCCAGCGGCTAATTCTAGAACCTGCGTTATGCCGCGTTCTGTGAGAATTCTATTAGTGACTTTATATCGTGCCTCCCACATTGGAGCGAGTCGAATCATTGATTTTGCGCTTTCATCAGCTAATTCGTGGAAGGTTTTCTCTGCCCCGCTTTTCGTTGCAATCTCCTTGGTGAATGGAATGTCTGTAAACGCCCTGAGGTAGGCCACGAGTTTTGCGGTTGGACTTATTTTCTCATAGGATTCTTTCATGATATAGCTGAAGTCTATGTTTCTGAAAAAGGTTTCTAGATTTGGTTCTGTCAACTCTTTAAGGGATGGTTTTTCTTGTCAAAAATCGAGGGATGGGTTTTCTTTTTGATTTTTCGGTTCTCTTTAGCATAGTTAACTTGCTTATTGAGAAGGGGATTATAACGGAAGAGGAATACGAAAAGCGAGTCAAGAATCGGGTAAAAATAAGGTAGCTTTCCCGAAATGTGAAAAAAAGCTATTTTTTTGGTGGAAGAGCAGCATACATTATTTTTTTATCATTTGCGTTCAGGTCATATAGGTCACAAACAAGGTCATCGATTTGGTTTTCTATGGCATTTATTTTTCGGGAAATTAGTTCCGCCTCATTTTCAAGTTTAGCGTTAACGAATGCATTTTTTGACTTGATTAGCTCTAAAACTAGTTCGACTATCAAATTGTGTTTATCGTTTTCATTTGTCTTCTTAAAATCAATGCTTCTAATAGGGATTGAATTGGCAAATTGCTTGTTTGACGCATAAAAACCATGGCTTAAGAAAATGCTGGTTTTGCTGATGTAGAAGGATGCAATGGAGCTATTTAGAAGTGCTAGAAAATAGTAGGGGCTTTCTTTGACCTCTTGTTTTAACACTACGCTATTTACTCCAACATTTTTTGTAAAATGCTCTCCTTGTTCATCGAAAGCAACTCTCATTCTCTTTACTACATGCGGGATTAGAATTTTTGTAAATTGTTGTTTGTCGAGTGCTTGATTTCGGCTATACTGGTACCATCTAGCATTATCAAATTTGTCATTTTCCCTTGCCCTTAAGGTTTTTTTGAATGTGTTAAGATACTGCCAAGTTAATGGATAGTCGTTTTCTAATCGTTCAGGGTCTATTAGTTTGCCATTTTTGTCATAAGGAAAAATGATGTAGTCGTTGTTTTCCTCAACGAAATAAGGCTCTATGTTTGCATCTCCGATTATTCTATGAACTAAATTTGACTCTAAGTCAACCTCAGCATTAAGCCGTCTAGAAAATAGAGTTTTAGTTTTTCCATTATCTTTTATCAATTTAAGTATGTATATGTCATCGATACCACAGATTAATCCTTGAAAATTCTCTTCGTAAAAATCTGAAAACTTTTTTTGCGTGGAGATGACCTTCTCAAATACTGCCCTTTCTTCCTCAGTCATGAAATACCATGTTTCTTCTTCTTTGAAGTTTGGTTTGATATTATCAGAAACTATGTTATCGTTCTGTTCTAGTCTGTTTAAAAGATTTGAGACAAGGTCAGGACGTTCAGAATACAAGTTCCTTATTTCTGAATATTTTATGGTTTTTTGTTGTTTTGATTTTTCTGTAAAAAGTAGACATGTATAAGTATCAGCCTCATCAAAAACGAAATAATGTCTAAAATTAACGATTTTGTAAATATTGTACTGCTCTAGGTATTTTCTAAGGTTGCTAGAATATTCACTGTTGAAAAAGCGGTTAGGGCAAATGAATCCAAGTACACCGTTGTCGCTAAGTAATGAAATGCCTTTCTCAATGAATGGTAGATAGATGTCTATGTTCTTTTCTTTGGCGGTAAAATAGTTGCTTTGAATATATTTTATCTCTTCAGGGTAAAATTCATAAAGTTTTTGGATTTGAATATATGGTGGATTCCCTATAACTACATCAAACCCTAAGTCAGCAAGTGCGCCAAAACCTGTTTTGGAGTTATTCCAGTCAAAAACGTTTATTCGTCTATTCTCAGTGTCTGAAATTAATTTCAATTGAATTGTTTTGTAAATGTTAGAGCCAACCAATGAGTTTCCGCATTTAATGTTTTCATGTAGATTTGGTAACGCTTTTTCTCTGAACAGTTTCATCTGTTGGTTGATGCTTTCAGCCGTCTCGTTTTCGAGAACTTTTAGCAGTAAATTGAGTTTGGTAACTTCAACAGCTTGTGCATCTAAGTCAACTCCAAAAATGTTTGCTAGTAAAATTTTCTTTTTCTGCTCTGTCGTAAGGAGCCACTGTTTGTCTTTGTATTGAAAGACTTCTTTCTTATGTCGTTCTGGTTTGTTGCGCATATACCAGTCTAGATGGTAGTTTAGTAAGTAAGTGTAAGCTCCAATTAAGAAACTACCTGAACCGCATGAAGCGTCCAATATTTTAATACTTTCGATTTGTTTAGGTGTCGTTCCTTCAATCAGTTTTCCAACAGTATTCTTTACTATATAATCTACAATATACTTTGGAGTATAGTAAACTCCACCCGCTTTCTTAACCATTGGTTTTTGTTCGATTTTTGCTTTATGAGAAGGCATTAGAGTTATGATTTCGCCTAGAAACTTTTCATAAACGTTGCCTAGTAGGTCTATTCCTATTACTGAAAAAGCATATGGACATTGAGGATAATACAAGCCGTCGATTATTTTTCTTAAAACGTCATCTTCAATTTTTATTTCATATGTGATGTGATTATTCTGCAAATCAAATATTCCACTGTCATATTTGTCATCTGCATCTTCAAAATAGCTTACTAATTTGGAATACACTGAATTTCCTGATGCGATTGTCTTGAGCTTCTCATATTTTTCCATGCTCTTCTCTTCACATATTCGTAGAAAGAGGATTCGTTCTATCATTTTTTCAACGATTGAATTTATTTCATATATTTCTAGGTTAGGATTGTTTGATGCAACGCTCTTAGCGAGAGTTTCTCGCCATTGACTTATCTGGTCTAAAAAGTCTACACCTATCGTAATTGTTCCTTTTTTACTTTTTGAAGTTTCAGCGAATTTATCAAAACTACCTTTGAGTATTGCTTCTTTAGAAAATATAGAATAGAGTTGGTCAAATTTCTCTAAGTATTGTTCATATCCGATGTAGTCGATTCTCGCTACTTCTGCACTATCATTTACTCTGGGTTTTATTCGGCAGTCATAAATTGAAAGTTCTTCAAAATTTGTCAAAATTGAAATTGGAAGGTCGGCATTCCAAGCATAGTGTCTTAATTGATATGCTGATTCTGCATCTTTCTTAATTTCTATCTTTGGTTTTTTTGCTTCAACAAAGAATTTTCTTGTTCCACCAATTCGGAAAGAATAATCAGGTGCTTTTGCCTGTTTTCCAATTTTTATGCTGTCTTCATTAACGACATCTTTGTATTGCTCTGCCAAGCCGCTAATATTGCCTATATCCCACCCCATTATTTTGAGCCCAAAAAAACGGTCAAGAATATCTTGACGTAAATGGTCTTCTTTGTATCCATCTCCATGACTTGCGTCATAGTTATTTTTGTACTGGTCAATTAGTGTTTTCAACTCTAGTCTATTCTTGTGGGGTGGAATAAGCATTGTAATCAACCTTGTATTGACAGAACTACGTGTTATGTTTTAGATATTAAAACTTTAGGAAAATTTCCTGCTAAAAGAAAATACTGATATTTCAGTCATGCCCTTTAACTTAACAAAGGAGTCACCACAACAAACTTAACAGTGTCTTTTAAGGAGTATATCTAAATAGGCATCAACAATCCTTAGCCTTTGTATTGCTCGCGTTCTGAATCAGTGTAAGCCACTTGTTTTTTCCTTCAATCGTTATTCCGCATACTTCACTAGGGGTTTTGCCGTCTAATGCTTCATGAGGTCTAATATAATTGTGGAATAGTTGATAGCCTTGTAAAATTGGGGTTTCATCTTGCTTTAATCCCCTCATAACTTTCTCTCTGTCTCTAACCTCTCCGTTCATGCGCTCCATCTTATTGTTGTGCATGTCACCGCTAAGTTTGATGTGTCGAATATGCTCGGTTCTAGGCCCTTTCAAAGTCCAAAACTCCTTTTTGTAAGCATCATGGTAAGATTCTAAACCATCGGTTATGAAGGTCATGGGTTTCTTACCCATAAGTTCCTTAGACATGCGCAAAAGGTTTCTTGTATCATGCTTATCTTTTGATTCTGCCACTTCTTGAGCAATCCAAAAACGTGTTTCATCATCCATCATTGAGAAGAGGTATTTCATGTTACCTTTTACCTTGATGTAAATTTCATCAGCTCTCCAAGTATCACTTACGTTTGGAGTTATCTTTTCAGCATAATCTTTCATTAAGCAAACGTATTTTTTAATCCAGTTAAGAATCGTTTGATAAGAGACTTCAACACCCAATAGTTTGAGTGATTCCATCGTGTTTCTTAGGCTTTCACCTGAGAAGTAAAGTTGCATGGCAGAGGTTATTGCTTGAGGGTTATGCTTCATTTTCTCAAAACCGATGTTAAAGGTAAAGTCTTTGTGGCAATCTTTGCAGTTGAATACTTGGATGTTTCCAGCTTTGTTTTTGCGTATGCCGTCTTTTACTATGTGGCTTGAACCGCAATAGATGCACTCGGTTAGATTCTCTATTGGTGTGATTGTTCTAACCTTAACTTCTGCCTTCATTTTTAAGCTGAACTCTAAAGCGTAAAGATGTTTACATTTCACATGTCGATAAGTGTGGTCTGGGCATTCACAGTGCCATTCACCATCAACTTGATAAATTGCATACTCACCATTTCCAGATTGAGATTGAACCGTGTAAAAGTTCTCTTCTATTCGATTAACTTGGTTTTCTTTCTTATGAACAATCTCTAAACCTCTTTCTTCTCGGAGATTTTCTAATTCTTCAAGGCTCAACACACTTAACACCTATAGTGGCTATAGTTACATATAATATTTAAACGTTATGGTTGCTATGGAAATACTTAAATACACATAACAGAATATAAGTAGTTGGTGAAGAAAATGCAAAAATCTGAATTAACAACTATACAATTATCAAAAGAAACAAGAGAAGCACTTGCCGACATGGGTAAAAAAGGCGAAACCTACGAAGACATAATCAAAAAACTCATCGAAATAGCAAAGAAATGCGCATAAGGTGAAACCAAAAATGACTGAAACAAATATGAAACTAGAATACATAGACCTCGACCAAATCCGTCCAAACCCATTTCAACCAAGAGAACACTTCGAAAAAGAATCTCTCCAAGAATTAGCTGACTCCATAAAGAATGGCGGGGTTATTCAACCTATCATAGTTCGTAAACATGGGGCTAACTTTGAAATCATTGCTGGTGAACGACGCTGGAGAGCTACGAGAATGGCTAACGTAAAAAAAATACCTGCAATAGTCAAAGATGTTGCAGAAGACAGAATATTACTGGAATCATTGGTTGAAAATTTGCATAGACTCGACTTGACTGATATAGAACGAGAAAATGCTGTGCATGAACTATGGGGTAAAAGAGGAGTTTTAAGTGTTCAGAATAAAACGGAACTTGCTAAACTATTAGGTACTAGTTTGGATAGAGTGGAAAATGACCTTGAAGCATGGGATTTTAGGCATCAAGAGAAGGCAACCACCGCGGTGGCATCAACATCTACTTACGTAATCAAAGAATCTAGGGGTCTTGAACCTGAAGATAGGAAGCGTATAATTGAAAAAGTGGATGCTGATGAAATAAAAGCACGTGAAGTTTATGTCGTCGCAAAAGTCGTTAGAAAAGGCTCTGATGCAGTAAAAAAAGAGTTGTTAAAACCTAAGTCACATATTACACCAAGAATGGCTGAGACTATTGTTGACAAATTACCTTCAAAGGAAGACCAAGAAGAGGTCGTAAAAGAAGTAGTCCAGCTTCGTTTAAATCAAGATGAAGTAGAAGCAAGGGTTCATGACATTAAGCGTTCAAGGGAAGAAGGAAAGGTTCCTATGGTAGAGAGGCAGATAGTAGTCCAAGGACAGTGGCTTGTGGAGAGAGTGAGAAATCCCGCTAATGATATTCTAAGCATAAATCCAGATGCCATTAGTGAACTTGATGCTAAACAGAAAGAAGACATGATTAACCTACTGACGAAGCTTCAAAACCGAATAAGCGATTTATTGACACGACTCAAAGGAACGAAAACTATTGATGTGAGGTAATATATTGCCCAAAAATCCTTATGAGGTAATTAGACGATACCCTTGGGATTCTTTGCCTAAATACAAGCAAGTAAAAAGAAGATGGAGCAGAGAATACTATCAGCTAACACTATATCTCCGAAAGTACCCACCTAACGAGACACCTTTTCGCATCAAAGATTTGATGAAACTATGGAATGCTGATTACCCTTCTGTATACGGAGCGATTAGGAGCTATTTTTTTGATAGTAAACTCTTTCTCGCAAAAATCTATATCCCCGAAGATATTGTGAAAGATGATAAGACATGGGTGTGGGCAATTGAACAACTTCATAAAGATGGCTTTTACATGATTCAATGTCGCTCGTACCACAGTGCTTTGTGGGAAGAACCAAGTTTCAGGCAATTTGAAGACTATGACTCGAAGTATCTTCATGAAGCATTTAACAGAGCATTAACCAGACTTCAGGATGGTGCAATTTTCGGATTAACATTTGATGGTTTAGATATAAGAAAGGAACTGGATTATCTCAAGAGGAGACAAAAAATGTTAGAGGATAAAACGGAGGATGAAGAGTAAAAATGGAGTTTCCAGTTAAAGATAATACGTTCTATGTTTTGTTGAACAAAGATGTAAAAACAAATTCGCTGATGGTTTTTAGTGAATTATCTCCTTCAGTCAAAAAGGTAAAAGAATACTTGAAAAGCGGAATTAAAACAGAAACCTTGGAACTGATGAGTTTAACCTACAAAGGTGAAAGCTTCGAGGTAAAGACGATTCCTTGGAACATTATAGCGATGGAACTCATAAAAGAATAAGTGGCTATCCTTGCAAAAGAAAACTGAAAACCTATGTAACGTAGGGTCAATAACTCACGATGGAACGGAAGAAACATTGCTTTCACCTATTAGACCTATAAATGGATTCGGCAGATGGATTTACTGTAAATATTGCGGTAAGAATGTTAAACCTGTGCTTTCAGGTGTAAACCAAATTCGATGCTCTGAGTGTGGGTACGGTTTAACACCTGATTTTTTTCACATTGAAAACCTTCAACTATGGATGAACGGCAAAGAAAAAGAAGCCATGTTCGCTGAAGAGAAAATTTCAAAAGAAGAACAACTAAGCGTTATTGCCACTATGAAGACCTACACTACTCTGAAGAAAGCTACGTGAAGTCATCAACCGATTTTTGACAGAGAAAATCATGTATCCCTCGAAAGTTGACATGAACCCCAAATCCCTTAAAGAGTTGACAGAACCCTAGATTTCATGTTCATCTTGTTCTGGTAGGACTCACCTATGAGCTTGGACGTACTCAAAAAATGAGCTCCCACCTCAAACATAAATATTAATTTATTTTAGGGACAAGCCAGCGCGCGAAAACGCAAAATTTTGCCAGCTTTTCGCAGAATTCTACCTCAAGTAGATTGGGCTCACAAACGTGGACAAGTCATTCGGGTCGCTAGATCATCGGGGCAGAAGGAATTGTTGGGTTATACTTCTTGAACCAGTTGAATCCCGATTCCTCCATGATTTTGAGATACTGGTCGTTTCCTTCAGGCATAAGGTCAGCTCTGTAGTGCAGTCCAAAGTAATGCTGTGCTCTGTTAACAAATCCGTCTGTTTTCATCCTTTCAGCGCACTTTTCTTCAAATTCTCGTCCGTGAACACTTCGACAGACCTGAAGTATTTTTTCCATTCTTTCATCTGTCAATTGCAATTTTTCGTCTTTGTACTTTTTGCTGTAAGCCGACAGAAGCTGTTGATCCTCCATCTGGCCGTAGTATTCTGAGTGAACTACCACGTCAGGGCCCAGCTTATTAGCCGGTTTCGGCCTCACCTTAGGATATCCCAGGCACAATAGGACGACGGGAAAAACGCCTTTCGGCAGTTTGAACATCCTCTCAATATCTGCTGGATAATCGATCACGGTGCCAATGTACACTGATCCGAGTCCCATTGAATCGGCAGCCGTGCAGATGTTCTGTGCGCAGATAATCGTGTCCTGAAAAGATACCCAAAAATGACGAAAGGAACTTGCCGCCGTGAAAGGCGCGACCTCAAGCTTCGCCCATCGTTCGTTGCGGTGAAGATCGAGGCAGAACAGCAAAAGCACTGGAGCTTTCCCTATGAAACTCTGCCCACACATCTCTGCTAGTTTCAGCTTGTTCTCTAGGTTTTCGATTTTTATGATGGAATATGGTTGAAGGTTTCCTGCACTGGCTGAATGAGTCCCTGCTTCAAGAACCGCGTTTAGGACTTCTTGCGGAATTGTCTTGTCTAGAAAACTCCGACAGCTCGATCGTTTAAAAAGCAGCCTCATGGTCTCATTTGCATAGGGCTTTTGATTACTGTTAAATTTTCCATCTGGCATTTGGCTCACCTTAAGTTGACGTTTTCTTATTCAATAGTCTGCATTCAAGTCAGATAAACTTACGCACGGCTACTAAAGATCCACTGCCACACTTTCAGATAATGGAAAGGAAGTTTCTTAAGAGAAAAGGCACTCAGGTTCCTCTTCTTTTGAAGACTGAGGGAAGTTTCGAGGGGCATTAGTCAAAATTAAAGGTATGACGCAGACATGATGTAGAAAGTTAAAAAGGTCGCTTCATCAAGAACCAAGGGCAAGGCGCAACCCTTCGGAAACGGCCCATCTAGATGAATTAAGATGAGCCAAAAATAATCAAGTAAGGCCTAGGCAATACTGAATTACTGAATTATTTAACCAGCCGGCGAGCGATGCATTGTTTGCAGTTATTAGGTTTACATTTACAGTAACATTAGCAGCAATTGACAGTTCTAACGGTGACAGACAGTGACTGACAGACTGAGACAGAACGACTGACTGACATTATTCACGGGGGCGTGCGTGGGAGAGAGAGTATGTGCGTACGTAAGACTAGTAGTAAGTACGTTCGCGAGAGAGAGAAAAAGATTAAAATTTAATCCCAAACCCGAATACGCACAACAACGGCATTTTGCATTGGTTCATATTCTTGTTGACAAAGTATTTATTTAGGCGAATCAGTCACAAGTTTCAAGAGATTTCGTATGTTTGCCGCAGAAGGAAAATAAAATGAAACCAGCCTTAATCGTTATAGACGTACAGAACGAGTTCTTTAACTTCAATCAGGGTTGCTCAGATTCCCTGAAGTCTGCTATCGAGTACATAAATGCGGCCATAGATCTTTTCAGAAAAAAGAATTTTCCAATTGTCGTCGTACAACACAAGGATGAAGAACGGGGCATTGTGCCAGGTAACACAGGTTTTGATGTACCTCAGAATGTGAAACTTGAGCCTCAAGACATACACATAGTGAAGACCTACGGTAGCTCTTTCACGAAGACAGGACTCGCGGAAAAACTAAAGGAACTCGGGGTTGACACCGTCATTGTGTCAGGTTTTTGTGCAGAGTTTTGCGTCTTGTCCACCTATAGAGGTGCTGAAGATTTAGACTTCAAACCCATAATATTGAAAGGTTCTCTCGCATCTGATAATGCAGAGCACATCAAATTCGTGGAAGAGATTTCAGAAACAATCTCTTTTGGCGCTTTGAAGACATTGCTCTGATTCGCGCGCCGCGTAAGTGAAAGTTTATTTCCATGTCTATAGTAGAAACAAGAATTGAAGGAGTTAAAAATGTCAGAGACAGATTTGGTTTTGGAGATTGATCATCCGCATTTTATTATTAGGGTTACTAACGATCTGTTGAAAATAGACGTGAAAGGAAGCGTGAAAAACGAAATCGAGGAAGCACTTGAAAACGATAAGGGTCTAAGGGAAACAATCGGTCGTATCTTAAGCGTCTTTGTACCATTGCATATCCGCTTATCTGACATTGATTCTGTGAAAATGGAAAAAACGGGAGAAGTTAAAATTGCATTGCCCCATCGCAGAGATGCAAATATTCCGCTTCGAACAGAAGAAGCGGAGAAGCTTGTTAGTAAGCTGAATCAGTTGATTCCAGAAGCAAAGCAAAGAGAGATGGAGCGCATAATGATGGAACAGCGCGCGCCAGTCTGTTGAGAGTGTGTGAAAACTATGTTCGTTTTGGCGTAAATGATAGTTTTATATGTATAAACGGTTAATAACATCTAGATATGCCTAAGAAAATCGTTTTTGAGCCTGCCACAGAAATCAAAGTAAC
>Ga0208038_1001592_pt1 | contig 11877 bp, 10 predicted proteins | sample June2015DPH_16_1_FD_184714 | JGI IMG/M metagenome (GOLD analysis project Ga0208038, IMG submission 184714) | Peatland microbial communities from SPRUCE experiment site at the Marcell Experimental Forest, Minnesota, USA - June2015DPH_16_100... | ecosystem: Environmental > Terrestrial > Soil >...
CGCATTTAGACGAAGCCGCTGCATCTTCTCCTCCCTGAAGTCAGGTGGAGGACACATCTCCGTAATGTGGGTGGTAAAACTAGAGGAATTCTCTGCCGAATTGATCGGCTAGAAGGTCAGTTGGTAATCGGAGGCGGACAGGTTACCGAATGGGCGGCATTCTTGAGCAGATAAGCGAGTGCCAGGAAATCGCACTTGATAATCATCCGCAGGCCGGGGTAGTGGACCGCTGCGTTGAGTTCTTCGAAGGCTTTACGTAGGGCGGAGAACTCCAGCCGGTTGGCAGTGACAATGGTTTGGAATTACTTAGGATGGAAGGCATGGCGCAGGATTCTTTTGACAGTGACCAGCAAATAGAAGAGGAAGAGCGCCGTAGAGATGGTCAGGACGAGGACGGCCACGACTATTGTTTTCCTCAGTCAAGCTGCCAATTCTGTCAGGAATACGGTAACACCCGGAACCGTTTTGCCCCGGCTCAGTGCTCTTGCAGACCTTGGCTTCGTAGCCAGCTTAAGGGGAGCAGCCACGATCCGCAACAGTACCGGGGTACCGGTACTGCCTGCCCTCCTCATCCTCATGCAAGCTGAGAAGTTCCGTCCGCTCATTTGGGCAAGAGCGTTGCCACGCTGGGGGGTCAAAGGCAGGTCAACGGAGGGAAGAAATGCACTCGTGGTCAGTGCGTTGGGCCACCGAGGGCCGACGCCATGAGTTCAGTGGCTGCCCGCAGCTTCGGGGTATCGGCCTCCGTCATGCGGCCAATATCGCCGTACTTGAAGGTGCCTCCACTTGCCCATTCCACCACCTCACCGATGGCTTGCTTTCTGGTCGTGGCAACGCGCCGTGCTGCTGTCAGGAACTCGTTACGAAGCTGGTTGAACCCGGAACTTCCCGACGACCCGTTACCATTTTTGTTGGCAGGAGGTGAGGCAAGGGCGTCGGTGGGTGGCTTGGCGGATCCGTTCCCGCCATTCCGGGCAGAGCTGTTTTCAGTGGGCGAAGGTTTCATCGTCGACTGCGGTGCGGTAGCGGCGGGGATTGTATCGGAAGGAGAACCTGCTGCGGCGCCTTCCGCAGCCGAAGAGCCATTCACAGACGCTGGATAGAACTCAGCCGCGACCTCCGGCGCCTGCTCTTGCTCGTCCTCTACCACCTCCAAGACCTTGCCACCCGAGCCGAGCAGCTTTCGAGTCTCGGCGAACAGCCGGGCGTTCTCCGTCAGGTTAGCGATAAGTTTCCGCATGTCGTCGCCTTCAACCTCCAGACTCAGCGCCCGGATGGATGAAGTCTTCTTCCTCTTTTCCTTACGATCGAAGTACGGGGCCTCCTCGGGGCGTACCGTCAGCTTCGCCGTGATCCCGGCCAGGCGACCACCCGTGAAAGTCTGGATCTCCTGCAAGGCGGAGTGAATTTGGCGGATGGACCGGTACGAGCACGTGTGGATGCGGCAGACGCTCCCCAGCCGAGGGAAGTCCGCCAACACGAAGCGTAGGTCTCCGCCCGGTTTGCACTGCCCGCTGGCTAGCTCCTGACAACCGGTGCCGCACTGGGTCCATGGCTGTCCGCCAGGCTTCTCAGCCGTGCGCCGGGTAGCAGTGACGCCGTCACCCCAGCACTTCCGCTCGGTGGCTGTCCACCAGGCATAGGAACTGGGGAAGACGTTCTCGATGTGGTCGTCGATCAACATGATGTGGAGTTCGCGGGATTGCTCGCCATAATGCCGGGTCAGCTCCGGATCGGCTTCCCACTCAACACGGTTGGCTGACTTCTTCTTGCGCAGGAAGACGAAGTGGTCGAGCTTGGTCGGGTGGTTGCGATCTCCATTGGGTGGAAGCCCGATGGAGACCTTGGTGGATACGGACAGCCGCTGGACGACACGGCCGTCTGGGTCGTGCGTGACACCAATGATCATAGGGATTTCTCCTTTCCAAATTTCCTGATAGGAAGGTACCACCCCCGGCCTCTCGGACAATCCTGTGGCCCGTAAGCCCCTTTTTTCTGGAGAGTCAGACGGCGTAAAGCGTGCTCCCGAGTTTTCTGAACAACGTTTGGCGTGATCTGTGGCAATTCAATGAAGGGGGGATGAAAACGCTCATGGCTGCCGTCTTGAACAGTGCATAGGAATTGGCATTGTTTCGCTTGACAAATTCGCCAGGAAATGCTTCTGTAGCGGCATGGATTGTCGCGTTTAAATCACCCTGACTTGCTGGGGTCTTATGTGTGAGCCAAAGGGTCCTTGTGCCCGCGAAGAAGTCGGGGGCGAAGAATGACAGTTTCACATTGGCCAGACAAAGGAGAATCTATGAACAGACTACCTATCATGTTGAACAATCGGAAACCTCTTGCATTCCCGGCCACTATGGCCGCGGCATTCGTTCTCCTCGCCGGAGGCGCGAATGCGCTGGCTAACACAGTGTGGTGCGTCCCCAAGGCCAGCCTAAACCCTAGCTGCACAACCTCGACCACGCAGCCCTCAATCGGGGCCGCGGTAGGCCTCGCCGCGTCTGGGGACGTCATTGTCGTTGGCCCGGGGACCTACCCTGAGTCGGTGACGATCAGTACTCCTTATCTCTCCCTCCTCGGTGCGCAAGCAGGAAAGGATGCACGCCTAGACCGCTACGATCGAATGAGGGAATCGATCGTGGATGCGACCGGGACGACAAACGGAACTGCTTTCGACGTAGAGGCCAGCAATGTCATCATCGATGGTTTCACCATCCAAGGCGCTACAGCAGGGAATTCTGGGTCGGGTATCTATGTGGGTTCTTATTCTTCCACTCAGATCCTCAACAACATCATCCAGAACAACGCCGCGGGCATATATCTATATTACGGCTATTACGACCTCATTGAGCACAACGTTTTCAAAGCCAATAATAAGGGGGCAACGGGGTCGTGGGACGAGTACTTTTCCGGGTTGTCGGGCATCGGCATTGCGGGAGAGCCTTATTACGGGGATGCCATCATTGAGAACGAGTTCATCGGAAATTTGGCGACCGCCATGGCCCTATATCAGGGTTATGGTGATGCAATAACAAAAAACACCTCAAACAACGATGGCTCCTTCGTGATTTTTTACGAATGCGGAGATACCCACTTCAGCCACAACCAAGGGCAGAATTTTGGCGCCCGGGGGGTCCTGCCCATCTCGTCCGGTCCCACTTACGCTGACGCGGCTATCGAGATCACCTTTCACAGTTATTCCTTACAGATTAATGATAATGATCTAGGAGAAGGAAGGACCCCCGATTTCAGCGGTATTTCCTTCGCCCCGCTGTTTGAAGAGTACGCCTGCTACTATTGCCAGGTGAGTAAAAACAGGATCAAAGGATTTCCGGGCAACGGCATCGTGGGAGAGGGGTCGACGAGCACAGGGGTAGTCGAGTATTCCGGGTTTTCAGGCAACAAGGTCGAGGACAACGGCAACGATGGGATTGTCATCGAGAATGCCCCGTACTCAAACAACACGTTGTTGGATAACGAAGCAGAAGGCAACTCGGTTTTCGACTGCGCGGACAACACCGCAGGCAGTTGGACGGCGGGGACGGCCAACACTTGGTTCAATAACTTCGGCAATTCGAGCTCCCCGACGGGGCTCTGCACGGCACGCGCACGGCAGCATTGATCGTGACCGACGGTAATCGAGATTAACTCGGTTGAAGCGGCAAGAAGGCCCCCCGGCGGGACTCTGCTCGGAGAAGTAAGCAGACGGCAGCGGGACGGATGTGGTCCCCATTGAGGCCTCGCTCAGACGTCCAGTCAGCACGATGCCCACCGGCGCTGTCCAACAGTGAAAGGGGGAGCACGCTACCGCACTCCAAGAGCGCCGGCCAGCGCGGGCGTCCGACACTGTGAAATAATTGAGGAAGGCCATATGCCGAGGACGATTATTTAATAACTTACGCTCTGCAAAACCGGCCCCCTCGGCATTATTTCACAGTTTCTCACGCCCTGGACAACTCCCGCTCTCCTGGGGCTGGTATCCTAATCTGGGACTGCCCGCGTTTTCGCCGTTGACCGCGGGGAATCCTCCAGCAATGCCCTACAATTGCGCAGATTTGCCCCGGGACGCGCCCCTGATCGAGAGCGCAAGGGATTTTCTTGCCATTACCGCGTGAGCGCGTGGCCTGGAAACTTGGTGCACATTTTCGTGCACACCTAGTTCAAAGACGGAGGCAATCGGCCACACTCGCCCAACTCGCTTGACCCCCACGGAGCCCGCATAAATAGTGGAGAATCCCACTCCGTCGCAATCCGCAGCAAACAGTCGGTTGACAACTGATAAGTGTGGACAAGAAAGGCGCTCTCGCTCAGCGAGTTGCCCCGTCGAGGGCCGAGGTGAATAGGTCAGTGGCCGCCCGCAGCTTCGGGGTATCGGCCTCCGTCATGCGGCCAATATCGCCGTACTTGAAGGTGCCTCCACTTGCCCATTCCACCACCTCACCGATGGCTTGCTTTCTGGTCGTGGCAACGCGCCGTGCCGCTGTCAGGAACTCGTTGCGAAGCTGATTGAATCCCGAACTTCCCGACGACCCGTTACCATTGTTGTTGGCAGGAGGAGACGCGGTCCTGGCGGTGGGTGGCTTGGCAGGTCCGTTCCCGCCATTCGGGGCAGAGCTGCTCTCAGGGAGCGAAGGGTTCATTACCGGCTGCGGCGCGGTAGCAGCCGGGAGCGTATCAGAACGAGAACCTGGTACGACGCCTTCAGTAGCCGAGGAACCGTTTACTATCGGCGGGTAGAATTCCGCTGCAATCTCCGGCGACTGTTCTTGCTCGTCCTCTACCACCTCCAAGACCTTGCCGCCCGAGCCGAGCAGCTTTCGGGTCTCCGCAAACAGCCGCGCGTTCTCCGTCAGGTTGGCGATGAGTTTCCGCATGTCGTCGCCTTCGACCTCCAGACTCAGCCCCCAGATGGATGAAGTCTTCTTCCTCTTCTCCTTGCGGTCGAAGTACGTGGCCTCCTCCGGGCGAACCGTCAGCTTGGCCGTGATGCCGGCCAGGCGACCACCCGTGAAGGTCTAAATCTCCTGCAAGGCGGAGTGAATCTGGCGGATGGAGCGGTACGAGCAGGTGTGGATGCGGCAGACACTCCCCAGGCGCGGGAAATCCGCCAACACGAAGCGTAGATCTCCACCAGCTTTGCACTGCCCACTGGCAAGCTCCGGGCATCCGTTGCCGCACTGGGTCCATGGCTGTCCGCCAGGCTTCTCAGCCGTGCGCCGGGTAGCAGTGATACCGGCACCCCAGCACTTCCGTTCGGTGGCCGTCCACCAAGCATAGGAACTGGGAAAGACGTTCTCAATGTCGTCGTCAATCAAGATGATGTGGAGTTCGCGGCACTGCTCGCCATAATGCCGGGTCAGCTCCGGATCGGCTTCCCACTCAACCCGGTTGGCCGACTTCTTCTTGCGCAGGAAGACGAAGTGGTCGAGCTTGGTGGGATGATTGCGATCTCCATTGGGTGGAAGCCCGATGGAGACCTTGGTGGATACGGACAGCCGCTGGACAACACGGCCGTCTTGGTCATGCGTGACACCAATAATCATGGGGATTCCTCCTTTCGAAACGATGTTCTGACCCAAAGGCACAGCGTGGTGTTTCGGGGTACATCATCAGGCTCGTGTCTAGAATCCACCACCTCGTATTCCCACCACCTTTTATCCGCTAGCCAGCGGCTAGGCCGAAAACCACCACCCCGACCGGAAACCACCACCATGTGGGCAGTGGGCCATCCTGGGGCTTGGCCGCTCTGTCCCTAACCTAATGAAATCACGACCTTTCGAGCCATGGGGTTTGGCAGGCCAATTGCCCCTATCATTGGCGTTGTAGTTCGGCAAAAACAAGGCTCGAAGGAGGAATCAAATGCAAAACGTAAAACTCTTGACATTATTGGGAATAGGCTTGTTGGTTGCACCGTATGCACAGGCCCAATATGGAGGCCAGGTGGATCCGGGCTACGGGAATCCTGGCTACGGGAATCCGAATCCGGGCTATGGCGGTCAGGGTTACGTGGATCCGGGGCCACCTCCGGCGTGCCCGTATGGCTACTACCCCTCTTACCCCTACGGATGCGCACCCTACGGCTACTATGGACCTAGCTGGTTCTCGGGCGGAGTCTTTATTGGCGTCGGGCCGTGGGGCCGTGGCTATCGTGGCTTCTATGGGGGACGTGGCTTTGGCGGCCGGGGCTACTACGGAAACGGGCCGGCCTTTTCCGGGCGCGGAGGATTTCGCGGTGGGTTCGGTAACGGTTACGCCGGTGGAGGCGGACGTAGCTTCGGTGGTGGCGGACATGCCTTCAGTGGAGGCGGAGGCAGAGGTGGACGTAGCTTCGGTGGTGGCGGACATGCCTACGGTGGAGGCGGAGGCAGAGGCGGTTCCCATGGTGGTGGGCGCAGGTAGATTCCGTCATAACTCGAAACTCTCGCGGCCGACGGCATTTGCTGTCGGCCGTTTAGTAGAAGGGTACCGACTCTGGCTTCTGGGACGATTCTGGGGCTGTAAAGCCCCTTTTTTCTGGGGGGTCAGACGACGTTATTCGAGGACTTGGGGCGTGAGGAGGTTCTGGTTTTCACTCAGCTTACCTCCGCCATCCGGCCGAGCTCTTCAGCCGATACATCATTGGCCGGCTCTCGCCCGGATCCGTCGACCCAGCCAGGCTCTCGCTGTACAGCAGCAGCCCCTGCTCGGATTTGGACGGGTGAAACCGCACGAACACGGGGATTGCTCCGCTCTCATTGACCGTCAGAGCTCTCACTTCGGCGATCTGACCCGTCAGCACTTCACGATGCTCCCAAATCCATTGCCGCTGTTCATCCGTTAGCTGGAATGAACCAACTTCGGTCTCCACGCCAGTCGGTCCTTCCACAACCATGGCTCCCAGGCTGCCCGCGAACTTCCCCGCGCCTTCAATGCAACGTATGGCTCTCACATCGAGGGTGTCATTCGCCTTTACCTTGAACCATTGGTCCACGGCGTCCTTATATTTCACGACCACGCCTTCGCTATAGGGGAGGCCTCGGGGATCGTTGATGACGGCTTGATAGAACTCCACAGGGTCACCGCCCTTGGGCATGGCGGGGACAACGTAGAAATGCTTGTTGAACAGCCTGATCTCTTCGATCACGCCGCCATAGAGCTCTCACTGGCGTCCATAGGGCATCTGGCTCACGTCCCGGCCCTTGAACTTCGCGATGTCCCAGGCGTAGAACTCAACCGGACCTCTCTCCTGCTGAATCCGGATGGACTTCTCAGGCAGGGCATTCAGGATTCCGCCCACTCGGGCGGCTCCGTCGGGATGGTGAAGCTCGCCCCGCAACACGGTTCGTTCCTGCTCAGGACGTGGGAAGAGCCTGCGGGCCAGCCATACGGGAGAGCGATTGCGGAGGTCTTCCAAGGCCGGAAGCTTATCGTAGTAAGACTCTCCTTCCGGCCGATGGCTGCGATACACAGCTTCCGTAGCCCTCCTCGATGACTCCGTTGAAATCGTCTACGGAGTGAGGCTCATTCTCAACCGCCAAGGTTCTGGGCCGCTGGTCGGTGGGCAGACTTTTCTTCAGTGTGAACTCGGCGTATTCCTTTCCGGTCCGCAGACCTGCCAGCAGAGCGCCATCCACTGCTTTCTTTTGCAGGGCACGATTCAAGGCCAGTTGACCGGTTCCAAGCTGCTGGGGCGTACCCAGAAGTTGCTTCGCCCTGCCGAGGGCAATTCCGAACAGCAGCCTTCCACTTTCATGAACGAGTGTCCCTCCCACGCTGAGAGCCAGGTTCGCCAGACGATTCATCTTCGACCTCGATGGGGGGGTAGGGAGTGCACATCTGCGCCTTTTGAGTAGGCGTACTATGACGAGGGAGAATCGATTGGAAAGAAAAGAGCGATCCCGCAGCGCAGTACAAAACTGTCACTCGGGAACAATCCCGAGAGGCGTCGATCAGCGCTTGCGAAGGTCACTTCTCTGTGTGGCAGGGGAATAGTTGAGTATCTATCTACTTTGAGGGCTTGAGCGCTGGAATTACTGCAGCTTTGCGTACTCCGCCTTGGCTTCCTTCAGGATGGGGATGTCAGGGTCGGCGTCTTTCCAGAGCGTGAGGAAATCCTGGTAGGCGGCGCGGGCTTTGGCGCGGGCGTCAGGCTGTAGCGGCGCCCCTTGTGGGTGCCCCTGGGCGGACACGAGGCCCGCCCCTACACCGGCTTCGAGGGCATAAGCGCGTGCCAGCCCCAGCCGGGCCAGCGCACCCCAGGGAAAGTTCATCACCAGTCCTCGGTGGTCGATGAACTTCTGAAATTCCGTTGCCGCTCGGTTGCCGTCGTGGAGCATGAGATAGGCTTCCCCACGCAAATAAGCGGGGCACAGGAATATCGCGAGGTTCGTTGGTCCGCCAAGTTCGACCGAGCTCGCCACCTTCAACAGTTCGATTGCCCGGTCCGGGTCTTGGCGTTCCAGGGCGACCCCCGCCCGGACGGTGGGCAGCCAGTACCTCTGGACCAGCGTGTCCAGCGGGTAGGTCTTGTCGAGTTCAGCCGCCAGCTTCTCCGCCCCTGCCGTATCGCCTGCCCGCGCCAGGGCCAGCGCCGCCACTGCCCGCACATCGCGGTTCGGGGCCAGCTTCAACGCCGCATTGGCCTTGGCACGCGCCTGCTCCCGGTTTCCCGCTTCCACCTCGCGCAGCGCTGCCGCTGCCTGATATGCTGCCGCACTCTCTTTGGCGTCGTTGTGCTGGGCTGAATCCATCGCCCGCCCGGTCAGCTCGTGCGCGTCCTTCAGCTTGCCGTACCAGCCTTCCGTGTCCGCTTGCGAAGCCAGCAACAGGTCTTCCGCGCCCGGCTTGCCCATGGCGGCTGAGACCAACTGCGCCATCTGCGCCGTACTGCCCTTCAGAAAAGCCAACCAGTAGCGGCTCTGGAGCAGCAACTCGTTCTCCAGCTTGCGCTCCTCCGCCTGCTTGTACACCGCCTCCGCTTCATCCAGCCGGTTGAAGGTCGTGTAGGCGATGCCGAGGTTGAGATAATTGGCCGCATTATTGGGCTCCAGGCGCAGCGCCTCTCGAAATACCTCCAATGCCTTTTCCCAGTTTCCCAGGGTGGCGGAGATAGCTCCCAGTGCTGCGTAAGGGGACTCGTCTCTTGGGTAGGTCTGCTGCCACAGCTCGTAGGTCTGCGCCGCCTTCTCCATCTCTCCCGTCGCGGTAAGGTAGTAGTTCCCCTCGATCAAGAACCGCTCCCGCTCGCTTACCTTCTCCCGCAGCTCGTAAGCCTTGCGCGCATACTCGGCCCCCCGCCCCACTTCGCCGCCGTAGAAGTAAACATTCGACATGCAGGCATAGGCCATGGCAAAATTCGGATCAAGGTCCACCGCCCGTTTGAGGAAGGGCAGCCCGGCTGTGCCCCCTTTCGCATAGACCGTCTTTAGTCCCAGGCTGTAAGCTTTCAGCGCCGCCAGGGATGGCGTGGTCGCTTCCTCCACCAGCGTGGCGTATTTCTCGACCAAGCTGAGCGACTCGCCCAGCTTGCCGCGCAAGCTGACTGCCGCGTTGTCCAGAGCCTTGAGCACCGCTTCCTTGCCCGCCGCCTGCTCCTGCGCTTCCGCCAGCACGTCCCCCGTGTCGCAGTTCACCGCCTTCAGGCCAATCACGTACTGGCTGCCCAGCCCCGCAATCGAGCCGGTCAGCATCGCCTTGCTGCCCGTGCGCTGGCAGACCTCGCGTGTGACCTCCGGCGTCAACCGGTCACCGGCCGGACGGCCCATCAGCTTCAATGTCTCATTCACCTTGCGGTCGGAAACCAGGGCGAGAAAGGGCGATTGCTCAAGCTGCACCGAGAGCCCCTGCTTCAGCGTGTCATCGAATACCGCATCCCCCGTCTTGTTGTCGAAATCGGAGAGGACGATGGTGTCCTTGTCGGTTAGGCGGGTCATGGCCTGGCGCGAGCGGAAGTAGAGCGTTCCCCCGATGGCAGCAGCGACAAGCATCAGGGCAGCGGGAACAAGAACCTTTCGTAGGGGCACCCCTCGTGGGTGCCCTTCTGGGACGGGCACCGATTGTGTCGGCGCGGGCGCCGATTGTATCGGGGCGGGCACAAGGCCCGCCCCTACAGCGGGCGAGACGCCCGCGCTCCGCCCAGGTTCTGTATCCCGCTTCAGGCGCATCAAGTCGACCCGCAGGTCAGAGGCCGTCTGATAGCGCGTCTCCCGGTCTTTCTCCAGCGCCTTGTTGATGATGTGTTCCAACTCCGCCGGGCAGTCGGGATTCAGCCGCACCGGCGATGGCGGGGCTTTGTGCAGGATTGCGTCAAAAATGAGCGCGGAAGTTGTCCCGGAAAAGGCGGGGTGACCTGTCGCCATCTCGTACAGCACCACGCCAAAACTGAACAAGTCTGTCCTCGCGTCAACCTCCTCGCCCCGCGCCTGCTCCGGCGACATGTAGGCGACCGTGCCCATGGCCACGCCGGGGCTGGTGAGATGCTCGGGTTCGATGGAGGCGGTGGGCAGCGCAGAGGCTCCCACGGCTTCCGCCGCCCGCCTGGGCTTTGGCGCCAGCTTGGCCAAGCCAAAGTCCAGGACCTTCGCCTGGCCGCGCTGCGTCACGAAAATGTTCGCTGGCTTGATGTCCCGATGGATGATGCCCTTGGAGTGGGCAGTGTCCAGCGCATCGGCAATCTGGATGGCGAGGTCGAGCAGTTCGTCTGTCTTGAGCAGTTTCCCGGCAAGGCGCTGCTTCAGGGTCTGTCCCTCCAGCAACTCCATAGCGATGAAGGGCTGGCCTTCATGCTCGCCGACCTCGTGAATAGTGCAGATGTTGGGATGGTTCAACGCCGCGGCGGCGCGGGCTTCGCGCTTGAAGCGTTCCAGGGCCTGACTATCCTTGCTCCATTCCTCAGGCAGGAACTTGAGAGCGACCTGACGGCCCAGCGTGGTGTCCGCGGCCTTATAGACCACGCCCATGCCCCCGCCGCCCAGCTTCTCCAAAATGCGATAGTGGGAAACGGTCTTGCCAATCATGCGAGGGTCCCGCCTCTGATGGCCATCTTAGGCTGCGCTTGCAGCTAAGTCAACGCAATAGGACTATCCGGGACATTTCAAGTAGCGGAACAGTTCCCAGGAGTGCTGTCTGCAGCAGCACCTCGCCGTGCTGGATCAACCGCGAAGCGGTCCCGGCAGCAGGCCAGGATTTCCCCAAGGGCTCCTGTGCGCATCATGGGTGCGGGGCGCACACAAAATGGATTGGTAATGAAAAAGTCGGCTTCCCGTCAGCAATCGGCTGACTTCCCCGACTCGGCGCAAAGCCCGTTTCACAGGAACAATCCGGCTTGGGCGGTCGGAAGGGCTGTGCTCACTTGTGGCCATGCATGCCAGTCGATTCCGCAACTGCGCATGTGCGGAACGGAATCACATCGGGGGCGCACGTCAGAAACGGGGGAGCCAAAAGACGCGGCCGACCTTACGGCGGGAAATTCATGCGGCGCAGGAGGTCCTGGAAGCGCGGGTCGGAGCGAAGGTTATCGAGCTCCGGGTCAACTCTAAGAAGGGGCATCCATGTACACCGTTCGGCAAAGGCCCTTTCAAGCCATGCCAGGGCCTGGTCCTTTTCACCAAGTCCAGCATAAATTAGCGCGATGTCATACGGCGAGACATAAATTTGTTTAGATACTTCACTCAATTCGTCCAGTACCTTTCGGGCCTCGGCTCTCTTCCCCGATACAGCATAGGCTCGTCCGAGGAGTGCCCTCGGCTCAGTGATGCTGCTTGCCGATCGCACGGCTTCTTGAAACTCCGCGATCGCTTCGGGAAATTGCCCTTGCTGCTCGTAAGCGCGCCCTAACCAGGAATGCGCCCACCAGTAGTTCGGGTCCAAATCAATGGTCTTTCGCAATTGAACAATCGC
>Ga0208038_1001598_pt1 | contig 11843 bp, 7 predicted proteins | sample June2015DPH_16_1_FD_184714 | JGI IMG/M metagenome (GOLD analysis project Ga0208038, IMG submission 184714) | Peatland microbial communities from SPRUCE experiment site at the Marcell Experimental Forest, Minnesota, USA - June2015DPH_16_100... | ecosystem: Environmental > Terrestrial > Soil >...
AGTCAAGTCCTTTTTCGCGAATGCGAAAATAGGAGGGGTTCAGGAGAACCGGGGCGGAAACGCGGGGAGATGCGTGATTCTTAGGTCCGGTCGGAAAGGCCTATTTGCCGTTTCCGAAGCTGCTGCACACACAGCTCTTCACCCCCCTCCTAACTTGGCTGGAAATCGAAAGAGAGACGGCATGCCCTGGACGAATGAAAGATGTTCACTCGATAGACACAATATTGCAATAACTTCCATTTTACGCTTGACGTATGGGGAGGCGTTATGTTAAACACGCGGAGAGATATTGGGGGGCGTGGCCCTCAGACGACCCTAATGCGATTGAGAGGTACACCATCTCCGATCCAATGTTGCTCGCGTAGTCGGGACCGTTTGGTTTCATGGTTTTGGCTAACCCCACTGAGGGTATGGTTATGCTGCGTGTGGGTAGCGGGTTCGGAGTAAATCTAAGATTGGCGACGGGCGCTCTGTACCAACGAAATCTTTTTGAAGTTCTCGCAGAAAAAGCCGCGCCGCGAGAAGACGAACCATCTCACAATTAGCGAAGGGAAAGAGAGGTCCTGATGCCCCTAGTTTCAATGAACGGTTTGCTTGCTGAGGCCCAGTGTGGCCACTATGCCGTCTGTTATTGCGAGGCGTGGAGTCTGGAATCCTTTCAGGCTGTAGTGGAGGCGGCGGAAGAGTTGCAGTCGCCGGTCATTACAGGTTTTAACGGCGGATTCCTGATGCACCCAGGGAGGGCGAAACCTGAGAACTTAGCATACTGCGCGGCCCTGCGTGCGGCGTTGTGCAGCGCAACTGTTCCGGTCGCTTTTCTCTTGAACGAGACGGACAGCTTTGAGCAGATTGAGGATGGCGTACGCTTGGGATTCAACTCTGTCATGGTTGAAAATGAGCACCTCGGGTGGGACGAATACAGGCAACTGGTCAAGCAAGTGGTCAAGGTCGCGCATAGCCAAGACGTCGCGGTCGAGGCTCAAATCGGACGGTTAGCCAACAGCGCGGATCATTCGGCGGCTGAGCCCGCCGATCCGGCGACGGCGCGGGCTTTTGTGGAGGAAACCGAGATCGACGCTTTAGCAGTGGCAGTGGGGAACGTTCACATCCTCACTACGGGCACAGCTCCAATTGATCTGGGTGCGCTCGAAAGAATACATGATCAGGTGAAAGTTCCTCTCGTGCTGCATGGGGGGACGGGAATCCCCCTAGAGGTGGCGCGAAGTTGCATCCAGTTGGGAGTTGCCAAGGTTAACTTTGGGACCGGGCTCAAGCAGGCTTATCTGGCAGCAGTCCGGGAGAAGCTGGCGGCTTATCGAGAGCCCATGAGCCCTCATCCGTTTCTAGGCATGGGCGGCAGAGAAGATATTCTTGTGGCGGGGCGGGAGGCGGTGAAGCTAAAGGTGAAACAACTCTTACACGGGTTCAGCTCGGCAGGCAAAGCGGAGATGGTGGCCACGCTTGCGAGCGCGAGCGGAAGAGCAGCTTCGGACAGAATTCGATTTATGAGCAGGAAATGAACCCTATGGAGGATGGCGAGCGTGAGCTCAAAGTGGAGGACAACGGTTTCCTGATTGACTTGGGCCCCTGTCAGATCAAGACACTTAAAATGTCTGAAGGCTCTGCTCTATCCGTTGGTTTTGGGCCTGGGGCGATTTTAAGCAGATCCAATCAGACCCCGCACCGCACTCACGATGCGGTCCGCATCCGGCCGATAGAAATTCTCCATGGGAGGGGAGAACGGAACGGGGGTATTGGGTGACGCGACTCGCTTCACCGGAGCGGTCAAGTAATCACTCAGGGTGTCGGAGAGCGTGGCGGCGATCTCGGCACCCCACCCGCCCTGGCGTGGGCCCTCTTCCACGATGATCGCCCGCGTGGTCTTCATCACCGAAGCATTCGCAAGGTCCCAATCGAAGGGCACAAGGCTTCGCGGGTCAATGACCTCGGCGCTGATACCTTCCTGCGCGAGCCGTTCCGCCGCCTGCAGGGCGCGGTGCATCATGAGCAAAGTGGCAATAATTGTGACGTCGTTCCCTTCTCTCCTCACGATCCCTTTGCCCAACGGAACCACATAATCTTCGTTCGGAATGTCACTCGTGGCATCTACAGCGCCTGACTCTGCGCGGGCACCTTTGGAACCATAGAGCAGTTTGTGCTCAAACAGGAGGACAGGATTGTCGTCCCGGATGGCAGCCTTCAGCAAGCCTTTCGCGTCATAGGCAGTTGCCGGACAGGCAATCTTGATCCCTGGCACGCTAAAGAAAATAGCCTCGAGGTTCTGCCCATGCTGGGAGCCACGCCCGGTGGCGCCGACGGGAGCACGCATCACCAACGGCACGCGGACCTTCCCTCCAGACATGTAATGCATCTTTGCAATCTGGTTGACCACCTGATCCATGGCGTAAAAGAGGAAGTCGCCGTACTGCACGTCCGCGACAGGCCGCAAGCCCATGATGGCCGCGCCCAGAGCCAGCCCGAAGAATCCGCCCTCCGAGATCGGCGTGTCGATGATGCGCTCTCGGAAGTCCTTCTCCAGTCCCAGCGTGACCGTAAATGCTCCGCCCCAGCCTCCTCGCACCCCAATATCCTCACCGATGCAAAAGACCCGCTCATCGCGGACCATCTCTTCGCGCAGTCCTTGGCGAAGCGCCTCCGCAATTGTCATGTGAGCCATATTTCCCCCGTTTTCTCAGATAAAAACATCTTCCAGCGCCGCTTCCGGTTTCGGGTCCGGCGCTGCCATGGCCGATTCGACGGCGCGTTCGATTTCAGCGTTGACCTCCGCGCGAATCCCCTCAAGTCCAGCCTCGTCAATAAACCCGCCCGTCAGCAGATACTCAGTAAACCGCCGAAGGGGTTCCTTCTTGAGGGCCTCCTTCCGCTCTTCTTCGGGTTGGTAGTTGCAGGGATCACGGCGTGAGTGGCCGGTGATCCGATAGGTCATGCATTCGACAAGCGTCGGGCCCTCCCCGCCGCGGGCGCGTTCAATAGCCTTGCGCGCGGTCTCGTAAACTTCGAGGACATCGTTCCCGTCCACCGTGACACCCGGTATGCCGTAGCCTGCCGCGCGATCGGAAAGCCTCTTCAGTCGCACCATCTCGAAGATGGGCGTGGAGGCGGAGTAGAGATTATTCTCCACCACATAGACCACCGGAAGCGACCAGATCGCGCCCATGTTCACAGCTTCGTGAAACGCTCCCTCATTGACGGCGCCGTCACCCATGAAGGAGACGGCCACGCGCGGTTCCTTCCTATACTTGAAGGCCAAAGCTATCCCCGTTGCAACCGGCACTCCGCCGGCCACGATCGCAATCGCCGGCACCATCCCCTTCTCCAGGTCTCCTACGTGCATCGAGCCACCTTTGCCGTGACAGCAACCCGTGGTCTTTCCGAACAGCTCGTGCATCAGGGATTCCACCGTTAGTCCTTTGGCAATCGCGTGACCGTGCGGACGATGCGTGCTGGTGATGACATCGTCGGAGTTCAGCGCACTGCATACGCCCACGGCGATAGCCTCCTGCCCCTGATATTGGTGAATGGTGCCCGGCATCGCCCCTTCCAGAAACAGGTATTTGACCCGTTCCTCGAACTGCCGGATCAGCAGCATCTTTCGGTACAGCGAAATGAGAAACTTCCTGTCGTACCCCATAGCTTTACTCCTCCAACAGGCTGATGAAAAAACTTAGGCAACTGTCATTCTGAGCCCGTTCGCTGTCATCCTGAGCGTAGCGAAGGATCCCTGCGTTTCGCTCAGTGTAAACTCCGCGGAGAATTTATGTTCCTGATTGGCAACCAGAGCGAGATTCCTCGCTTCGCTCGGAATGACAGCGTGGACAAACGTTTTTCAGCACTAGAATATCTCCCCCGACTCGATGACATCTTTAACCTTGCTCAGGAACGCCGCCGCCGTCCGCCCATTGATGAGGCGATGATCGGCAGCAAGTTTTACGGTAACGAGGGGGCGAGCTTTAACCTCACCCTCCAGAATCACGGGCTTCAGTTGAATCGCGCCCAGCGTCAGGATGGTGCTGTGTTCGGGGAAGATGATGGCGTCGAAAGCTTCGATCGGGTACATGCCCAGATTACTGAGGGCCATGCTTCCACCGCTCATCTGCTCGGCCCTCAGGGTGCGTGCTTTGACCTTCGCCACGAGGTCGGCAACCTCCTTCTGCAAACTTACCAGATCCTTTTTCTCAACATCCCGCACCACCGGCAGGTGAAGTTCATTGTCAAGGCCGATGGCCAGCGCGATATGGATACCCTGCGGCGGGATGATTCGCTCCCCCTCCAACTTCGCCGCAACCAGAGGCAGGGCTTCCGCAGCCCGCGCCATGGCTTTCAGAAAAATCGCGTCGTAGCTAAGACGCGCGCCGTTGACATCACTCTCGGCCCGCATCTGCTGCGCCGAAGTCATGTCAATGGAAGCAGTGATGCTGAGGTGAGGGATCTCCCTCCAGCTCTTCTGCACGGCGCGCGCTACGGCGACCTGAGCGCGCGGCAGCGGCTCTCCGGGAGGAGTTGTTTCTAGCGCCGGCGCGGCCCGTTCATGGCTGGCGCACTGCACGTCCTGGCGCGTGATGACCCCTCCCGCGCCCGTCCCCTTCACACGGCTAAGATCAACGCCCAGTTTCGCAGCGAGGTTCCGCACGATTGGCGCGACGCGGACGGATTGGCCGCCTTCGAGGTCAGCGGTAGGCGCCACGGGTGCCGCTGTTCCGTGAAGGAGAGCGGCGGCAGGGGCTGTCATAGCCTTAGCTTGAACAGCGACGGACTCGCCCGGCTTGCCCACATAGGCGAGGATATCTCCGGTCCGCGCCAAGTCTCCCTCCTTCACTACGACCTGTAACAGCACTCCTTCCCCAGTCGATTCCAGCTCTGCTACCGCTTTGTCGGTTTCGATATCAGCCAGGACATCGCCGCGCTTGACAGCTTCGCCTTCCTTGATCCTCCAGGATAGGACTTTACACTCCTCCACATTCGTACCCATGTCGGGTAACCTGATTGCCACCGCCATTGCTGCCTTCCTCCTGTTTCCATTCCCGCCTTGCAGTTGGTTGAAAAACCTGTTCAAGTGCGTCGCAGGGGCGGGGTGGAACCTGTCTCGACCCGCCCTCCAACCCGGCGCCGCACCTTCCTCAACAAGCTCTTAGAAAGGGGGCGCTTGCTCGACTGGGTAGGCCTCTCGGCGAGGGACGACCTCGAGACTGCCGGCGCTTAATTCCAAAGCCGAGTGCTCCAGAAGCCCTAACCCGGGATTTCCATCTTACTCCCGATTCCGAACGAGAATACACCCAATTGCCTCGGGTTGCTCCTTTCCTATAGATTCTTAATGAGAGTCAACGGAATCGAGACTGTGCGCGGGGTCGGCGAGTGGACAAGTGTAAGGTTCGAGCCCGGCAGCGCAGGGAATTCTGTCGAGGTTCAATAAAGTCTCGACCCAGCATTCAACAACCATCGAAAGTAAAGCTGAACCGCGAGAAACTCGACATCTCAAACGCCTTGACGCCCGCCCCATCGGTTACATTGATCAGGTTTCGAGGAGAGTTTCCGATGTGCTTAGACCTTTCAACCAGTGCGGCGTCCCGGGAACAACAGAGGGCAGCCCGGGGGCAGCGGCGGGGCGAAACCATACCAGCCGCCCGCTACTTAGCAGGCGGGGGCGCGGCCACCGTCATGCCATGGCGCCGGAAGACGTCCATCATCTTCGCGCGGTCGGGCGGGCCGCCGGCGGCGGCAGCGATTACTTCGGCAGCTTCGCGGAAGTACGCGGGGCCCATTATCGCAGGGGTTATGACGGCGAGCTGTTTCACATCCTCGCTGCCGAGGTTATCGAAGCGGTGCACCGCGCCTCGGGGGATGCACAGCGCCTGCCCGGGACCAACCTCGATGGGCGTGCCGTCAACCGTCCAGGTAAGGACACCCTCGATACCGTAGAGGATCTCCTCGTAGGCGTCGTTCTTGTGGGCCGGCGCCGCCAGCTTCTGCCCGACGGGGACGAGAACCTCAAACACTGACACGCTGCCGTTGGAATCATCGCCCGTGAGGAGGAACCGGATCCCTAGCGGACCAATCTTGATGGTCTCTTCCGAAGGATTGACTCTGGTCGTACGCTGCTGCATAATTGCCCCCCTTTGAGTAAAGTTAACCAGAATTTCCGTTTTCAGTTTTCGCCCGGCGAGTAATGTACACCCGAGCGCCTCTGAATTCAAGGTCCCCGCCCAAAAAACTTCTTGACAAACCTAAACTTATTGCGTTAGATTAACGTCGTTTTTGAAATACTTTCAGCTTTCCTATTGCGATTCAAGGCAGCGTGTGATGCTGAAGTGGATCGCGCTGCACGTCTGAAGATGCGTCGGGTCGTCTTTTCCGAGAGAACATGTACCGCACCGAAGTCAACCGGTGCGGGGGGATCAGTTTGAGGACTGTTGCGTGAGTCCCACCACATTCTTGTCGTGCACCCGGGGGGATCCCTCTTAGAGGGTCAGCGTCTGGCTCGTAACTGGCGTCAGGATTAGTGAAAGCATAGCAACGCCACCGTACGATGCGTGATCGCTGAGAGTCCTTTGCCTAAGTGCTTCAAAGCGTGGGCCTTGGGTTTATTCTCCTTGTCCCTCCACTCAGGGGAGACAAGTCAAACCTTAGGAGGAAATTGGTAATGATGAACACAATCAAACAGCGTTTGGTTTTTCTGATTCTTGCGGTGGCATCATTCGCCGTAGTGGGATGGTGCCAGTCAAATCTCGGAGGCATCACGGGGCGCGTCACCGATCCATCCGGGGCGGCCATTCCGGAAGCCGGGGTGGTGCTGACGGGCCTCGACAACGGGACAACACTCACGGCGGGCACCAGCGGGGCCGGGATCTTCTCGGTCTCGGGTGTGGCCCCCGGACGTTATCGTATCAACGTAACCAAGGCCGGCTTCAAAATGTTTACACAGGAGCCGATCATCATCAGCACGGAAACCGTAATGAATCTCGACGTCAGTCTGACCGTAGGCGTCGTGACCGAGACGGTTAGCGTCACCGCGCAGGCAGCGGCCCTGCAAACCACTTCGGCGGAAGTCGGCACGGTCATGCCGACGCAGTCCGTGATGGATCTGCCGCAATCCCTGGGCGGTACCCTCACCATCGGCGCGTCGGGGCGGCGGCAAATCGAGGATTTCACCTTCCTCACCCCCGGGGTGCAGGGAAACCAGTGGGAAAAGAATGTCAACGGTGCGCCTGGCATGTCCCAGGAGATCCTCGTTGATGGCTTTAGCATGTCGCAAATGGGCGCCCCGGGCTTTGTCGCCTCGGATACCCCACCCTATGAGTCAATCTCCGAATTCAAGATGGAAAATACGCTTTACCCGGCAGAGTACGGGCAGGGGTTGGGAATTGAGAACTTCACGCTGAAATCGGGCGGCAGCAAATACCACGGCGACGCGTTCGATTTCCTCCGCAATCAGTTGCAGGACGCCAGGGGATTCTTCTCCGCAACCAAGGCCATCCTTCGGCAGAACGAGTTCGGCGGCACCATCGGCGGACCGCTGACTATTCCCAAACTCTACAGCAGCAAAGGAAGGACCTTCTTCTTCGGCTCGTATTCCGGCTTCCGGTTGAGGGGAGGCACGCCGTATACAGTCCTGGATACTCTCCCCACCGCGCAAGAACGGGGGGGCGACTTCTCCGACTATCCCTACCCTATTTTTGACCCCGTGTGCGACAGGGGCACGGCCTCTGCCCATCCGTGTAGCGCCTCTGAAACCCGGCAGCAGTTTAGCTATAATGGCGTCCTCAACGTCATTCCTCCGTCCCTGCTTAGCGCCGTCGCCCTGCGCGCTACGGCGTTGCTCCCGCCAAACGATCTTCCGGGATATGTAAACAATTATGTGGATCGATCATACCAGCCGACTAGTGAAAACGTCGAAGAGGTCAAGATCGATCACACGATCAACGAGAAGCAGCACCTCTCGGGGGCTTTATGGGAGGTTCGAGGGAACACCCAAATCAACGGAGGTATTGCTGGTCCCCTGGACCCGGGCTTCCGCAACACTCCCACGGTAGCCGGGGATGTCCGGATTAACCACACCTACACCATCTCACCGACGCTCCTGAACCACGCCGGATTCGGGTACTCTACGACCCAACCCACGTGGTCTCACTGGACTACGGACCCGCGCCATGGAAACGAGGCCCTGCAAATCCCTGGTATTCCTTCGGCTTCCAATGGCTACCCTGAACTCGACTTTTTGGGTGCCGGCGGTTATTACGGGATGCTGGGGAACGCCGACAACAACGGCGTCGCTCCCACCGTGATGCAGCACTATAGCTGGGGCGACGACGTGACCTGGGTTAAGGGCAAGCACCAGTTGAAGTTCGGGGCCAACTACTCCCTCCGAAAGTTTGAAAGCGGGGACGACCGTGATGAGGCTGGCGATTTTCAGTTCCCATCGGCGTATACCTCGCAACCGAATAACGCGGCCGAGTTCGGCACCTGGGGGAACTCCTATGCTAGTTTCCTGCTGGGAGGAGTCAGTTACGCCACGCGCACAATAACTCCGCCGGTGCGTTATTTCACGGACCAAATATTGGCCCTGTACGCGGAGGACTCCATCAAGGCAACCCCCAAACTGACCGTCACCCTGGGTCTCCGCTACGAACTCCCAGACTACGCTACGGAAAGGTATGGCAACATTTCTTACCTTAACATCGCTGAGCCCAATCCGGGAGCAGGCGGGCTACCCGGAGCGTTGCAGTTCCTGGGCACTGGCGCGGGGCGCACGGGAACCTTTAACTTGTTCGGCACCTATCACAAGAACTTCTCGCCGCGCGTGGGACTGGCCTATCAAATTAACAACAAAACCGTGCTGCGAATGGGGTACGGTATCTTCCGGTTCAACACCAGCGATGGGCGCTTGAATTCGACGTCATGGTGGGACAACGGGTTCGGTCTCTTTCCCTCGTTCACTTCACCTAACGGCGGAATTACTCCGGCGTTCAATCTTGACTCCGGGTTCCCCGCCACATCCGTCGCTGTACCGGATCTGGATCCGACCCTGCTCAACAATGCGAGCATAGTCTGGATCAACGAGAATGCCAACAAGCCTTCTCTTACTAACTCCTGGACGGTCGGTGTCCAGCGCGAGTTGCCGTACGGCATCCTGCTTGACGCCGCCTACGTTGGGCAAATGTCTACCAACCTATGGACTGGCATGGAGAGCCCAGACGCGGTTAACCCCAAATGGCTGAGCCTGGGCACCGAGCTCAATGATGATATTAGTTGCGTAGGGTTGGGAACCTGCCCCCTCGCCGCAGCCGCGGGCGTCCACTCGCCGTATACCGGCTTCACCGGCTCGGTAGCGCGCGCCCTATCGCCCTATCCGCAGTACACCGGAATCAACGACTTTTACCAGCCCACCGGGTACAACAGCTACAACTCCTTGCAGGTCCGCGTGCAGAAGAGATACTCCAACGGTCTTTCGTTCTTGGGCGCTTACACGTTCTCTAAGAACATCGGCGCCGCTGGAGGGGATACATTCGGCGATAACGCCGGCGGCGGCGGTTTCACTGCCATGAACCCTTACGATTACAGACTAGAAAAGTCTTTGCTTCCCCAGGACCAGACCCACTACTTCGTTTTCTCCTGGAGTTACGCTCTACCCGTCGGTCGGGGGAAGAAGTTCCTCTCGAACACGAACCCTGTGGTCAACCAACTGCTGGGCGGCTGGCAGGTCAACTCCATCGAGACTTACACTTCCGGCACCCCCATTAGCATCGGTGGCGGCCCTAGTAATATCATAGTCGGCAACCGACCCGACTGGAACCCGGCGGCTGGCAATGGCAGGTCCACGGTCAGCATGAGCACCTTCGATCCTGCCGTAGACCGGTATCTTAGCATTACTCCTTGGAGTCTACCGGCCCCCTTTACCTTCGGCAACGGTCCGCGCACCCAGCCGAACCTGAGAAATCCGGCGTATTACGACGAAGACTTCTCGGCCTTCAAGAATATCTTCCTCCACTCGGAAAGCAGGTATCTGCAGTTCCGCGCCGAGTTCTTCAACATCTTCAACCGGGTGGACTTCGGGGGCCCGGCCACGAACGTAAGTAATCCCCTCACCTTTGGGATCATCTCGGGTCAAGCCAACACCCCACGCATCATCCAGTTCGCGCTGAAGCTCATCTTCTAGCACCACGGCAGAGGCCTCCCGGAGCATGGCTCCGGGAGGCCACTCCAGTTGGGTACAGTCTGGAAGCAAGGAAGGCCTTGGATTGGAAGAGACCCTGCCTGACGAGTTCAGATCAGCAGTTGTGCGGTTTCAAGTTTAGCTGGCGTTGGGTCCTGGTTTATCCCCGCAAGAAAGTTTGCTGCCATATGCCAGTGCGGCTATGAGATGTCACCCGTGAAAGACCGCCCCGACGCCATAGACCTGCGGCTGCGTTTCCGCTTGGTCGCAGGGAGCGCCCAGGAGACCGGGGTCAGTCTCGATCTGGAATTTGGCAACTGGTCCACGCGCAACTACGTTCTGCTGCCGGGCGCCGTATATAACGGCCACCGATTTTGTTCGAGGCGCATAATGACAGTTGGGGAAACCAGCAAGTGGATGGAAGCTGGAAGGGTGCTAAGACGATTGCGCGCAGCATAATTGCCTGTGCACAGGGCGGAGGTAACTACTTACTGGAGATCGGCCCCAAGCCGGATCGCTCTATTCCGGAAGAGTCCATTCGCACCCTGGCGGTCGCGGCAAGCAGATGGAGAAAAACAGCCCGACGATCCACGAAACTGTGCGTTAGCGGGTCAAGAGTTCCTACTTTACGGCCTTCCCGCGTAAGGGCAACACGCTCTGCGCGCACGCACACTTCTGGTATGGGATCGTCGTGGCGCTTGGCGGGCTGCGCGACAAGGTGCAGAACGCCTACCTGTCAACCACCGGTCAGAAGGTGGACTTCAAAGTGATATGCGGCCATCCACCAGCCTGATGAGATCTGTAGCGCGTAACGCGGCTCGGTTCTTCATGTCCGCGTTTCGTCGAGGAGACAGCAAGCGGGTAGCGACCACAACCCATTCTGTGCTGACAAAGGGGACGAGATGAAGGATAAGAATGAGGAAAGGGAATCTGGCACACGCGGCTCGTCTGGTCCAATGCCCTTGGGTCGACGGGGGTTCCTTCAATGCTTGGGCGCAGTGCCGCTGTTAGCATCTGTCGGAGATGATATTTCAGAAGTCACGCCAACGGGTCCAGCTACCAAGTTCAAAAAGATTGACGACGCGATCCGCCAACCTTGGGGTAAGCTCTTCTGGATCGAGAGGAAAGCCGGAAGCTACCGCATGGGTGATGCTGCTAGCCACTTCAACGCGAATCGGGATTTCAAGCATCTGACGTTTGATATTGGTAACAACAAAGCGCTGGCGAATGTCGGCGTTCAGGGCGCAATTAAGAAAGTTACCATATATCGGGACGCGTACTGGGGCAATTGCAACCTCCCAGGGGTATGGACCGCAAAGGACAGCAGTTGCTTTGGGCCGTACTCCTACGTCGTCGAAATTGGTGGCCAAGCCCACGATTTGGCCACCGTCGATTGGGATTTTCGGACCGGACTCCTGGACAATATTTTCCCCATTACCGAACTGAGAGACCCGGAGGGGCGGTTCATAATTCGCCTGTTGACCTATGCGCCCCTGTCAGCGGATGGTTCGCAGCGGCTAAGAGGAGTGATCTACGGTTTGCACCTCGAGAACACTTCAGCCAGCCACGCCAAGGGTACTGTTCGTTTGCCGAGGCTCTTCGCCGATAACCGCGACCACCAAGACGGGTTTGACAAGATAGTCTGGGACGTGTTCGATCCTTACGAGTTCGAACT
>Ga0208038_1001599_pt1 | contig 11843 bp, 18 predicted proteins | sample June2015DPH_16_1_FD_184714 | JGI IMG/M metagenome (GOLD analysis project Ga0208038, IMG submission 184714) | Peatland microbial communities from SPRUCE experiment site at the Marcell Experimental Forest, Minnesota, USA - June2015DPH_16_100... | ecosystem: Environmental > Terrestrial > Soil >...
CGTTCCAGAAACTGCCGGGCGTAAGCGGAGAGCGATTCGATGTAACGACGCTGCCCCTCGGCATAGAGCGTGTCAAAAGCCAGGCTGGACTTGCCCGAGCCCGAAAGGCCTGTCACTACCGTCAATCTATTGTGAGGAATGGTGAAATCGATATTCTTCAAATTGTGCACGCGCGCCCCGCGCACCACAATGCAATCCACTTCCCGGTTCTTGCCGGAAGAATCTGTCGCTCCGTTGGTTTTGGTGACCGGCAAAACGGAGCCGGCTGCTTCCCCCGCAGCCGCAGAGCTCCCGGGGCCGGAGCGATGGACGCCAGATGCGCCGCCCCCGCCCGCAGGCGTCGCGGAGGGTAGGAGATTATCGCTTGTTTGATCGCGGCTTGGTGCCATGCATTTCCTTGCGCTCGAGCTGGTCAAAGGCCGAGTGCCCAACCCACCCGCCAGCCTGCAAGCGCCACTGCAAGCCCTCTGACCCTCAGCCCAAACTTACCATTATAAGCCCGCACGATCTCAGAGGCAAAGCTAAGCTGGCTAGGCCACAGACACTAACTACCTGTATTTTCAATAAGATTCCCGCATTCAGCGCGTAACTACCTTTGTTTTCTATAACATTCCCGGCTCGCCCCTGCCTGTGGGAAGCCGGTCCTTTGTTTTCAACAACTTTCCCGCGTCGGTTCGTCATTTTCTAAAGTTACTATGGTTTCTTTCTTCGTTGAGCAGGAAGACATCTTGTCCCTGGCTGCAATGCGTGTAAAAGGTCCTACCATGTTCAACCCCTCTTAAAGCGACACCCGTTAAGCAGTGGGTGGCAAGAACCGCCAAGAAGCAGCACAGCACAGCAATTCATAATTCACCATTCACCATTCACAACTGCCCCCTGCAACCGCTCTTCTGCCTCCTGACTCCTGAATCCCGAATCCTGTTCTTCCCCCACCTACCGTCCCCCAACTACCGTCCACAACGTATCACATAGCTAGGCTCCTGTCAAGAGGAAAAACTTCCGATCCTCCTCCTGACTCTTGATTCCTGAATCCTGTCGTGCAGGTTTAACACAACTCGGATTGGTTTTGAGGGGAGGCAGTTCCAGCGCTATGCCTTCTCGCTGAGGATTGCCGCAATGTTCCGACCACCGTGAAGGATGCGGATGATTTGCAGAGGATCGGTCTTGGGATGGTACACGATGATGTAATTCGGATAGGGTTGGACTGTCCAGAACCGGAGGGGATGTTTGGTCAAATCCTCGCGGGCATGCCCACGCAAAGGACCATCGGCGAGCAAATCGCAAGCCTTGTAAATGGCTTCCTCGACTCGATTGGCTGCTTCAACGCTGTCGCGGGCGATATAACTCCAGATTTCGAAGAGATCACCAGCGGCTTGCGGCGTGAACTGATAGCGGCTCATGCCTGACGCTGTTCAGCCACCCAGGCACGTTTCTTCTCTTCCATTTGGGCGCGGACCTGGTCACCGTCGATCAGTTCTCCACGTTGGGCGGCGGCGTAACCCTCTTCGATCTTGGCGCGGTTCTCGGCGAGCCATGCATCTCGTTCGTGGAGCAATTCCAGCGCCTGCTTGATCACTTCCTCGGAGCTCTGGTAGGCGCCCGAACGCAGCGCCTCCGCAATGAGCTCGTCGTGCTCCGGCTGCAAAACAATGGTCATAGCGAATTGTCCCTCTGTCTCCTATGCTTTCACCGTACTCCTGCTCATAGTTCCGGTCAAGTCTCATCCGGAGCATCGAGCTTTCCATCCGGGCCACGCAGGAAAAGATGTAGCGCAAGGCTCGCTCTCCAGTCCGTCAGCCGACGGACCGCTCTTCCGCCGCGACGTGGTTTTGGCGGCGCGGCGCATGGGAATTCGGATTGTCTTGCTTGCGGCGCGGCAAGAACCCGCACCGCTGGAAAAGCCGCAGGGCCGTAGTGCGGGCCCTGCGCTACCACGCGGGTACAAATCTCGTTCTCTTGGACCCCGATGTCCGCAAGGCCTTTCGCAGTGAAAGAGCCGTTTACGACGCCTTACGCTTGGTGGTCGAGTTGCACAAGGTGGGAAGCTACAAGCGCAGAGATTTCAGTTCGAACGGCGCCTGAGATTCTGTGACCCGGAGGCGGCCACGGTCAATTCGTTTTTGGAATTGACTGTGGGTTTGTCATAGAAGGAAAAGCCCACGGTCACGACAGCCCTGACCGTAGCTACAGGCTGGCGAGCCTAATGGCATCGCTCAATTTGCGTGCAGTTCTTCGAGGTGCTGTCGCTGAACCTTAATCCTGCTTTCGTCCTTTCGGGCGGCTGCCAAATCATAGGCGAGCTGCATACGCAACCAGGTTTCCGCTGTGCTGCCGAACGCCTTGGCGAGCCGGACAGCCATCTCCGGGCTGATTGCGGCCTTGCCGTTCACCAAGTTGTTGAGGGCCTGCCGGGTGATGCCAAGAACCTTTGCGCCTTCCGTCACGGACAGGCCCAACGGCTCAAGGCAATCATGCCGGACGATGCGACCGGGATGCACGGGGTTTTTCATGGGCATGGCGGTTTTTCTCCTTTCCTAGTGGTAGTCGATCAGCTCAACGTCAAAGGCGTCCGTTCCTTCAAAACGGAAGACGATGCGCCAGTTGGCCCGCACCGTCGCGGACCACAACCCCGTCAAGTCACCTTTGAGTGGATGCAGGCGATAGCGGGGAATATCCAGAGCTTGCGGCGTGGTGGCGGTGTCGAGAACCGTGAGGATTCGTTCAACGGTCTCCAACAGGTCAGGCCGTATCCCGCTCCGGTCGCCGCGTTCATAGAGCCGTTTGAGGCCCCGGTGTTTGAAGCTCCTAATCACAAGGATACACCGTAAAGTGAAGCTTGTCACTTGTCAAGTGTGGATTCCTACGGGGACATCCAGGGGGCTGCGCGGGGGGAGAGCAAACCTGGCGCGGACCTGTGTTGTTGATTCCACGGCCCTCGAAAACGGCCGATGAAAAAGGCCGCCCCGATGAATCGGGGCGCCACCAGGCCGGACCCCGATGTCCGCAAGGCCTTTCGCAGTGAAAGAGCCGTTAACGGCGCCTTACGCTTGGTGATCGAGTTGCGCAAGGTGGGAAGCTACAAGCAGGCGTAGCGCGGACCTGTTTTGCAGGTCCGCGGAACTTGGAGGTGGTCGCGGGAATTCTGCAAAAGCAGGTTGAATTCGCTACAATTGATGTGTGGAGTTCGAGTGAAACGCCGACCAAACCTCGCCCCGTACACGAGGGGAAATGAAATTTGAGCTTGTTGGCCCCATTGCAAATGTGGAAGTCATCGCCGCGGGTCCGGGTGTCCGGGTCCGCTCGTACCTCCGCAAGGCCTATGGTCAAGGCCGGTGGCGAAAGATGAAAGGCACGGCTACTATCCGGCTCGCGAATGGCGCTCTACGCGTCGTGGAGTTACACTGGTATGAGGCGCATGGGATTGGCCAAAGGGACATCAAAATCAAGCGCTACTTGGACGAATCATGAAGACACCAACGAAACCGTTCGCTCTCTGCATAGACAATACCGACTATCAGGCGTCGCTCATTCCGGGCAAGGTTTATCGGATTCTTCCCGACCCGGTGGCGGCCAAGGACGACCTGGTGCGGATTGTCGACGAGAGTGACGAGGATTACCTCTATCACAAAAGCCATTTTTTGTTTGTGGACTTTCCAGCCAGTGTGAAGAAGAGGATTCTCGCGTTGCAGGGCGTCGCCTAAGGAGCCGATGGCTGGCGCAGTGAAAGAGCCGTTAACGAGTCCTTACGCTTGATGATCGAGTTGCGCAAGGTGGGAAGCTACATGCGCAGAGATTACAGTTCGAACGGCGCCCGTAGCATGGGCATCCTGCCCATGCGCACGGGCAGGATGCCCGTGCCACGAATACGATGTCCCCGAGGTAGCCACACTCAATTCGTCTTAGGAACTGACTGTGGGTTCGTCATCGAAGGAAAAGCCCACGGTCACGCGAGCGCTGACCGTGGCTACCCGCTGCCCGGCGAGGCACGCAAGAAAAGAGGTAGCGCAAGGCTCGCTCTCCAGCCTTGCGGTTCTTCCACCGCGACGCGGTTTTGGCGGCGCGGCGCGTGATAATTCGGATTATCTTGTTAGCGGCGCGGCAAGAACCCCCACCGCTGGAAAAGCCGCAGGGCCGGAGAGCGGGCCCTGCGCTACCAGGCCGGACCCCGATGTCCGCAAGGCCTTTCGCAGTAGGGGGACGGCTTGCCGTCCCCTCCGCGTACATTGCCGCCGAACCAGGAAGGGTAGGGCAAGCCCTACCCCTACCTGGTGATCGAGTTGTGCAAAGTGGGAAGCTACAAGCGCAGAGATTCCAGTTCGAACGGCGCCTGAGGTTCTGTGACCCGGAGGTAGTCACGGTCAATCCGTCTTTGGAATTGACCGTGGATTCGTCATCGAAGGAAAAGCCCACGGTCGCGAGAGCGCTGACCGTGGCCGCTGCCCGGCGAGGCACGCAAGAAAAGATGTAGCGCAAGGCTCGCTCTCCAGCCTTGCGGCTCTTCCACCGCGACGCGGGTTTGGCGGCGCGTGAGAATTCGGATTATCTTGTTAGCGGCGCGGCAAGAAGCCGCACCGCTGGAAAAGCCGCAGGGCCGGACCGCGGGCCCTGCGCTACCAGGCCGGACCCCGACGTCCGCAAGGCCTTTCGCAGTGAAAGAGCCGTTAACGACGCCTTACGCTTGGCGATCGAGTTGCGCAGGGTGGGAAGCTACGAGCGCCGAGATTGCAGGTCGAACGGCGCCTGAGATTCTGTGACCCGGAGGTAGCCACGGTCAATTCGTCTTTGGAATTGATCGTGGGTTCGTCATCGAAGGAAAAGCACACGGTCTCGGGAGCACTGAACGTGGCTACCCGCTCTCCATCTCACGGATCTGTTCTTCAAAGCGCCGTGTGAGCGCACGAGATGTACGAAATCCAAGAGAGCGCAGGTGGGCGGCAAGAACAATAGGGTTGTCGATGAATCCTCGGCGATAGGATTCACGTAACATTCCAAGCACACCGATCACGGTTATACCCCGCCCGGCGGCCACCCGACGGCCCCGCCGTTCGTCCATAATGAGTGCGTCAGCTCGAAGCTCCTGCGCCAGTTGTATGGCTTCCGCCTCACCAGGGTCGAGTTGCCCGGTCAGTTCGGCATCGGGTGCGGTTTGAACCTCACGAACTTCCAGCCAAGGCGGTCGTTGTGCCATCCAGCGCTGCACGGAAAGTGGCGCATGAGGGTCGAGAATTTCTCGCTCGACGGCAGCCGGGATGAGAATTGTGCCGAATAGCTTGGCAAGGAGATCCGCTTGACCAGCCGCAACGAGATAGCGCAGTGGGGAGGTGTTGGAGACAACCGTCATCGTCAGTTGTTAGAGCTATCGAGTTCGGTCAGAGAGTTTTTCAAATGCTCGCGCTTCACGGTCTAACTCGGCTGGGTCGTAATCATATAGAGCAACGTGTCCCGCTAAGAGGTCTTCCGTCTCGATCCGCGACAGGCCGAGGAGCTGCCCGACCTGAAGCTGGGTTAGGGAACCTCGCCGGTAGCCATCAATAGCGAGCGCTTCCAGGGTCCGGCGTGACAAATCGCCGCCGACTTGCCCGAGTGAGCGCGCCAAGTCATCCGGGATGTGAATGGTAATTTCCATGCGTGTAGTTTAGCGAATTGGCAAGACTCTTGTACAGTAGAGATTTAGCGCAGGGCTCGCCTTCCAGTCCGTCAGCCGACGGACGGCTCTTCCACCGCGACGCAGGTTTGGCGGCGCGGCCAAGCAAGTGTAGCGCCGACCCCGCCCTGCGGGGTCGGCATTTTTCGCGGGCGCCAGACCTGCTGACCCCGCCTTGCGAGGTCAGCGCTACTGCGGCGCGGCAAGAACCCGCACCGCTGGAAGAGCCGCAGGGCCTGCCCTGAGCGGAGCGAAGGGGCCGGAGTGCGTGCCCTGCGCTACCAGGCCGGATCCCGATGTACGCAAGGCCTTTCGCAGTAGGGGGACGGCTTGCCGTCCCCTCCGCGTACATTGCCGCCGAACCAGGAAGGGTAGGGCAAGCCCTACCCCTACCTGGTGATCGAGTTGCGCAAGGTGGGAAGCTACAAGCGCAGAGATTACAGTTCGAAGGGCGGCTGAGGTTGTGAAAATAACTCCCCTCCTCGGCTGAGGAGGGGGTTAGGGGGTGGTGGGTGATAGGGCAAATCGTGGAGGTAGCCACCCTCAATTCGTCTTGGGAATTGACCTTGGGTTCGTCATCGAAGGAAAAGCCCACGGTCACGAGAGCACTGACCGTGCCTACCCGCTGGGTTTGGCATAAGAGATCACTCGCTCTTGGCTGCTCTCAGCTCCTCACGTTTCAGCTCGAACATGATTTGCATGACTTCTTTGTCAAAAAAGTCAATTCTATATACACGATTTCCTGCCTTTAGTCGTTCAAAGGACTCACGACGATGCGGATTGGTGGAAATCTTATTTTCAATTGCCTTTGCGGTTTCGCGAGCAGCTATATCCGCGACTTGTAGCAACGGGAGGCTGTCGGCGACGTCGAATTCCTTATGTCCAAAAGTTAAAGTTCCTAGCTGTCTACGCCATTCACCAAGGCGAGTATCTTCCCTAAATTCCTCGATCATTTTTTGGGCATTACCTTTTTTCTCCCTCCAATCAAAGAAGAACGCCACTGCTTCATTTCCTGGAATCCTGAGCGCCTGCGTAGCCGCCTCCTGTATTACCGATTGGAACGGAAAGAGCCATTTGTCTCCTCCAAGCAGATCTTCCTTTTCATCTAGTGGCGGAATTTGCTTGTAGTCATCCAACAAAAGACCAGCGCCAAGCATAAACACTTTATGCCGTAAGATGATTTCAATTAAGTCTTTGGTTAGTTGATTGCGGTCTTCTTTGTTCCAACCTTTTTCCGCACTGAATTCTCCGTACCCACACTCGCAGTCCGTCATGTGGTACGCGGTAACGCCGGTTGGATCAACCCGGCCTACCCACTTGTCCTGAAGGGATTCCCATTCTTGCTCAATCCCGATGAACCCGCCGATGGCATGAATTGTGGCGTCTTTGTCCTCGCTTTCGTCGAAATAAGCTCTAATGGCCATCATGAGCCTCTTTCTGCAGTCGGGCGGGCCTTTGCCCGAAGAAGAACCCACGGCACAAAAATCATGCCGTGGCTACCCGCGCTAGAGAACATCCGGTTCGCGTTCGTGTGCCTCAAGGTAGAGCAGTCTGACAGGCTCCCCGAGAGCCTGAAGCCGACCATCAACAAGAGCCCATGCCTTTATGTTTTCGAGAAAACTCAGACGGTCGGTCCACTCAGGGATGGCCAGGGCCAACTGGAGCTCCACGCCTGCGACTCTGTAGCAATCTAGAATGACGTCAATAGAGAGCTGATGTGCTTGCGAAGCGAAAATATCAAACGCCTCCGTCGGCAGATTGGCGACTCCGGTCAGACCGGCGTGCATGTGCCAGCTCAACATATAGTAGTGCTGGACATAGCGCTCTTGCCAGGGGCCACCAACATGTTGGGCACGACTTCGAATTCCCGGAAATAGGCTCCAATGCTTCGGCCAGTTCAGTTTCCCCTTGCGATTCCTGCCCCAGTACTGCTGAACGAGTGCCTCCACTGCGGCTGTTTCCACAACATCCGTGACCCAGGCCTGTTTCTGGGCAAGGTCGAGATCAGACGGCGCTGGCCGGTCCGCGTAGAACTCTACGATCTTCTTCGCCACTCGATAGCGCTCCACTCTGGTGAAGGCCGCGATTCGACCAAGCGAATCGTCCGTTTGATCTTGGCTGAAGAGCGCCATGTCGACACCCAGCTCGAAGAGTGATCGTGCGGAGGAAGCAATAGCTTGAACGTGGGCGGGCGCGTTCAGCCTTCGGATGGAAGCGACGTAACACATCGCGCGATAGAAGAGATCGAGCACCGCTTGCTCCCGCGGTTTCCGATTCAAGAGGCCTTGCATTACTGCCTTGAGGTGGAACATCCAATAGCAGAAGGCGGCACGGACACCTTGAAATGTTGCGCTCGCCAACAGCCTCGGCGTGACGGGTACGCGGTCCGCCCTAACGACGTCGTCTTCCGCGAAAGGAGATTCAAATCGCATGACCAGTCAGTGCGCCCGCAAACGATTGTCACGGCTGGCGCATACGCCGCGTTTCTTGCTATGTGTGCCGTGTGAAAAGTGGAACCCCCGGGTCCTTGCCACGGAGTGTTCGTTATTTATTCATCTGCTGCAACAGGCGCTCGTAATTCTGCTTATAGAATGCGTTCTTGGGGTCAAACATGTAGGCTGCGCGGAGCTCCTCCAGAGCTCCCCGTAGGTCGCCTTCCTTCTGCAGTGCGACGCCGAGGTTGTTGTGCGCCACGGCATTATTCGGATTCAGGCGCAGCGCTTCGCGTTCTTCAGTGATCTCTCCATCCCGGTCCCCCTTCTGTCCAAGCGCGGCGCCGAGGTTCGCATGCGCCAGGTCATTATTGGGGCTCAGGCGCAACGCTTCGCGATATTCCGCGATCTCTCCATCCCAGTCGCCCCTGTCTCCGAGCTCGGCGCCGAGATTGGTATGCGCTAGGTCATTATTGGGGTTCAGGCGCAGTGCCTCGCGGAATTCCGCGATCGCACCGTCCCGATCTCCCTTGTGCGAGAGTGCGACGCCGAGGTTGGTGTGCGCCATGTCATCATTGGGGTTCAGGCGGAGCGCTTCGCGTTCTTCAATGACCGCTCCATCCGAGTCGCCTTTGTTTCCGAGCGCAATGCCAAGGTTGTAGTGCGCATCCGGAAGGTTCGGGTTCAAGTGCAGTGCCTCATGGTATTCCGCGATCCCACCGTGCAAGTCACCCTTTTTCACGAGCGCAAGGCCGAGGTTGACATGCGCCTGAACAAGGTTGGGATACAGGCGCAGCGCCTCGCGATACTCCGCAATCGCGCCCTCCCAGTCGCCCTTCGTTCCGAGCGCGACGCCAAGGTTGTAGTGCGCCAAGTCATTACTGGGGTTCAGGCGCACCGCCTCGCGTCCTGCGGACGCGGCATCGTCCCACTTCTTTTGCAGACCCACGACATAGGCAAGGCTCGCATAAAGGTCAGGATTCTGTGGGTCGAATAGCAAGGCTGCGCGGAACTCCTGTTCAGCCTGCGCATACTCCCCCTTCTGTTTGAGTTCCGCTCCGCGCGCCACGTGTTGCTGCACTTGGGCCTGGCGAGCCTCAGCCGCCGGATCAACGGTCGCGGGCTTCGTCACCTTGGCGCTCTTGAGCGCCGTGATCAAATCATCGTCGCCGCCGCCCAGACGCACTTCGTCCAGATAGTCTTGCTGCGGCTCGAAGTCGATGCCGCGCTCTTTCACGAGCATTGCCACGCGGGGGCTCGTTACCTGCCCGGCGAGCAGGGCGAAAACCTGCACCTGGTTCAGCGGCTTCTTCGCGCTCGCCGCCTCGGGCTGCTTGGCCGCGCGCAGCGCCTTAACAAATGCCTCGCTCGCGCCTGCGGCCTTGAGGCTTTGGAGAAAATCCTCCGCTGGCGCGAAATCAATCCCGCGCTGCTCGATCAGCTTCGCTCCCGACTCGTCTCCAAGTCCGGCCCGCACCAAGCCTTGCACCTAGTCCCGCGTGAAAGGCTTCTGCTGCGCCCAGGCAGTCAGGGCAAAGACCAGCCCCATCGCCAGCATGAGGAGAGTCAGCGTCTTTCGGAATCTCATTGCGACCTCCCAAGCGAGCCCTTGCGCGCGGTGGGTGAGAAAAGCCGCAGACCTTGAAAAACAGGTCTGCGCTACACACGTGCTGCTGCCGTTGCTGAGGTGCGCGGCTCTGACTCGGCATAAGCCGCCGCGATCTCGTGTGTCATCCCCGCCGCTTACTTCGCGTCTTCCGAGAGTCCAGCCATTTCTTTAGAGATTGAGGGCTCTCTCCCGAGCGCTGCCCCGCCAACAGACCCGCAACGGTGAGATCTTCGTCCAGATCGGGCCAGTGGATGTAGGCGCCGTCTTCGAAGATTTCGAAATGATTACGTTCCTGCGGCGTCCCATGCCAAAGACGGGGGAACCATGCCAGAGGCACCATAATGGTCCGCCCATCCACCAGATCAACCGTTAGCTCTTCGTCGCTCACTTTTACCGATTTACCCCGCGGCTCCAGGACCTCAACGGCCAAAGAACTCATACCAACTCCTCATTAGTCGTTCGCGATGCTCATCAACGAGCTTCAGAATTACATTCAGTTCCGCCCGGCTGAAGCCCCCGGCACGTTCAAGCGCCACGGGTTCAAGCCAGAATTTCGCCACCTAGTTCTCGCGTCACACGTGGATGTGCGGCGGTTCGCTCCTATCCAAGGAAACAAAGAAAAACCGATAGGAACGCATTCTGAGAACCGTCGGCGTTCTCTAATTCTATCCCTATGATTGTGATTTGCGCGAGCGAAAGCTAGCGTCCTGAGTCAGAAGTTAGCTGACAAAGTCCTCCCCTTTGGGGTGGTCGTTCCACAGCCCCGGCAGGGGCCTAAGATCGTAGCCCAGGGCGCAAGAAGGTGTGAAAAAATCGCGTTGACCATTTGTAGCGGCGCTCTATGAGCGCCGAAGTCATTGATTCTAAAATGCGGCGGTCATAGACCGCCGCTACAACGCGATTTTTTCACACCTTCGCAAGCCCTGGAAAACCAAGCCCCAGCGCCGGTCAAGCCCCGGAAGGGGCGGCAGAACCAGGAAGAGTTCCCGCGTCGAAACCTCTTCTTTCGCCCCGCTGGGGCTCCCGCGAACAAGAGGGCTTTCTCGACCCAGGGCTGGCGCCCTGGGCTAAGTTCTTTCGGCCCTCCGGGCCTTTGCGTGGCGCTACCTCAATGCGTCCTCGGCGGCCGGGCCTTTGCGTGGCGCTACCTCAATGCGTCCTCGGCGGCCGGGCCTTTGCGCGGTGCTACCTCAATGCGTCCTCGGCGGCCTTGGCTTTTTGCGCGCGGGCGAGACCTTCGCGCGCTGTGCTGTTATTCGGGTCCAATTGCAGGGCCTTGCGATAGCCCACAATGGCATCGTCGTATTTCCCGCCATCCATGGCCGTCTTGGCCTGGGCGAGCGATTGGCGGACTTGCGCGGCCAGTTCTTCCGGAGAGGGTTTACTGGGCTGTGCTTCCTGCGCACCGGGGCGCTGGCCCACTGCCGGACTCCCGGCCTTGCTCTTCTCCTCTTGATGAATATTCGCCTCTTTACCCGCTGGCCCTGAGCTTGGGGTTGTTAGCTTGCTCTCACGCTCGACCGGGGGGGTGCTTTTTTGAGCGGAACCCACCTCGGTTGATGGCGCGCTTGCCGGCGCCTGTTGCATTGACGGCGTTTGGGCGGCGAAGCTCCCTCGGTCGGGGCCTTGGCGGCGGGTTGAATGGCTCTAAGTTGGGGCGCCGCCGGGGGCGATGCGGCAACCGCGATTCTGGTCTTGGGCAACACCGGAGGGCTGAGCGCGGCCTGGAATTCTTCGCACGAACCGAAGCGCTCCTCGCGCTGCTTGCCAAGCGCCTTCAGGATGGCCGACTCGACGAACGGGGCGATCGAAGGGGCGAAGCGGCTGGGCGGCGGAGGCTGCTCGTCGATGTGCGCGGCAAGGACGGCGAAATCGTTCTCCGAATCTTTGGGCCGCTCAAACGGGACGCGGCCGGCGAGCATTTCGTACAACGTAATCCCCATCGAATAGATGTCGGCGCGCGCATCCACCTTGAGGCCCTGAATCTGTTCCGGCGACATATAGGCAGGCGTGCCGAGGACGATCCCGGTACGCGTGAGCTGGCCGACGCCTACGGCGCGGGCAATGCCGAAATCGGTAAGCTTGGTGACGCCCTGGCGCGTGAGCATGATGTTCGACGGCTTGATGTCGCGATGAATCACGCCCTGCGAATGCGCGT
>Ga0208038_1001606_pt1 | contig 11812 bp, 11 predicted proteins | sample June2015DPH_16_1_FD_184714 | JGI IMG/M metagenome (GOLD analysis project Ga0208038, IMG submission 184714) | Peatland microbial communities from SPRUCE experiment site at the Marcell Experimental Forest, Minnesota, USA - June2015DPH_16_100... | ecosystem: Environmental > Terrestrial > Soil >...
GCAATTCGCCGAGGTATGCGCCGCGTGCGCAAATCGGGCAAGCTTCCGTTTTCGTTCCTGCAACACGCCGGTCTTTCTTTTTAACCTCATTGTCACTGTATTATGCGAGATTCAGTAAGAGGCCTATCGCCTGCCGAAATTCCTGCTCCTGGACGTACGCACCAGCGAGCAAGCGGACTATCTTGGGATCCCCAGGCTGTTTCCCATAGGCATTCTCTATCTCCGCGATCGCCCGCTCATTCTCATGTGAAGCAAGATAGGACATCACCAAAAACTCGACGGCTTTCTGGTTCCCAGGGTCCAACTGCGTGGCTTTTTGAAAAGTCACCGCGGCGTCGTTGAACCGCGAGAGTTGCACATAGCAAATCCCGAGGTTTAGATAAAACTCGGCTCGCCGTGGCTCTAGAGCGAGGGCTTTCTTATAGGCGTTTACGGCACCCTCGAACCTTCCGAGCCGGGCCAGAGCTATCCCCATATTGTTGTAAGCAGCGACGGAGCGCGGATCTGCCTTGAGAGCAAGGCGATACTTGTCCACGGCAGCCTCGAGTTTGCCGGCTTGGCGATAGGCATCCCCCCTCGCGCACGAGCGAGTCAGCATCATTCACCTTCTCCTGGGCTAAGCCGAAGGTATTGAGGACTGTCATCACAAGTGCCAGGGCAAGCGCTCGGCTGAACTTCCTTCTGAGCCACGGTACCCATTTAGCTTGGTGGAACATTTGCTGGGACGTAAAGCCAACGGTAGCAACCGGTGCGCTCACCGAGCACGCCGCACTGTAAGTCGCGTAACGCCAGTGCAAGATCAGGCTATCATCCAAGGTCCGCCCGATCTGTGATTTAATCAGCCTCTCATGCGCGGGAGTCAGGTCCGAACCACTTGGGTTTCACCCAATGATAACGTAACGACGCTTCTAAAAGACCCCTCGCGTTTGCTCGACCATGACAGTAACGTGCGTAAGCTGCTCGAACCAGTTGGCATGATATCAGCCCGGAATAACAGCCTGCAAGGGGTGGCCGAGGGCTGTGAGGAGTCTGTCACCGTCGCCAGCAGGAGTAAGCGCGGTGGCCGAGTCCAGCGCTTTAGAGGGTGGAATGAACTTATCAGATTTTGAAGCCGCGCCTGTTTCCTCAATCCCCCATCGATCAGCACCTTCCAAGGCAACTTCCTTGGCACCAAGCTTCACCTTCGGTCGTTGCAGAAGATTTCTGACCCCTATGCCACTCCTCCCAGTAGAATTCATTCTCGGGAATCTGTGGGTTGAGTGTGCCTACCTCGAATAGCCTTCCGTCCCTTGCAGCGTACAAATCAGCGTCTAGCATAAAGGAGGCATATCGTTGCAGTCGGGCCTCTGTATTGATATCAACATCAACGCCTCCGAACTTCGACAAAAGTGCCGTAGATGGCATTCTTGGATGACTTATCCGAGGACGGGATGGTATTCCATCCATAGGGAACGCTGTCGTACACAACCAGGAGCTTGCCCGGCTCTACCTCAATCAGGTCGGTGTAGCGTGTGCTCATACCGTTGAAGATGGGTGTGATGTTAGTCCACTTCTTTCCTTCGTCGGAGCTAAACATGATGGTTACCGGGCCGGGCCGACCGAAGGTGCATGCCAACAGCCCGTCACTCATCAACCTTAGGTGGGGTGCTACACCTATGAAGCCGCTTGATACAGGCGTGGTCCACGTCTTGCCGTCGTCCAGAGACCAAGCCTCACCCAGGTACCCATCGCCGCCAGTTCGAAAGAGACAATACAAACGGCTTTTTGATAGTCGGACCAGCGCTGCTTCATTCGGTCCCTCCTTGCCCATCCAAGGCCATGGCGCCTCATTGGGCTGAATTGCGCCAATAATCCCATATTCGTCCCAACTCTGGCCCTGATCAGTGGAACGAATCAAAACCAGCCGGCGCTGCCGTGGATCGCGTTCTGTTATGTAGTAGAATGTGGTTAACCATTCGCCGCCCGGACCGTCTACAATAGCTCCCTGTGGGTTGGCCTCATAAACTACACTGAGCTTTGTTGCATCTTTTCTCCCCGTGGCCATCACCGTTGGCGGCATGGACCAGGCAGGCTCGGACAGGTGAATTCTCGCATCTCTGATTTGATCAAATTCCATTCCACCCCGCGAAAGCTTCGTCAGAGCGGTGTGAAAATACGTTGCCTGGCCGGGAGGGTTTGCCTCCAATGAGTCGTAGCCAGCCCCTAGCACCCAGATTGCCCCGTCTTCGCGAGGCACTTGAGTGTACGTGGCATCCGCGTTGGTGCCTGTTCCCATCGTATAACGCCGGCTCCACGTCTGGCCTCCGTCCTTCGAAATACAATAAGCAGAAAACTCTCCTTCAGGGTTCGCGTCGTCCCCACTCATGCGCATCGTTGCGAGTATTTCGCCCGTAGAAAACCGATGCACTGTCGGGTACCAGCAATAGTTGATGTAGGAAGCTGTGATTTCCACCGTCTTCCCCACCTGAACGGTAAGTTCATCCGGCTGGTCCGTCTCTCCGGGGCACAAAACGGTACTCAAACTCGTCGTCAACATGAGGACGAAAAATAGCCCAAAATAGCGTAGCGAACTTCGTCCTCGACCCGCACCAGAACTGGCTTTCATTGCTCCTCCCTTCGAGACCAGAGCGAGCTATCAAGAACCTCCCACGGTATTCTGGATAAAGTTTGGCGCCGCGATAGCTCACTCAATTGTGGGCCTCTCCCCCGCCTTAACCGGCTTTCGGATCGGAGAGACCCGTTCTTGGGGTTGAAAGACGCGCCCGTCAAGACTCGTGCGAGGCCTTGACGGGCGCAGACTTCAGCCAACAATATAGCTTCGAACCGAAGGCGGCACCTAATTGTTTTGCCCACCTGCAGTCTTCATCTCTCCTCTCCCGCGCGGGCGGGAGGCCGTGTAGGGGCACGGCGCGCCGTGCCCCTACCCACGCCACGGGCTACCTTCTTTCGCTCGCTGCGCGGACTGACCTCATCAACGAACTTCTGTTCCATGACACCAGAGTAAACGAGCCGGAATTCAACTACCAATGCAGTCTAAGGGCGAATTGCACCTCCCGGGGAGCCTGCGATAGGCTGAATATCTGTCCAAAGGTTGAGTCGTCGATATCGCTATCGGGCATTCCAAAATTGGCGTGGTTCAGGAAGTTGAACATCTCTGCCCGGAATTCGAGCCCGGCCTGCTCACCCAAAAAGTGGAACGGGAAATTCTTCCTCAGCGAAAAATCCCAAGTGGAAAAGCCAGGACCGATCAGGATATTTCTGCCTGCTGTTCCGAACGTATAAGGGGCAGACTCTACAAAGGCGGATGGGTCCCAGTAGTGATCCGGACTTCGTTGGCCGGACGGAAGGTTCCCGTTGCCGATGCGGTCTGGACGGGTACCAATTTGCCCCCCCGTGTTGCTTCCGATACCATTTTCACCGGGGGATACCGGGAAGCCGCTCTCTGCGGTGACAATCCCTCCCAGAGTCCATCTGTCAACAAAGGGCTCCAGAAATCCGCTGCGATTAGCCAGGAAAGCGCGCCCTCTGCCAAACGGCAGGTCATACGAGTAGCCTACAGACAGTCGTTGTGCGGTGTTGCCGTCGGCAAGCCCCTTCTCGCAGCTAATTGGACAGTTTATATTTTGCGGAAATCCCCGGTCGGCCTCGTCGGCATTGTTGAGTTCTTTTCCAAACCGGTAACTGGCCAGGAACGACAGTCCACGGCTGGCCTGCTTCGTGACTTTTACATTCAGGCCGTTGTACATACTGAACATGTTATTCCCGTACATATTGATCGCTGCAAAGCTTGGGAACGGCACACGATCCTGCAAATTACTTGGGCCCGGAACTGGGGCTTGATTGATGTCCAGCGCACTGAGACCCCGTATCAGGTGGTTACCAATGTAACCAACCTCGACCATCAGACTCGGGCTGATTTCTCGTTGAACGCTCAAGGCCCATTCATCGACCACGCCGTTCACGAATTTACGGTTGCCGGGAAAAGTCCATATGCGAATAGGCAGCCGTGCCGCAGGATTGGCTCCGGTGGAGACGAGAGAGATGGTCGGAACCGTAGGGTCAGAATAAACCGAGAACCTCTGGGTGAAGGGAGGAATAGTCGAAGTACACCTGACTCCCATAGCCGGGGGCGACGTGAAGAAAACTCCGGCCCCTCCACGGACTACTGTGGTTTGGTGGCCACCAAGCGAGTACGCGAACCCAACCCGCGGGGCGATGTTATTTGTGTCGGCGCTGTACACGCTCTTTCCTGGGTCAATTTTAATAGGGATATCCGGTCGTGCGGTTGCGAAGTAGTTTGCAACATCGAATCCCGAGTGATCGATCGTATACTGCGGAAATCGAAGTCCGCCGAAGGAAGGATCAAAAATCCCAAGGACTCTGTCATTGATGGGCAGATCGACATCGTAACGCACTCCCAGATTTAATGTGAGGCGTGACGTGGTCCGCCAATCGTCTTGAAGGAAACCACCAAACTTCGTCTGCCGGGGATAGGTAATTGGACTCGTGCCAGCTTTCGTTATCTGAACAGGGTAATCGAGCAAGGCGTCAGCAACAGGATCACCAGTGAATTGTCCCGAATAGCTCCCCCCCCAGTCTCTATGGTGCCGAGGCCGAAGCTCTTGAACTGGGATCTGTATACTAGTCCTCCGGCCTTAATAGAGTGTGAGCCTCTGACCCAGGTCAGAGTGTCTCCCACTTCAAAGTCGTTCATAACCTGGATTATTAACGCGTTACCTCCTGCCGCAACCGGTTGGATTGAAACGTAACCCGACGGATACAAATTGTAGGGTAGCGAGAGGGGATTAGTGGCGCCAACCGGTAACCCAATTCCCAAAATGCCTGGGTTCACGGCATACTTCGTGCCCGCTGCTTCCGGCACTCCATTTAAAAGCCACCGTGTATATCCGAGCCTTAGCTCATTTAGGAGATTTGAGCTGAACGTATGGTGGTAACCAATTGACAGACCGCGCGTGTTGTCGACTTGGAAGTCACCATCGAGTATGGGAAGTCCACCTGGCTGAAACTGGTTGAGGTTCTTGTACGAGAACCGCACAGACACGCTGTCTTTGTCAGTTAAATAGTGGTCAGTTTTGATCAGAAATGAATTGTAGTTGACAGTCGCGCTCTCCGTATTGATGTAATTAGCGCCATACTGAGAGATGTTGGGACCAGGATAATACGAGAGAATAGTTTGGAGCACGGGACTGATTCGATCCGCCGGGAGTTGAGTGACGCCGTCAGTGCTTGGGAAAGGCTCGCCCGTTAGCGGATCCGTAATCGTCGTATCAAATTGACCGCTGATTTGTTGTGCAGTCGGTACTAAGCCGATTAGCACGCTTCCCTGGCTTTGCCGCTGGCCTTCGTAGCTTGCAAACCAGAAATCCTTATCGCGCACAAACCGCCCACCTGCCGCACCCCCGAATTGATTGCGCCGCAAAGGGGGCTTTACCCGGTCCGAGGTAGGGAAGAAACCACTTGCATCCAGCGCATCATTGCGCAAATAGTCGTAGGCTGCTCCATGGATTTGGTTCGTTCCGGATTTCGTAACCACGTTGATCACCATGCCGGCAGCTTGGTGTTCAGCGGAAAACATACCTGTTTCCGCTTTAAACTCTTGGATCGCATCCACCGAGGGTGATTCGATCACGGTGTTTGAGGCTGATTCCCTGTTACTGATGCCGTCCATTATATAGTTGTTGTTCTCGCCTGTGAGCCCGTTGGCAGAATACATTTGCACACCGGTCCAGTCGGCGGAAACTCCCTCACTCACGCCGGCTGTCAGCAACGCAAGCTGCATGAAATTGCGCCCATTCAGAGGTAGCGTAGCGACTTGCTGGCGATCAATAACCTGGCCCAGGTCCGACGAAACGTGATCGAGTAATGGAGGGTGACCGGTGACCTGGACGGTTTGCGTCACTGCTCCTAGTTCAAGGGAAAAATCGATCTCGCCCATTTGACCAACTTGGAGGACGATGCCGGTTATCGTCTTCTTAACGAAACCAGTCTTTTCTCCTGTAATGCTGTAGTCTCCAGGAACTAAATCAGGGATCACATACTGTCCCGCACCATTGGTGACGGCGCGAGTGGATATGCGAGTTGCGACGTTCGTTGCCACCACTGTTGCACTGGGGATTATCGCGCCCGAAGGATCGGTGACACTTCCCACCAAACGGGCCATCTGTGCAAAGGCAGAGGGCGAACTGCAAATGGTGAATAATGCAAGGAGACCTGCTACGATAAGCCTTGCCCGACCCGAACTGCATCGTTTACTGCAACTGTCACTCATTACACCCTCCTTTAGTATTCATACAAAAACTCTGCACTTAAGACCAGTCTCGCTCGATCAGCCGACTGGAACTCTAGTGCGCTTCACCTGTCCTCACCGACGGGCCGCGTTCTGTGGCCGATCATACGCATTTGGAATTCACAAAACGAAATTTGTGTTTTCCAAGAAATGAACCAAATGGCTTCGAAACTTTTCCGCAATCGTAGTCATTATACTTATTATAATGAATACCGGTTGTCAAGCTATTTTTTTCTGCTGTCCCTCGCCAATATTGCATCGCACACAGTTTCAGAAATTTAGGAGTGAGCTCTTAACATTGTTAAGAGCCACTCAGTGTAGCCCACGATCTTTACGGATCGGAATTATTCCGGAGCACACGGGATATCCGGCCGAAAGAAAGGAGACTACGACTATGGCGAGACAGCCAAACACTGCCACGCGAGGAGGCGGCTTGGACGAGAACACGATCGAAGCTGTGTGGCAGAAGGGAAAACCGGAGCCCGAGTATGCGGGTTTCCGCAAGGACGCCTGCGACGCGACCATGCAGCGGACCAAGTACGGCAAGACTGAGCAGTGGGGCTGGCAAATCGATCCCATCAAGCCGGTGGCAAAGGGCGGCACCGACGATCTCAGCAATCTGCGGCCCTTGCAGTGGGAAAACAACAGATCCAAGGCTGATGATTATCTGAACTATAACTGTAAGGTTCGGAGCTGGAGAGAGCCGAATCCACCTTCCGCACCGCCCCTGCCTGGGCCATTTCTTTCATGAGCTGTGCGTGGCTGTTGTGGTCCAGTTTTCTCGATCTCGATACGGTGCGGTTTAATCCGAGGTCCACCATTGCGCCATGCATGGTGCCACGGGCGTGTGGGCTTCAGTTCCCACGAGTTGAGTCACAGTTTGGGTCACAGATAAGCGCAAAAAGAACCAATCACCGCCTAGTTGTCGGGCTCGGCGGTCCTGTAAATTCAATGACTTGAGTGTCTCTTAACAACTGGCATAGTCTTCATACACCGTGGGTCGGGGGTTCGAATCCCTCCAGGCCTACCATTCTTTCAACAAATTGGCAGACGTGCTCATACCGTTGCCCGTTGACTGTGGGGACTTTTGGGGGGGACCCTTACGCTTTCGAGGGCAGCGCACACTTGCTCAAAGTTAAACTGCTCAGGCGGTGATCAATCATCCTCCTGGGTATCAGCCTAGCCCGGTAGAACTTCAACTCCTTGTAATCCATTGCTTCGGGTATCGACAACCTGGTTGCCCACAGACGGAGCCGTACTCTACACGCTTCGTCGGTCTGAGGCGAAGCCTCGTTAGTGTAATGTGGGTATAATGGCATTTACCAATATTCGCCTTGCTCATCTGATTCCGAGCGACGGGGCAGCGGGTGAAAGCTCGGGATCTACGTCTTGTCCGAAAGTGATCTCTCTACACAAAACGTCAATCGGAGAACCTATTATGAGCGTCGCAGTTATTTCTGGGTCCGCTGGGCTTGTTGGGTCGGAAGCTGTCTCGTATTTTGCGGCCCAGGGCCTGGAAGTTGTCGGGATTGATAACGGCATGCGGGCCGAGTTCTTCGGGCCCGAAGCCTCCACTGATTGGGTGCGGAATCGGCTGAAGCGGGAGATCCGTTCCTATATCCACTATGATATTGACATCCGGGACGGGACGCAGATCCCGCGGATTTTTGAGCGCTACAAGAGGTCCATCAAGCTGATCATCCACACCGCGGCCCAGCCTTCGCACGACTGGGCGGCGCGCAATCCCCTTGTGGATTTCACCGTCAATGCCAATGGGACGCTGACACTGCTGGAAGCCACGCGCCAGCACGCTCCGGAAGCCGCCTTCATCTTCATGTCTACCAACAAAGTGTATGGGGACGCACCGAACTCCCTGCCCCTGGTGGAACTGGAAACACGCTGGGAGATTGACGCCAAGCATCCCTATTACCGGGGCATTCCGGAGACGATGTCAATTGATCAGACCATGCACAGCCTGTTCGGGGCCTCCAAGGTGGCGGCGGACGTCCTTACCCAAGAGTACGGTCGGTACTTCGGGATGAAAACGGCCTGCTTCCGGGGAGGTTGCCTGACGGGGCCCAACCACTCGGGGACGCAGCTACACGGCTTTTTGGCTTACCTGATGAAGTGCACAGTGACGGGGATGCCGTACACCATCTTCGGGTACAAGCGCAAGCAGGTGCGGGACAACATCCACAGCGCGGACCTCATCCGCGCCTTCGATGAGTTTTTCAAGAACCCCCGGGTGGGCCAAGTTTACAACATCGGCGGCGGGCGGTTCAGCAACTGCTCCATGGCCGAGGCAATTGATTTGTGTGAACAGATCGCCGGGAGGCCGCTCAGGTGGAAGTACGTGGACCAGAACCGGCAGGGAGACCACATCTGGTGGATCAGTGATCTCTCCCACTTTCAAGCACCCTATCCCGGCTGGAGTCCCCATTACGACGTTCCCATGATCCTGAAGGAAATCTACGAAATGAACCTCGAACGCTGGGGCCAGGCATGATCAACGCCGGAAAGCACAATGTCCTGCGAGAAAACCTACCGACGGATTTACGATCAATATCTCGCCTGCGAAAAAGGCAAGAAAGGCGTCATTCGGGAAGACGCCGCTGGGTGACATTGTTCAACTCACTCGATGACAGACTTCCGCCTGCTGACCACTTCCGTCGTGCTCCCGGTGCGGCGCATAGCTGCCTTCACCACACATGGCCCTTTCTCCGAGGGGATCGGCAGATTCACGATGTAAGTCTGTTGGCCCAGCGGCCCCACCGCGACATCCGTTTCACGGCGGACCAGTTCCTTGCCGCCCACCTCCACCGAGACCACCAGTTTCCCTTGCGCAGCCTCGTACTCGTCATTGACCAGAGAGACCGCCATGGGGCGGCTGACGCCGGCGGCCAGTTTCGGCTGCCAGAAGTTCAGGTAGACCCCCAAGGGATTGAAGGCGTTCGAGAGAGCTTCCTCAAACTCAGGCTGCAACTTCAGCTTCTCGATGTCCTGAAAAAAGTCGCCCGTGTAAGCATCCCGGTGGCTTGCCGTGAGGTAGGTGAAGCACAACACGCCGGCGTAGTTGCGGTGCGCGCGCCAGTATTCGCTAAGCCCAGCCCACAGGTAGGCAGCGAGGTCGATAAAATCCCGCCCGCTCGCGTTCTCGCCGAGCAGGCGCCGGAAGAGCGGAATCGAGAGCACGGTCGGGCTGCCGTCGCGATTGACCCAAATCCAGTCGTACTCGTTGAGGACCGCAGCGTGGCCGGTCGGGTGGGGACTATTGGTGCCCTTGGCCCCCGTGCTGTCCTCTAATTCCGCAACCGTGAAGTTATGGCCTGTCGGGAAGATGTCTCCGATGAACAGGTAATTGTGGTCTTCGACAGGGTCGTCGGGTGCGTCCGGCGGATTGTAGCCGTTATCCCACGCCCGGTTGGATAGATCCAGGGGCCGTACTGCATGGATGATTTCGGCGAGCACATCCGCGCGGGTTTCGTTGCAGGCATCCCACCAGCCCACACTTGGGTGATTCCAACTATCCCTCATCCACTCTTTGTACTCCGTGATCATCTCCTCCGTGCTCCAGGCCTCCCGATAATCCCAGACAGGGAACTCGTACTGAAGGATCAGGCCCGCCTCGTCAGCGATATCCAACCAGAATTCCGGCACGGGGCCGATGCAGATGCGGAAACTGTTCCAATGCAACCGCTTGGGGATTTCGACCAGCAGCTTACGGACCCACGTCTTGTCCCAAGGCAAGCCCTGCGCTTTGGGATCCTCGAGAAAGCGATGAAAGGTTATGTTGGACCCCCGCAGGAAATACACGTGCCCATTCAAATAAGCGCGTTTGGTCGCCGTATCGAATCGGAACTCGCGCATCCCGAAGCGTGTCACGACATTATCGCTTCCGGTGCTTGTCTGCAGCGTGTACAGGTTGGGGTGATCGGGCGTCCACAGGCGGGCACCCGGCATCGGGAGCCTCTGCAGTAGGGTCTTCTGTTCGCCAGCGCCGATGTGAACCTCTTCCTCCTTCACCCGGTCCTCTACCCGGTTCACCAGGCGGAAGGAAAGCGCCGAACCGTAATTACGCACCTTGGTTTGCACCAGGATCTCTGAGGTGGCCAGTTGCGGCGCCACTTGGACGCTCTCCACTACCGGGTTATCAGCAAGGAGAATCGTCACCGAATCGTAGATCCCGGGAGTCCAGCGGGTCTTCTCGCCGTCAATGCCGGCGGGCACAGTCTGCGGAAGGGCCGCCGGGTGTGCCCCAATCCTGATCACCAGTTCGTTGTCCTGCGCCCATTGCATGGCCTCGGTCAGATCGAAATAGCCGGCGCTGAAGCAGCCGAGGTGCTCACCGACCTTCTTGCCATTGAGCCACACCGCCGTGCCGAACTGGGCTTTGTTGATCTTGAGTAATACGACCTCTCTGCGGGGCGGCCCCTTGAATACTTTCCGGTACCAGAAATAGTTCCGATTCTGGCGTGGGATGCCGATGATCGTCCTCTCCATCTTTTCGGGCCCCGGCGACCGATTGAACCTCACTCTGTCTTGGTGATTCTCGTAGGACTCGAATTGATCCACATCGGGGAATGCTGGGACAGAAAGATGCGCCAGCCCAGGGACGGGCACATGATGCCGGAAAGCGGTGGGCATTCGGTCCGGAGAAACTGAGTCCTCGATGTCCCAAGTACCGTCCAATGATAGGGTGGCCCGCTCGCCTGCCTGTAGCGAACCGCACATAAGTGAGATGAAGATGCCTTTGATTGTGAGTGCATTCGTGATTGTTCCTCGGTGCATAGGTGGTATCCAGTCCTCCCCATAAGCGTTGTCGATTACAGTTCCGAAATTGAGGAGCACTGTTCCGTCCCAATCCGTTAGATTAATGGTGGTTAGACACAAACGGCGGAGGAACAGAACAGTGCAAAGAGAAATTACCTCGCTTTGGGGGGAAAAGAAAGTGGTTTTGCGCCAGACGCCGAGGGCCGTGTCCCGCCTTGCGGGATCGGGCATGTGAGCGTGTTTATCGAGTTTCTGCGGAAGATCGGCTATCGGAAGCAGGTGAGCGAGCACCTGCCGGTACGTCTGGAATCGGCGAACGCCATCGATCCCGGTGAAACGTTCACGGCCTTTCTGGTCTCGGCGCTGGCCGGGGCGCGGTCCCGCCTTGCGAGACGCACGCCTCGCTGCTGCGGGCGGACCGGGCCTTGCACGAGCTGCTGGGTATGAAACGCTTTCCCACCGACAACACGATGCGGAATTTGTTCAAGCGCTTCACGCAGGGGATGGTGGTGCGGTTCTACAATCGCGGTACGACCGAACAGTGGATCAAGGAAGGCACGCAAGCGGTGTCGAAGACCCGCCGTGGCGGGAAAATGACGCGTCCCGCCTAGTATTACTTTGTTAAGTCGAATCGAACAGAATCGTTTTGAATTTGGTTCCACAAAAGGGACAAGAGGCGCTTGATCTCACCAAGAATAGCTGCATCAGGCGGAGTATCTGTTCCCACGTCGCACC
>Ga0208038_1001609_pt1 | contig 11807 bp, 12 predicted proteins | sample June2015DPH_16_1_FD_184714 | JGI IMG/M metagenome (GOLD analysis project Ga0208038, IMG submission 184714) | Peatland microbial communities from SPRUCE experiment site at the Marcell Experimental Forest, Minnesota, USA - June2015DPH_16_100... | ecosystem: Environmental > Terrestrial > Soil >...
CGGTTCGCGGCCCACGGCATCGCGGCCGACCGCCTGGAATTGCACAGCAGCATTGCGTCGCTGGCCGGCCACCTGGAGCTGTATCACCAGATCGACATCGCCCTGGACACCTATCCGTATCACGGCACGACGACGAGTTGCGAGGCGATGTGGATGGGGGTGCCGGTCGTGACGTTGGCGGGCAAGACGCACGCTTCTCGCGTGGGGGTGAGTCTCTTATCGAACGTGGGGTTGGAGCAACTGATCGCCCAGACGCCGGAGCAATACGTGCAGATTGCCGCGGACCTGGCCAAGGACCTGGCTGCACTGAGCGTGTTGCGGTCCGCGCTGCGGTCACGCCTGGCCGCATCGCCGCTGCTGGACGGGAGCGGCTTGGCGCGTGAAGTGGAAGCCGCTTATCGCGTCATGTGGAAACAGTGGTGTGAAAATCGCCGCTAGCGCTTTCGGTTTGGCGCGTTCTCAAAAAGGGGATTGGTAATGGCCATCTTGGCCGGCGCGGAGGCCGGCGCATTTGCCGCCGGCTGCGCGGGAGACTCTGCCCGGTCGATCTGGGGCTCGGGGGTTTGGTCCTGGCCAATTTCCGCGGGGGCCACGTCCGGTTTATAGAGTCGGCCGCTGAATGCTTTGAGGTATTCGGTCCAGTTTCCTTCAACGCCGGCCGCTTCGCCGCGCGTGGCGCTTAAGGCCATCATCAGCTTGGCATCCAGGTTTTCGATGACGTGGACGGCGATGGCCTCGGGGGTTGCCGGTGTGCGCGGCGAGCCAAACTCCGCTTCGCCGTGATGGCTCAGGATGATGTGCTGCACGACGTCGATCAGCGCCTGGGGCAACGGCTCGCCCAGAAGCTGCTCGGCGGTTTTGGCCTTCTGCTCGACCCACATCGCCGACTTGACCAGGTGCCCGATGAGCTGACCGCCGTCGCTGTAGCTGAACGCGCACTCGTAGCACAGCTCCCACGTCTTGGCGATGTCGTGCAGAAAAATCCCGGCGATGACCAGGTCGCGGTTGAGCTTGGGATAGAACTTGCACACGGCGTCGGCCACTTCCATGGAGTTGAGCGTGTGCTCGAGCAATCCGCCCAAAAACGCGTGGTGGAAACTCATCGCCGCCGGCGCCTTGCGAAAATCCTGCATGAGCTGCTGGTCGTCCAGATAGGCTTGCAGCAGCGCCGCCAGATGGCGGTTCTGGATGCTCGAGCAAATTTCCACCACGCGCGACCACATCTGATCGATGTCGCGCTGGGTCTGGGGGACCAGGTCGGCCACGTCGAAAGTCCCCTCCTTGGCGGCCCACATCTGCTCGATGATGAGTTGCAGATTGTTCTGGTAATTTTCGACGCGGCCCCGCAGGCGCAGGAATCCGGCTTCCGGCATGGCGTTGAACATGTCGCGCGTGGCGTTCCAGACGCGGGCGGTCAATTGCCCCGTGCGGTCGGAGCAAAACGCCTTGATGTAATATTTGCCCGCGCTGGTGGCGGCCAACTGCTTGTTGGCGATGACGTACACATCCTCCACCACGTCCCCCGGGGCGCAGTCGCGAAGATACAAACGGCGCATGTGGTTGGCTTTTTTGTACGAAGCGCCCCGCGGCTACTTCGCCTTGCCCAATCGTTCGTCAGCCGCTTTCCAATTGATCACGTTCCACCAGGCCGCGACGTATTCCGGCCGGCGATTCTGGTACTTTAGATAGTACGCGTGCTCCCAAACGTCCAGTCCGATCACGGGGAAAGCCGCCTCCATGAGCGGACTGTCCTGGTTGGCCGTGGAGAGGATTTCCAGTTTGCCGCCCCTGCTGATCAGCCAGGCCCAACCCGAACCGAATCGCCCCATGGCCGCGGCCGTGAATTTCTCCTTGAACTGATCGAACGATCCGAAGGCGCTGTTGATCGCCGCGGCCAGCTTGCCGATGGGCGTCGCCCCGGGCTTGCCGGCGGGGTTGAGAATCTCCCAGAACAACGAGTGATTGTGGTGCCCGCCGCCGTTGTTGCGGACCGCCGTCTTAATGGCCTCGGGGACGATCGCCAGGTTTTTGGCCAGCAGTTCCTCCACGGTCTTGCTCATCAGTTGGGGCGCCTGTTCCAGGGCTTTGTTCAGGTTGGCCACGTAGGCCGCGTGATGCTTGTCGTGATGGATTTCCATCGTCGCTTTATCAATGTGGGGTTCGAGCGCATCGCTGGGAAATGGCAGCGGCGGAAGCGTGAATGCCATGACGGCCTCCCGGATGAAAAGCAGTTTCGTACACCTGAATCAGGTACGGCGGCGAATTATATCGCCGATTTGCACAGCCTATAGGGCTGGCAAATATGCGTCAACCGCAATTCCACCGGCGTCTGGCCGTCGGGCGGCTGATCGCGCAGGCGGCGGCCCTCGCAAGACTTACGTTTCGTTTACAGCGTGGCGCCGCAAAGGCCCGATAAAACCAGGATGGGGCCGGCGTCGAGCCCGCCGTGTGGACTTGGCCCGGCCCGGCTTTGACGTGGCCCAAACGCCGCCTTAGACTGGACTCTTTTAGCCAGAAGCGGATCGTCGCATCCATGATTGTCGATTGTCACACGCATATTTGGCAGTCCCCCGAGCAGCTTGGGCAGCTCGAGCTTGGGGATGCCCCCCGCGCCCAGGGACGTCAGTTCCGCGCCCTACCGGCCAGCAAAAGCCCTTGGCGGGACATCCCCGCCGCCGACCCGGACCACCACTGGGCCGAAAGTTCCCTGGTAGACAAATCCATCGTCTTGGGATTCAAAAGCAAGTACCTCCAGGCGGAAATCCCCAACGCCTATGTCGCCCAGTACGTCCACCGATTTCCGCAAAAGCTGATAGGTTTTGCGGGAATCGACCCCACCGAACGCTCGGCGTTGGATGAATTGCGATCCGCCCGCGAGGATTTGCAGCTTCGCGGTGTGACCCTCTCGCCCGCCAACCAGGATTTCCATCCCACCGACTCGCGGGCCATGCGATTGTACGAGGAGGCCCAGCGCCTGGACATGCCGATTTTGATTCACCCGGTCGGGCAATTTGCCGAGCAGAGCAAGCTGGAGTTCGCCCGCCCCTACCTGTTCGACGAAGTCGTGCGCACGTTTCCCACGCTACGGATCATTTTCGCGCAGTTGGGGCACCCCTGGCTGGACGAGACGATCTGCCTGTTGGGCAAGCACGCCAACGTCTTTGCCGATGTCAGCGGATTGCTGTCGCGGCCCTGGCAGGCGTACAACGCCCTGGTGTCCGCCCACCAGGCGCAGGTGATCGACAAGCTGCTCTTTGGCAGCGATTTCCCCTACACCAGCGTCAGCGACTGCATCGAGGCGGTCTACAGCATCAACCAGTTCGCCCAGGGAACCAATCTTCCGGTGGTCCCGCGCGAAGCGCTTCGCGGTATCGTCGAGCGCGATGCGTTGGCGCTGCTTGGCTTGTCGTAATCAGCGCAGGCGGCCTGCAAGGAGGACGATTGATCCGCTCGCAATCGTTAAAATTCCCTCTCGGCGCGACGCTGATTATCCTGGGGACGATGGCATGCGGCGGCTGCGCCTCCCACGCGGATGGGAATCTGCACCTCATCAGCCTCGATCACGGCCGCGATTTTTGTCAGAATTTCTCCGAGGCCTACGTCAGCCGCAGCCCCACCGGCGACGTCGATATCGTGCTGGTGCAGGATGGCATCCAGCCGGCCCAGCATGACGATCCCACCAAGCCCCTGACGCCGCAGCCGCGTGTGCTGCCGCGGCAATTCGTGCACCTCCGCGTCTTCTGGAAACCGCTGGGCCACAAGGCCGACCACCCGGCCAGCACCAACGCATCCGTCCAGTGGTGCCTCCTGGGCAACGGCCCCGCCGGCAAAAGTGTGCTGGAATACGGCGGCTCCGGCCTGGTCGTGTTGGACGACGGACCCAACGGCACCACGGTCACCATCCGCACCGCCTGGCTCAAAGCCGTCAGTCAACGCGGCGACATGACCGACCCCATGGGGCCGTCGCGATTGCAGGGATCGATCCGCGCCATCAAGGACCCCGATCGCGTCGCCGCCCTGCTGGCCGAAATGAAAGCCGCCCTGGGCACGATGTCCGAAGTCCAGGCATCCCAGCGCGCCACCGCCGTGCCTAAGCGCCTGAGCGTCAGCCCGAATTAGAGCTTTTGATATTCTGTTAAACCGGACGAGTGCGGCAGCCCGGCCCGATTTGTCCTGGACCCGATCTTCTGACGGCTCCATTTGCATGCTGAGCCGGCCCGTCCTCGGGCCGAGCTTTTGCATCCGCAACGGTACGGACCTTAAAATCGCACCATGCTGCGCGAGGGAGAGCTGGCGGCCCGCGCCAACGGGCAGATCGAACTGCACGCGGGCATCGTGCGCGTGCAATGGGATTTGCCGGAGTTGATTACCGCCGACGGCTACGCCGTCCGCGGACGATTCACGTGCAACCTGCGGTTGTTGTCCGATCCCAACGAAATGAAGATGCTGGCCGAAGCGCTGCTCTCGACGCGGTCGGTGGTGAGCGTCGCGGACGTGATCGAGCATTTCTCGCCGTCCATCCGGGCCGCGGCCCAGCATCACGCCCCCGCCTGTAGCGCCGAGGAGATGTTGACCGATATCGGCCGGCAAAACTTCACGTCCGTTCTCTTGGAAGCCGCCAAGCCCATCGCGTTTGTCAGCGGTCTGGAGCTGATGCCGCCGATCCTGCTGGAACTGGACTGTCCGGCGCTGGGCCAGCAGCGGTTTGCCCAGCGCCGCGCCGCCGAGCAGGCCGAGCAGTTGCAGCGCAGCGCCCAGCTTCTGGAGCAGTTCCAGGTCATTCGCCGTTCGGCGCCCGATCTGCCCGCCGGGCAAATCCTCCAGCGGATCAGCCCGGCCGATCAGGCCGGTCTGCTGCGCTCGCTGCTGCTGGCCTCGGCCGCCACCGCGGATCGCCTCTGGGCGGCCGCCGGGCCGAACTTGATCGAAATCCCGGCGGGCCCATCGCCCACGCCCCGCCTGATCCCGCTCCCGGGCGACCTCGGTCCGCTGCGAAGCGTGCGCGGCAGCGCGGAGGGCTGGCTGCTGCTGGGCGGCCGCGGTGGCGTCGCCAAGGTCCAACCCGACTCCAGCGCCCCCGCCCCCCTGTACCGCGACCCGCAGGTTTTATCCCAGCTTGGTTTCAACGGCGCGGTGATCCCGCCGCGCGGGGATCGGCTCTGGGCCAGCCATGGGGAAGCGGGCTTGGTCTGCTGGGACTTGGATCGGCCCGATCAACCGCGTTGCGCCATCCGCCCCGGCTCCGCCCAGGACGCCTTCGCGTCGGCCCGAAATTTGGCGGTGCTCGACCAAGACCGATTGATCTTCAGCGCCGGCCCGCACCTCATGGTGGTTTTGCCCGACGACTCCGTGCGGCGCATGGGCACAGGCCCCGCGGACATCCTGGCGATTTTTGTCCAGCCCCAGCGCATCGTCGTCGTGCGCGAGGACGGGCAGATCTGCGTTCATGGTCATGTTGATCTGGCGGAGACGGCTCGGCAAACGCGAGCCGGCCGGCTGAGCGCCGCGGGCGCTTTGCCCTGGCTGGGGGAGTCGCGGCTTCTGCTGGCCGGCGTGGATGGTCCGATCCTGTGCGTCGCCTTGGATGATGATCTGACCACGCAGTATGCCAGTGCGCACCTGGCGCCGCGGATCGTCGCCGGATCAGCCGCGCGCGTCGCGGCCGTGACCTCCGATCGTCAACGGCTGATTCTGTGGGATTCCTGGCTTGGCCATGAACCCGGCGCCCAGTTGCACCTGGCCGCGGTGGCCAAGCACCGCATCGCCGATTTGGCGTTCGCGTGACCGCTCTGATCCCCCCGCTCATCACGCAGGCGGGACCTTCGCAAACGCCTCGCGCAGAAACGTCAGGATGCGTCCCACCGCGGCCGGGGAAAGGTTCGACCCGTCGCCGCCGTCGTTCACCACAGAGGCACGCCCCGCGAGCGTCCGCGTATGACGCATCATGTCAATCTCGTCGATGTCCTTCGCGTACGCCAAATCAAAGGCCCATTTGCACAGGGGACCCAGCCATTTCAGATACGGCTGGGGCGGCGCGATAAAACGTTCGATGGCATCCTCGGCGCTGGAAACCGGGGCGTCCAGGACGATCGCGACCGGCGCGGGATCGCGCTCGGCCGCCAGGAGGGCCGCGTTGGCGCCGGTCTCCACGCCGACCACCGCCAGACGACGGGCATCGACGAACGGCCGGCGGCGCAGCATGGCCAGAGCGGCCCGAACATCCTCCGATTCGTTCAATCCGAAGGTGCGGCCCTGAGGATTGGCCGTCGCCGATCCGCGAACGGCCAGCACGAGCACGATCCATCCTTCTTCGTGCAAGGGTTTGACCAGGGGCAGCATCTGGCTGCGCGTCGCGTAGTGGCCGTGGACCAGCACCACCGCCGGCCACTTGCGATGCAGGGCGCTGTCCCCATCCGCCAGGATTCGCCGGGCATCCACCACCGGCACCAGCCACGCATCCAGCGGCCAGCCGTCCTCCGAGATGAAATTCACCGGATCGTAGTAAACGCCCTGAACGAACGGATCGATCTCCGCGGCCGCGATGCGCGGATGCGTCCCGCAGTACACCAATGCGCAAACCGCCAGCATCACCAACACGGGAATGAACGCCAGCCGGTACAGCAGGCCGCGCAAAAACCGCGCTAGCAGCGTCCCATCCTCCACCGGCAGGCCGCCGCGGCCCCAATCCCTCGGATCCGTCAATAATGTCCGACACAGCCAACGCAGGGCAATGCACAGCCCATGCCCCACCTTCCGCCAGGGAATGGCCCTTCGCGGCGAGGGCTCCGGGTCGCCCAGGTCCATTGGATTCATTACCGGCCGCTGCATAGGGTTTCTACGCCTTTGGCGATCCCCAACTGGTATGTACGATATATTTTTCGCAGAGTCACATTACCTTGACCCGGGCGGTTTTGAATCGTAAGTTTGCAGTTGCGGCTCAGGATGAGCCGGCCTACCGAAAGGATGGTCACGGATGGCCAAGGGAAAACGTTCGGTCGCACTGTTCGAAGTCATCCAAAAGGATAAACGATTTGTCCGTCAAGGTCCGCAGACTCCCACGCCTGTGGCCGCTCAAGCTGCGTCCGCGGCGACGCTGCCGGCGCCTAAAGCGCCCTCACCCCTGTCGATTCCCCTGCCAAAGACCGCAGGGCCTGATCTGATCGCGAGGGCTTTGCACATCCTGCGTGCCGCGCGCGCCCGTATGCAGCCGCCCATCCAGAAGCTCAAGCCGCGGGTGGCGCAGCACAGCAGCCTATTGCTGGGCGTCATGGCCGCGATCACGGTCATCGGCGCGATCGCCATCGCGCGGCGGGCTGCGCATCCCGCGGCATCGGCGCCGCGCGCCGCCATCACGGCCGACCAAGCCCGCACGCAAACCGTGCATCCCTCCGTTCTGGATGTCACCCCCACCACGGCCAGCCCGCCCAGCGCCGCTCCCGTCGTCGTCAGCGCCGATGCCGATGCCCTCTCGGCCGACGCCGCCGCCGCACGTCCGGCCAGCAGCGTCCTGACGCCCACACGCCAAGTCAATCTCAACTACGTCCTGATCCAAAGTTACGGCGATGAAAAGACCGCGACCGAGGCCCGCGATTTCCTCAACAAAAACGGCGTGCCCTGCACGATCGAGCGCGGCGTAAAAAATTGGCGCAAGGATTTTTACCTGGTGATCGGCTTGCAAGGATTCCCCCGCGCCTCCGGGCAGGAATACCTGGCCTATCGCAATCGCATCGAAGCCCTGGGCGCCCAATTCGCCCCGTCACCGCGCAGCTACAAGCGATTCGATCCAGTCGCGATCAAGTGGGATCGGGCGAATTGAATCTCAAATCTCAAATTTGAAATTTCAGATTTAAGACGGGAAGGTCACCTCAACCCAATCGCAGTCGCTTTGCGCTTCCACGGCCGGCGATTTCAAAGCGGCCGGCAGCAGTACCGTGTCCCCGCGCGCCAGCGAATCCGAATATCCGGCCGTCTTCACGGTCGCGCGCCCATCGAGCATCATCCACACGATCGGCCTTCCCGGCTGAATCGCCCGGCGGCTGCCGCGCTCCAATCGACGCTTTTCGATGCAAAAATACTCGCACGACACCAAGCCCGACGACGGCGCCGCCGCCGCCCGGCCCGCGGAAAAATCGATGCACTGCAGCGCCTGCTCGACGTGCAGCGTTCGCAGCTTGCCCGTTGCCGGGTCGATCCGGTTGAAATCGAAGACGCGAAACGTCGTGTCGCTGGGGGTCTGCACCTCGGCCGCCAGGATGCCGGCGCCCAGCGCATGCACCGTGCCGCTGGGAAGATAAAAACAATCCCCCGCTTTGACCGGCACGGCGTTGATTAACGATTCCACCGTGCCGGCGGCCAAAGCCGCCTGAAGCGATTGCCGCGTGACGCCGGGGGCGAGGCCCTTAAGCAGTCGCGCGCCGGAATCGGCCTGCACGATGTGCCACGCCTCGCTCTTCAGATGCGCCTCGGGATGAGCCGCGGCATACGCGCGGTCGGGATGCACCTGCACCGACAAATCCTGCCGGGCATCCAGAAACTTGATCAGAATCGGAAACTGCCCCTGCGGCCCCACCAGCGGAACCTCGCCGACAAGCTCGTTGCCAAATTGCCCAACCAGCTCGTGCAGCGTCTTGCCCGCCAGCGGCCCGGCAGCCACTTCGCTGCTGAGCCAAGTAGCCGATTGGTCCACCACCCCCGGCGGGAAATCGTACAGCTCCCAACTCTCGCCGATCAGCTTCCCCGCTGGCAGGGGTTTGCCCAGAACCGTCTCGATCTTCCGCCCGCCCCACATCTTTTCCAAAAATCGGGGCTTGAATTTCAAGGGGTAGAGAAACATCGTCCTCATAGTGATAAAGTAAACCCCATCGGCTGACAACACGGAGGTCCGGCCTTGAGCAAAACCAACGGGCACGTCAAGTACTTCGTCCTGGACACCAACGTCCTGCTGCACAATCCCAGCGCCCTATTCATGTTCGCGGACAATGAAGTGATCATTCCCTTCGACGTCATCGAGGAGCTGGACAAATTCAAAGCCAACACGGACGACCTGGGCCGCAACGCCCGCACCGTCATCCGCCACCTCGATCACCTGCGTCAGGCCGGCAACCTCGCCGAGGGCGTCAGCCTGGGCGACAGCGGCGGACGCCTGCGCGTCGTGCTGGACGATAACAAGCACGCCTGCCCCATGCTCACCGCCAACACCGCCGACAACCGCATCATCTGCTGCGCCTACGCCCTGCGCCAAGAGGGCAAGCGCGTCGTCTTCATCACCAAGGACATCAACGCCCGCATCAAGAGCGACGCCATGGGCCTGATCACCGAGGATTTCGAAGCCCAGAAAGTCGATTTCGAGCGCCTGTACACCGGCTGGCGCGAACTGCCCGTCCCGTCGACGAGCATCGATCAACTCTTCTCCCAAAAGCAGGTGAAGCTGGAAATCCCCGAGTCGCACGCCAACGAGTTCGTGCTGCTCAAGGACCAGAACGACCCCTCGCACACGGCCATCGGCCGTCTGCGCGCGGATGGCACGCTCGTTCCCATACGAGCGCGCCGCGGGCCGATTTTCGGCATCATGCCCCGAAACCTCCAGCAGACCATGGCCCTGGACCTGCTCCTGGACGATTCGGTGAAACTGGTCTCCCTCATCGGGGCCGCCGGCACGGGAAAGACCCTCCTGGCCCTGGCCGCCGGCCTGGTCAAAACCCTCAACGAAGAGGTCTACCACAAGCTCCTCTGCGCCCGCCCGATCATGCCCCTGGGCCGCGACATCGGCTATCTGCCGGGCGACAAGGAACAGAAGCTCACCGCCTGGATGCAGCCCATCTTCGACAACATGTCCTATCTGCTATCCAACCGTCTCACCGCCGAGGCCGGCCCCCACCCCTCGCACGGCTCCCACGCGTCTCTTTCCTCCGTTGAGCAGCGCATCCAGCAACTGATCGAGAGCGGCCAAGTGATTCTCGAACCCCTGACCTACATCCGCGGCCGCAGCATCCCCAACCAGTTCATGATCGTGGATGAGGCCCAGAACCTCACCCCCCACGAGGTCAAAACCATCGCCAGCCGCGTCGGCGACGGCACCAAGCTCGTCCTAACCGGCGACGCCACGCAGATCGACAACCCCTACCTGGACAGCAGCAGCAACGGCCTGTCGTATCTGGTCGAGCGCCTAAAAGGCAAGCCCATCGTCGGCCACATCACCCTGGAAAAGAGCGAACGCTCCGAACTGGCGAGCTTGGTCACGGAGGAACTCTAAAACAAATGCCAAATCATTTTTGGCACAGATGAAATGCAGATTCACGCAGATCATTGACGAGCATCCCCAGACGCGCAATGATTACGGTATGAAATTCCGAATTCTCATACAGATCGACGAAGACGGGGTGTTCGTGGCCGAATGCCCTTCTCTTCCGGGATGCATCTCGCAGGGGAAGACGCGCCAAGAAGCCATCGCCAATATTACCGACGCCATCCAGGGGTATCTGGTCAGCCTAAAGAAGCACAACGAGCCGGTTCCACTTCCTATCACGGAAGAAGTGGTCGAGGTGTCCGCATGAGCCGGCTGCCGGCGTGCTCAGGACGAGACGCCGTTCGGGCGTTTCAAAGGCTCGGCTTTGAAGTCGATCACTAAACCGGCAGCCATATCATCCTGCGGCATCCTAACCTTCGGCGGTTGACGGTGCCCGATCATCGGGAATTGGCCAAGGGCACCTTGCGGTCCTTGATTCGGGAGGCCGGCATTACAAAAGAGCAGTTCGCCGAACTGCGGGGCTGAATCAGGACGAATTGGGGCGAACTAAACGCGATGCGAACCATTATTCGGTCTTTTCCTTCGGATTCGGATATTTCCGCCAGCCGACGGGGCGGCCGCGTGGGTGGAGGGACTGCTGCAAACCTAATTCTCCGGCGATCCGCTTCACCCATGAATCGATTCCCACCGGCCGGTTCCGCTGGAGCGCCGTCTGGACCATTTTCTCATCCGTCTCGCCCAGAGGCGAGTTGACCAGTTCCAGCCATCCCGACGGCCGATGCACCGGCCAGCGGGCCAGCAGCGGATACAAATCGTGCGAGCGGTTCTGTCGGACGTGGCAGCTTCCCCATCGCCAGCGCTCGGCTCGGCGCACCAAGCCCTCGTGCACCGGATTACCCTGCACGTAACGCAGCACCGTCAGCAGATGCTCGTCCTGCTGGATCGGGAAGCTCTTGAATCGGCCCCGATACAAATGCCCCTGCCCCGCCGCGGCGTGGGCGCTCTTCCAACGCTGCGCGTGCGTGAGCGTCAGCCAGCGCACGAATTGCGTCAGTTGCCCGTTTTTCCGCGGCCACAGGACCAGATGCCAACCGTTGGGCATGACGCACCAGTCCAGGATGCGGATCGGCACCCGCTGATGCGCCTCCAGCAGCACCTGCTCAAACGCCAGAAAATCGTCCTTGTTCTTAAAGAGGCGCAGGCGGCCGTTGGCTCGATTCAGAACGTGATACACCAGGCCGCCGGGTGCGTTGCGGGACATTCGGGGCATACGCTCATGCTATCCGACGGTCCCACCCCTGCAAAGGATTCGCGTCACAGTTTCATTGCCGGACTGGCCGGCCGCAAAATAAATGTACTTACGCGCAATAAATGTACTTATTCCCTTTTTTCTTCCCTTTTTTCAAACGCCAAGAGAAAAACCGCGGATGACGCGATGAGCTTCCCCACGAACGGTGGGCGCGACGGAGACGTCAATTGAGGCTGGCCTCGAACTGCTCGGGGCTCATGTAGCCTATCGCAGAGTGACGCCTCTGGCGATTGTAAAACACCTCGATGTACT
>Ga0208038_1001615_pt1 | contig 11791 bp, 9 predicted proteins | sample June2015DPH_16_1_FD_184714 | JGI IMG/M metagenome (GOLD analysis project Ga0208038, IMG submission 184714) | Peatland microbial communities from SPRUCE experiment site at the Marcell Experimental Forest, Minnesota, USA - June2015DPH_16_100... | ecosystem: Environmental > Terrestrial > Soil >...
GGTGCCGGAGCCCTCCAGCTCGGCCACCTGCTTCCAGCGGCCCGCGATCTTGGTGAAGACGTATGCGCTGCCAGCATCGCCGTGGATCGGTGCGCCCACGACGGCGGTCGCGCCCGAGACGGCCACCGAGTAGCCAAACGCGTCGCCGGCGATGGTGTCGGAGCCGCTCAGCTCCGCGGCCTGCTTCCACCCCGCTGCTGTCCTCGCGAACACGTACGCTCGACCGGCAACCTCCGAGTGGCCGGGTGCACCCACCACCGCCGTCGTGCCCGAGACGGCCACCGGGTAGCCGAAGTCATCCTGGGCGACGGTGTCGGAGCCCTTCAACTCTGCTAGTTGCGTCCCGGGCAGCGGCATGGTCCGTGGGCTCACAGCCACCGGTGAGGTGGTGCTCGCCAGGAGTGGCAGGGAGATCGCTCCCGCTGCTATGAGGCTTGCTACACGAGACGTACGCATATGACGCTCCGATCATGGGCTCACGCCTCAAGAGTCTCGATGAGCCGATTGTGAGACCCCAGATCCTTTGGCAGTAGGGTCCACTGGCTCGTTTGGCCGCTTTGAGCTGTGGTTCCCGACGGCCAGGTTTCGGAGATGTCGGAATTCGAACGCGAAGAGAAGGTCATTGCCGGCGGGATCACTTCGCGCTGCCGTCGGGGCTAGGGGCGGAAGGCCGCAGCCGCCCCGGAACGAAACCCGAGAGGTCAACCGTCTGCCGGCGGTCCCTCCCACGCGCGGGTTCTTGCCTGTTCGAGTGAGGTGGCGTTCTCCAACCACCACGTCACCCCCGCCTCGGCATACGCGGCCAGTACATCCGACGTCGGGGAAGGCTCATTGTCAGGGTAACTCGCCGAGAACACGACATCGAAGGGTTCGTTACCGGTACGACGCTCAGCGACGAACGACTTCACCGCCTTCATATCCTCCGGAGAGAGGAAGGCGCCATCGGCCCAGTCCAGGTGGAGTGGGAACACGCCGTCATACCGCGCGGCTCGCCGCATCGGTCGACGATTCGGCCAGAAGCCGCCCACCCAGATCGGAATGCGCGGGGTCTGGACAGGCGTCGGCAAGAAGGTCGTCTCTTGAACCTGGTAGTACTGCCCGGCGTGCGAGAAAGGCTTGCCGCTCCACAGTCCCGTGAGGACTTCAAGGCCCTCGTCGAGCTTGGCGGCCCGGACGATGGGGTCGGGATCCTCGCCGAGCCCCGCGAACTCCGGATCAGCACTGGGCCCGTATCCCAGGCCCACACCTAGCACGAGGCGTCCCCGAGACGCCTGGTCGAGGGTCACGGTCTCGCGAGCGAGCTTGGGCGGCCGGCGACGCGCCAGCGCTGTCACCAACGTGCCGAAACGAATGCGCTCGGTTGCCAGTGCGATCGCCATCAGCGCCAGCCAGGGGTCGGCCACCGGCTCGTCGGAGCCGGGCTCAGACGGCTGGATCGAGTCGAACAAGAAGATCCCGTCCCAACCCCCGACCTCGGCCTCGCGTGCGAGCTCGCCGAGAGCACGGACGTCGCTGAACTCTCCGTAGTTCGCGACATAGAGGGCGAACCTCACTGGTTCCGCCTTGATGGTCTTGTCATCCTGTGATGCTAACCCGCAGGTGGAGTCCTATTCACGACTTCCAAGCGTGTCCTTCAGCGCTTGACCAGGATCTGAAGCGTCCATTTCGCGGCTCGCGGCCGTGCCGCGACCGCCGAATACGGCGCAACTCGTTTCGTTGATCACAGCGTCGTTCTCTCATCGACGTCGACGGTCCCGTGTTCCTGCCACTCGGCGACATGGCTCGCCGGATCGCGGACGCCTGCGCACCCAGCGGTAAGGTCGCCGTCACGGTCTGACGACCATCGACGTGACCAACAGTTGAGACCCAGTTCTCCAACGCGAGACCGCGTCGGCCGCTCGCTTGAGCTAGGCAACGGCCCGGCCACGAACCAACTCGGTGGTTTCTGCGAAGAACAAGCGAACTGTCGAGACGCTCTGCTTTGAGCAGGCAGTCTTAAGTTAAGATGTAAGAAAAGCTTCGAGGGAACGAGTTGATGACCGTAAGAGGCAAGGCGATAGTGGGCGACTTGCGGCGTGTGAACCGTAGCGTCGTGTTGCGGCCCTTGTTCCTCGAAGGGCCCCTCAACCGAGTCGACTTGGGACAGCTCACGGGTTTGAGCAGCGCGAGCATCACCAACCTCACGGCCGCCCTGTTGGAAGAGGGGCTGATCGTCGAGGTGGGCCTCGAGCAGTCTGACGGGGGCAGGCCCCGGGTCTTGCTCCAGGTGAACCCGGAGTTCGGCGCCGTCATAGGCGTGGAGATCGGCGAGACCGGCGTCCGCGTCGAAGGTTTCGACTTGCGGCTGAGAGTCGCAGGCGTCGCGGAAGTGAACCTGCATCCACAGCATCACGGCGCCGAAGTGACCATCGAAGAGACGGTCAAAGCCATCGAGAAGCTTCAAGCTCAGTTCAGCGCCGAAGGCCGTCGCCTGCTCGGAGTGGGCATCGCGATACCGGGACTCGTCGAGCATCGGGTCGACGACGCACGGGTCCACGCTCCTAGCATCGGTTGGTACGACGTTCCCGTCGAGCGCTTGGTGCGAGAACGTGTCGGAGCTCCGGTCTTTGCTGAGAACGGTGCCAAGGCGTTAGGACAGGTGGAGATGTGGTTCGGCGCCGGCCGCGGCACTCATCACGCCGTCATCACGCTTTGGGGAACCGGCGTCGGAGCGGCCATCTTCACCAACGGAACTCTTTACCGGGGCGCTGCGTCCAGCGCCGGGGAGTGGGGCCACAATTGCATCATTGCCGGGGGAAGGCGCTGCCGTTGCGGGGCCAGGGGGTGTCTCGAGGCCTACATCGGGGCAGAGCCGTTGCTCGCCGCCTGGCGAGAAGCGGACCCACAGGCAGTCCCTTCAAGCGACCCTGACGAGGAAGGGTGGGCGAGCCGTCTCCTCCAGTCGGCGGAGTCGAGCGCGGCGGCCGCCCAGATCCTGGAGGAGGCGGCGAACTGCTTCGGCGTAGCCGCCGCCAACCTCGCCAACCTGTTCAATCCTGAGCTCATTGTGATCGGCGGTTGGCTCGGACTGAAGCTCGGTCCCACGCTGCTTGGCCGAATCAGGGAAGTGGTGCGGAACCAGGCCCTCGACTACACGGCCAACTGCGTCAACATCGAGCTTGCTCGGCTGGGCGAGGATGCCGTGGCACTCGGGGCATCCGCCCTGGTCGTCGATGAGCTGCTTTCCAACGGCGGCGTTCCGCTACTGGCGGGAGGAGGCAGGTTGCAAAGGGCGAAGCTGCTCTAGCCGAGGGGCAACTGCCCGCTTCGGGCGAGCTCGCCGTACCAGTATCCGCTGTCTTTGACGATGCGTTCTTGTGTCTCGAAGTCGACATAGACGATGCCGAAGCGCTTGGAGTACCCAAGAGCCCACTCGAAGTTGTCGAGCAGCGACCACAAGAAGTAACCCTGTACCGGCACGCCCTCCGTTCTCATCCGCAGGACTTCGCCAACGTGGGCTTCGAGGTAGGCGATCCGCTCGCGATCATGCACAGCCTGGCCGTCGCGGCGGTCGTCGAACGAGGCCCCGTTCTCGGTGACGAAGAGGCTGGGCAGCTTGTACTGGTCGTGGGCTTGCTGGAGGATGAAGCCGAGCCCCTCGGGACGGATGATCCAATCCATCGTTGTCCGGGGCGCCCCGGGCTCCTTGAACTCGGCGAAGCCGGTCCACTTGGTGGCGTCATGGCGGACCCGGTAGCCGGCGTAGTAGTTGATCCCGGCAAAGTCCGGCGGCACGAGGAGCGCTTCCATGTCCTTCTCGTAACCGCTCGGCAAGTAGGGCCGCAGGGACTGCTCGAGCTCGGGGGGGTATCTCCCGTACACGAGCGGTTCCAAGAAAAGCGGGAAGTTGTGCCAGGCGTGTGCGACCTCGGTGGCGGCTATATCCGCTTCTGATTCGCTGGCCGGCCACACCGCGGCGTTGTGCAGTGCGATTCCCACCGACGCCTTCGGGTTGGCGGCCTTGAGGGCGCCCCAGGCGGCAACGTGCGCTCGCAGCTGATTGTGAATCGCATGGCCTGCGGCGTAGATGTTGCGGATGCCCGGCGCGTGCGCTCCGACCAGGTGCCCTTGCTCCGCGACCACGAACGGCTCGTTCAAGGTGGTCCACCACCTGACCCGGTCGCCGAGGGCTGCCGCGACCACCGAGGCGTACTCACCGAACCAGTCCGCCGAGTCGCGATTGGACCATCCGCCACGTCGTTGCAGGGCAGACGGGTAGTCCCAGTGGAACAGCGTCACGAAGGGCTCGAGGCCGGCGGCCAACACCGCGTCAAGCAGGCGGTCGTAGAAGGCGAGCCCGGCCGGATTCAGTTTGCCGACCCCGTTGGGCAGGATCCGAGGCCATCGGATGGAGAAGCGGTACGCGCCCAATCCGAGGTGACGCATGAGCTCGATGTCTTGCGCCCAGCGGTGGTAGTGGTCGCAGGCAAGGTCGCCTGTCTGGCCGTCGTAGGTGTTACCTGGGGTGCACGAGAACTCCTGCCAGATGCACCGTCCGGCACCGTCGGCCGTTGGTGAGCCTTCGATCTGGTAGGCGGCCGTGGCAGTACCCCAGTAGAAGCTGCTGCCGGGGTCTGAGTCGGAAAGCGTCATGTGAACCTCCTCTTGTGGTGCCTTAGCTGGCCGCCGCCGGCTATGCGTGGAGCGCAATAGGGTCTCAAGTCCGTCGCCGTCTCACTCGTACAGGACGCAGCGGACACGGTGGGCAGCTTGAAGGGTACAAGAAGTCGCTTAGCTTGCAGCTTTCGCGGGTCACAGCCAGCTTGGTGGCTGCTGTGGACGGCCAAGCTGAAGACATCGACTCGGCGCAGCTACCGGGAGTCGTCAATCTTTACGTCTGGCCACATCTCGGCCACATCCGCCTTGCTCGGCTCACACCTGAAGATGTCGAGAAGATGGGCCGCGTGCTCGCTGAATCCGGGAAGAGTGGCAACACACAACGACTCGCCCGCACGATCCTGCGCCGGGCACTCGGACAAGCCGAGCGCAGAGCCTATGTCGCTCGCAACGTGGTAGCTCTCACAGATGCCCCTGCGGTCAAGGTGGACGAACGACCAGTACTGACGCCCGAACAAGCCAAGCAACTGTTCGACGCCCTGCACGACGACAGGCTGTTGCCTTCATACGTGGTCGCGATCCATACCGGTCTACGTCAAGGAGAGCTGTTGGCGCTCAGGTGGTCCGACGTCGACCTCGGGGCCGGCACTCTCACGGTCACCGGCACCTTGGATCGCAAGATCAGGCAGCGCACCGATCCGAAGACCGACAAGTCCCGGCGCGCCGTGCCGCTCACCCCGCAGGCCATGGAGGCTCTGCAGGTTCACCAGGTCCGCCAGAACCTCGAAGGGACTCAAGGAGGCGACGATCTGGTCTTCACGAGTGCGCGGGGCACGGCCTTGTACGACTCGAACATTCGAAAGCACTGGCACCGGGTGAGCGCCAACCTGGGGCTTCCCTCGATGCCGTGGCACAACCTGCGCCACTCTGCGGCGACGATCATGCTCGCCCAGGGTGTCCCCATCGAGGTCGTGTCCCGTGTGTTCGGTCATGCCTCCATCCGCATCACCGCCGACATTTACGGCCACGTGTCGCCGGAGACCAACAGGCAGGCCGCGGACGCCATGTCCAAGGCTTTGCGATGAAGGACTGCCGACGAGATCCCTACCAGCCGTGCACTCAGCGCAAGCCGTGGCCGATCCCGATGAGGCCTCCTGTGATGCGAGCGCGCTAGCCCAGCAGGACGCCTTCCCCGGCCCAAGCCCTGTGCTTCCTAGAGGCTTTTGTTATGTCACAAGTTATGTCCGAAAATGTAGCCAAGTTGATAGCCATACTGGCTACATGTAACGAGCGAGCCTCATACCGCCAAGCAGCGCTGACGCGCTGAGGGCGCCCTCTCGGGCGCCCGTCGCGCCGGAAACGTATCCTCCTGGTGTCCAAGCCAAGGGGGTGCCATGACCGACTACGCGACCCTACTGCACGACAGAGTGACCTTGTCGTGCCGCTGCCTCGACCGGATCTTCCTCCAGGCCTGGGTGCCGAATCTGCAGACTCCAGGGCTCGTCGCCCGATTTCTTCGCGGCCGCGGCTTTCCCTACCCGTCCTCGGCAGCGCTCGGCAAGCTCGGTGACGCCTACGTCGAGGCCATCCACCGCTTCGCCGAGGTCAACGACATCCCGATCGTCTATTTCAAAAAGGGCGAGTCGAAAGAGGAGTTTGTTCGCCCCTACCTCAAGACCGCCGCCGCAAAGGGCGAGGCGTGCGTCGTTCTCATCGGCATCGCTCAGGAGAAGGCGTCGGTGTGGCGTTCGTGGACGAAAAAGGGCACCGAGCACTGGCGGCGCCCCCAGCAGGAGTGGGGGCGTCAGATGGCGATGATCAATCACTTCTACTATTACCTCTTCGATCCCGAGTGGGGACCGGCGTTCATAAAGACCAACGCCTACGCCCCCTTCCCGATCTGGATCTACCTGAACGGCCACGAGTGGTCAAAGTGCCAGCTCAAAAAGGCCGGGGTGGCGTTCGAGGAGCTCGACAACGGCTTTTTGTCCTGCGAGGACCCGGCGTTGCTCCAGCGCGTCTGTGATCGCCTCGGGCCTGGCGCGGTGAAGAGCTTCTTCTGGCGCTGGCAGGCTCGCCTCCCTTCGCCGTTTAACCGCAAAGATCTGCGACGGGGCATCGTCTATGACCTCGCTTTCCGCCAGATCGAGTTCTCCGACACTCGTGTCTTCGACCGTCCCCAGGCCGGCCGGGCGTTTTTCGAGGGTGTCATCCGGGACCACTTAGACCTCGGACGCCCCGAGGAGGTGGCCGTTTTGTTCGACCGCAAGATCAACCGTCGCACCCCCGGGTCGTTCCGGACCAAGGTGCTCACCAAGGGCGTCGACCCCCAGATCACGATCTTCTACAAGTCCTCGCGCTTAAAGCAGTACTTCAAAGAAGCAAGGGCGTTGCGCACCGAGACGGTGATCTGCGACACCCGCGACTTCGGTGTCGGGCGGCGCGTCTGTGCTGACAACTGGTATGCACTGCGAGCAGTCGGCGAGTCCGCCAACCGGCGTCTTTGCGAGGCCGAGGCCGCGTCGGCACGCCCCGCTCCTGATGTGGCCACCTTCTTACAGGTGACCCGGCCCAGCATCACTGAGGGCCAGTACGTTCCTGGGTTGCGCTTTGGCGAACCCCGGGTGATGGCGCTCCTCAGCGCCCTGGTGAGCTTTCGCCACCTCGTGGCGGGCTTCACCAACCGCCAGCTCGTCGAGCTGGCCGGAGTCCTCCTCGGCGAGGACTACCACAGCCGCCAGGCCACCTACGACCTGCGCCGGCTGCGTCGCAAGGGGCTGATCGTCCGGCGCCCCCACACTCAGCGTTATGACCTCACACCGACCGGCCGCCGCGTCGCCGTTCTTTTCACCAAGACCTACGGCCGCGTGCTCACTCCCGGCCTCGCCGCCATGGACGCCGTGCTCCCCCATGACGTCGCCGCCCATAGCCCACTCTCGCTGGCGTGGCGTCAGCTACAACGGACCCTCGAGCAGTTCATCGACGACGGCGTTGCGGCCGCGTGAAACCCGACCGAAAGTTGACCGATTCTTGAACATAGGCTCCGCCTAAATGGCTTTAGCCGGACTGGGCATAACCGGGCAGCATTGGACTTCAGTAGAAATGCCGATTTACCTGGACTGACGCGTACTAGACACTATCAGCCGGACGGTACAGTCACAGACTGGCAGTCAGGAGGTTCGAGGGTTCGAGTCCCTTCGCCTCCACCCGAAAGTCCTGGTCACGGGGTATGGGAGTGTGGTAACTCTCCCTCAGGGTCGGTGCGAATGTAGCCAGCTGTAGCCACACCGCCGGGACCGGGCATGGCGGTTGGGTTTGTTCGAACCCTCAGGCTGATCTCCCGAACGGGCAGGCCCAAGTGAACCCGATCGTCGTGCCAATCTCATCTCTTCTCCAGATCGCTTCCCGTCGCGTTTATCGAAACTCTTGGAGGGTCCTGAATCGGAGGATCTTACGGGAGCCGTCGTCGCACCCACCATGTCGAGGCGGCCGCGAGGAGGAGCGCGAGGACGATGAACAGTCCCAGCTCGATCCACTGAAAGGTCCAGTACCGGCTTGCGGGTTGGTAGGTAGTCACTTGATGTAGGTGGAAGCTCGCCACGCACGCCTGTTGCACGGCCTGCGAAATATTGCCGGTGCGCAAACTTTCCGCCGGAACCTTGACCCGGCACGCGCCCACACCCTGGAAGATGAGTGTGCCGGCGTGGATTTGGAAGCCCTCAAACAAGGAGCCGCCCTGCCCAAGCTGTCCGAGTGCGTGGCCGGTTGGGGTGACCACCTCGGTCCCGAGGGCCCAATCAGCGGGATTGGGAGGACCCAGCTGGTAACCCATCGATGTCCATTGAAACGGTGACGTAGCGTGCAGCGGAGACAAGAGGTGCTGGCGAAGCCAGGTGCTGAACGTGATGTGCACCGCGAAGAAGACGAGGAATGTCGCAGCCATCGCCGGGAGCGTCCTGCGAAGAATCGCTCCCAGAGCGACGCCAAGGGTGAATGCGAAGGCCGCATAGCCGATCAGCACGATGCCTCGGCTGTCGTACTGCTGGAACGGGCTGTCTTGCAGTTGGTCGTACATGCTCGACCACCACGTCACGGCCAAGCTGAACAGCCCTGCTGCCAGCATGCTTGCCGTGCCGACGACTCCGAGCTTCACGAGCATCCAACGCGATCGTGTGACGCTCTGGGTCCACGCCAGTCGGAAGGAGCCGGTCTCGAGCTCCCGTGCGATGAGCGGCGCGCCCCAGAACACCCCGATGAGTGCCGGGACGGCGACAGCGAGCGCATTCGCGAGGTGCCTTAGCAGTGAGTCTCTCGCGAAGAACCCGCGCCTCGCTGACGCACACGCCAGCACGCCCTTGCAATGCAGCACGTTCTGAAAGGACGACACGAGGCCAGGACGTGTCACGGCCAAGGTGATGGCGACGGCGCCGAGCAGCACCAGCGCCGCGACTGCCTGCGTGCGGAACTGCCGCCACGCGAGCCAGGTCATGTCGCGGCCCCGGCCTGCGACGCCCGTGCGCTCCCGTGCCTGGAGCCACGCGCCATGTACGCGAGCACCACATCCTCAAGGCTCGTGGGTTCGATCGTCCACACCGGGTCGACAACCGGCCCGTCGGATCGAACGATCAGCGTTGTCTGCCGCTCGGTGTGACTGGCATCGATCACCTCCTGGCACGCTGGAGGCTGTGCTTCGGGGTCACGGGGGCCGATCAAACGATGGTGTGAAGCGAGCAGCTCGTCGACGTCGCCCGACAGCTGGACGCGCGAGTCAACCAAGACGATGAGGTAGTCACAGACGCGCTCGATGTCGGCGACGAGGTGCGACGAGAGCATGACACCGAGGTCGTGCGCCGCGACGTCCTCCATGAGCACCTGCAGGAACTCTCGCCTCGCGAGCGGGTCGAGACTCGCGACCGGCTCGTCGAGGATCAGAAGGTCCGGGCGCTTGGCGAGGGCCATGGTGAGGGCGAGCTGAGCGCGCTGGCCGCCGGACAGCTTTCCCGCGTGTTGAGCCGGATCGAGGTCGAGCCTCTCGATCCGGTGTCGGGCAGCATCTCCGTCCCACCTCGGGTTCAGGCGTGCTCCGAGCCTCAGGTGATCGGCGACGCTCAACGAGGAGTAGTTCGGCGTGTCCTGCGCGACGAAGCCGACGCGCCCGAGGGTCTCCGCGTCGGTGGCAGGTGGCCGACCGAACACCTGGATCGTTCCTGACGATGGAGCAAGCAGGCCGACGGCCAGCTGGAGCAGCGTCGTCTTTCCGGCGCCGTTCGGTCCGACGAGGCCGATGACGTGCCCGGTCGGGACGGTGAGCGAGCAGTCCGACAGCGCCCAGCGCTGCCGGTAGCGCTTCCCGAGGCCGCAGGCCTCAACGGCGGTGCTCATGAAGCTTCTATCGGTGAGGACGCCCGAAAGCGCTCGCGAAAGAGGGCTTCGATGCTTTCTTCGTCGAGACCTGCGGCACGCGCCTCGGCAAGCCAGGACTCGAGCCCGACGCGTAACCGCCCGTGCTCGGCGAGTGACGGATCGCTCAGGGACTTGACCACGAACGTCCCGACGCCGGTGCGTGCGGCGACGAGACCCTCATGCTCAAGCTCCCGGTACGCCTTGGCCACAGTGTTGGGGTTGATGGCGACCGTACCGACGACCTCCTTAATGGTTGGCAGTCGGTCACCCTCGCCGATGAGCCCGAGCTTGAGGGCTCGTCGAACCTGCTGGACGAGCTGTAGGTAGGGGGCGACGCCTGACTTCGTGTCCAGATAGAACTCGATCACGTCATTCTCTCCATCTTGTATAGTAGCCTAGGCTCCTAGTAAAGTTACGGAGTGCTTGGCGGGCTGTCAACTGGCCGAGGGTTCGGAGCAGGGCCAGTGTCTGGAAGCCGCTGGAAGCTCGGAACTGTCTTGACAGTCCTCTAGGTACTCTGTACCTTTAGGTACCAGGAGAGAGAGCTATGAGCGTCAACCAATCCCCGATAAAAGTCAGCCCACAAACCAAGGAGCGAATTCGCTACCTTGCCGCGCTCACCGACACCACTCAGACCCAACTCGTGGACCGTGCCATCGAGGAGTACACCGCTCGGCATGCCGATCTCATCGAGAAGGGCATCGACGCTGCCCGTTCCGTTCTTGCTATTGGCGATGTCGCTATCGCTGCACACCTGCTCGACGTCCCTGATGAAGCCGTACGACGGATCGCAGGTCCGCGTCACCAAAGCTGACGTACTCCGAACCGCACAACCTCCCACCACTCGACGTCACCGCTCGGCCAGTCGTTGCGAGCCTCGAACATTACTGGCTGCAAGTGCCGCTCCAGCTCTGCAAAGAGCAGGTCTCGCTGTTTCTCGGAGACGAAGTTCCCATCGTTGCCACGGGTGCTGAGCGCACACCAGATCTCCTGAAGGCCGTCACCGCTTTGGACGAGCGCTCGGCACGGTAGCCAGTCGGCGAGGTCAGTTGTCAGTTCGTGTTCCCCATCGGCAAATGCAGCGTCAACGAGCGTCAGCAGATCATTCGTCAGCGTCTTGTGGAACCGGATGACTGCCTCGGCGTCATCCCTCAGCCTGTCGTCGTCTGTTGGGAGTAACTGGGCGCTTCCGTGCAGTTCTGCAAACCAGGCAAAGGCATCGTCATCGGAACCTTCTTTGCGGCGGTGCACTCCGCAGAGCCAGACGACATCGCGACTCTCATCAAGCCACGTAGCACCGCGTTCACCGGAGACACGCAGTCGAAACACCATCGGACTTCCGATCGACAAGATGCGCTTTTGTCCCGCCGGAGAATGCGGTGCAATGCGCCGCAGCTCGTCGAGCCACGGATCGTCGACCTCGCCCAGGTCAACGTCAAGTGGCGGCAACTCCAGCCTGAGATCCTTCTTGAGGCACCGGAGTGTCGGCCGGCCGCGTCGCGGCGATGGTTCGTCAGGCATGCACACATTCCATCAGACGAAGAAAGCCCCTCCCAGCGTGGTGTGGGGCACCAAAATCTCGATCGTGCTGAAGGCCGCCAACAGACGTCAGCCAGAGCGTTACAAGGCGGTCAAAACCGCAAAACATATGGCAGTAGCAGGCTCACCTGTCCGGGTGATCACAGGGCGTATCCCAGGTGGTACACTCCCTACGTACCACAGGAGATACACCACACGGTGTCTCACAGACGAGACAAGGACTGTCAATGCCTGCAACTGAGTTCTCGCGAGG
>Ga0208038_1001622_pt1 | contig 11759 bp, 17 predicted proteins | sample June2015DPH_16_1_FD_184714 | JGI IMG/M metagenome (GOLD analysis project Ga0208038, IMG submission 184714) | Peatland microbial communities from SPRUCE experiment site at the Marcell Experimental Forest, Minnesota, USA - June2015DPH_16_100... | ecosystem: Environmental > Terrestrial > Soil >...
AAAATAAAGAAACGATTCGCACTGTCGCTGCGGTAATTGCGTTGTTACTGTCTAGCATTGCCGTAGCAATTCAAAGTTATGGGCTTTGGTTCATAACCACGCATCCCCACTAAGGAGAGGATAAATGGAATACTCAAAGCAAGGCTTGGCTCTGACCGAAAGGTTTGAGTCATGCAGACTCACGGCTTACCAAGATATACGTGGCATATGGACCTGCGGTTGGGGGCACGTTGGACCCGAGGTCGTAGAAGGGTTTACAATGACACAAGACGAAGCCGATAGCCAACTCGTAATGGATACGCTCCATGCGACGAACACAGTGAACCGCTTGGTGACTGCCCCGCTGTCCCAAAACGAATTCGATGCAGTAGTCGATCTGGTGTATAATATTGGTAGTGGAAACTTCGCAGGGAGCACCATGTTGAATCTGCTCAATGCTGGGGACATGTCCAACGCAGCGCTTGAGTTTGACAAATGGTCGCATGCCGGGGGACAAGTCGTGGCGGGACTGCTTCGCAGACGCGAGGCAGAGACACAGGAGTTCAACTCATGAAAGACGAAACAGGAGAGTATGCCTTTTTCTATGCGCTGTCTATGGCTATTGCATCGGGACTTATCCTGCAGCACTATATAGACGACATCTCACTAGTAATAGGTATTTGTCTGTTGGTGTTCTTGTTCACAGGAGTCCTTTGGCCGGAATGATGCAGGCGCATCCGTATGAATCCTAGTCCTGATGACTTTACTACTTTCAGGGATACTGTGTAACAGGAGTTCAATTCATGAAATGGGTAGAATGGATAGAGCCTTTTGGGCCTAACAGCGAGCCTGTATACTTATCATGTCCTGCAACCACCGCTGTGGCCGTAATGATGCAGGCGCATCCGTTTGGATGCGGAGGATGAAATGCTAGGGGAACCTGTCTATAAGAAAGTTCTACATGGGGACGATGTTGGACCCAGATTAGAACACATGATGCAACTCCAAGACCTTTGGAGCACTGCCTACGCCATACTGACACGACCTAACTTATTTCACACTGACTTAGAGAAAGCGAGGGCTAAACAAATAGAAACTGCACTGGACCTCCTGCAGCACCATATGGAGGCTGAGTACAATCTAACTCAATATGCGAGGGCAATAAATGAGATTTCCAAAGCTAAAAAGCCGGGTGATCCTCCTGACATTGTTACTTTCAGGGACGACACTGTGTAACGCAAGACTTAACACTTACAAGGAAAGCACCAGCGGTAAAGCTAGTTGGTATGGCAAGCGTGAGCAGGGGAAACGCACAGCGAGCGGAGAACGGTTTGATAGGCGACAATACACATGCGCCTCCCGAGCGTACCCACTGGGCACCCTGCTCATGGTTAAGTACCCTCGCCTGGGTACGTTCGTAGTGGTCCGCGTCAATGACCGTGGACCGTGGGTTAAAGGCAGAGTTTTGGATTTATCCGAGAAAGCAGCTACTACTTTGGGACTCAAGAGCCTAGGTGTAGACTTTGTTTCTATTCAGCCATTACAAGTGGCACTGGGCAACCTACGCCTTATACACGAGAGCACATAGGAGTATTCGATACATTTGAGGAAGCCAAAGCAGCACGAGACGCAAAAATCGCTACACTGTAAGGAGAACCCATGGCGGCAGCAGGTACAAAACGAATTTTAGACTTGGAAAAAAGAAGCCCAGAGGTGACTTCTTTAGTGGCTACTCTCAATAAGCGTATTGTAGGACAACCTGAAGCTGTTAAAGTTCTTGCTGACATTGTAGAGACATACCAGTCAGGTTTGTGTGATCCGCGTCGTCCTGCTGGCACAGCACTGTTCATGGGTGTTACAGGATCAGGTAAAACAGCGACCGTGGAAGCTGCCTGTAAAGCGTTATTTGGAGATGAAAGGGCGTGCGTCAAGCTTGATTGCTCTGAGTTTCAAATGGAGCATGAAATAGCGAAGTTGGTGGGAAGCCCCAGTGGCTACCTTGGTCACCGTGAAACTCCAGCATTGCTAAACCAAAAACGTTTAACCGCGTTCCATACTGAGAAACTAAAACTTGGTGTGGTGCTCTTTGATGAGTTGGAGAAGTCAAGCGATGCTCTCTGGCAACTAATGCTTGGTATCATGGATCGTGCCACACTAACTTTAGGCACCTGTGAGCAGGTGAACTTCAGCCAGTCAATTATTGTGATGACCTCCAACTTAGGCGCTAAGGAAATGTCTAGGCTAATGCTTGGAAAAGGGCTTGGCTATCACGCGGAATCTATCGCTCCGGTAGACAAAGCGAAAATCACGGACATTGCCAAGCAAGCTGCTGTCAAGCACTTTACTCCAGAATTCCTGAACAGGATTGATCATACCGTTGTGTTCAATCCTCTAACTGAGCAAGATGTTAAGCAGATTATGAGCATTGAGCTAGGGATAGTACAGCAGGACATGTGGTCTGTTGGTAAATTCCTGTACCAAGTCACCGATTCGGCTAAGGAAAAACTAATGGAGGAGGGCTTTAGCAAAGAGTACGGCGCACGTAGCCTAAAACGCACTATAGAACGCCGTGTGCGTTTGCCTTTAGCTAGGTTGCTGGCTTCGGGGCAAATTGCTCCGGGTGACGCTGTGGTAATTGACGAGGTAGGCACTTCGCAGTTCGAGTTCTCAATTCAGAAGTTGAGCAGTGCCGATATCACATTCAAAGACACAGGAGACATACTATGAGCATTGATCCACTGTTCAGTTTCACAGCCATGAGCACTGAAGGCAAAGAGAAGACCGTTGCCATTGCCGAAGCGTTCACAACTTTCCTACGACAACTGGAAGAGCTTCTCCCTGGCAACTCGCGGGAGATTTCCATTGTTAAGACTAAGCTGGAAGAAGCCTCATTTTACGCAAAGAAGGCCCTCCGCAATTACGAAGGGAACCGCGCATAAATGTACTATATCTATGCTCTTGTTGATCCCTCTTCCGATGAACTTTTCTACGTTGGGTGCACAACCCGAAAGCCAAGTAGACGACTTAGGGAGCACCGAGATTTGAAGCATGCAAGGAGTAGCAAAGTAAAAACCAAGGTGGCTTCCATACTGCGCCTAGAACTGGTGCCTAGCATGCTTGTCTTGGAGGTTACAGCGGACAAGGATCGAGAACAGCATTGGATCAGTTATCTTGGTAAACTAGGAGCTTCATTGCTGAACACTGCAACTACTCCCACGTCGTACTCGTCTTTAAGTAAAGAAGAAAAACGCATATACCACAAAATGCACTACACCGCATGGAAGAAAAGACAGTAGAAACTAAAATAGCCCCACAGGCTAGGGTGCCTCTTCGGAGGTTCCTTAGCTTGTGGGGCTTTTTGTCGTTTCTACTTCATGTCTTCTAATGCGTGGATCGCTCTGGAGATGCGCTGCCAATGCTTTGTCTTTGGCTGGGCTTTTGCCAGGAGTTTGTACAGGGCTTCCAGCACCTGCCGTTTAAACTCTGGGTCGCGCTTTGCGCGGCTCGCAATTATCTGTCCTAGTGTTCTTCCATGCGGCTGCATAGCGTTCTCCTTGTTTGGGATATGGAGGGCACGCTGTGGATCGCACACATTTCGAACAGCGTCACAAGCTGTCGGCACCGACTAGATGCTACGCGCCCTATTTTTCTCATTAGAAGCCCGTACGCGAGCGCGGAGCACGCCAAGCCACTTGTCTGTGACCGCTCCCTAAACCTCGCTGTACGGGGCTGGACGGGGCTATTATAGCCCTGTTGCCGTCTTGATGTACTGCCGGGAAAGGAACCCCGCCACGTACCCGATAACGAACCAGCGCCTTTTGCTGCGCCGCGCCTCGGCCTTCACTACTGCAATCTGTTGATTACAAACGGTTTGGTTGTCCTTTAGTTGCAAATTGAGGCTGGAAACCTCATTACCGAGCGTAACCGTCTCGTTTTGCGACAAACCTAGCAGTTTCTGGGTGGACTCCAACTGGGTCCGTTCGTTCCCCAATTGGGCGCTCAGGACAGGTACCTGCTCCAAAGCCTGTACCGTGGCGATAGCGCTTGGCGTGTCCACAGCGATCCCCGTGGCAGTGACCGTGGGTTTAGCTTGGGGCACCAATGTAGACCAACGGTTAGCCAATTCGCTAGGTGGGAGTGTACTGTCGGTATGCTGTTGCTGCGCGAGCGCGGTGGCAAGCTGTGTATTGGCCGTTACGAGTGCAGAGTTCTGCTGCTGCACCTTGGCGGCTAGCTCTTTGTATTGTTCTGCCTGAGCCGTAGCTTGTGCAGCGAGGGCTTCTGTCTTTTCCGCTTGGCTCTGTGCTGTGATTTTAGCCTGTAAAAGATTCGCATCATCGTGCTTGGCGATAATGCTTTCCACATGCCCCACAGCGAACCACAGGAGCACGGCGGCGATCCCTGCTAGGACCAGCCGCTCGTGTGCTTTGAGATACGCACTAATCGGATGCAATTGGGTTGCAATGGGTACTGCTGGTGTTGTTGACATTCTGAGTCTCCTTAGATTTACTTCACTCCTGCCGCGTCCAACTGTGCCTGTGTGAACTGAATCGCATAGACCCCTGCAAGCTGCCCGTTGTCCATGCTATAGGTCACAATTCCGATGAGTTGTCCATCTTCTGCTGAGAAGACTGAGCTGCCCGAATCTCCACCGATAACAGGTTCTTGAATGAGGTAGATGTTACCTGTGGCATCAACCCTCTCTTCGTCGTCATCAGATTTGGGATTAGGAATGCTTCCCATCACTACCCCTTCCCTGAATTGATCGCGCATACCTGCTGGGTTGCCCCATTGATAAGTATGTTCGCCTTGACGAGGCAGACGCACATGTGCAGTCAGTGCAATTGTGTTGTTAAATGTTATTCCCGACACAACCAGCAGCAGATGATCTTGGTGATCGAACGTTCGGCTGATAATTTTGTAATTCATCACCTTACCAGGGCGAATCAATTCCAGTGGCGCGTCGATGTACACGCCTGTTGCCTTGGCATCGTCGCAGTGCCCTGCAGTGAGCAAAGTGTGCGGACCCACGGCGTATGCCGTGCATAATCCACCGCCAATTACTTGACCGTCTGCATCACGATCCACCATTACGATCTCATGCATCGCTTTGTGTTGCTGTTCTTGTAGTTTGGTTAGCTGCTTCTTGTGAATACCGAAAGCAGGGCTGATTGCCAGTGTCGCAATGATCACTAGGCTAGCTAGACTTCTGAAAATCTTATGCATCGTGTTCTCACACCAGAGCACATATTAACGTGGTTCCCTTTTGGGAGCCTCTGTTCCACGGTCCTGCTAAAAGTAATGCCCTCCGCGTCCTGACATGGCGAAGGGCTTGGGGGTGTGTTCGAACGTTCTCAGGCACCCTGTACAGCAACTCTACGAAAATCTATGGACTTTGAACCTTTGCGGTTGTTACAGCCACCTTTTGATCCTAAGGACCACGCATGACATAAGGGCTGGATATTAGCAATCACATTCAACCCTCCATGGATCAAGGGAACTACATGGTCAGGAACCAAAGCTAAGCCCAAAACTTTTAACTCTCGTTCAGAGCGATGGCAGCATACACATTGGTGATTATACAGAGATTTCAGAGCAGACCACTGCTCTGCTGTAAAACTTCCACCATTGCCCTTTTTAAGTGCCCTACGCCGTTGGTTTCTTGCTTTTGTTCTTTCTGGATTTCTACGACAATAGTCTCGTGCGTAATGGGGATGGGCTTCTTGGTATTTCCTGACGTTTTCTTTTACAGCCTCTAGGTGCATCTCCCTATAGTTTCTGTTGTAATCAGGATTGTTCTCTCTCCACTTGCGTCGGGTTTCCTGAATTTTGGCTGCAGTCACTTTGTTTGCTTTTCTTCTTGCTTTGCTCTCACGATCTATTTCTAAGGCACGCTCTGGGTTTCTTGCTCTCCAAAGCGCCATACGTTCCCTGTTGCCTTGTCTTGACTTTTCCAAATCTTCTGTATATCTCTTACGGGCAGTTTGAAGTCGTCTATCGTGGTTTTCTTTGTCCCAAAGCCTAGCACGCTCAATTGTAAGTGCTTTGTGTTTCTGATACCAAATTTTTGCTCGTTCTTTTTGCGTCACTTTATCTCCTAACAAGATTGCTTTGGAGGGTGTGTTAGGCACCCTCCTCGGCTACTCCAAAGCCGCTAAGCCTTGGGATGTCTATTATGTCCAAAAGGAAAATTACAAAGCAATTCATCAAACACAACAATTGCACTTGCTTTGAAATCCTCCAAACTTCCTGAGTTCTCTAGGATGATTGACCAATCCGTGGAATCTGCAAGGGCTGTCTCTGAAACGTGTGTGCTTGGCGGAAGCCCTGCACGATCCACGCGAACTGCCTCGCCATACTGCTGTACAAACTTCATCTCGTTTGGGAAGCGGAGGTCAGTTATGCAGGCGATTTGAGGCTTTTCCAACTCGATCTGCTGGGCAAGTTGCCTAACCCAATAGTCGCTGTCCTGTTTTCTTCTAAATTCTGCACCCCAAAACTGCAATAGGCTACGCTGTTTGCCGAGAGGACACATTGGATCATCCATGGGAGCGTCTGGGTCATACTGTACCCAATCAGGAAAATCCATGTAATACCCTTTGCACATCGCAAAGCGGCGGTTAGGAAGGAATAGATTTTCCATGCCCCCAGCTTCTATAGCCGCCGCGTTTACTTCGCGTTTCAGTGCATCTGCAAAGGCGTACCTACGGATATCGTAGCGTTCCTGCTCATTCTTGAGTAAATTGTCTGTTGAGGTTTCTGGCAGCAATCCTCGCTGCCTAATGATTTCGGCTACCGCAACATCTTTCCCCGACCTTGCGCGGAATCCGAACCCAAATATTACTGAGTCTATCATCGCCATGTCACCTTGCCCAATGCGGTGAGTTTCTTGTTGAGTTGTTCTTTTGAGAGGTTATAATCCCCCGACTTAAAGAAGGCAACGCCTGGGCTGACAACTTCGCCAACCCCGTATCGATATGCGGTGCCTTCTACGCGTATTACGTACTCTTTTTCTTCCACTGAGTCTATGCTCTCCATTTCATTTCGCCGTTTGCTGTTCGCTTCATTGTGACGATGGCCCTCTGGCCGCTTCCATACTGCACGACATGGCTCCAACTCCAGCTACTCGGCCCCATCGTGTAGTCCCACCCTTCGGTCAAGCGTGACGACGTTCCTGCTACGTACAGACCGTGGTAGATACCCGCGCTGTGCGTATGCGCTGTAGTGGCTTTTCTCCCAATCTTTGCAAGATTCGAAGGACTACCGAACGATCCGTTTGGCCCAAGGTGTCCGTGACATCCCAGCTCAACCTCGCCTACTGTTAAGGATTCATCCGGCAACAGGAATTTAACAACTCCCGACTTAAGCCCTGCTTCCTCCTCCATTGCATAACGCATGAGGTTAACATTCTTAGGGGCAGTCATGTTCTTGCGTATTTCCGCGTACATGAAGCTCTGCATCCTTAGGAACAACTCTGCGTTCGCTGGGTCATAGCGGTAGTCGAACTTGGTGAGCCAACTTTGCAGCCACTTCGCGTCATGGTTTGCATCCGGCGCAATTGTTTTGCACCACGGGCGCAAGTAGCGCTCAAGCACTACTCTGGTTTGCTTCAGTTCTTCATCTACACGGTGCAGTCCGCGCAGCCATCGATGAAATGTCTCATGCGGCAGCGGTGCATGCTTAACGTAGTGGCGATTAACACTGACGCCTTCCAGCACATCGTGGATGATCTGGTATTTGGGCTGCAAAGCATCCAGCATGGTCAGGGACGATTCCACAACTTCTGACTGAGCGTTCGTGGCGTGTAGATCGCCCCATGTGATTGCTTCCACCTTGGCGTCTGTCGATACAACTGCTCCGTCCTCTATTAGGACGTTCAAATCTTGAATTGTCTTTCCGTTCTTCCGTGCCGCTACTTGACGAACCCACCAGTTTCCATCGCCATCAACCTCTACGAGGAGGAAGGCGTAACGGTGATGGTGCTCAGCTTTGATGCCAAGCCTCTTCTGCAGGTAATTCATAAGGGTCACCGTACCTGTGGTGTACACCATTTTTACAGGCATATCTGGCATGGTAGCGATAGACCGCATTTCAATCTTCGTGTGTGGGAAGATGATGCTTGCCGAACCGCCATAAGTTTCCAGTCCAGAGATCGGATTGTCTTCTGTAGGCAGGATGTTCATGTTTCCCGCCCACTTGAGCCCCGGCGCTAGCTCTCTAGGAACATCGCTGATGTACGGCGTGACCTTGGGGTCATACCACAAGTCATCTTCGTACGCTTTCTTGGTGCCGTTCTTGACGGCCAGCTTACCAAAGTTGTTCTGGTTGTAGCTGAAGGTTCCGACAAGAATCTTAGCATCGTAATGCTTTGCCATTGCTTCGACGTTCTCCCAAAATGCTTCGTGGACGAACGTGTTGTTCTGGGCAGATGTCAAGATGAAACGCTTGATATTCCCAGAGATAGGTAGAGGTTCCTTGATTTCCGCTGCACGCTGCTTGCCACCTGCAAGTGGCTTTTTGATGCCTAACTTTTGAAGGTGCTCCCAAACAGTACTGCGTGCCAGTCCCATTGCTCTTGCAATTTCTGGAACCTTGCCTGCATGTTTGGAGTAAAGTTCGGCAACCCGCTTTCGTTGCTCTTCGCCGTGTAGCTGATGTTTACTCTTCTCTTTCATTGAGTCCTCGAATTGATTTTACCACGATTATAGGATACCACGGAGTTTTGTGGGTTGTCAACTCTTACTTTTTGGCGGTTCTGCGACGTAGACGTGGGCCGCACCCTATGCTGGAATTGGCTTTGCAATAACCTGTCATTTCCGCCTGAGATATTCGTATCTCTCCTAGGGTGTCCACTACTTTGCCAAGCAAATCTACTTGATCTTTGCTGTATTTCTCGATATGTGTTAAGTGATTCTCCCTTTGCTGTACAAGCTCTGCATGGATAGCGCTTTGCTCTTCTTTTAGGGCTTTCCATTCTTTGCTAGCTCGTTTTATCGGCCACATGATAGCTCCTAGTAGCCCAGTGATGACCAGTCCTATTACCGTCTTTATGACCAACGGCCCTACTTGGTTCAATAATTCTGGGTTGACGAACACGGCACTGCTCCTACTTCAGTATTTTTTGCTCTTTGTGATGTGTGGCAGGTGCTTAGCCTGCCACTTGTTTCTCTTACATCGCCTCACATTTGATGTGCAATTCGTAAATCATCTGACCGGGGGTAGACGAAGTGTAACCGAAAGCATATTGAATGTTGGTAGATGCTTTAGCGTACACGACTTCACAGCCGCTGATACTTGTGCCCGTCGTATTCGCCGCACTAATGATTGGCGTTGTCGGGCTATCTGTCTTTACTACGGAATCCGTAGGTGAAGTGAATGATACTTGAAAACCGTTCGTTCCGCCGAGAGCGGAAGCTTCAGCATCTTTCGTCGTTATAGTTGCCACCCACGTCACCCGGTACATTCCAGCACCAGCGGCGGGGACAGCGTACAGCGTGGTCGCGGAGATTGCTGCGGACTGTGCCGTGAGATCAACCGTAGCAAGTTCCGAGGGAACCCCAGCAGATACCGTAGCAACGCCTGCATACTTGATAACCTTGTTGAAACTAAGGTTTCCAGTTGTGTCCCCAGCAGTCCCGTTGCCAATCGCTAAACTAGCTGCGCCGAGGCGGGAGATACCGTTATCTACTGTTGCAGTCGCAGCGCCACCAGCCCAGTTGAGAATAGAGTCACTTGACAAAGCTAACTTGGGAACACTCGTATCGAGATAAACCTTCCAGTCGGAGCCTCCTGCTGTAGCAGGGAACAGGAGACCCCTTGCATAGATGAAGCCTGCCGTGACACCCACACTTCCATAACCAGCAAGGCTCAATCCCGGTGCTTCTAAAAATGCCTTACCCGTGCTCCCTGTGTGGGCAAAGGTCAACGTGCTTAGTCCGTTTAACCCAGCAGCCAACGAGGATTTAATAGTCCACAAATCCGTACCTGTTACTGCGCCCGTCGCCCAGTATTGGGCTGCGAGTTCAAGCAGAGGGGATGCATTGGTTGTGCTGACGGTAGCTACCGTGGTGTTCGCCCAGAGCCACGCTACGGCACTCGTCTGGTTGAAGGTCGTAGCATTTGCGCCGTTCGCAAGCGTAAGAGCACCAGCCGCGTTCTGCAGATTGCTCCACAGAGGCAAGTTTGCGGCGGTTGGGATGTCCGCAGCTACCAGAGCGCGGAACGTGGGCGTAGCATTAGGTCCAGAAGTTGGTCCAGCAAACACCGTGTTAGCCACTTGGGAGATTAGCGATAGCGTGACCGCGCCTACGGATGACGCGTTGTTATAAACTATGGAGTCCCCGGTCAGTGACGTAACACCACCCGGCGCTGGAGTCGGCACATACGCTGAGATGTTCCCATTGCTATCGAACTGGAAGGTGACTAGCTGATCTCCGACTGGCGCAGAGGGCGTGGTCGAGGACAGGTTAGGAGATTCGACAAGGGAGCCGTTAACATTGATGCTGCTACCTGTACCGTATGCTGCGTCGATCAACAACATATTTTCTGCAAGGAGTTCTTCCATGCCATAAAGTGCTAAACCGAGGCGGCTGGTAAATCTTTGCAATGGATATTGAAATAATGACATGGAGAACTCCTCGGTCGAGCCTGTATTTAATTCCTATGTTTTTCTACGTACTTTGCTGCTTTTCTTAGAAGTTCAGGATTATCTTTGAAGTGCCCTAGTCCTATGTTGCAAGGTCTACATAACAACTCACGAGGGTTTGGTGGATTTGTGTGTTCATGGTCTGCTTGTGGATCGTGCATTATAACTCTGCAAATTGCACAGCGATTTCTTTGAACACGTTTAGCTTCTTCCAACATCTCTACTGTCCAACCATGTGACTTGCGATAGGAGTTTAGTTGCAACTTAACTTTGTGTCTTCTACCTGCTGCTGGGTTGTTCTTGTATTTTTGCTTGTGCTTTTTAATAGTGTAACAAGAGTTGCATAATCCCAGTGCTTCGTGCGGCCTATCCGGGTGACACTTAGCCTTTACACTGTTGGTTTTGCCCGGTAATCTGTTTCCATGACTTTTCTTCATTTCTTCCTCCAATGTAGGTCGAGCCGAAGACGCATTGGACGCCCTCGGCTCTATCCTAGGGAGCAACCCCTAGGGATTTCAAAGTCCTGTGTAATTCTTTGCTACGTAGCACCCCTCAACCGAGAGGCTTAAAATCGTTGCATCAACCAAGGAAGTTGGGCAACCAAACGTTGCAGCGATCTGTGCAAGGGTCTGCCCTTGATTCCAAAGCGCCAGCATACGGTACTTTTCATTTCCATCAGGAGAAAATGTGAATGCCATTAGTAACTCCTTGTAGCCTGCCGTAAAATGTGCTTTAGATGGCTAGACATCAACTCGTCTGCTGGCGTAGTGCCTTCCGTGCCTTGCACAGCGTTGCCAAGATTGTCCGGGGCGCTTGGATGTTCCACATTTATCTCCGTGGCAGACGGCTCAGCAATAACCACAGTGGTTGATTGCATCCTTTTGGCGTGCTGTTCCTCGACAAACTCCTGCTTATTGATCTCAGCGATTAGCCAAGCCAACTTCGCTTCTTGTAACCTACGCGCTTCCTCGGCTGCTGCCAAGGAGTTGTTCAGGTCAGTCTGGGCTTTGCGTGCCGCCTGTATCCTCAACTGCTCTGCCTCTTCCTCTGCCGCCTTCTTAGCGTTGCGCTTTTTCTCAGCCTCTTGATACGCCGCGAGTTGTGCTGCGCGTTCCAACTCGGCTAATGCCAAGCG
>Ga0208038_1001632_pt1 | contig 11686 bp, 8 predicted proteins | sample June2015DPH_16_1_FD_184714 | JGI IMG/M metagenome (GOLD analysis project Ga0208038, IMG submission 184714) | Peatland microbial communities from SPRUCE experiment site at the Marcell Experimental Forest, Minnesota, USA - June2015DPH_16_100... | ecosystem: Environmental > Terrestrial > Soil >...
TGGGGCAAGAATCGCAGGTGAACGGAACAGTGTCCCTTCCACAAGAAGATGCGCGCCTTCCGCATATCCCCCTCGGAAAGCCCGCCCGCATCCTTCCATGGGTTCCACACAGCCATTTGATCCAGCGGGATGCCCATGCGGTAGCCGGTGTTGCGACCCAGGTGCTCATCCGGCAGAAACAAAGCCTTCTCGCCACGCGCCAAAGCCCACTCCATCAGCTTTCGGCAGTTGGAAGACGTGCACACCGCGCCGCCGTTTCGGCCCACAAAAGCTTTGATGGCAGCAGTAGAGTTGATGTAAGTAACGGGAACGATCTTTGCGCCGGTCACCCGGTTCAGTTCCTCCCAACAGCTTTCCACCTGCTCAAGGTCAGCCATGTCCGCCATCGAACAGCCAGCGTTCAAGTCGGGAAGGATTACGATTTGATGGTCGGCGCTCAATATATCCGCACTCTCAGCCATGAAGTGTACGCCGCAAAAGACGATGTACTTCGCTTCCGGCCGGCGGGCCGCCAATTGCGAGAGCTTCAGAGAATCGCCTCGGAAATCTGCAAACTTTACCACCTCGTCGCGCTGGTAGTGATGCCCCAAAATGACCAGGCGCGACCCCAACTGGGCCTTCGCGCCTGCGATGCGCTCCTCGAGCTCCGGCTCGGAAAGTGCCACGTAGAACTCCGGTAGCGTATTGAAGACTGCCGTCGCCATGTCGGTCCCTCAAATCATTTTAATCCAGTTCGTCGCCGGCCGGTAGCGGTGTCATCGTCGCACGGTGGCGTCGTTCCCGCAAATTCATCCTTTGCACGTGGGGGTCATTCCCACGAAAGCGGGAATCCACTGCGCAAACTTTGCAAGATGCGCTGGCCACGAGCTGGATTCCCGCCTTCGCGGGAATGACTTCCGTTTCGCACTCGCGCTAGCCGCCGATGTAGACCATGGTGCGATCCGGCTGAACAAAATCGGGCTCATTAATGCGGTGGCCGGGCTCTTTCTGGTAAACCGCATTGCGGAAGAATCGCCCAATGTCGCTGTCCATTGCTCCATTGCGAACCAGATGCCGCACGTCGTGCTCTTCCATCGAGAACAAGCAAGTGCGCAGTTTTCCGTCGGCGGTCAGGCGAATCCGGCTGCATTGCCCGCAAAAGGGGATGGAAACCGGCGCAATAATCCCAATTTCGCCCTGCCCATCCGCGAAGCGATAACGCAAAGCGGTTTCGCTGGGAGAATGCCGAGGCACCTCGAGCAAGGGAAGGACCGGGTCGATTGCCGCGACGATTTCCCGGGCGGTGACCACTAACTCGCGCTTCCAGGAATGATCGGCATCCAGGGGCATGAATTCGATGAAGCGGAGGATAATGTCACGCTTTCGGGCGAGACGGGCAAAATCCACAATTTCATCGTCGTTGAATCCTCGCACCAGCACGATGTTCACCTTGACAGGCTTCAAGCCCGCCTCCAGCGCGGCATCCATTCCAGCCATCACTTTTTCAAGTGAACGCGGCGTGCGCGTCATCCGGGTGAACTTTGCCGGGTCCATCGAATCCAGGCTCACGGTGACGCGGGGAGAGCCGGCCGCGGCGAGATCCCCAGCCATTTCAGGCAGAAGGTAACCGTTGGTAGTTATCGCCACGTCCTCAAGGCCGTCGATTTGCCGCAAACGTGAGATGAAATCCACAACCCCCGGGCGCAGCAGGGGCTCGCCTCCCGTAACACGGACTTTGCGGATCCCGAGCCCCACCAGAATCCGGCTGAGCCGCAAAAACTCATCCCAGTTCAGCAGCTCCTGGTGCGGAAAATAGTTCTTCGGATCGGCGGACTTGCAGTAAACGCAACTGAAGTTGCACCGGTCCGTCACCGAAATGCGAAGATCGTGGATGTCACGCCCGAACTTGTCTTTCAACATCATCAATGCAAACCTGCGCCAGATGGTGTAGCGCCGCCCTTTAGGGCGGCACCTGCCGGTCCCGCAGACGCGGGACCGGCGCTGCTTCGCCACCCGAGACTGAGGGATTACTGCCACCGCCTAAAAAAAAACCTACCCGCGTTTGGAGTAGGTTCTGTTCTCCTTTCCAAACACGGGAGGCGGCTCGATTTCTCAAGTCACCCTGACGGCCCGCAGGGCATGGGCTTGTGTTGTGCCTTTAGCACCCCGGGCTCGGAGAACACTTTTATCCTAAGATATTAGATGACCGGAAGCAACATAAGGTTCTCGAGCTGACGTATCGAACGGGCGTGACTTGGCTGCACACCTCCCCGGCAGAGGACGCGGCCCTTATACCCCTTGGGTTCGGGATCAGCAGGTTGCGAATGGCCGGAAGGTGTTCCGGCTCTTCCCTACGTAACGCCCACGGGTTAACACCTGCCACCTATTAACCACCTTTCTTTTCAACAACATTCCCGCTTTAAACGGCTAAGTACCTGTGTTTTCATACACATTCCAGCTTCGCCCCTATGTTTTCCAGAGCGATCCTTTGTTTTCATAGAGATTCCTGCGTCGTTCGGTCAATTTTGAAGAATTCTCTTTTGCTTCCCCTGCAACGGCAGACTTCTTGTCTGTGGCGCGGCTAGCCCATTTGCGGGCTTTTCGTCCCGCTTGCCACATTCTCCGGAGTGGGTTGGGGCGGGCAGTAGCATTGCCGCATCGCGTTCCCAGCAGGGCGTGACCTCCTGCCTGGCTTCAACGTACAATTCTAGCCTATCTTGTTGCGCTTGTCAAGAGACATGTTCTGAAGGATTACGAATAAGCTATTTTTCTTCTTGACGGCGGCGAGCGAATCCCTGACAGTGGCGCATGTGAAAGAATCGGCGGCAGTTGGTGTCGGAATACCATGGAGCGCTGCGGACCGGGGTTCGCCTCGGAGAATTGTGGAATCATACCCTCGAGTTAAATCGGGTGGCGCCACGCGGCACCGCCTTTGAAGGACTAAGGAGGATGGAAATACCATCATCACGGAGACAATTCATCCGGACCGCCGCAGGAGGCGTGAGCCTGGCATGGAGTGGCATGCGGATCGCCGCAGGATCCGGCAGCGGCATGGGGCCGGCCGGGTTAAGCGCTGCAAACTCGAATCCCGTGCCAGCGGACCAGTTCCTCTACGGGTCGCAGTTCTACCGCCCACCCAATCCGCCGCGTGCCATGCGCCACGACATGCTCAGGACCATTGCCGAGGAGTACAAGTTCAACCTGATTCGAATCTGGCCCAACTGGGATTACGTGAACCCCGAACCGGACAAGTGGATCTTTGACGAAGTGGAAGAGGTCATGAGTTATTGCGATGTGATTATCGAAACGGGCTTTGGTCTTTATGACGAGAACTTTTACTACAATCCCACCGTTCCGCCGTATGCACTGGACCAAGTGTTTGGTTATCGTGAAGGGGAAGCATTCTGGCTCAAGAATGAGGAAGCTCCGACGGACGTTCCAGCTTCCGATCGGGTTTATTACGAGCAGAGCAGAGTCAACAGGCCGATGGTCAGCAACGCCGTACAGCTCACTGTGCCGTACCAGGATGCGGTGGTCTTGTAGCTTGAATAGCTGACCGGCTCGGCAGGTTAGGATTGTGTTGGAAAAGTAGCGGCGAGTTTACCTCGCCAAATGGCGGCGTAAAGCCGCCTCTACATCAAATTGACCGACTGCCGGCCATTGATCTCGGTTGCGATTTCAACAAGGAGGAATTACACTCCGGGTATGGTCAACAAACAACGACGCGTTGCCCGTTATTCGACTCATCTGAAAGCCAGCCTTAGTTTGCCGGCGGAAGGCACCACCTTCGAGGTGATGGTGGAAGATCTGTCCGCGCTCGGCTGCTTGCTGGAATATGCGCCTTGGCTGCAGGTTCGCCAGGAGTGCGAACTCGCCATGGAATGGGAAGGCCGGGAATTCCGGACTCCTGCGGTGGTCATCTGGAAGAACGTGCAGGGTCAGGCGGGATTGGAATTCGGCAGTAACGATCCCGCCGGCCAGGCGTTTTTGCGGGAAATCTGCGCCGAGCTTCGCCTGAAGCCCCTCGTACGACTGCCGGAAGATCTCGCGTAGGCTGTGAGGCCAGGCGATGAGAGCAGCCGGAAGCGATGGCGAAACAGGCGGGACCCGCTCCTGGTTCTGAGGAGGGCAGCCATGTGTGGTTCATGAAGGTGTGTGCGCATCAGCGTGCTTTTCCTTTCCTCGATCGTGTCATTGGCAGTGGCCTGGAGAGGCGCTACTTCTGGAGACGATTCCGCGAATTACGTTCTCACTGAAGACGCGCTCAACAAGACGCTGAGCGCGCTGAGTGAGCTTCGATCCAAAAATCTTCCCATCAGCATCGGTGGGGGCAGCTTGCAGTCCAGATTGCCAATTTGAAAAAGCAGCCCAAGGCCGAGAAAATCATTAGGAAGCGCGGGCTTTCTTTGCGGGAGTTTGTACTGACGTATTAGTCGGCGTCACAGATCCGGGAGGCGGAAAACGCCAGAGAGAAATGGCAGAGGGCCCTGGGGGATCTGAACGCGACGCCTCAGGCCAAGTTCGAATGGGCTTCTCAAAAGTGGCCGGACCAGTTGGTGTCGTCGTACGCGGGGAAGCTCGGGCAAGGACAACTATGAAAAGACATATACTCCCTTTTCTTAAATACGGAAATTTGTAGAAGATCAGACATCCTTTATGGAAGTCAAGACTATCACTTGACGTTTCATATAGATAGGGCAAAATAAAAAAACTCTAACTTGGCCCAAGTCTTGCTCCTAAGCTTGGTGCAAGGTTTCCACGTTGGGAGTGTACTCGGTGGGCCACGGCAACCAAATCAGATTCTTGATCGCTCAAGACAATGCCAGTTTCGTGGGTTCGCCAGCGCCCGCCGCTCATCGAACTGGATACTCAGTCATCCTACCAGCGGTGGCGAGTCAGGATCCTACCCGCAAGATTTCGTCTTAACACAAGGGCCGGCAGGCTCCAGACTCCGGCTGTGGAGTTCTTTTTCGAACATCACCATGAGGAGGGACGGACAATGGTAATAGCTTCACGTAAGGCGCGGCGCCCGTTTTGGTTGGTCGTCGCATTTTTCTCGGCGTTCTTCTTGTATTCCACCAGAGTGTCGGCGCAGACGACCATCTCGACCGGTAGCATCGTGGGGACGGTAACCGACCCCACGGGGGCCGTCGTGCCGGGCGCCACCATCACCATCACCAACCGGGCAACGGGGCAGCCCATTCACGCAAGAACCACGGGCACGGGCGCTTACACTTCCGGACCGCTGCTGCCCGGTGATTACACCGTACGAGTGGAAGCGGCAGGCTTCAAGACGGTGGTAGTGCCCCTGACCGTTCAACTGGGTGCCACTAGTACGGCGAACGTAACGCTTGAAGTCGGGCAGATGAGCACCACCATCGAGGTCGCGGCGACTGGGGCTCTAGTCAACACCGAGCAGGCGACCGTGCAGGGTGTTGTGACGCCACAGGAGATGGATCAGCTCCCGGTGAACGGTCGAAACTTCCTTGCCTTGGCGTCGCTCGAGCCAGGAGTTCAAATCCAGGATGGCGGGAACATCGACCCTACCAAAAATGGTTTTTCCTCGGTCTCTTTCGACAGTCGTTTCGGCCGCACGGCGCGTATTGAAATGGACGGCTTGGACATGAGTGACGAAACCGTCGGCACAACGACCATGAACGTTCCAGAAAGCGGCATCCAGGAGTTCTCGGTGGAGCAGTCATCCCTCGACATGTCCACCGAGTTGACTTCCTCGGGAGCCATCAACCTTAACAGCAAGTCCGGGTCAAATCAGTATCACGGCGAAGGATTCTTCTACGGCCGCTGGCACAATGCCGCGGCGCGCATTGCGCCCACGGACGTGCCTTGGCGGCGCGACCAGTGGGGAGCTGATGTCGGGGGGCCGATTGTCAAAGATAAACTCTTTTTCTTCACTGACTGGGAGCGGAACCGGCAGGATCTCTTCACGCCGGTGGAGCTTGCGGCGCCCTTCTCCGCCCTTAGCGGAGGCTACAATGGCCCCTTTCGTGAACAGATGTTGCAGGGCCGGCTCGACTGGACGATAAGCACCAACTGGCGCAGCTTCTTCCGTTACCTTTATAACCGGAACACAAACGTATCGGCGTACACCGCAAACAGCTACAGCCCCTTTGCCAACGAGGACAACACTCCCGATTACGCCGCGGGGCTGGACGGCACAACCGGGAAGTTCACGCACAGTTTCCGGTTTGGCTTTCTCCACTTTGCCAACGCTATTGCGGACGCAGTGTCTGGATCGAATATCACGAACCCAGCGCCCGGCGTTGAAATCGCCATAGGCAATAGCATATACGGCACCAATTTCTCTTCCGGCCCGAACTTGCTTGCGCCCCAAGCCACGCTCCAGCACAACACGCAAATCAAGTATGACGGAAGCGCGATTTTTGGTTCCCACATTTTGCGGTACGGGGTGGGCTATAACGACATCCAGGGCGGCGGGTTTGCCAAGTTCTTCGGCATCGGGCCGGATGTCTGGGTCCCGAGCCTGAACGCCTCCACTCTGGCGTTTGCAGCCGCGGGACCTTTCCCTGGGGGCGAGTCCAATCCTCTGAACTACCCTGTCCAATATGCCTTCTTCGGGAACGGCCAGGGTTTCGCCACTGAGATTAAGAACCTCGGCTACCCGGCTGGCGGGCAATACGACCATCGCTTTAACGGGTACATTGGCGACACGTGGAAAATCAAGCGGAGTTTTACTCTCAGTTACGGGCTCCACTATGTGCGAGACACCGGCCGTACGGACTCTGACCTGCCGGCCATCCCAGCTTTGAACCAATTCGGCCCGGGATTGGGCAACCGGGTTAATCAGCCGAATCACAACTTCTCTCCTATTGTGGGCGTCGCGTGGGATCCGTGGAAGACCGGGAAGACGGTCATCCGCGCCGGAGCCGGCCTTTATTACGAGAACGCCATCTTTAACAACATTTTCTTCGACCGGCCAGGGCGGTTACAAAAAGGTCTGTTCTTCGGCGATACTCTTGCCTGCCCGTCGGGCTCCGTTCCCTTGCCGGGGGGCGGCAGTATTGACACCTCAAGCCTCTGCGGGCAGCCGATCGGCAGTGTGGCCACCCAGCTTGCGGCCGACGAGAAGGCCTGGCAAGCCGCTACAATAGCGGCGGGCGCGGCGGCCAATGGGCTCTACGTCGGATCGACCTTGGCAGACGGTGGCGATTCAACGGGCGACAACTTTATTGGGCCCAACTACCGCAGCCCTCGCTCCTATCAAATGAACGTCGGAGTCCAGCACCGGATTAAATCCGGAACGGTTTTGACCGCGGACTACGTGCGGAACGTCGGCGTGGGCTTCTTGCTCGCTTACGACACGAACCACGTCGGCGACGCGCGCTTCCTGAATGCCACTGCGGCGATGAATGCCATCAACGCCACCAACGAAGGGTTTGGCTGCCCGGACGGACCCGGAGGCATTGGCTGTGCAATCGCTGCCGGAGCGAGCATCGTGGACTACGGCGGCAATGGGCTCGATTCCGGAAGGACCTACCTGTCTGGATTCCCAGCTTCATACGTCGGCCTTACGCCCGACACCGGCGCGGCATTCCCCGGCATCAACCCGAATTTGGGTGAAAACCAAATGCTCTTCCCCATCGGCCGCTCCGTCTATAACGGGCTGCAAGTGAAGCTCCGGCAGAACCTCGACCATCCCTTTCGTGGCGTAAGGGCAATGCTGCTCACTGCCAGCTACTCGCTCTCGCGAGCAGTCAGCCCGGCCACGGACCAGGACTTCATCAACGTGGCCACCGACCAAGACAACATTAACCACTACATCGGACCGAACGGACTGGACCGCACGCACCAGATCGGCCTCGGGGGGGTGTTTAGTTTCGCGCACAATTTCCGCGCCTCCTACGCGGCGCACTTTGCGACGGCGCTTCCTACAACCCTCACTGTGCCCGCCACCGGCGCTCCGGGGGATATCTTTGTCTCAGACCTTACAGGCGACGGGACGACCGGCGATGTCCTTCCGGGAACCAACATCGGATCGTTTGGCCGCGACGTCAAACTGAGCGGCCTCAATCAGGTCATTTCAAATTACAACAGCGCCAATGGAGGCAAATTAACGCCCGCGGGTCAGGCATTGGTCTCGGCGGGCCTGTTCACGCAAGCGCAACTGGTCCAGTTGGGCGCCACAGCGCCGACGATTTCGGCAGCTCCTAGCGGACAGATGGCGAACAACAGATTTACCGCCACTGACATTCAGCTCAGCTACCTTTTCAAGCCCATTCACCGCATTGAGCGGTTCACCATTGAGCCCCGGATTGGCATTTACAACCTGTTCAACCAGGCCAACTACGGTCTGTTATCCGGTACGCTTGATGGGTCGGCTGGTTCGGTGGATGGAACGACTCGGGATCTCCGGGTCAATCGAATTACGCTCGGCACGGGCCTGTTCGGCTTCGGCGCGCCACGGATGATGGAATGGGGGTTGAAGATCAGCTTCTGAGGCCGCCCTATGGATGCCCAGAGGCTCAACTGGGGGGACGATTGCCTCCCAGGAGCGTCCTCACCGCTACGGACGGTTCGGCGAATGGTGCAACCTACAAACAGGGGGCGAAGTGCATCACCCTGGGCTCTGGCGTATTCGCTTATGGCGCACCGCGAGTCTTCGAGTGGGGAACGCGGGTAGCTTTCTAGCTTCGAAAACGTCTGAGCCCCCGGGGCGGTTGCGCACGAAGTCGGCATTGTAGGGGGCCCTTGCGGTGGCCGCCCCTTACAGGGCAGCGGTAGGGGGTGTGTTTGCAGCTTACGAAGGAGGCACGGATCAGCGGGAGATTTCGCGGCGCAACTGCTTCGAGAGCTTCCCGATCCGTTTCAGTTGCCCATCCAAATCCTTCGGCAGCCGACCATTCTCGATCTGGTGAATTTCCGGCGGAATGAGCTGTGCCAGCCGCGCCAGTTCCTTAGCATCCCGCTCGAGCTGGGCAGCACCCGCCGGCTGGCGCTTGACGGTCACTTGCGGAGGTATATCCGCCGGGTTCGGCAGCTTGTCAGCTTCCCTGACGCCCGGCGGAACGGGGTGGCCCGCTTGGCCTCCCATCACCAACGTACATGAGAGTAGGAAAGCAAGCACCAGGAAGCGGAGTTTCATGGGGCCTCCTGCAGAGAATCGACGTACTGTCAAAAACTTTCCTTCTTTAGACCGCTAATTTGTTGAATTCCCTATGCGAAGCAAGTATTTCTGCTTTCTCGCCCTTCAGGCCCTCCCCCAGGCCGCCGTGAACTCGCATTGATTTGCCAGGGAAGACGGCCTGCCGCCCTCAAGCCCGGCTGGAGCTTCAGTGGCTAGGGCCGTCAACTCGCTTTGTGCGCCCGCCAAGTCCCCACTCAGCACCCGGGTGACAGCGATCAGCAAGTGTCCGCTGGAGCGCGAGTCCGAGCCGCTGGGCGAAAGCGGCACCCCCACATTTGCGCGTTGCGCACAGGTTAGCTGCGCCGACCTGAAGCTCCAAGCGAAGTCCGTGGGCCAGGGTGGAAGCATCGCAAGCGCGCCCTCGATCCGGTGAAGCCTTGTGTCTGCTGGAGGAGAGGGAGGACGCGCGCTGACATCACCGGTCTGAGTTGTCAGAACCGCGCTGGGAGCGGTATAAGAGCCCAGAAATTCGAGCGCTCAGGCAGGCTCAGTCTGCGGGTTTGAAGGCCTCTGGCGCGGGGTCGCGCTTTGAGCCATCGCTTGTAGCGTTGCACCTAAGAAAAGCAGACCGACCGCGATACCTCCTTGCACCGTGCGCCTCACTCGCTCACGTGTAGCATGGATCGCTGGAAAAAGCAATGAGAACGGGGTAGGGTGCGCGACATGGAAGTGATCAAGGACTACGTTGCCTTGACTTTCCTGGGGCTTCTGAACGTGTGCGTACGCGCAGAGGCACAATCTCAAGAGGGGTGCCGGTTAGGTCAGACGCCCCCGCACCCCGCGTAGCGGGCGCAAGAAGGTAGCCCACGGCGTCCTGGGTCTTGCCCTGTTGGGCGTACAGAATTCCGAGGTTGTTGGCCGCTTGCTCATTTTCGGGTTGCAGCCCGAGAGCGCGGCGAAAGAGTTCGCCGGCTCCATCGAGGTTGTGTTGTGGCGCCATGACAATGCCAAGATTGTCGAGGGCGTCGGGAAAATCAGGCGCCAGGGAGAGAGCCTTTTGCAGCGCTTCGCCCGCCGCCGCCAGTTCGCCTTGCAGAAGGAGCGTGTGGCCAAGGTTGTTCCATGCCTCGGCGAAGTCCGGGGCCTGCTGCGTGGCTTTCTCCGGGTGCGTGTGAGCTTCCGGGAGCTGGCGGGATTGGGAGAGAAGCACACCGAGCAGATTCTCGGCCTCAGGAAACTCCGGGCGCGCCCCCAAGGCAGCACGCACCCCCGAAAGGGCCAGTCCGGTCTTGCCGATTTCCCGACGCGAGAGAGCGAGATTGTACTGGGCCTCGGCGTCCCCGGGGCTGTCTTCGACGATCTGTGCCAAATAGATTTCCGCCGCGCCCGGGAATCCCACCGCCGGGAGCACCGCCCCCAGGGACCTGAAATCGCGCCGAAACGAGCAGAGCACACTGCGCCCCGGAAAGGGAAGCGCCGCCGCGCCGGAGGGCACTCCGCTGTGCGCCTCCCGCAGGATTTCTTCGGCGTCCGCGCCGCCCCAATACAGCTTCACAAGCTTGCGAAATGACGCCAGCCCCGCGGGATCCTGGGTGGCGTCAGGCCCCACTTCGAACAGCAGGCCGGTGGGCAGCGGGGCTCCCGACGATAATCGAAGAGGTGGGTTAGTACCGTGGACCAGAAAAGACGGAAGCGCTGGTTGCCCCGCCAAGCCGGATACTCGAGATCCTTGGCGGCAGGCGGCGGAATCGAACCGCTTCCCCACAGCACCAGTCGACTAGGTAACTGGCCCTGGATGTCCAGCAAAGCCTCGAGACCGGGAGGGTGTTGGCTATTCTGGCGCGACTTGCCCCCCCTCCATTTCCGCCGCGAGTGCCCTTAATGCACGAAGCTGGGCGTTGTAGGTTGGAGATAGCGCGGCGCGAGCGTACGCCGATTTGCTCAACCGCAAGGCGGCCCGTGCGCGGAGGTAGAAGACCTCGGGAGAGTCAGGGAAAGTTGTCAGCTTTTGAAGCACGACCTCGGGGTTCTCCGTTTCTCCCGGAATATTTTCCTCAGCGCTTGAAGCCTTCGCATTTGCCTGAGTTGCGGCGGAAGCTGGCGGGACAGTTCCAGCATCGCCGGAAGTTGAAGTCGCCCCCTTCGCCATCACTCTTTGCGCCAACGATGGATACCAGACGGCCAGGACTTCACTCTCGAGTTTTCGATTCCAAATGCTCTCGGGAGCCAGTTCTCCCAGCCTTCGGGAATTTTCGCGCGCTTCTTCCAGCGCAACGCCTCCCATCGCAAACCACACTGCCGGGGTTTCGCTCTCCAAAACCAAGAGGCGAGACAACCACTGCCTTGCTTCAGCCGGCGCGCCCGACGACCACGCCAGGACGGCTCGACCCCAAACCCAGTCGCGCTCCGGGAGCCCGGGCGCCTTTTCATGAAGAAGAGGGAGCAACTCTCTTCGAGCCTCGTCTGCGTCTCCACCGGCGATGCGCTCGAGTCCCAAGAGCAGGTGGCCGCTCGCTGCTTCCGGAGCGTTCGATAAGGTGGAAAGCAAATCCGTGAGTGCGGAAGGGAATCCTGCATAAGCTCGAGCCACGGCGCGATTCCATT
>Ga0208038_1001637_pt1 | contig 11667 bp, 9 predicted proteins | sample June2015DPH_16_1_FD_184714 | JGI IMG/M metagenome (GOLD analysis project Ga0208038, IMG submission 184714) | Peatland microbial communities from SPRUCE experiment site at the Marcell Experimental Forest, Minnesota, USA - June2015DPH_16_100... | ecosystem: Environmental > Terrestrial > Soil >...
GCCGGAGGCGCGGCAGAAAATCTTTTCTCTCTTCTACACCACGAAGCCCGGCGGCAGCGGAATTGGACTCGCCATGGCTTTCCGAGTCCTTCAGCTCCACAACGGATTCATCGATTTCTCAAGCGAGGCCCACCACGGCACGACGTTTCGTGTTTCCATTCCCGTGCCCTGACCCGGCTCGGCAAGAGTGCCCTCCACCCGCGCGCCTAAGGACAAACGAAGCGGGACACTTCGGTGCTCACGTGCGGCCAATTCGACTTTGAGAACCTTCAAGCGGGGCGTTTTAGGTGCTAGACTTTGGATCTTCGACTTTTCACTTTCGACTTTTGACTTTTGACTTCTGACTTCTGATGAACGCCCAGCCCTCACCGCTCATGCCCATTTCGGATCCCCCCATCATGGGCCGCAGCACCAATACGGCCATTTCGCCGGCGGGCGCGATTTCCTGGGCGCTCGATGATACTCTCCGGCTTTTGTTTCGGCCTTTTGATGCTTGGAGGTGGGCCAAGCTCAGTCTGCTGTGCCTCTTCCTGGGAGGCGGCACGCCCACCGCAGCATTCCAGTGGAGCCTGAGCGCTCTGCCCAGTGATTTTCGACTGACGGATCTGGTGGCCGGCGCGCGGCAATACGTCGCGCAACACCCTTCCCTCATCTTCCTGGTCATCGTGTTCGCTCTAGCACTGGGGCTCGGTTTCCTCTACCTGAGGTCGGTATTTCGCTTTGTTCTGGTGGATTCACTGGTCAAGATGGAGGTGGCTGCACGCAGTGCGTGGTCCGCCCTCCGTCCCCTGGGACAATCCTATTTCCGGTGGCTGGTGGGAACGCTGGTGGCGCTCGCTACCACGTTCTCACTCATGGTCATTGTCGCCTTTCCCGGTCTCCACGCTGCTTCCACCTCGGGCACAGGCAAGCTTTTCGCCACGGCGTCTCTGGCACTAATCCTCTCCTTGATCGTCCTCCTCGGATTGGCTGTAGCCCTCCTTATTATGCTCACCGATGATTTGGTGGTTCCCCTGATGTACGCCGAGCGTTTGCCACTGCCTTCTGCGTGGGGAAAACTTTGGCAGAAAATGCGCCATGACCCGGCGTCATTCGCAGTTTATATCTTGTTGCGCTTTGTGCTTTCCGTAGGAGTCAGCGTCGCAGTCCTCCTCTTCCTAGTCCCATTACTCGTAGGTGTATTTTCCGGCGCGGTAATCGTAGCGGCTGCCGTGATCCTGGCGCTGCATCTGGTGGGGCTCGCATGGGTATGGAACCTGCCCACCATCAGCCTGGCGCTCGCCGCGTTGGTGTTGCTGAGCGCAGTCTTGGTGATCCTATTGAGCGTGGTCGGAATGCCGGGCCAAGTCTTTCTCCAGAGCTTCGGCCTGCGCTTCATCGCGGCGCGCTCTCCATCCCTTAAAACCCTTTGCTCCGTGTCTGGAGGGCGGGGAAGGCGCCAATGAATCCCTCTTCGGAAGGGCACACGCCCTCAGAAATGGTGCGCAAACCTGCCTCCCCGTGGAAACAACTCACAGGATATCAGTGGCTGGTTCTCCTCGTGGCATGGCTTGGTTGGGTCTTCGATTCCATGGACGCGCTGATTTACGCCCAGGTGATGACGCCGGCGCTCAAAGAACTGCTGGGGGCTCACGGTTCGCCCCAGAACATTGGCTGGTATGGCGGGATCATCTTCTCCATCTTCATTGTGGGCTGGGCGCTGGGAGGCATCCTCTTCGGGGTTTTGGCAGACTACCTGGGGCGCTCTCGGACCCTGGTCATAACAATTCTGGTTTATGCGGTTTTCACGGCGCTGGCGGGTTTCTCGCACACTTGGTGGGAACTTGGGATCTACCGCTTTCTGACCGCCCTGGGCGTGGGCGGCGAATGGGCCGCCGGCGCCACCCTGGTGGCGGAAGTCTGGCCCGAATCCCTGCGCGTGAAAGGGGCGGGCCTGCTCCAATCAGCGTGGGGATTTGGTTTCTTCCTCGCCGCGGGGATTAACCTTTTGCTGTCCGCCTACAGTTGGCGGGTGATGTTCTTCGTGGGAATCATGCCTGCACTGGTGGCTGTTCTCCTGCGCCTGAAAGTGCACGAGCCGGAACGCTGGACCAGCCAGCATCTTCAGGCAAAGCTCCCGGGCTCGCAACGCTTGACGATCGTCGAACTCTTTTTACCTGCAACCCGCCGCGACACGTTGGTCGGCACTTCACTGGCCTTTGTGGCTGTGTTTGGCCTCTGGGGCGCCACCAATTGGACGCCCTCGCTCATTACTGAACTCCTTCGCCCACAGCATCTTGATGCCATCATCACCGCCCGCAGAGTCAGCTTCGCCGTCATGAGCCTCAACGCCGGAGCCATCCTGGGTTACCTGGCAGCCCCTTGGATCGCGGAGCGGTGGGGCAGGCGTGCCATGTTCCTGCTGCTGTTGCTGGGTTCGGCGCTGTCGCTTCCCGTCACCTTCCTGATACCCACCTCCTTCTCCACAGCCATGTGGCTACTGCCCTTCCTGGGATTCTTCTCCAACGGGATTTTCAGCGGGTTTCCTATTTACTTTCCGGAAATTTTCCCCACCCGCATCCGAGCCACAGGAGCCGGATTCTGCTTTAACGCCGGCCGTATCTTTGCCGCCGCAGGACCGTTCCTGACGGGCTATCTCGTGGTCCACCTCGGATCTTTTGCGCGCGCTGCCAGCTCCATCGCGGTGATCTATGTCTTGGGGCTGCTCATCCTGCCCTTCGCGCGTGAAACAAGAGGCGAGGTCATCCAATAGGCGCTTGCGGCGAAACATCGCAAAAAGATTTGCGATTCTGAGTTGGCAGGCCTGCGCCGGTCACCGCTGCGTACGCCGGCTGGCGCAGAGCGCAGCTCTGCGCTTTAGCGTGCTGTATTGGCGCTGGTCATGCCCACCCACAAACGGCATTTTGCGCGCGGACGCTCCAACCCCTGACCAGCAGCGCCTATCGCCGAGCCAAGTTCTTTGAGAGTGATCGGCTCGCCTGATATCAGTCTGGTTTGTGGGTCGCAGAGCTGCGCTCTGCGCTAGCCCGCGGTGAAACGAGGTCTGGTGAATCGACCCGAGCAGTAGAAGTGGTCCGGTTTTCCTGAGTACGCGGGCGTGGACGCCACCGAACAGCAGAGCCGGTGCGGGCTAACTATTGACCGCCTGCGCTTGCCGGCAGATGAGAACGCGAGAATTTGAAGCGGAAAGCCGCGGACCTACAAAACAGGTCCGCGCTACACTTGCTCAGGAAACAACCCCGGCATCCATCGCGACGCAAGCCCCGCCGGGAAGACAAGGCGCAGCGGTGCGCGCGGACCCTCTGATCTGAGTACCCCGCGCTCGATCAATGCTGACACAATACGGCGCGCATGGCGCTCGCCCGCGCCCACAACGCCGGCGGCATCTGCACGAGGCAGGTCTCCCCGGTAGAGCACGGCTTCGAGGATGCTGCCTGACTTGGGCGGCAGAGTATTGACCCTGATTTCTTCTTCGGCCCAAAGAAGGATGCGTGCTCGCAGGCGATCCGGCTGCATCAGGCCCTCCATGAATTCAACCTGGTCGATGCAGGTTCTGAGAAAGAAATCCGTGAATCCCACGAGAGCCTCCTCGCTCAAATTCCCGCGCCCATCAAGATCGTTGCGACGGGTGCTGTCACATGCGGCAAGGTGCGCTTTATACGCATCAACATTGCGCGCCAAGCCGCGCGCCGCCGACCAAACGGCGCCGCTATCAAGTGTCTCCAGCAGCATCGCATGGGACATCAGGCGTGAGACGCGGCCATTGCCGTCAAGAAACGGATGAATCCACACGAGGCGATGATGCGCCGCAGCAGTGCCCAGGATCGACTCCGTCTTGCCGAGGCGGCCGTAAACCTCCTCGAAACGCTTCAGAAAGCGCGCCACGGCGCCGGGACTGACGGCGAAATGAGCGCCGACCTTGACTTCTCTCCCGCGCAGTTCGCCGGGGACAACTCGTACACGTTCTTTCGTTTCCGGGTCCTCCACCCACAGCAGATCCTCGGGCAATAACTCGCAGAAGCGGCGATGGACTTCGCAAATGCCGTCGCTTGTGGTCGCCCGCCCCTTCAGGCCACCACCGTCGATCCATTTCTGGACGGAGATATGTGCTTTCGCTTCGTGCTGCAGATCGCGCTTGTGGGCGTCTTTACTATAGTCGTTCCTTAGCGCGCGCTCGATATCGACCGGGTGAGTGTCGTGCCCTTCGATCAGGTTGCTGTAGTAGCAGTTCATTGCGCGCACCAGATCGGCAAGGGAGGCCAGCAGGCTCTCCGGCAGGCTGCGCCGAAACCCGGTAGACTTTTGCGCCAGCTCCAGGGCAAGATCTGTCAGCCCGCCGCGATAACGGGAACCTTCGCCAATCAGCAAAGGCTCCATCAGCGAAACTAGCTCGCCCCGATCTTCCGCCGCTTTTGTGTCCGCTTTCATGTCCGCATCATGTATTCAACTAAAGTATTTTATATCAATGTAGTGCGTCATTGTCAAGACACAATATGTCCTTAAATAAGTCCGCTTCTAGGTCCGCTCAAAAACGCCCTTTCCCGAGCCAGAATCAATGCGCCGGAACCGTGCAAATATGACGGAACCAACCTCGTTATGTAAACTGGGAGCGGCCAATCTGCTCCCGCCTTGCGGGATGATGAAGCCTGACACCGGCGGGGAAGTAATGGGAGCGAGCAGCCGTCGGGCTCTCTGGGGTAGTTGGAGACGGCGCATGGGGACAGATCAGTCGATCCCGCCTTGCGGGATGGGAGGCCCGGCGGATTGGTCCCGCAGGGCGGGACCAACGCCCTGGGGGAATGCATAACCCTGGAGGCGGCTCCCTACGGGAGTCGGACCGGCCTACAGTAGCGAAGAAGCAGGTAATCCGTCAGCTGACGGATGGAGCGAAGGGGCCGGAACGCAAACACGCTGGGTCATAGGGTGGGAATTCCGCTTGGACGCAAGTCCCCCTATGGTAAATAGTGAAGTTGTCCTCCTTCGACCCCTCACCGGGGCCGGCTGCAAGACCTACGTCTCGGTCCACCGTTCCGTTCCGACCCATTACGGTCCTTCCCCCTTTCAATCTTTCGGACTGGACCGAAACAGCGCCCGCCAACTTCCGACTTCGCGGGTGGCGCATACATTGGTTCGTATGTATGCGCCGATTGACGATGTTGCGCCCTGAATACCGGGAAGGCCTTTGGGCGGGCTAGGGGGCGCCGACAATAAATGCAATGTCGGCGCTACCCGCGATTTACAATGTTATTCCGCAGGTTTTGGCCGGTGGCGAATGATTTCGTTTGACCCATCCGGGAGAATGATCTGAGCAATCACTGGCGCTCGATTGCCTCGCAAAACAGAGCAAATTCGTTCGTACAAATCTGCAAACGTGATTTTGTCATACTCTTCGCCGGTCAAAATAAGCAATGGCGATTGATATTCCTGACCGCTTCGTTCAGTTCCTTTTTGGGTAAGCTCGGTGATGAAAACCACCGCTCGCATGTGCGGGGCGTCGCCGTCCGAATCAACCGCCACAGGCGGCGGCAGAAACGCGCCAAACGGATCACCGCTCTCGTATCCGGCGCCGGGGCTTGGCGACCCGATATGCGCTGGAACTCCTTGTGCCGTCACTTCGATCCAATCGCATCCTGTGAAATCGTCTCCATCTTGAGGAAACTTCAACTTCCAAAGTGTGGCGTAGATGCTCATGACCTAGATCATACCACCGACGCGGTGCTCAGAGCAGGTTGGTAGTGTCTGAAAGCGCGGAGTTGTGCGCTTTCTGCACTACTCCGCGGCTCTCAATGAGAAGCGCGTTCACGTGTCTATCACTGCGAAAGACGGAAAAGCCGCAGACGAAGGCAAACTGCGCCTACGTCTGCGCTCACCCGCTCACTCAAGAATTGTCGCAACCTTCGCCAGAACCTCGTCCATGATCGCATCGGGTACGTTTTCCAGCTTTCTGCCGTTGCGCGCGCCGAGATCGAGCGCGCGGGGCTGGTCGCACCGGACAACGCCGGTTGTTTTAGTACCGGCGCCTGTCAGAGATACCGCAAATCCGGCGGTCCGCGCGAAATTCCCGCCGCCGGTGATGGGCAGAACCACGGGCACCTTCGTGACTTGGTTAAAGGCATCGGGGGAGATGACCAAGACAGGGCGTCGGCCCTTTTGCTCGTGTCCTTCAGCGGGATCAAGGCCCACCACCCAGATTTCGCCACGCCTCATCAGATCAGCTCCCGACCCACCGGCTTGTTATCGAGCCATTGCCGCTCCTCTTTCGTGCGGCGGGCCTTGGAGTCGCACTGGGCGAGCAGTTCGTCCAGGGTGTAGCGGGGCCGTTTTGGCGGCTCGACCACCAGCCGGCCGCGTTCGATTGCAATGCCCACCTTTGCTCCCGGCCGCAAGCCCAGGACGTCGAGCACAGCGCGCGGTACCGCCAGCATGACCGAGCCGCCGACCTTGCGCAGATTGGTTGTGTGCATAGCCATTCCTTTCGATTATATTTCAATATAACATCTTGCATGAGGATTCACAACCCTGGCAGCTTTGTTGCGTCGGCGCTGTCCCTTCTATGGGGCGGCGCGGAGGGCAGCTTCGGCGCCGCGGCTGACGATGATTAAAAGTATCCGGGCGATGCCGGTGGGTTCCGAACAATCCACTTGGTCGTATACGGCCTACCCGGCGGGTGGCGCAGTTAACCGCGGGTGGCGCATACGTCCCGACGGTTTTTGTCGGGATGTATGCGACCCTCGGTATGTCGACGCCATCACTGCATTTCGTCTGTGTCCAAGATCGAAGCGTCATTCCAGAGATAGAACCTCCCGCCGCGGCGGGACCACGGCCAGCCGCCTAGGCGCTTGACCGGGCCTCGTTTCACGGGATTGTTGTGCATGTAATTCAATTTCTCATCTCGCTTCTTCGGAGCCCAGATGTTCATGTCCCTGTGGCGCATACATCCCGACAAAAAACCGTCGGGACGTATGCGCCACCCGCGCTCTTCAATGATTCAATGGCCCAATGATTCAATGACCCGATGAATCAATGAGTCAATTGAGGAGGTCCTGGGCTACACCTGTTAATATATTTCTCTTGACAACGCCCCGCCCCTGTGATAGCCTACTAATGTGAAAAGCCCAACCGCGGGGAAGTCCTTTCCTCGCTATCCCAACACCCCGTCTCAGGAGGAACCATGTCTTTACGCAAATCACCCCAACTTACGCCCGCCTTGCTCGCCGCCGCGCGCCAGAATGCCCAGCATTCCACCGGACCGCGCAGCGCCGCCGCCAAGCAGAACTCCAAGCTCAATGGCCTGAAGCACGGCGGACGCGTCAGGGACGAAAATCGTTGCCAGGCCATGCTGGCGCTGGGCGAAGACCCGGAACAACTCCAAACCCTCACCGAGGAACTCATGAGCGCCTTCGGTCCCGGCGACGCGCTCTGGGAGAAGCAGATCGAGGACCTTGCCTGGCTCTACTCGCGCCGCGAAAGGCTGGAGCGAGCGCAAGAAGGCGTGATGCGGCGCGCCGTGCAGGCCATCGAGGACTGGCAACACCGCCGCCAGCAGGAGATGGCTCGTGTCACCTTCGACGCCTCTCAGCACGAGATGCTTAACGTCAACATATCGGAGTCTACAGATCGAGGCGTGGCGCTGAAAAAGATTCTTTCTTTTCTTGAACTCGTACGGGAGGAGGTCAAGCAGTGCACCTTCGGGACCCGCCAGTACGCCGTACTGGAATCTCTCTACGAAGGTACGACGGGGTGGCGACAGGCGCTGATGTTCAGGCTGCTGCACCGTTTCAGTGACCCTATGTACCTCGACGCGCAACAAGCCGACGAGGAAGAGCGCCAGTCCCTACGCAAAATAGGCTTCGACTGCGAGCCGCCGGGCGAGCCCGAGCGCCAGGAACTTCTCCGCCTGCTGGAGGAGGAAATTGCCAGCGTGGGGGAAGAATTCGAATATGCGGAAAAGGCGAATGAGGAGAGAGCAGCGATAGAACGGGACGCCTGCCTTGCTCCGGAGGGGGAGACGTGGAGGATGATGCTGCGCCAGGAAGCCGCCCTGGACCGCTCCATTGACCGCAAAGTGAGGATACTGCTGAGGCTGCGGAAGGAATTGGCCGACCTCTCGATCGCTCCTCCTGCTGGTCACGACGATGAGCCAAGGACCGAGAACGTAGACGAGGCACCCGACAGCGACATTGTGTCCGATAACTCGCAGAGTGTGGGAGCGGTGGAAGACTTAAAATTGAACGAACAACGCGGGAATGTCATTGAAAACGAACGATCGCGTTTGGGGAACCGGAAGCGAAGCGAGAACCCTACAGAAAAAAAAGGTAGTTACGCGTTCAAAGCGGGAATGTCGTTGAAAAGGATGGCGGTAGGTGGTGTGCAGCGATGCTAGCCGACGTTTTTGCGCGGCTGGCGCCGACATCCCGCCTTGCGGGACCATTAAGAAGCCAGGACAGGCCACGCAAAGCACGCGGTGACAGGGATGTCGCCCTTGCTCGTGGGGCGCACACATGAAAGGCAACCTATGCGCCACCCGCGCGCTCCGGACGGCACCATCAGGACGTTCGAGGCTCCGGGCGCAGGCACAGCCCCCCAACAGGGCACCGAGGCCGAGAACATCAACAGCGAGCTTATTACAGAAGAGCCTTTTGCTTTAAATCCTGCGCGGCTTGCATCAGGTTGTCCGGCCTGCCGAGATCACGCCAATAATATTCATCGGCCCGAAAGGCGAGGATTTTTTCTTCGCGGGCAGCGAGATGCAGATAGGAGGTGATGATGGAGAAAACGCCTTCTTCAATCATCATCGCGAACAGACGAGGAGAAATAACGTGGATGCCGGAAAAAGCCAGCGCCTGCGCCTGCTGTGAAGGTCGCACAAATTCAGGGTTTTGATCGCGCCCGGATCGCCGGCCGCAAAGCTGGAGCTGCTGGTCGAAGATAAGGTATCGAGAAGTCTCCCGGTCTTGCACCGCCAGTGTGGCGAGCGCCTGCTTTTCAGTATGAAATTGCACCATGCGGCGGAGATCAATGGTGCTGATGACATCGACATTGTGCAAAATGAACGGCTCTTCAAAACGGTTGGAATCCTCGAGGAAAAAATAGGCGGCCTTTTTCAGGCCGCCGCCGGTGTCGAGCAAAACCTCCTCGCGAGAGACTTCGACGCGCATGCCGAAGTCATGGTTCGTTTTCAGATAGTCGAGAATCATGTCGGCAAAGTGATGCACATTGATAATCACCTCGCGAATGCCATAGGCGCGCAAGCGGGAAAGTGTGATCTCTAACAGCGTGCGGCCGGCGATTTCGACCAGCGCCTTGGGGCGATCGTCGGTGAGTGGCCGCAAGCGCGTACCAGGACCGGCGGCCAAAATCATCGCTTTCATTTGCCGAAATCCTCCAAGTCGCGATGCCGCACCACCACCTCCACCCCGTTCCTTCCGCGCAAACGGTTCGCCAATTGCTCCGCCAGATAGACCGAGCGATGCTGGCCACCGGTGCAGCCGAACGACACCATCAAGCTCTTGAAGCCGCGATGCTGATAATTGCTCAGGCTGGCATCCACCAGCGACATGACGCTGGCGAGGAACTGATGCACGCTCTCTTGCTGATTGAGATAATCGATCACCGGCGCGTCTTTGCCGGTGAGAGTTTTGAAGCGCTCTTCCCGTCCGGGATTCGGGAGGCTACGGGCATCGAAAACGAATCCGCCACCATGCCCGGTCTCGTCCTTGGGCAGGCCTCGGTGAAATGAGAAACTCAAAATTCGCACCGTGAGATTTTCTGCTTGGGAAGCCAGGCTCTGCAATTTCTCCGACCCCAGCATACTTTTGAACGCGTCCGTCAGCGTCGGCAGCGGGATAGGCAGCTTGACGTGGTGAAGCAGCCAGCGCAAGCTTTTCAGCGCGTACGGCACGCTTTGCAGAAAGTGAGCTTTGCGCTCATAGAAGCCGCGAAAGCCATAAGCGCCCAAGGCCTGCATGATGCGCACGTAAACGTAGGCATAGTAGTGCTGCATGAACACTTCGCGCTCGAGCTTGATGAAACCGGCAAGCGTGTCGAGATAATGATCGAGCAATTGCTGGCGCAGCTCCGGCGGCAGATCGGCCTTGCCATCGTACAAAAGAGAGGCAATGTCATATTGCAGCGCACCGCGGCGGCCGCCTTGGTAATCCAGAAAAAATGGATGGCCGTCGCGCAACATGACGTTGCGTGATTGGAAATCCCGATAGAGAAAGTAATTGCGGTCGGCGCTCAACAAGAACTTCGTCAAGCGGGCGAAATCGACTTCCAGCGCTTGCTCGTTGAAGGGGATGGCGGCGAGCCGGAGAAAGTAGTACTTGAAATAATTCAAATCCCAAGCCATGGACTGGCGATCGAAGCTCGAGCGCGGATAGCACACTTTGTAATTCAAATCGTGGCCGGCTTCGATCTGAAAACGCGGCAACACGGCAACAACTTTGCGATATGCTTCAACGGCCTCGAAAGCAATGTTCTCGCCGGCACGATTTTTCGAGAGAAACTCAAAAAGGGTAGTGTCCCCCAGGTCTTCTTCGAGATAAGCGCCGTGGCTCAAATCTTCAGCATAAATTTCCGGCACCGGCAGACCGTAGCGGCGAAAATGCCTGGAAAATTCGAGGAAGGCGACGTTCTCTTCACGCACGTCATACAGAATGCCAATGGCGCTGAATTGTTCGCTGGCAAGCCGGATGATTTTGCGCCCCGAACCGCCCAGCTCGCCCTGAAGCGGCTGCACCCGCGCGACCGGTGAGTGGAAGTGCTGCTCAAAAAGTTTTTCGAGAACGTCCATGGATATGACTTCCAGCGATTCAGTAGCCGCTACAAAGATATCATCGAACGCGCGATCCGCGAAACGGTAAGGTCATCGCCACGGTGCATTGCATACTGAGGAGGTCAGGGGTACACTATCGGTCCGCCGAGGAGTCAAACGTTTTAGTTGCTCATCCTAGGAGAACCCGTGGAATTACGAAAAGACCCTATCACGCAAGGTTGGGTGATTCAGAACGATGGCGAAGGTCCCGCTATCCCCTTCCTCCCCAGACGAGCCGCCTGTCCCACTGGCAGACGCGGTTGTATGACCCGCCGCCAATTCATCGGCAGCGCTCTGCTCGCAACCACCGCCGCTGTATTCATCCGCGCCGAGGAACCGCCGCGCTGGCAGATTGGTTGTTACACGCGACCGTGGGCGCAATATGATTATCGTGTCGCGCTCGACGGTATCGCTGCCGCCGGCTTCAAGTATATTGGCCTGATGACGACCAAGAGCAAGAATAACTTGATCATCTCGTTGACCACGACGCCCGAGGAAGCCGCCGCCATCGGCGCAGAAGTGAAGCAGCGCGGACTCAAGGTCATTTCGCTCTGGGGTGACCAGTTCCCCACCGATAATACCGACGGCCTTCAACGCATCATCGAGAATTCCGCCGCCTGCGGTTGTCCAAACCTGTTGCTCGGGGGCACTGACGAGAAACATGCCGACGCCTACTACAAAATCGTCGCCGCCTGTTGCAATTACGCTGCGGCCAAAAACGTCGGCCTCAGCGTCAAACCGCACGGCGGCAACAACGCCAACGGCGCGCAGTGCCGCAAGATTATTGACCAGATCGGGCACAAAAACTTCCGCCTCTGGTACGACCCCGGCAACATTTTCTACTACTCCGA
>Ga0208038_1001640_pt1 | contig 11652 bp, 13 predicted proteins | sample June2015DPH_16_1_FD_184714 | JGI IMG/M metagenome (GOLD analysis project Ga0208038, IMG submission 184714) | Peatland microbial communities from SPRUCE experiment site at the Marcell Experimental Forest, Minnesota, USA - June2015DPH_16_100... | ecosystem: Environmental > Terrestrial > Soil >...
CGTGCGCGGCTCCAACGCCATCATCGCCCTGCGGTGTTACAAACTCAGCGGTCGCTTCGAAGACTTCTGGGAGCGCCGCGCGCACAAGGTGGAAGCGTGAGCCCACTCACATCTGTGTCGTGCACCCGTGTGTTTCGCTTAGGTTGCTTCCAATGGCGATATTAGTTACTATGGCAAGTTTCATCAAGATTAGTGCGTGAAGGAGGCTGATCCGGCAATTCTGCTGTCCACGGAGAGTGCACGTGCGGAGCGGACCTGCCCGTTGAGCTATGGCACGGCCACTGAAGGTCCTGATTAACGCTCAGATGGTTCCCGGCGGCTGGTCGGGAGGAATCGAACACTTTCTAATGGGCCTCGTTTATGCCCTGGGACGCCTCACCGACGGGGAGGAGGAATATAGCTTGCTTACCTGCCCTGAAAGTCCGGACTGGTTAAAACCTCTCATGGGACCGAACCAGAGTAGCGTGGCAGTCGCCGGACCAAATAGAGGACGTTCGGGGTGGGTGAAGCTGCTGCTGGGACCGCTCCGGCTGCCCGCCGACGAGCTACGGCCTGCGGTGCCCCGGTTCCTTTCTGGTGGCCCTCGTGGATTCGCGCTACCTCAGTCCGACGGGTTCTACGAGTCGTTGGGCGGGGATATCACTCATTTCCCGTTTCAGGAGTTCATTCATTGCCGCATACCGTCCATCTATAACCCGTGGGATTTGCAGCATCTCCATTACCCACAATTCTTTTCTGATGGAAAGATAGCCTTACGGGAGACAGTGTATCCAAGCGCCTGCTATTCGGCACGGGCCGTTGTGGCGGCGTCGTGGGCGGTAAAGTCCGACCTGCAGCAGCAATACGGGCTCGATGGTCAGAAGATATTTGTCATTTACTGTGCCCCTCCCGCCGCTCTTTACGAAGACATCCCTAATGAGGCCTCGGATGAGCACCGGGAGGGATTCCGCCTTCCCGATTTGTTCGCATTATTCCCGGCGCGTACTTGGCCTCACAAGAACCACGTTAGACAGCTCGATGCGATCCGCCAAGTCCGTGACCGCAACGGCATTAGGTTGAATCTGGTTTGTACCGGGACAAAGAACGAGCATTGGCCGGTGATCGGGCGCCGAATTAATGATCTCGGGCTCCAGGCGCAAGTCATTTTCCCGGGCTTTGTAAGTCCGCTCGAGTTACGCGCGCTCTTTCGCCTTGCTCAGTTCGTCGTATTTCCCAGTCTCTTTGAGGGGGCCGGTATGCCTGTAATTGAGGCTTTTCAGGAGGGTGTAGCCGTCACCTGCTCGGACTTACCTCCCCTGCGGGAATACGGTGGCGATGCTGTATTGACCTTCGATCCTCGTTCCACCGACAGCATCGCCGCGAGCCTGCTGCGAATTTCCAGCGACGAAGCTTTGCGGGAGCAACTGCGGGCGCGAGGACAGGAGCGGGCTCGCCTGTTCACATGGGAACGGGTGGGGAAGACCTACCGGCCTCTCTATCGCAAGGTAACCGGGGTTCCCCTAACAGAGGAAGATCTCCATCTGCTGGCCGTAAGCGTCCGGTGAACCCATCTTTCGCGATTGAAGGACGAGGCTGATACTCCCCTAAAGATAAGCACGACACACGCGGTTGGCACAGGAGCCGATCGAAGCCGGAGGTGTGGGAAGAGCAGTGGGAAGGGCGATGCCGAGAAGGCACGTTACTGGCAGAGGCAATTCAAAATGGACCTCGGTGATCCGGCCCGACTCAAATCGCTGGGGGAATTGGGCTAGGCACCAGAGATTAGTTGTGGAGCCATTTCCACCATATGCCCCGGAGCTGAACCCAGTTGATAACGTGTGGTCCCATGTCAAATACAATCGGTTGCCCAACTACACCCCTCAACACCTGCGCGAACTGCGTGAGCGAATAACGGCGGAATTCTGCCGGCTGCAGAAGCGGCCGGATCTGCTGAGGTCCTTTTTCCAACACACTGGCCTTAGCCTTGGCCCTATTTGCCCAGAAGAATGCGAGACGTGCTGACACGCCGTCCTTTCCTGCCCGTCTCCCACGCCTGTCAAACGCTTTCATGGGTTCACCGGACGCTTACGCATCGGTGCAGCCTAACCCAGAGGAACCCCCAGGTGTAGATATACCCTGCTTAACCCTTACGTTAATTGGAACCTTCAGGGGTCGTTGCATAGGCGCTCTGTGTTCCGAAGTCAGCCGTGCTGAAGGAAGAGGCCAAAGCGAAGCGGCGGAAGAAGCGGGCGAAGAAGGCCACCTGAAGGGGTTTTAATTCCAAAACAGCGACACCCCTCGAGGTATCCCTAATCCAGAGATCGTCCCGCCATCTGCTCGTAATCTGAGGGGATCAACCCCTGCGGGGGCGCTTTCCTGCGCAGTGCCCTTTCCGCCCATCGAGACGAGAGCACGAACCGGAACAACCAGGGCTGCACGGGCGTTTGGGACATCAGATGTAAGGAGCCGTGGGACGTGAGATGAAGACCCGACCGTGAGGCAATGTATTCAAGGCTCCGTTGGCTGTAAATAGAAACATGCTGGCCAGTCTCCACGGCGTAGTACCACCACTGACCCGGCGCTGGCTTGTGTGAAGGAAGAATCTCAGTGGTTAGAAGGATATTCTCAGAGCGCCGAAGCATGTCTGTAACCCCCTGCATGGGTTCCGGAAGGTGCTCTAGCACCTCGAAGGCGGTTAGGAGATCATATTGCTCATTGGCGGCCTCAAATCCACGCGCAAACACGTTTTTGGCGTAACGATCAAAGTAACGAAAGTCGTAGCCAGAATCCCGCATCGCACGGACCAACAGACCAGACCCGGCTCCATAATCAATAAAGCGACCCGCCGGATTAAAGAACGCGCGTATCACTAGCGATGTTGTGCGGATCAGCGAGATGTTTCTGGAGACGATCCCAACATCGCTGCTGGAGATCGCTTCTGAGTATGCCTCTTCCAGCCAATACGGATTCTCTGTTTGAACCAGTCCGCAAGCGGGACATTCGAAGTATGCAACCTGTAAGCGCCGCAATACGAGCGCCGTACCAAACGGCGCGGCCTCATTAGAGCAAAGTCGGCAGATCATGCTGGCGGGCATATGACACCACAATGACCACGAAGTGCGAACGATGCAGAATCAACCCCCTAAGAAGGTATTTGTTGTCGAAATATGTGCAGAAGTTCAAGTCCATTGAGGGACGCCCGCCCGTGTCGCAAGCCACCGCGACAACCACCGAACCTAAATCTTGCATCGTTCGCGTGTCCAGACATGCTATTCCTTGGTGACACGTAGGCCCTCTTCAGAAACGTAGAAGCCATAAAGTGCTCCATTGCGCAGACAGGAGGTCGAGACCAGTCTATTGCGCAGGAAGCTGGCTTCCTCGGCGCCTCTTGCCAGCAGCAAGAGAAACCCGCCCCCTCCCGCACCGGCCAGTTTGGCACCTGCCAGGTAAGGCGCCAGATCACTGAGGAGCGCTTCGATGGGGGCGTCGCTTGTGCCGGGATCAAGGATTCGATTCAGTTGCCAATGGCGATCCATCTGTCGGCCCAGACAATCCCACTCCCCTTCCTTCATTGCATGGGCCATCTCTGCTGCCAGTGTCCTAATACTGTCCAGTACCCTTAGGGTGACACGGTCTCTCGCAAGGTATTTCCCGACTATCCTCGCCCCCAGCGTTCTCGATTTACGATGGATGCCTGTATAATAAAGAACGAGCCGGTCTGTGAAATCGTTTCGTCGAGCATCGGTAAGAGGGATAATATCAGCTCGCAATCGTTGCTGTAGGCCGGGGCCGGACGTCAGAAGCTTCGCTCCAGGGTAAATCGCGCCGGCTTGGTCCTGCCAGCCTCCCCCTGTGCCCATCATCTGCTCCATAAGGAGTACGAGGGAGACCAGAGCGCTCTGAGGAAGAGAAACGCCAGCCAAAGCCGCCAGCGCGCAGAGCAGCACAGCCGCGAGAATACTACTAACGCCTAGCCCAGATCCAATGGGCAAGCGCACTAAAGTCCGTGTCTCAATCCCGCCTCCCATGGCTGAGAGCTTTTCGACCATGGATTTTCCCCTCCGCGCTACGCCAATGAGTTGTAGGGCAGTCGCGGGCAACAGAAACGGAGAACCTGCAGATGCCGTCGCGAGCACATCCCCTACGGTGCGGTACTCGGCAGTCGTCTCTGCCCCGCCAGCAAAGGAGATACAGCGAACCACGCCCTCTCTGATACGGCGAACGGTGGCACTTATCGGATATGCGCCATTCAGACCGACGGCGACGTTCAGCACCCTTCCCCCCCTGTCGAGACAGAACGGTGGCGTATCAGACCAACCTCCTCCGAGGTCGATCCGCGCCGGAGCAGAAACGCACACACTGTCGCACAGCCATCTTTCGAAAGCTGAATCGATGTTGTATTGGGCCACTCCTTCCGCGACGGCCTGCCTCACACACTCGAAGGCAGCCGCACGCGCTCGCTCGGCATCTGGCTCCAGCCCTGCTTGCCCGAAACATACGCCGACTCGAAAATAACGACTGGCCGCCTCAGTTAGGTTCGTAGCCCGTACACGGGTGGCATCCGAAGCTAAGCCTCTGCCTCTCACGGCAAGAGACACGATACCGGGCGCACAGATTGGCGGCGGATCCACGCTTCCGGATCGCACTGGAGCTGAAGGCGCCACATGCCCTCTAAGCGATGCGCCGCGGTTCCCTCGCATTCTAGCCGCTCCCCTCTCGGGCCAGAGCGGCGTGCCACATGGGAAGGCCGGCACTGGGGACCTCCAAGAATAATTCCTTCCAACCGTCAAGGACCCGCCTTTCGGATTGCCCCTACCAGGGCTTGTGCGACTGAAGCGAGCCCCGTCGACCGGTGTTGAGATTCGTCTTCTGCTTTCGTCAAACGATGTACGATGTCCATGCACCTTGCGAGATAGTCTGGGGTTATTCCCTTAATACGAAGTGGCAGGTTACTCTTGATGCGTGCCACAATAATGTCGTCGATGGGATTTTGGCCGTATGATAAAGAGATAGATGGCACACCCAATTCTGATATTTCCATGATGGAGCCACGGTTGCCCTTCGTGACCACCAAATCGCTCGCTACAATCAGTTGTTCAGTGGGCCAATGCGCCTTCAGGATTCGAACGTCACACATGCCTTTTGTGCGCTCTTGCAGTGCCGAATAGTCAGAGCCCGCGACCCAACACAATAGCTTCTGTTCCCTTTCCAGTCTGAGAAAGGCCGACGTTAACAAGTCGAAAACCGGCGCCCTTTGCTCATTGGCCCACGATCCCGGGATAACAGACACGGTCAAGACGTTATCTGCGATTCCCAGCTCTTGACGAGCACGTAGACGATCCTGTCTGTGATACTTGAAGTCCCTGACAATTGAGCTGAAATACCGGACCTTGCCTGTCAAATAGGGTGGTTCGTCAAAGACCCCTGGGTCGCCCATGAAAATGATACTCTCGACGTGCCCCAGCGCCTGCATCCCTAAATCGCGCTCGTTTCCAAACCAGTCGCAAAGCCATATTACCGGAACCCCTAATGCTTTAGCCGCGAATACCGCTGCAAATTCTTCGTGGCAGAGAATTATATGTGGCGACAACCTGCGAATGGCATCACTGGATCTTATCAGCGTTTCAAAGAAGGGGTTATCGTCAGGCAAGCCCAAATCAACCACAGAGTATCCGAATTCTGAAAGCGTAAGCGCACCCGTTCCGTACGACACGAACTGATAAACTAATTTGTCGTCGATGGCACGAACCGCTTCCATGATTGCCATGTCAGGTATGGCATGCCCCCTGCCACGTCCTCTCGAGAAGAATAAGAAATCCAATGGCCCCTCCTGCTCTCGCGCTGCCCCAGGGCAGGCCGATTAACTTTGCTCTTCTAGTCCGGCCGGGGTCAGCATTGGCTGGCATAAGGCTCCCGGCAACTGGCCCTTCGGGGAGGAACCAGCCCCGAACCAGCGCACGAACGCCACAGATAAAACGGCTAGTTGAATCGGAGCGTTTCCTTATTCACACAAATGACGTTAGATGCTCCGGGCCACATTGGGGCCCTCGCCCAAAGGGTCCAATGTGGGTTCCAGCATGACGAGTTCGTTGGCAATTGCTGCGTCAGGAATCGCATGCCCGCGCCCTTTGCCTCGCGAAATGAAAAGTATCTGCTTCCGTCGTTTCCATAGCCGTAGCATGGGTCCATCATACCTCCGGTAATTTGCTGGGGCTGCTTTGCGGCAACTCACAGCCTTGCGCCAGCTGCCGGTATTCGGGGAAGGACACCGACCAATTTAGCGTAGCGGAAACACGCTTCTATAAACCATGTCCGCTCCGCCGTCTGCAATCAGGATTTTGGGCTACTGTCGCCGATTTCAAGACCGGATCTCATCAGATCGCTGGGATTGCACTGGACGGCATTTTTGATCGACCAGGCTTGCACAATAAAGACAAAGCCAATGATGGTTGTGATGCCGATGAGGTAGCTGACTGGATCCGACAGCTTTACACCATAGAAGAGGTAGCTCAGCACGTGGGAGAACCACCAGGCAACTATGACACCGGCCAGAGCTGCAATCGCTGTGAGTGTGAGGCCTCTAATGAGAACAAGCTGGACGATATTGCCCGGCGTGCCGCCCAACGCCATGCGGATGCCAATTTCCTGTTTCCGACGATGGATTTCGCAGATAGATCTTGACCAGGCGCAAATGCCCGCCAGGAAAACGGAAAGCCAGGCAAGCGCCAGTAGGTAGTATGCGCAATAGCGGGTCAATTTTCCCGCCGACTGGACCCTCTCACTCAATGACGAGAAGTTCGAAACCGTAGCGTCAGGAGCAATCGCCTGGACGGATGCTTGAATGACGTGGAGGATGTCCTGGCCGGATACGTTGTGGGACGTGCGAACCACCATATCGACTTGAGGTTGTCCGTGTTCATTAAAGGGACAATAGACCGTAGGCTGGGGCGGTGAGTAGAGACCTGTTTCGTGTACATTGTTGACAATTCCGATAATTCGGGCTGGAGGAAAACCTTGGATTTGAAAGGGGTAGATTTGTATGTATTGGCCCAGGGCGCTGGACCCGGGGCCCAAATCCTCGGCCAGTGTCTGGTTGACGATGACCGTGGGCTGGTCTGCGCCCTCCATGCTAAAATTGTTTCCGTAGATTAGTCTCATCCCCAGAGCCGGTATCGCGCCGGGGCTCATGGTCCGCGCTAGCGTTTGATGGATGATATTGGCAGGGGGTGGCTGTTCAGGCCGTGGGATCCAGGGGGTGCGGGAGTAATAAGAGTCCATGCCTAGTCCCCGGTAACCCCGATAGGGAGCTACGCTGATCACCCCGTCACTAACTACGCCGGCATTAGTTCCCAGGCGTTGCAGGATGAGAGTAAAATGCATATTCGATAGTTGGGAAATCTTCTTGAAACTGGCTTGATTTGCTTTCTTCCGCTCTTCTAGCGGGAGCTTGGGGTCTGGGGGTTTCAAGGCAGATTTGCCGAAACTGGAGGGAAGAGCGACTTCACAAACGAATGCGTTTTGGGGTTGGAGACCAGGATCGATATGCATCAAATTGTAGGCGCTGCGGGCGACTAAGGCGGCGGTAGTGAGTACCACAGCAGCAAGAGTGATCTGAACGGGAAACGAGGGTCTGGAAACGGTGTGAGGCTTGGTGGCGCTTTTGATGGGTTTGCTTCCCCACACTCTGGAAATTGAGAATACCGGCCGAGAATTAGGCACCAAACCCCTTCCTTGGCCCATGACCGTGGCGATAAAGACGATCCCGACCGCACCTACCGCCATGGCCACAGCGATCCCGCCGACGCTTGCCGGCAATCCCCGGGGTAACGAAAGATATCTCGCGGTAACACGGCTCAGGACATACCTGACCAGGCAACTTGCGATCAACGCCGACAAAAGAACCAACCCGATGTCAAGACTGAAGGAGGCATGCAAACGACGGGGGCTGGCCCCCAGCATGCTCCTAATGCTGAACTCCTGCCTGCGCGCCTCCAGTTCGATTTGAAAAATGCTCATGGCCGCCATGATGGTGAGAACTAAAAAGAAGATCGTGGCCAACCAAAGTATGAGGCCAAGGTGGTATAACTCACCCCCCAGAAAATCGGGCAAAGAAATCAGGTGGACGGTTTTGTAGGTTGGTCCGGCCACATACCAGGAAGGTAGCGGCCATGCTCGGATCCTCGCCTCGGCGGAGGCCATTGACAAGCCTGACCGCAATAAACCTATCGTGCTGGAGGATCCGGGAGGATCCGGACTTTGAAATACCGACCCTGTCAAGCTCTCCGTCGGAAGCCAGGCATCGACGCCCGGCGGAAAACTTACACCCGGTGGCGCGATGCCTACGACTTGAAAATGGTTTGGGTAAATGTCGAGTTCAAGGGAATGGTTCAGGATTCCCTTATCGGAGGCAAAACAGGTACGCCATAACCTGTCGCTGATGACAATAGGAAGCCAGGCGACCTTTGGGGCCGGGCCGGGCGGTATGCTCATGGAAAAGCCGGGACCTAGCATCGCAACGCCCAGGGTGGAAAAGAACTGAGGCGTAACCCTGGCGATTTGGATTCGTTGAGGGCCCGATCCGGAATCCAGGTTGGCAGACTCGGTATAATACGCGGCGCATCTTTCGAAAATGGTCTGCAAGGACGGGTTAGGTTCAAAACCATGTGGGCTGTATAGGCGTAGCCCGCTGACCGCCACCGCGATTCGATCCGGATGGCGGTACGGCAGCACGCCATGCAAGGCCTGGTGAGCGACATCAAAAATTCCGATCGTGCTCCCGATACCCATCGCCAGTATGAGAACCGGGTACACAAAATTCCGTGGGTGACGCTGGATGCGTCGGATCGAACCGGCCAGATCATTGGTGAGCCAGCGGAGACCCGTATGTCCCTCCCTCAGCGAAGCTTATCGAGTGCATGGATGGCGTCCGCCAGGCTGGGGTTGTCCATCGCTCCCCATCGAGACCATACGACGCGGCCACGGCCATCCAGCAGAATGGTCTCGGGCGTCATGAACGGGTTCAGTGCCCGGCCAAATTTCATATCAATGTATTGCAGTTGCACAACCCGGCTATCGTTGTACAATTCCGCTGCACCCGCCTCGGGCGCCATGACGATCGTCTCGCAGCCCACCTTTTGCGCCTCCTGGACCAGTCGTGCGTACTGGCTTTGATCCAGCCGGCAGTAGGGGCAGTCTTTGGAGGATACCCTTAGGAGATAACATGGCGCGCCGCCTGAGGCCTTGTAGCGCTTGTTTAATAGGTAACCGGAGGGCAAGGGAAATTGGTCATCGGCACCATACAGGCCGGCGCGGCGGTGGATCGCGAAGAAAAACGCCAGCTCGAAAGCGTTGATCACAACCAACACGATGATGGCGATTTCACCAGCTCTTTTGATCATCAAACGCATCCCTATTTCGCATTCTGTAATATCAGGTTTGCCTGTGCCGTGGGGCAAGCGGCGCGGGCAATACGCGCATCAAGCACGTTGCGGTGATCGTAGAGAAGGGCCTCGTCCTTGGCGTCCGCGTCGGCGACAACGCGCATCTCGAACGGCTCAAGATACCCAAGGATGGTGAAATGTGCTTCCCGCTGATACGGGTTGCATTCAGCCCCGCAATCGCAGATTCCCCAGTATTCGATGCGCGCGCCGACCTGTGGACGGGCTTGACTAGCCAAAATAATTACGTGGTTCCAGGACTGGATGTCGCTATGTATGCGGTTATGATGAATGACAAAGAGCAATAAATGACCGTTATCGTCGAGGTTAGGCTTTTTGTCGTCGCCCTGCGTGTCGATCCCAACAAAACTGCCGATCTTGGGCGTCAAGGCATTTTCGTTCCGGTTATACCGGTACCGTTGCACCTCCTTTGCACCGACGAGGGCGAGACGCGTACCACTCAGCAAAAGCATGGTCAGGCATAGCAGGTTAAGAATGGCCCTCATGGTGATCCCGGTAGATAACAGTCTGGCACGAGCAGCTTCCCGCTCCTTTTCGAGTGTTTTCTAGGCTGCCGAGCTCAGCATGGGGAAAGCTGGCAGCAATGTTTGCAGTTTAGGTATTGTGGTCCCGTATCGTCAAGCGAACCCGATTTCCACAAGTAATGCCCCTGTCTAGGGCTCGGCACTTGATGCAGCGCCGCCCTTTACGTGGGCATGCCGGTCCCGCAGGCGCGGGACCGGCGCTAACGCCCCCCAACCGAGGCATTACCCGCGCCCGACTGGTGACGGTGCGTTCCCGTCCCGTATGCATGAACTGTCATCGGGTGTTTTCCGGGCCGCCGAACTCACCATTGGCAGAGTTGGGGTCAACGCCTCAAATGTCGGCCTTGTGGTTCCGTACCGTCAACGGTTAATTCTGCCCCCACACCGCTGGTGGCCGTGCGTTCCCGTCCCATATGCATGAACTCTCAACAACAGTCCGCACCGTTGCCACCGTTGATATAGCAAACACATAGAACAGTGCCAGTACTAGTATCAGTGAACCACCCGCAGCTCCCGTCACCGCCCTTACATGATTTTCCTGAGGGACAACCCATGGGGTTAACCGTAGGGGGGGTGGCCACGAGAAGGCCAACTGCCAGCAATCCAGCGGAGATGCCCGTGGATACCAGCAAACTCACCTCTTTTTTAAACTCCATATTTGCGTCCTCCTTTTCGACTGTTTTCCGGGCTGCCAAGCCCGGCATCACCAGAGCTCGCAACGATCCCGAGCCACTCCACTTCTACACGACCGGTGTGCCGCTGGGAACTAGCTTGATGGCCAGCTAGCCACTTTAGGGCAATACCTATCCGCACGGCGAGGTAGGGAAAATGCTTGAGCGTCGACGCCTAAGGCTCTTGAGGCGTCCACAGCGCACCGACCGTAAGCGGCCGCGCGAGGCGCGCCAGTGGCCCCCGGTCGCGACCCCCTCAGATTTCGCTTGCATCATAACACCCCCCGCATTTACCATAGAGCAAGCTGCACAAGCATAAACGGAAGGCGCACAAACATGTGATTACTTCCCAGGCGACATATGAGAGGGATCCCTGTCTCAGTGGCGGCCAAGAGTCCAATTGTCGCATCCGGCATCCAGAGCATTCTTAAGTGCAGACGCGACATCAAGATTCTTCCTTGGCGCGGAGACCTTGCTCACGGGGGGCCGTCGCAACCCAGGAGGACAGTACTCATCGTTGACCAAGGCGCAGCCCCCACTGGCACCTTAGAATACCTCCAATCCTTGAGGTTGAAATTTCCGAACGCCAAGGTCCTCATCGTAGGGAACCGGTGTCGAAGGGACGAGTTGTGCCGCCTCCTTCTTCTCGGTGCCCAGGGATTTGTCGCATACGATGACGTCGAGAAATCGCTGGCCCGGGCGGTGGATGCCTTGTGGGGCGGGACGCTGTGGGTGCATCCGCGAGTACTGGAGCGCCTTGCGGTGCGCGGCATGCAGGGCAGCAACGCCGGGGCGAAGGTTGGATTGGAAGCGCTCACCCCCCGCGAGCAGCTTGTGGTGGAGCTACTTCACCAGAGGCTCTGTAACAAGGAAATCTCTGCGCGGCTCACCATTAGAGCGGTTTCGATTTAAGTGCGTACATATCCGCAAGAGGCGAAGAAGTTTGTGCATTCGCTTGGGGAGACCGTATTGAGCAATTCCCCGATTTCCTTCCAAAGGGCATCGATATCTCGTTTGGCG
>Ga0208038_1001641_pt1 | contig 11651 bp, 11 predicted proteins | sample June2015DPH_16_1_FD_184714 | JGI IMG/M metagenome (GOLD analysis project Ga0208038, IMG submission 184714) | Peatland microbial communities from SPRUCE experiment site at the Marcell Experimental Forest, Minnesota, USA - June2015DPH_16_100... | ecosystem: Environmental > Terrestrial > Soil >...
TTACGAACAGTATTGTAGGGATCGACTCCACCTTCGACCGTGGACCCTTCACCGGCGTACGACAGACCTCAAGATCTTTTTGGATTTTCTCCATTCCAGGAAATCTCGCACCCTGGACCAAATTCAGGCGGCGGATCTATCCGAGTTCGTGTCCTGTCGGAATCACTTACAGCCCAAAACGGTCGCGCGAATTGTATCAGATGTGCGTTCTTTACTCCGGTTTCTCACCATGCGTGGGATTCTACAGAAAGATCTCAGTGCGGAACTGCCGAAAATCCGTGTTCCCAGGGACGCAACGATCCCGTCAGTTTGGGATCAGGAACTCATCGTCCGACTTCTCGGTGCGGTCGATCGCAGTTCGGCGAAAGGGAAACGAGATTACGCCATTCTCTTACTGGCATGCCGGTTGGGGTTGCGTGCTGGGGATATTCGCACTCTGAAGCTGGACCAGCTTCGTTGGGCGGAGTCGACAATAGAAATCACCCAAGCGAAGACGGACATGCCGTTGAGGCTGCCGCTGACCAACGAGGTCGGTGAGGCTTTGATCGACTACTTGAAGTCGGGTCGTCCCCAAACCACACACCGAGAGGTGTTCCTGAAAGTGACCCCACCGTTTGATCCTTTCCAGGAAAACACCAACCTGTACCACATCATCACGTATTGGCGCCGACTGGCGGGGATCACCTTTCGGAGTTCACAAAAGCGGGGCCTTCATTCGCTTCGCCATACGCTGGCGACTCGGCTTCTAGAGAAAGGCACGCCGCTTACCACCATTGCGGAGATCTTGGGTCATACCAGTTTGGAATCAGCCCGGATCTACGCGAAGGCAGACGTAGAAGCCTTGCGGGGCGTGGCGTTGGATCCTGAGGAAGTGCATCATGCCGGCTGATCCATCCCCCCGCTTCCAAAGCGTTCTATCTGCTCTCATGGAGAAATTTCTTCAGGAAAAGCACGCCTGTGGGTACGCCTATCATGAAGCGACTCGAATCTTGCGGCATCTCGACGAGTTTTTGGTGCAGGGGGGATTGGCGGCGTATGAGTTACCTGGCTGCCTCGCCCGGAAATGGTTAGCCAAGAAAGCCCACGAAAGTGCACGAACCCACCGGCAACGAATCACCGTCACTCGGCAATTCTCCAGGTTTTTGTTGCGGCTTGGCTATTCGGCGTATGTGCCCGATTCCACATTAGCGGCTCGAAACCCATCGACTTTTATGCCAAGAATGCTAACCGACGAAGAGCTTCGAAAGTTCTTTCAGGCAGTTGACTCGCTGGAGCCTACGGCGCGTTCGCCTTTGCGGCATCTCATTATGCCGGAAGTTTTCCGGCTCCTGTTTGGATGCGGGTTTCGTGTCAGAGAAGTGCTGAAACTACGGGTTCGAGACGTCGATCTGCAGCAAGGCATCATCACGGTTCGCCAGGGAAAGTTCCGCAAAGATCGGTTGGTTCCTCCCGCCTTGTCCCTCGTGAACCGCTTGCGAAAGTACGCTGCCCATTTTGAAAATCACCCGCCGGATGCGATCTTCTTCCCAGGACCCGGCGGAAGGCCCTACAGCTTACGCACGATTTACGGGCTGTTCCGTCAACTGCTGTTGCAGTGTGGAATTCCTCACGCCGGACGGGGCAAGGGGCCCAGGATCCACGATGCTCGTCACCTGTTCGCCGTCCGTGTCTTACGACGCTGGTATCGAGACGGTGAGGATCTGGATGCCAAACTTCCTCTTCTGGCCACCTACCTCGGGCATCAGAATCTTTCCGGCACTCAGTATTACCTTCATTTCACCGCCGAACTTTTTCCCGAGATTACGGCGCGAGCGGACGCGGCCTTTGGCGACGTCATTCCGCGGAGGAGCCAACCATGAAACCCACCGATTTCTCCGTGCACGTGACGAGCTTTTTGACGCATTATCCGGCCGCGCAGCGGAATGTCAGCCCGAACACGATCAAGGCATACCGCGACGTGTTCACCCTCCTTCTACGATTCTGCCGTGATGTGCAGGGAATCGCTCCAGAAAGACTACGCCTCGAACAGATCGACGCTTCGCTCGTCGAAGCATTCCTGGACTACTTGGAACGAGAAAGAAAGTCTTCACCCCAGACACGTAATCATCGCCTTGCGGCCTTGCACGCATTCTTCCGATATGTTCAGGCGGAAGAGCCCGCCCGTATGCATCAGTGCCAAAAAATCCTCGCGATCCCGCAGCGGCGACATGCTCGCCCAACCGTTGCCTACCTTTCCAAGGAAGAGTTGGCCGAGATCTTGGCACAGCCAGATCTCCGAACCCCACACGGTCGAAGAGATGCCGTTTTGCTGAGCGTCCTTTACGACATCGGAGCGCGTGTTCAGGAGTTGGTCGATCTTTCCGCCGGAGACGTGCGTTTGGAACCACCCGCGCAGATTCGCCTTCTGGGAAAGGGTCGCAAAATGCGCGCTGTGCCTTTGATGGGAAACACAGTTCAGCTTCTACGCAGTCACATGCAGGAAAACCAACTTGAACGCCCCGAACAGTTCGACAAACCTCTTTTCCACAACGCGCGCCATCAACGACTGACGCGTTCGGGAATCCGCTACATCCTTCACAAATATGCCGTCCCGGCACGAAGCAAGTGTTCGACTTTGAACCGATCAGTAAGCCCCCACACGCTTCGACACGCAAAGGGAATGCACCTGTTGCAGAGCGGAGTCTCGCTCGACATAATCCGCGACTTCCTCGGTCACGTGGATGTCAAAACGACTGAGATTTACGCGAGGGCAAATCTGGAGATGAAGCGAAAGGCGCTTGAAAAAATCAGCGAGCCTTCGTCAGTCCAGACGATCCCCTGCTGGCAGCAGAACAAGGACCTTCTTGACTGGCTCCGTTCCTTGTGACTCTTCCCAAAGACATGCATGTATGACAACCCTGACCCGCGCTCCGCCAACCAAACCGAAGATATTATGCTGAGTCCAGCAATGCACGCGCGCTGGTAATCGGCAACTTAGCACACCCAATGCACATATCTACTGTCTGCGCATAATAGATTTCTGTAGTGCTGGGAATCCGATGCCGAAGAACTTCTCCAATTTCTCCCATCGCTGCCCCCGAGCGAAGCATGGAAGCGGCCAGACTTTGACGAAGCAGGTGAGCTCCCCTGAAGGGGGGGTGTAAATCCGCACGGTCGAGTGCACGGCGAACGATCGTCGTCAGTGTCGAAGGGCCAGCAAAACCGCGGCGTGGCGCCTTCATGCAAACAAATACCCGGCGCGTTCGGCAGGGAGGACGATCCCGACGCAGGTAGGATGCCAGGGCTTTGCCCACATCCGGAGGCAGGGGCATCCGGTCGTGAAACAATCCCTTCCCTCGAACCATGATTTCTCCGGCGCTCCAGTTGAGGTCATCGAGTTGGAGAGCCACCACCTCACCCGCGCGCAGGCCGAGACGGGCCAGCAGAAGGAGGATGGCATAGTCTCGGCGGCCGGTCGCGGTGCGACGGTTGCAGGCTCTGAGCACCTGTTCGACTTCCTCCGGGGCTAGGTATTTGGGCACGGTCGACAGCCGCCAATCCGCTACGGTGGGAACCGAAGCGGCCAAGTCGGTTTGCAGTTCCCCCTTTTGAAACAGGTACCGGAAGAAGGAGCGGAAAGCCGTGGTCATCAGTTGTGCTCTTTTGACAGCCATCGTGTGTCCATGCCGCAAGACAAAATTCGAAATGTCGGAAGGTTTCACTTCTCGCAAAAGGAAGGGCCCTTCACGGAAGCGCTCGACAAGAAACCTCCGAACGAAGGACTGGTAATGGAGGATCGTGACTGTGACGAGCCCGCGCTCGGAGCGCAAATACTTTTCGTAGCGGTTCAGAATGTGAGCCAGAGGTGATCGGTCGCAAACCAGCTTTCGAGCTGGAACGACATCCCGTTTTCGCAGGTGATCGAGAAACTGCTCGAGTGTTTTCAGATCACCCCTGCGGACGTGCTGCCGGTGTTTGACAAACGCATCTACAAGCCGCTCATCAACATGGGTGACGGCGAGCTTGGTTCGTCCGAACCACCGCCCAAAGTCCGCAAGCAACCCCAATTTCAACCGGACGGTCACATCCGCATAGCCGTCCTCCATGAAGGATGTTGCCAGCGCCTGAAGATGGAACCCCAGTGGGTTGTCTCGAAGGCGATCATTTGGTTGCAAAGAATTTTCCAGCATTTGTCTTCTCCTTTTCTGGGTTTACTGCCAGCTCAGAGAAGACCGCAGGATTATGCCGAAATCAATTCAAGGGTAGAGTGTGGAGTTCCGCGCCAGAAGGGGCAATGGGGAAAGCTGCGTGGTTGGAGTCGGCATGCTGCCGAAAATCGTGAACTCGTGGTCCGACGCGACCGCGCTGTTTCTTTAAACCGGCACGGCGAATGACCAGAGCCATTAAGGCGCCGGCAGTGACGTGGTGATAGGGACCTCTGGCGTGCCAGAACAGAGGGGCGTCAGGAAGGTCGGACGCGCCCAACTTTCCGCGGACCTCCAGATAACTCCGCAGTGCCCCGAGTGCTGTCGCTGAGAGAGGCAATCGGCGTGATTTGAAGAATTTGGTGTCCCGAATTTCGATAGCCCCCTCTCTGAGATCCAGATCTCTCAAAGTAAGCCCGACAATCTCAGCGAGGCGAAGGCCAGCACAGTAAGCCAGAACCATCATGGTATAGACCGCCTTAGGGCGAAACGGCGCCAGAGGCGAGGGCAACTCCAGGGCGGCGCAAAGGACTCGACGAATTTCATCTTCGGCATAAATATAGGGGCGACGTTTCTCTCGAAGTGCCAGTTGATTCAACAAGCGGTCCGCTTTCGGCATGGGAGTGGTAACCCCGCTGCGGTTTAGGGCGGCGGCGACAAGCCTGCCTACTGCAATGCACTGAAGTTTTCCGGCGGCAGAAGGCGCCTGAGCGGAATACTCATGCACGAGAGTGGAGAGCGGCTCTTGGGCAGCGCCGGCACGCTGCTGCAGAAAGCGGTCGAAGTGCCGGAGAAGGGACTCATGTCTATAACGGAAGCCGAGGGTTCGCATTCGATTAACATGCTCGCGCATTACTGAACCGAGATGGCTGCCGTAAGGGGGTAAGGGACGAAGAGCCTCGAGCCCCACTCGCGGCCTGGGGGCCAATAATGCTCGCACCAACTGCGCTGTTGCATGAACGTCGTAGCGAGACCGAAGTTCGGCGAAGGGATGGCTCTTGATTGATTCATGGGCGACCAGCCAGTCAGCAAATCGGCTTAGTCGCTGGGCATACTGGATAACAGTCGGCAGTACGCATCGCCTTCGGCAAGCCTGAAGCCAAGAGCGTAGCGTGCGCAGGTTGGGACAGCCCCCCCGAAGGTTCGCAAAGCGCTGGAACTCGTGCACCGCCTGCCGATAGCAGCTGCGCTTTCCCGGAGAAGGCGACTGCTGAAGGAACTCTCGCAGGAGTGCCCCTTGGTTATGGTCCCGATTCGGCACTAATTGGCCCCCCTGGAATATCTAAACTGACCGACCGCAGGTTGTCTTTTACCAGATTGTGCCTCACGCTTTGAGATATACCATCTTCTGCATCATTAACGACTTTGAGGGAGAAAAACTTTCGGGCATTCCGATCCGGAGCGGAACCAGAATATCGTCCCATCAACTGAAGAAGATCGCCAAAGTTCTCTTTGAGCACGGCGTCAACGATCTGGTGGTGATACACTTTCCCGAAGGAGCCTACCTTCTCGCCAAGGATGGAACCGAGATCATTCAGCCGTCCCTGGAACTTCCCGACGACTTCATTGTGGGATGTACGGGGGCCGGCGATTCCTTTTGTGCGGGCATGATTTACGGCCTTTATAACCATTGGTGCTACGAGAAGGCACTGCGGTTTGCGACTTGCGCCGGGGCCATGAATCTAAGCGACTTGACCACCACGGGCGGAATCAAGCCTTGGAAGGAGGTTTGGGCGATCCAGGAAAAGTACCCTTTCCGGCAGGAAGTATTTTGCTAACAGCGCCTCCAAGGCAACTAGGCGAACCTCGCCTGAGCCGGGAGTTTCGACATGCCTACCGAGAAGCCTCTTCATCGGTCTGACCTCACTGCGGCTGCCGATCGATCGAAACGTGATCTTTCGTTGACCATTTCACGTGAGATGCGAGCCCTGGTCCTGGACGGAACCGGTTTCGAACACTTGTGCGTGCACAAGGTGCCGGTCCCTCGGCCGGGTCCCGAGCAGATGTTGGCCCGGGTGGACGCGGCCGGGATCTGCACCTCGCTCATCAAGCTGATCGAGCGAGGGCCGGATCATAAGCTGGTGTACGGGTGGGACATCACACGTTTTCCCCTGATCCTCGGTGACGAAGGCTCGGTCACGCTGGTCGAGGTTGGGGCCAAGTTGCGTGAACATTACTTCCCCGGCGAACGATACGTCATCCAGCCGGCGGTGGATCACGCACCTATGAATCACCGCGAGCGTTACCGAGATGGAGGTAAGGGGATCGCGAAGGTCGCGGTCGGCTATACCTTGGCCGGACATCTCGCCGAGTAATTCTCATCACCGAAGAGGTTCTCGCTGCCCAGTGTTTGCTTCCGCTCCCCGACCGCGCCCTGCCTTACGCGCATGCCGCCCTGAGCGAACCTTTTTCCTGCGTCATTTCGGCACAAGACCACCATCTGCACCTCCAACAAGGCGGCCCTCTTTGCCCGAGGGAAATGGTGAAAGGCCTGAGGCCCGGTGGCGTAACGGTGGTCGTTGGTGCGGGCGCCATGGGCCGGATGCATGTTGCCTTGGCCATGAGCTACCGGCCCCGCGCCATTGTCGTCGCAGAGCTGGTGGAATCGCGTCTGGAGTTGGTGCAGACCCTTTTCGGGCCGCGGGCGAAGACCTTAGGCATCGAGCTTCACACCGTAAGCTCCCTAAAGGGTGATCTCAAAAAGCTCGTTAGCGAGTTGACTCAGTATGCGGGCGCGGACGACGTAATTATTGCCGTCGGCTGCAGAAAAGCCATCGAGGATGCCCAGGAACTGATAGGCCGTGGCGCGGTTTTGAACCTCTTCGGCGGCCTAATGAAGGGAGAAGATGTGATTGGTTTTGACACCGGCATGGTGCACTACAAGGAGATTAACATCACCGGGTCCAGCGGCGGCTCACCCTGGGATGTGGCGCGAACTCTCCAACTGATGGCCGCCGGGGAGATCGACGCGGGAGCCCACATTACGCGCATCGGTGATCTGGAGCACGCCACCGAGTTCCTCCAGATGATCAAAGCTCAGCAAATCGATGGCAAGGCCGTGGTTTATCCCCACCGGCGGGCAGGCGAGATTCGCGCCGTGAAGTGTTGGACGGCGCAGGACGAGCTTGATTACCTTCAAAAAAGCGAGGAGTAAAGCGTGGCGCTCACCGGTAGCCGAACGTTTGTGGGTTTCGGCTTTGGACCCATCCAGTCGGGGTTGTTTCTCTACGAAGCCTTCCTCTCGGGCGGCTTTCGGCGCCTGGTCGTTGCGGAAGTCTTGCCGGATGTGGTGGACGTGATTCGGCGCGCTCAAGGCTGGTACTCGGTGAACGTCGCGCACCCTGACCGCGTGGAAATCGCGCCCGTTGGCCCCGTGGAGATTGAAAACCCGGCCGTAGAACAGGATCGCCAGCACCTGGTCGCCGCCGTGGCTGAGGCCGCGGAGATCGCCACGGCAGTGCCCAGCGTTAATTCCTACGTGTCTCCCGGCCCCGGAAGCATTCACCGCCTGCTGGCCGAGGGTTTGCGCAAGAAAGCAGCGGCACACGCCGCTCGCGCCGTCGTCTACGCCGCGGAAAACCACAACGATGCTGCGGAAATCCTTGAGGCCCGGGTTTTCGACGAAATTCCCCCACGCGAACACAATGCGGTGCGACCACGAGTGCGTTTTCTAAGCACCGTGATCGGCAAGATGAGCGGGGTTGTTTCCGACCCTCAAGAAGTTCAGGTACAGGGTTTAGCCACGTTTACGTCACAAGACCAGCGCGCGTTTCTGGTTGAGGTCTTTAACCGAATTTTGATTTCCGAAATTCGCTTTGAAGAGGCAAGCGGGGAGTCTCCCTTCCGCCGTGGCATCACGGTTTTCGAGGAGAAGCCGGATCTGCTCCCCTTTGAGCAAGCTAAGCTTTATGGGCACAATGCCACTCATGCGGTCGCAGCCTATGTGGGTGCCCTGAGGGGACTCCAGCGGATCGCCGACCTGTGCCAGTTCCCCGATATCCTTCGCTTCCTTCATGCCGCTTTTCTTCAGGAATCGGGCGAAGCGTTGATTCGCAAACATGCGGGAAAGGATCGTTTGTTCACGTCCGAAGGCTACCGGGATTACGCGGATGGTCTTCTGGAACGAATGACCAATCCGTACTTGCGGGATACCGTCGAGCGTGTAGGCCGGGACCCCCGACGCAAGTTGGGATGGGATGACCGTTTGGTGGGAACCATCCGTGTAGGCCTGCGGCAGGGGTTGGTTCCGCGGCGCTATGCCCTGGGCGTAGCGGCGGCGCTCGCGGTCTTGGATCAATCCTTTCTGTGCGGCGAGACGCCTGCTGGGGTTTTGCTTGAGTCGGTCTGGGGCAACATTTCGGCAGAGCGGCAGGAGACAAGTCTTGTTCTTGGCCTTGTCGAAGACGGGCGCCGCCGTTTGAAACGCTGGTGCGAGTCAGGATTTCAGGATTTGGAGGGCCTTTTCCCTGACGAAAACTGAGCTGGGGATGGCCTCAATGGTCGAGGCCTTTTTCTCCCGGCGGGCCGCGCACGGTCGTTCGGTGGAGGTCCCGCGGTTACCTCCCGCGGCGCGATAATCGTTAGCATCCTAAGCGCGGTCCGGCGGTTCCCCGGCAAAAGGTATCCTCAAGCCAGCAGGAGTACGCCATTAGGCCTGACCAGGGAGGTAACAAAAATGCTCAGACGTGACTTCTTAAGAGTTGGAGCGGGACTGGCAGCGGCCACCGGAATCGGGGCTCGTGTCAGTCGTGGGGACGTGCCTGATCACAATTGGGATGGGTATGACTTTGGGCCGGGTTCCCGCGTGCCCAACCGGCTCAATCAAGGGCCCTTCGGTATTGATCAGGACCAGGGATGGTTAACCATCGGCTATACCACCATGGGTACGTGCCTATCTTGATGGACGTCCAAAACGATCGAGGGCAGTTCAATCATGCTGTTGAGACATTACTTGAACGGAGAATCGATGGCCTCATTACCGTTGCGATGGCGAACTTCCTCTACCTCGGTCCCGACCCCCTAAGACCCTTGGTGGAAGGGGGCATTCCGATGGTCAGCGCGGGGAGAAGGGTCACGGCCCCTGCCAGCTCAATCTTCACGGACTATGAAGCAGGCACCTACTGTGCCCTCGAACATTTGTACACTCTCGGACACCGGGAGGTCGCGTTCATCAAAGGTCCAAAGGCTCTGCTGGACACCGAGCAACGATGGAATGGCATTTGCTCGTTCGCCAAGTCGGCCCACCTCGAACTGGATCCTGGGTTGATTGTGCAAATCCATGGTCGAAATTCCAGTTACTCGGAGGCCTGGGAGCTCACCGAGGACCTCCTGAGGCGGCAGCGTCACTTCACGGCTCTTGTGGCCTTTGACGAAATAACAGCTTTCGGGGCGATCAGCGCCCTCTCGAATGCCGGCGTACAGGTTCCGCAAGAGTGCTCCGTGGTTGGCTTTGATGACATTCCAGAGGCCGCGTTCTACAACCCGCCCTTGACCACCGTCAGCCAAGCTCTCGGCCTTCAGGGCTCCTTGAGTGTAGAAGTGCTCATTCAGCTAGTTCGTACCGTCGGCCAGAAGAAAAAGCTGGATCCTGTCTACCGCAGCGTGCCCCCAAAGCTGGTCGTCAGGAAAACCACCATGGCACCCAATCTGGCAACGCTTGCTAGCGTCGGAAAAGGGACACCACGAGGTTCCATCGTCCGTGGCGCTTGATGGGCATACTCTCTACGCAGGCAGACTGGCCAATACGAAAACCCGCGGCAGTGGTGAAGGAGCAGCAAACGAGATTCTCTTCCCCGTGCACCCTTGGCGGCTGAGGACGAGCCTCAAGTAGGAACGACCCTCGACTCTTTTTCCGCTTGACAAAGTGGCGGGTCACGAATTATAGAGGGCAACGTTCTAGTAAAACGATCTGGGCGGCAGGACGGAACGAGGGGTAATGACTTGTGAATCTTCTTGCCGCCCGTCCAGTGAGGTGAAGTCTTGAGTCACACTCGGAAAAGCATTTCAAAACGGTCGATGGTCCGCAGTACGAACCTCTTGGATGGCCGAGCCGGCTTTCGCCTTTCTGCGGAGTGGGGGCATATCTCAGTCCTGGAAGGCGGGGGGCACATTTGCGAATTAAACCTGAAGGCGTGTGACGGTGTCAACCCGCTCTGGCGCCCCCCCTGGAAGACGATCGACCCAGACAAGTATGAAGCCTCCAAGCACAGGCGAACCTATGGCTTGCCACCCGAGGGAAAATTGCTGGCGGGAATCGCCGGACACAATCTCTGCTTTGACCACTTTGGACCGCCCTCCCCGGAAGAAACTGCCGCGGGACGCACTACGCACGGTGAGGCACCGGTTCTGAAATGGCATTTGCTGCGGATAGCCCAGACCCCTGTGCCGGCATTGGCATATGGTGTGACCCTGCCAGAAGCACAGACCCGGTTCAGCAGAGAGATCTCCCTGGACCGGCATCACCCGGTCGTCTATTGCGAAGAAACTGCCGTTAACCTCAGCATGTTCGATCGTCCGATTTCCTGGACCCAACACGTTACGTTTGGCCCGCCCTTTCTGGAGTGTGATCGGACGCTCTTCGACATGAGTGCCACGCGCGGAAAGGCCTGTTCGTCTGACTTTAGCCCCCGTTTGGCTGTCAAGCCAGATGCCGAGTTTGTGTGGCCACTCGTGCCGTCTGAGGACGGCGGCCAGGTCAACTTGCGCATGGCCCCGAGAGGTCGTTTCGGACGCTTCACGGCGCAACTCCTGGACCCAAACCTGGGAATTGCATTTGTTGCGGCGAGTAATCCGCGCCTTCAGCTTCTCGTCGTGTACGCTTTCCGCCGGGCGGACTTTCCCTGGGTGGGGAATTGGGAGGAACAGCTCTGCCGGACCCATGTGCCGTGGCGGGGGCGGGCCTTCACCCGTGGCATGGAATTCAGCACTACACCGCTCCCCCTTCCGCGCCGCGAGACCGTTAAACAGGGCAGCCTGTTTGGAGAGTCAACGTACCGTTGGCTTCTGGCCAAGTCACAGGCGAGAATCCGCTTTCTGATTCTGCTTTTCAAAATACCGGAGGACTTCCGGGGAACTGCACGCGTTGACTTAACCGAAAGGAAGGCGCGAGTTGTTGAAACGGAAGAAGGTCGGGAATTTACGGTTCCGGTGAAGGAGTTTCTCTGATCAGCAGACGCGTTCACGGCGACCTGGAGGTTTGAGAGGTTGCTGAAAGATGATGTAGAGGCGGCTTTATGCCGCCAATCGCCGCTGAGAGCACAGGACTTATGGCGGGGTAAACCCGCCGCTACGTGCGTCTGAAAGCGTGCTTGGCCGAAGAGGTGAAAGTCCTCTTCAGGTCGACGCAACCTGTAACCGAGCGTGACTGCGATCTCGCTGCAATACGAGGTCACGCCGCGAGGCATGGTGGGAAGCAACGGGAGGTGAACGTCCAGTCCGTACGATAAGAAACTCGATTCGGCCGGTGTG
>Ga0208038_1001643_pt1 | contig 11641 bp, 12 predicted proteins | sample June2015DPH_16_1_FD_184714 | JGI IMG/M metagenome (GOLD analysis project Ga0208038, IMG submission 184714) | Peatland microbial communities from SPRUCE experiment site at the Marcell Experimental Forest, Minnesota, USA - June2015DPH_16_100... | ecosystem: Environmental > Terrestrial > Soil >...
CTTGTTCGATCCAGGCGCGCAGTACGGGCTCCATCGCAGCCACCCGCGAACGGCGATGGCCACCGATCTGAAAACTGGTACGTTGGCCTGTCTTCTGCTCTCGCCCCCGCACCTGGTAAACCCAGACGCGACTGACTTCCAGTCGCCGCGCAATCGCCGTCGGACGTTCTCCCCGATCCAATGCCCATAACACCCGATCCCGCAAATCCTGTGAATAGGATTGCATCCTTGCCTCCCCTCTACCGGCAGAGGCATTATCGCATATAATGTATACACTTAAATCAAACATGCTCTAGCATCCAGCGACGGACTGCACGGATGCTTCTCCCGCCGGGCGGGATCAGCATGACAGCATTCGCGCACAGCGCGCGGCGCTGATTCGGTCCCGCTGTGTGGGATGCCCTTACGCCGGGAGCCGCATCCTACTTATGGTTGCTCACGCTCTCTCTCCTTTTCTGCTGCTTGTTTCACTCTCGCCATCAAATCTCTGAGCCGCTCCTTCTGCTGGCGTTCACCTTCGTCCTTTGGTTCGGCCTGGGGGCGAGTGACCCGCCAGGTGAGCTGACCAGAGAGCGGTCCTTCAGGGTAGGCTCCTGGATCAAAGAGCGTGTAGTTTTGGAATGAAGTGGGCTCTTCTTGATAGCAAGACCAGACGGCCCGGCGCAGCAAGTCGGGGTCACCTTCGTCCAGGAGATTAACCATGCGGACCTGTTCCCGAAAGCGCGCAATGAACTCCATTGGCAGATTGAAGAGATAGGGAGTCCGAGCCTGCGCACCGATGATCCGTCTGCGCTCGTCTACACCATTTTCGAGCAGCATAAGGAAAGCATCGCCCGTCTGGTGTCCCGGCGACTCCGGCCCGAAGACAACCAGATACCTGATGTTTGGGTTCGCAACGATGTTACAAATGAGCTTTTCGATACCGATGTTCTCAGTCTGGATGGTGCCGGAGAGGGCAGCTCCACTTTCCAGGCCAACTCGGACCAGATTCTCAATATCCGGCGGGATATGTTCCTGGTCGTAAATTAAGATGACAGCGACAGCGACGGGCGAGTAGTCATTGCCGCGCAGATAGCGCCCTTCTTCAGGAGGATAGTTGGAAGCCGGCTCCGCCTTCAACATAGCTTCTCCACCTCGCCCTTAGCAAAGGCTTGAAGCCTGGCTCGAAGCTCGTCTCGGACGCGGCGGAAGGCTGTCAATGCTTCTCCTTGGGAGCCTTGCACCGCGGCGGGATCTGCGATACTCCAATGAACACGTTTTGTTTTCGCCGGGAAGACGGGGCAACTCTCCTTGGCGTTATCGCATACCGTGATCAGGTAGTCGAAATCCTGCCCTGCAAACTCGTCCACCGATTTGGACCGGTGACCGGAAATGTCGATCCCCACCTCGCGCATCACGACAATAGCCTCGGGTCGCACATGGCTCGGCTTGGTGCCGGCACTGAAAACCTCGTAGACATTTCCCGCATCATGGCGCAGTAACCCTTCTGCCATTTGACTGCGAGCCGAATTGCCCGTACAAAGAATAAGGACTCTCATTGATTTCCCTCACTGTCCGTATAACTGTCCAATAAGCCGTATCTTCGCGAAATGGAGCAGGGGTGGGGGATTACCCACGAACCAGTTGAACTGCGTCGGCGCCCTCCCGAAGCGGCGTGAAGTAAGAACGCTGAAAGCGGAGAGCAACTCCGACGAGCCCGATCAGTACTGGTACCTCGACGAGCGGACCGATGACCGCCGCAAATGCGGCCCCGGAATTGATTCCAAATACCGCCACAGCCACGGCAATGGCCAGCTCAAAGTTGTTGCTGGCTGCGGTGAAGGAGAGGGTCGCCGTCTTGGGATAATCAGCTCCCAACTTCCTGCCCATATAGAAGGAAACCAGGAACATCACCACGAAGTAAATCAGCAGGGGCAGTGCGATCCGTAGAACGTCGAGCGGCAAATGAATGATGTAATCACCCTTCAGGGAAAACATCACCACAATCGTGAAGAGCAAGGCGACAAGAGTAAGTGGACTGATGCGGGGAATAAACCTCTTCTCGTACCATTCCCGCCCACGCAGTCGAACCAGGGCAAAGCGAGTGAGCATGCCGGCAAGGAATGGAATCCCCAGGTAAAAGAAGACGCTCTGCGCAATCTGCTTCATTGACACATCCACAACTGCGCCTTTTAGACCAAGCCATGTCGGCAGTACGGTGATGAACAGCCAGGCATAAACCGAGTAAAACAAAACCTGGAAAACCGAATTAAAGGCCACAAGTCCCGCGGCATATTCAGTATCGCCCTTCGCAAGTTCATTCCAGACAATCACCATCGCGATGCAACGGGCCAGTCCGATCATAATCAGACCGACCATATAGTCGGGATGGTTCCGCAAGAAGGTAACGGCGAGGACGAACATGAGGACAGGGCCGATCACCCAGTTCTGCACAAGTGAAAGAAGCAAAACGCGTTTGTTTCGGAAAACTTCCCCAAGCTCTTCGTAGCGGACTTTTGCCAGGGGCGGGTACATCATAAGAATCAAACCGGCTGCAATAGGAACTGACGTTGTGCCCACCTGGAAGGCCGTCAGGGTCCGAACCAAGCTTGGCAGCAGATAGCCGGAGATCACGCCCAACGCCATGGCAAGAAAAATCCAAACGGTAAGAAATCGATCAAGAAAAGAGAGTCTTCGCGTAAGATGTGCCGACATATCTCGATGCCTTTCCCTCTCAGTGGTGCCTCCGTGTCCTCTGTGGTCAGAAGCGTCCCGCAGGCGCGGGATCACTGAGACGCTCCGCCATGCACCATCCGGCGCGGGGCTCCGTGTGCTCCGTGTTAAAGTTCGAGAGGCACGGAGGACACAAGGAATCTCGCAAGTCTTTTGTTTCCAGAGCGAGATTCCTCCCCTTCGCTTCGCTCAGAGTCGGAATGACAACGTTCGCAAACGTTTTTCAGCATCCTAACCAGGACTACATCGCAAAGCATCCGGCTTTCTCGCCCGCACGAAGGCGCTCATGAACTTGCCATCGACTAGAGGCGCGATTGCCTTCACGTCAATCCCCTTGCTCGAAAGCAATTCGCGTGCATCTTCAACGCGGTAAATCCGGGTCGGTTCGATGCTGACGACCTCAAATCCTGCCCTCATGAGTTTCGAAAGGTATTCGCTCTCCTCCAGCGCCCCGGCCATGCAGCCTACCCATAACTCCATACTCCGCCGAATCTCGGCGGGAACTTCCCCGCGCACCACAATGTCGGAGACGGCGAATCGCCCACCCGGCTTGAGCACGCGAAACGCTTCCCTCAACACTCGGTCCTTGTCGGCGGAGAGGTTGATGACACAATTCGAGATGATGACATCGACGGAGTTCTCAGGCAGTGGGATGTTCTCAATTTCGCCCTTCAGGAATTCTACGTTCTCAACTGCGGCTTTCCGCTGGTTTTCGCGGGCCAGCGCCAACATCTCATCGGTCATGTCCAGACCGTAGGCCTTGCCGGTCGGCCCCACCCGCTTGGCGGACAACAGCACATCAATGCCCCCGCCTGATCCCAGATCGAGCACGGTTTCGCCGGGCTTCAGCTCGGCCAGTGCGGTTGGGTTTCCACACCCTAACGAAGCGAGGAGAGCTTCCTCGGGAATTTGGCTGGTTTGGCTGCCATCGTAAAGGTTCGAGGTGATGGGGTCAGGACAACCGTCCAAAGCCGGCGCCGTTCCGCAACAGGAACTCCGGCCTTGGATGACACGCAGGGCCGCCTGCCCGTACTTCTCTTTCACCACTTCCTTGATATTTTCAGTCCTCATTTGCTTCTCCTTTCCTGGGTTCAATCAGGCTGCGGAAAAACCCTTCCAGGCTGTCATTCCGAGTCCTTCGCTGTCATTCTGAGCGAAGCGAAGAATCTCGCCCTGCCCCCTCAGGATAAACTCCGCGAGGAATCTCGCTCTCAGTGTTTTCAAGACAATGCGAGATTCCTCGCCGCCTGCGGCTCCTCGGAATGACACGCCAAACGAGTTTGTCCGCAGCCTGTCAATGCCGCACAATAAGTGGGTTTTTGCCACTTTTTTGGCTTTGATTTGAGTTCGTTTGCCTTCGAGAACCAGTTCGTTTTTAGCCCCTGAAAACGATAACTCCCGTGTTTTCAACACATTCTTAGGTTCGTTCCCACTATTTAGTATCTTTTTTCTGTTTTCTACGCATTTTCCTCTGCCGCCGCGCCGATCTGCAGCCCCCTTCGCGCGCTCGCTGGCAAGTTTTCTCATGCGACCACTCACGTAGGCTACCATGTGTCAGTTCTCCTGTCAAGAGCGAAGTGCGGGAGGCGGAAGGGCGGGTGTCAGGGGCCAGGTGGCAGGTTACAGGCGCTGGGTGCCGGGGGAGCATAAGCGCTGACTTAGTTGATTTCGTGTCGCTCCAAGCCCGTCAGCCGACGGGCCTTCGGGCGACCTCGAAGCTTAAGTTAGCGCCTATGGGACGAAGCCCCCAGCTCGAATCCCCTCTCCTTCCTTCATCCCCCTTTCATAAAACTTTTGACGGAACCCGGCTTCCCTTTGAGGCTTGCACGATCAAAACCAGGTCTCCAGCTTTAACAGCTTTGTTGCGAGTGCAACACTCCGCATAGAGGAAGTTAAGAAGCTCCTGGAGTGCCTCCGTATTCGCCGTGTACCAAAGGAATGTGCCCTCCCGCCGCACCTTGACCAGTTCCTCGTTCTTGAGTTTGTCGAGATGATGGGAAAGGGTTGAAGCAGGGATACCCAGCTCGTCCTGAATATCTCCCACCACCAATCCCTGCGGATGCGCGGTCAGCAAGAGTTGCATGATGCGCAAGCGAGGCTCGGCCCCCATGGCCGCAAACATGTCCGCATAGCGTATGACTCGCTCAGTGTCGTCAGCGGTTTTCATATTTCGATTATACCGGAAATAGCGAATCCGTCAAGTGGCTTCCGCCCTCGTTCCGGGGTTTCGTCAAAGTCGGAGTGGCCGGGCCGCCAGCCAGATTACTGGCGAGTGGGCGGGCAGTGAAAGGAAAAGCGCTTCACGTCGGGCTTCCCACCTCTACGAGTAGGCTGTAATACGTCCAAGTGGAGCGGGAGCTTCAACGACCGTGGTTCAGGCGTAATCGTGTTTTCTTGTGGTAAGGACTGTTATCGACAGATATTGGTAAACCCTTGGCGACTACTCGTTAGTAATACGGCGAAGTGTCCACCCACCATAGGTTTTGGGTCGCCTGCCATTTAAGCACGACTGTAAGAGATGAGAGTGTGGGCCAAATCTATGCCAAACGCGCTGGCTTGCGCGGATAACCGCCGACACTCGCATACGGACGCGTAGAGTATGCCCGTTACGCCTCCGGAAAGCAGAAGCTCAGAACCCATTTCCACCCCTTCCAGCACGTCGGCGAGGACAAGGAGGGTACAGGCACTGGGCTGTACCAGGTACAGTGCCCGCCTGTACTTTTTTTGTCCCTCGACTGTCCCTCAAGTACATGGTCAAACCACGTGCACTGGCGTTAGCTAGGAAGAGCAATATCGCAAGAGCGCTTAGGCATGCGGCGGTGTCCGAAAAATCCGGTTCCAGCGCGAGTGGCAACCCGTTTCGAGGCCTTCTGGAAGGGCAGGTCGGAGCCGACGACCCTCTCGGAGAAAAAAGCGTGATCGGTTGGACGCAAATGCATGTATACTTTCGGCCACTCGGAAGGCCGAAAAATTAATTCCGGTAAGCTTTTTTGTCCCTCGGTTGTACCTCAAGGAGATGGCGAGATGACGTTTTCAGCCGTTAACTGGGCGAGATTCACAAATCCTGTTGCGCGACAAGGAGGAAGCACTGATGAACATCACTAGGCGAGCAGCTTTGAAGTCAGGATTGCTGATTGGCGGGTTGGCGCTTGAAGGAGAAATGGCCCAAGCCAGCCGCGACGGATACATTAATTCATGTCCCGACAACTGTGACACATACTTCGATGAACTGAGGCCTTATTACCCCGGCAAGGAGACTCTGGGTGCGAATGAGATGCGCATCACGTTTTTGGGCACCTGGTTTGCCGAGCGCTTCTCACAGGCATGCAACAGTATCTTCGTGGAGTTGGGGAACGGCGAGAACTTTGTGTTTGACTGCGGCGCCGGCGTGTTGACGAAATACAACGCCATGGGCATCCCGCAGTCTAAGCTGAACAAAATTTTCCTCACCCACCTGCATGCCGACCACATGAACGAGTTGAGCATGCTCTACGCCTTCGGGAGTTCATGGGGACGCATGCAGCCCCTCTATGTGTGGGGGCCGTCACGCTCCGGGATAAAAGATCCGTCAGGCAACACCTACAATGACGGAACGGCAGATTACTGCGCAAATATCCACGATGCATTCATTTGGCATACACAAAGTCAAAGTTTTCTTCCCACTCAGATTGAGGGCTGGACGCCTCCCTCGTGGGCTCCGCAAAATGAGGTAGACTCTTACGACTTGGTGCCCTTCGAACTGAATTGGAACGCAAATCCCGGCTCGATAACTACGGCTGGTGGCACTGCGTACGACTACAACGGCGTGACCATCAACTACTTCCCCTCCGTTCACAACCGGGCCGGCGCAATAGCCTACAAGCTCATGTGGAACGGGCTGTCCATGATCTTCACGGGCGATACCAAGCCCAACAAGTATCTCATCTACCAAGCGAACGGCGTGGACCTGCTGATCCATGAGATGACAACTTCCCCAGTGGTGTGGACCGAGAAGATGTCGGGACTGAAGCCCGGCGATCCGGGCTGGGATGCCGCTCTCGCTGGCACTACGGCAGTCCAACTAAGCTCGCATACGGTGGACAAGGCGTTTGGGTACGTTCTCAGCCAGATTGCGACGCCCCCGTCGAAGGCTCCGCGCCTGACCATAGCGACCCATTACCCGGCATCGGACGAGACGATCGGGCCTTCTCTGCGAAATGTACGTTATTGGTATCCACAGGGGAATATCATCATCGCTCTCGATTTGATGGTGGTCGTTGTCTCGCCGGAAAAGATTGACGTTCGCCGAGCCGTGGTCCCGGAGTTCGCCTGGCCGCTCATCGTTAGAATTCCGTCGGGTACCACCGCTGCTCCGGAATATCCAACTCCGACGTACCAACTCGACCCGACGCAGTTGTCGCACACGATCGATCAGTCCGTATACGGTCCCGAGTTGGAGTAGTCGTCATGCTCCTGGATGCTTTCATCGCGGTTTGATGGAGGATGCCTTGGCATGATTAAATCGCGTGTTTGATATCCCAGGGCGTTGGAGGGCGCGCCAGGAGCATATTGGCTGGAAGCTAACAAAGGACTTGCGCAATTACTATGTCATCCGGCAGGCGACGAATGGTGTGGATGTGCTGATCCATGAGATGACAACCTCGGCGGCGTTATGGATCGAAAAGTTCACTGGCATTACGCCGTCCGACCCAGCCTATGCGACCGCTGTCGCAGCGCTCCAGCGTGTGATAGATAGCTCGCATACACCGGAAAAGGCTTTTGGCTATATTCTCCACCAACTCGCGGTTCCCGCGCGGCTCGCGGTGGGTACTCATTTCCCAGCTACGGACGACACCATCAGCGAAGCTCTTGAGCAAATCCAGTTCTGGTACCCCACGGCTGACGTTACGGTGGCCTCGGATTTGATGGTTATCAATGTAACCAAGGCGGCCATTCAGGTGCGCCGGGCCGAGGTCTCGGATTACTCATGGGCTACGCTTAACAAAACGATTGTCGAGGAATCCCCGACCGTCCTCGAGGTTCCTAAATATAGCCTCAATGGAGTGGGAAATCCCTATGCGCAGCTCGACCCGAAGGCAGATGTGATACCTGCAAGCGCTTACAACCCCAGCTAACGGCTTCGTGGGTTTGCGTTTGAATACGAGCTTGCTGAACGTGTCGGCAACATCAGCCTGCTTTCAGGGCTGCGTGATGAGTTCTAGGTTCGGGCTGAACTTGACCCTTTTGTGGCAGCCGCTGTAGCGTTCCACCACAGCGGCGCACTCCCTGGGATCAAGGACAGGGTCGGCCATCCGTTTCTCGAGGAACCATGCAACCGGACGCATTGTCGTAGCGGAAGGTGCGATGCTGCAAACGGTGGTCTTGTGCGGCAATTCTCTGGTGCTGTCGAGTATCGGCGCGAGTCTCGACGGGCGTCCGGACCTGCAAGTGTTCGCCCTGGACGCCACCCAGCCGGGCGCGGCCGAGCGCCTGAACGCGCTCGGGGCAGACGTGGTGGTGTTCGATCTGGCGACTACCCCGCCGCAACTAGCGATTACCTTGTGCAAAGCGAACCCCGGCCGGCTGCTGATCGCCGTTGATTTCACCACGGGTCAGGCACTATTGCTCTCGAGCCAGTCGTCTCCGCTCCTGACCACGGACGACCTCGTGCATGTCATCGATACCCATGCCTCTCTTGAGAGGAGATCCAGATGAAGACCGAGCCGAACTCGCATGCTACGGCATTGAAGTTATCGCCCCCCACTGGGTGAGGGGGCATGGCAAAGCCAATGCGACATTACCTGGCTAACCCCGCGCGCCGGGCGTACTCGATCACCTGCGCGCGGTTTTCCATGTGCAGGCGCGCGATGATTTCGCCCATGTGGTATTTGATGGTGCGCTCGCTGAGAAATAACTTCGCCCCGACTTCTTTATACGTCCGCCCCTGCGCAACCAGCGTCAAGACCTGCTTTTCACGCTCGGAGAGGAGCCCGCGCCGTTCTTTTTCCGCGGCCGGCAGGCGGCCAAACTCGCGCAGAACCCTGGCGCTCAGCCCCGGCGAAAGCACTGCCTCGCCCCGCGCCACGTCTCCCAACAACGCGAAAAACTCGTCGCTCGCCTGGGTCTTCAGCACATAGCCGCAGGCGCCGCTCTTGATCGCCTCGAAAAGGTTTTCGTCGTCCGCCGACATCGTCAGCATGACGATTTTGATCTCGGGTAGTTCCGCTTTGATCAAACGCACGGCTGCCAGCCCGTCGAGCTGCGGCATCTGGATGTCCATCAGGATCAGGTCGGGACGCAGGGCGTGCGCCTTTTCGACCGCCTCCAGCCCGTCCCGGGCCGTGCCCAGCACCTGGAAGCCCCGCGAGACCAGGAGATTGCGCAAGCCATCGAGAAACAGGGGATGATCGTCCGCCAGCAGCACTTTCATGGCAGCTCCTTACGCAGCGGCACGGAGATCACGACCCGCGTGCCTGCGCCCGGCGCGGAATGGACCTGAACGGTGCCGCCCACTTCCTCCGCGCGTTCGCGCATGAAGCGCAGTCCGAATTTCTGTCCGGAGGCGGTTTCGAGCAACGCCGGGTCGAACCCGGCGCCGTCGTCTTGAACGATGGCCGCGGCGAGGCCATCGCGGACGCTGATGCGGATGTCAACGCCGGTCGCCCGCGCGTGTTTCCTCACGTTGGTGAGCGCCTCCTGGATTATGCGCAGCAGTTGGGCCTCGACCATGGGGGGGAAGGCTCCGTCGGCCAGCTCGGGCGAGACGTTCAGTTTCGTGGCCAGGCCATAGTTTTCACGCAGGCGCTGGAGATAGTCTTCAAGTGCGGGGAAAAAACCGGAGCTAGTAGACATCCCCGCCCGCGCCCCGAGGATATACTCGCACACGTCGCCATGCGCATCTTGCGCGACGGTGGCCAACTTCTCCAGACAGGCGTCGGCCTCCGAGGTTTGGCTGCGCGCCAGCATTCCCCGGGCCGCCTGGGCTTGCATCTTCACAAAACCCAGTACCTGGCCGAGGTTATCGTGCAATTCACGCGCCACCCGGTCGCGCTCCCGCAGCGTCGCCAGGGCGCGCTGCTCTTCGGCGGCTAGCGCCTGCGCCTGCATCTTCTCCGTCACATCGTGGAGCAGGATCAGGGAGCCGACGGGAAGGCCATGCCGCTCCTTTAGCGCCGAATGATAGAGCGCATAATGGCGGGCCCCATCACCGGTGCCGAGGGTGATCTCGGATTCCGCCAGGCGGCAAGCCGGAAACACCTCAGTCAGCACAGCCCCTCGGGCGCGCCTCGCGGCGATGCCCAAGATTCGTTCGGCCGCGGGGTTCAGATCCATGATCCGCTGCCGGCTGTCCAAAACCAGCATTCCTTCGCGCATCTGCTCGATCACGGTTCGGCGGGCGATCGGGATCAGATCGAACATGCGAAAGCGGAACAGCGCGAGCGCATATATGGCTGAAGCGAATGCGGTGGCGAGAACGATGAGGTTCACCGGCGCGACCGGATTCACGTCGGCGGCGGTCAGCGCAGCCGCGCCGCGGACGACGAGCTGCCCGCAGAGGCAGAGTGCCACAGGCCGGCGGTGCACCGGTGCGGTTACGAAGAGCCAGACAAAGACCAGGGATATCGTTACCATCAGCAGGAAGGCATAGCCGGCCGCTATCCAGCCGCCGATGCTCCGCACCAGGTGGATAGACCCACCCACGGAGGCACTGGCCACCATCAGGTGATGAGCGTCGTTCGTCAGATTCAGCAAACCGAACAACAGTGGGGGAACGGCCAGCAGAGGGACTGTTCGCCGGTTTAGCCAATGCCCCAGGTCAGCGTATTCCAGGGCGAACCACACCCCGGCGCTCAGGCCGGGAAGCACCGAAAAGTACTGGATCCTGTCCCAAAAGACCTTGACTGGCGCATCTAAGGCCGCCTGTTCCAACGCGGCCCCCCCGTCCCAAACGACAGCGGACAACATCATCGCGGCAAACGGCAGCGCGCCGGGCAACGAGCGGTGACGCCAGCCATAGATGGCCAGCGCCCCGACGAACCCCGCCGCCGCCAGCGTGGGCCAGAGGTACGGGGTATATGCGTAATGCCAACTCATATCCACGACCGCGGCGGAAACGCAAAAACCGCCATCAGGCTAACGGATGGGCTTCCTCAACCTGCGACAGGGACTGCGGGCGGAAACTATACCAACAATGTTTAGTCGGAAACTGTCCTCCGCAGGATGCAGCCGCTTGACAGTTAGTCGGCATACGGGACAAGTGTAATGTCGGACCCCTCCTGCCCGGAGAGCGCCTAACGGGACGCTATCCACAGCGGGGTCGTGGCGCGTCTATGTCGCGCGAGGCCTGCTCGGGAGCCTTAATTTAACATCTATGCGCCCAGCCCCTAGCCCCTGTTCTTTCGACAGGTTACTCAGGCAACTTCAAGGGTGTAGCAAGTAGCGCGGACCTGCTTGCCAAGGTCTGCGGCTTGTCTTGGTTCGGAGGCTAAAGGCCTGGGAGTTATAGAAAAAATACTCCTCAGCTTAACGCTGGTGGTCAGCGGCGGGCGCTGGCTGCCCGTCCACTCGACGACCTTGCCAGGCGGCGGGTGGTCTCGGATATTCGCAGCAGAGATCGGAGGGCTTCGTTCACTGCCGCCGAGTTGCGGAACACCTTGGCTACGTCCGGCTCCAGGACCGCAACGTTCGCGCCTTCCCTCATGATGCGACGGTAATACTTGCCGCGGACGGCCGTCGAGTAATCGAAGTTGTACTCCGGGCGCATGTCATCCCGCTGCACCGGGCTCTTCGCCTTCATGACGTTTCCTTTCGCGAAGGGTCGCGCGACGTGCGCTGATTACGCGCGTGGCGCCGCCTCGCTCAACATGGCTGACGACGAGCAGCCGGCCGCGGGCTGAATACCCCACCGTGATCAGCCGGCTCTCTTCTTGCGAATGGTCCGGGTCTCCAA
>Ga0208038_1001646_pt1 | contig 11623 bp, 13 predicted proteins | sample June2015DPH_16_1_FD_184714 | JGI IMG/M metagenome (GOLD analysis project Ga0208038, IMG submission 184714) | Peatland microbial communities from SPRUCE experiment site at the Marcell Experimental Forest, Minnesota, USA - June2015DPH_16_100... | ecosystem: Environmental > Terrestrial > Soil >...
ACGGGCACTTCCCCACCTGGGAGCGCGCGTAGTCACTAGAAAGAACCTGACCGAACAGCGCGTAACGCGTTGACACGGTTAATCTTGTGGCCTGATCTAAGCATCGAAACAGGGGTGAACATCCGTTTTAACGGGCTCTCGGCTTGGGTGCAAAGTGTGCTCGCTCAGGACCCGCTTTCCGGCCATCTGTTTTGTTCACCAATCGCAGCCGCAATCGGCTCAAGGTGATTTTCTGGGACGGGAGCGGGCTGTGGGTGTGCGCCAAGCGGTTGGAGAAGGGGACATTCGGCTGGCCGCAGGGGGAAGGTCCCAGCCACTGTCACCGGCCAGAAGAGTTGAGCCTGTTGCTGCACGGGCTGGAGGCCACGCCGCGGCGCCACTGGCTGCGAAGGTAGGTAGTTTTCTCTTCCTGCTTTTTCCACCCTCCATTTTCCTCTGGACTCCAATTTTTCTTTCTGCCATACTCGGCTCATGTCGGGAGCGAGCCAGACCCCCGTGGTGCAAGGCCGGCTGGTGACAGGAGCCGATCTGGAACAGATTCGCGAACTGATTGCAGCGCATCCGGAGTGGAGCCGGCGGCGGCTGTCGGAGGTGCTGGCGGCGGAATGGAACTGGCGCAACGGGGCGGGCCAACTGAAGGACATGGCGGCGCGAAGCTTGTTGGTGAAGCTCCACCAGCGGGGATGGATTCAGTTGCCTCCTCGGCGCTGGGCGCCCACCAACCGCATGCGGGCGCGGGTGATCGCTCTGCGCTGCTGGGACACAACGCCGCTCGCGGTGACGCTGGCGGAACTGGGCCTCCTGGAAGTCCGCGAGGTCAGTGGGGATGCGGAAGGAAGGGAGATCCTGGCCGCGGCGCTGGCCGAGTTTCATTACTTGGGCCACGCGAGCAGCGTGGGCGAGAACTTGCAATATCTGGTGACCGACGCGGGAGGGAGGCCGCTGGCTGCCGTCCTGTTTGGTTCGGCGGCGTGGAAGTGCCGCGACCGCGACCGGTTTATCGGTTGGAGCGCTGCGGTGCGGGAGCGGAACCTTTCGCGGATCACCAACAACACGCGTTTCTTGCTGTTGCCTTGGGTTCATGTGCCGCGCTTAGGGAGCTGGATTCTGGGGCGGGTGCTGCGGCGCCTGAGCGCGGATTGGCAAGCCAAATACGGGCACCCGATCGCCCTGGTAGAGACGTTTGTGGAACGCGACCGGTTTCGCGGCACGGTGTATCGGGCGGCCAACTGGCAGCACATCGGAGCCACGCAAGGGCGGACGCGCCAGGATCGAAACTTCACTTTGCACGTGCCCTTGAAAGACATCTACGTCTATCCCTTGGCCCGAAACTTTCGGGAGGTGTTGACGCATGGAGCGGCGTGACGTCTTGCTCCAACAACTCGCCCGGGAGCCGCTGGCCCTGGTGGATCAGATCCTGGATTTGGAAGCGAAGCTTGCCGAAGCTCAGGCGCAGATCGTCGAACTCCGCCGTCAACTCTTCGGTCCCAAGGCGGAAAAATTATCACCCGAGCAGCAAGCGCACCTGGACACGTTGGCCTCTGACCTTCGGGACGAAGCGCAGAAGCCGCCGTCCCTCAGCCAGGAGGTATTGGAAGAAGAACGTCGGGAGCAACGGAGACGCGGGGCCGAGCGGCGTCCGCTTCGTCACCCCTTGCCCGCCGTGCTCGAAACTGAGACGGTGACCCTAGAGCCGGCCAGCACGTGGTGTCCCCACTGTGGCGCCCCGCAGCAAAAGATCGGCGAAGAAGTTACCGAAGAGATCGACCTGATTCCGGCCAAGCTGATCCGCCGCCGCACCGTGCGCCCCAAGTACGCCTGCCGCTGCGGGGAAGCGGGAGTGACCATCGCTCCCTTGCCGCCGCGCCTGATTCCGCAGAGCGAACTCGGTCTGGGCCTCGCCACCCAGATCGTCCTGGCCCGTTATGACGATCATCTCTCCTTCTACACGCTGGAACGGATCTTCCGCGAACGCCACGCCGTCGAGATTCCCCGCCAGCAGATGGTGCAGTGGGTCGAACACATCGCCGGCTGGCTGCAGCCGATTTACGACGGCATGTGGGAGACGATGAAAGCTGGCGGCTACCTGCAGATCGATGAAACCCCCGTCAAGGTCTTGGACCCGGAAGTGAAGGGCAAAGCCGCCCAAGGCTACTTGTGGTTTTACGCCGTGCCGGGAGGCGACGTGATCCTGGAATTCTCCCGCAGCCGAGGGCAACAGGTGCCGCGCCAGCGCCTGGAAGGTTTTCAGGGCACGATCCAGACCGACGCCTATGAGGTTTATCAGGCCCTGGAACGTAAAGACGCGGCGCTGGAGCGCATCGGATGCACCGCCCACGCTCGCCGGGGCTTCTACCAAGCGCTGAAGGAATCCGTCCGCGAAGCGGTCTGGTTTATCGGTCAAATCCGCCAGCTCTATCGCCTGGAAGATCAAATCCGGGGGCTCGACCCCGCCGAGCGCTACCGCCTTCGTCAGGAGCAGGCGCCGCCCCTCTGGGAAACCATGAAGAAACACGCTGAGGAACTGCAACCCCAGCTCTTACCGAAAAGCACCTTGGGCAAAGCCGTGAACTACTTCCTCAACGAGTATGATGCCCTGAAGGGATAATCTGGCGGACGGGCGCTTCGAGATCGACAACAACCTGGTGGAGAATGACATTCGGCCTACGGCGGTGGGCCGCCGGCGATGGTTGTTCATTGGCCATCCCGAGGCCGGATGGCGCAGCGCCGTGATCTATTCGATCTTGATCAGTTGCCGGCGGCGCGGCCTGAACCCGCGGGAATATCTCTGCGATGTCCTCGCCCGCTTGCCGTCCACAAAAATCACCCAAATCCAAGGACTTCTGCCAGCCCATTGGAAGCCACGTTCATCGAACAGCTCTTGAAACGCGGCAGGGGTTGGTGAGGGGCAACGATGAAGAAAGCCTATACCGAGAAACAAGGCCAGTATTTGGTCTTCATCTATCACTACACTCGAATCCACCGACGTGCGCCTGCCGAGGCCGAGATGCAGGAATACTTTCGCGTCTCTCCGCCTTCTGTACATCAAATGGTCCTGACACTCGAAGCCCGCGGGCTCATCGAGCGAACGCCCGGGCAGGCACGCTCCATCCGATTGCTGATCCCACCTGAGGAACTACCCGACTTGACCTAATCGACCGGCCAAGGCCTGGTTAAAGGGAAGGGTCCCTATGTACCTGTCTTGACGCTTTCGTTGCTTCACCTTCGCCGCCTCGTCGATGCTCTCCTCAGCCGCACTATTGACGTCCGAGCCCTATCTCGGACAGACCAGGAGAGCCATGCGTCAACTGCCTCTGAAGTTCATCGACATTCCCCTTCCGGAGACGTGCCTGTGGGAGCAACTCGAGGACGAACCCAAACGGACGGTCGTCGAGACTCTGGCACGTCTGTTGAGCCAAGCCGTCCAAGCGGCTCCAGCCCAGGAGGAAGCCAATGACTGACCTGTCTAAAATCCGATCCTCGCACCTCCAGCGCGCTGCCTTCGTCTACCTGCGCCAATCCACTCCCGCGCAGGTTGAACATAACCGGGAGTCCACCGCCCGCCAATACGCCTTGGCCAAGCGCGCCAGCCAACTGGGTTGACCCCGCGAGCAGGTGGTCCTTATTGATGAAGATCTTGGACTGTCCGGTTCCAGCACCGATCAGCGTTCCGGTTTCGCTCGTCTGACCCGCGAGGTGGTCCTCACGCACGTGGGCATCGTGCTGGTTCTGGAAGTTTCCCGTCTGGCCCGCAACAACGCCGATTGGTACCGCTTGCTGGAGTTGTGCGGTGTCACCGATACGCTGATCGGGGACAGCGAGGGCGTTTATCATCCGGCGCTGTTCAATGATCGTCTCCTGCTCGGATTGAAAGGCACCATGAGCGAAGCCGAGTTGCACGTGCTGCGCGCCCGCCTGGACGGCGGCATCCGCAACAAGGCGGCGCGTGGGGAACTGCGCCGCGGACTGCCGGTGGGTTTCGTTTGGGGAGAACGCGATGGCGAGGTCCGCTTTCATCCCGACGAGGCCGTCACCGGGGCGCTCCATACGGTCTTTGAGCGTTTTGCCGAATTCGGTTCGGCTCGCCGCGTTTGGCCCTGGTTCCGCTCCGAACAGTTGTCGTTCCCGCTGCAGGATGGGCCCGCAGGCCAAGTCCGTTGGGTCGCCCCCACTTACACCGCCCTCCACCACATCTTGACCAATCCGGTGTATGCTGGCGCTTACGCCTACGGCAAGACCCGGTGTGAACGCTACGTCGATGATCGCGGCACCGTCAAAAAACGCTTGCGTCACCTTCCCCTGGAACAGTGGGCGGTGCTCATTCCCGATCACCATCCCGGCTTCATCGACTGGGCGACCTTCCAGGCGAATCAGGCCCGGCTCGATGCCAACACTCGGCCCCAACCCCACCAATCGGGAGGCGCGGTGAGAGAAGGCTCCGCCTTGTTGCAAGGTCTCGCTGCCTGTGGGCATTGTGGCCGTTGTTTGCACACCCATTACCGCGGCCGCAACTCCACTCCGGGTTACCACTGCGCAGGGAAGGATCTGGTGAACGGGCGCGGTGTATACTGCCTTAATATTGGCGGAATGGGAATTGACAAGGCGGTGTCTAATGCCTTTCTGGAGGCGGTCACGCCGGCCGCGCTTGAAGCCCTGCGACTCAGTGTCGAACAACTCCAGGCCCACCATGATGCCGCTTTGTCGCAATGGCGCTTGGAAGTGGAACGGACGCGATTCGAAGCAGAATTGGCTGAGCGCCGCTATCGCGCCGTGGAGCCGTTATGTCACCTTGATAGAAATGTGGCGTCGAATGGTGCCAGACCCTGAAATTGGGGCTACACCCATTTTTTACACCACATAAGTTTCCCTTCTATAGTCGGGCCGTAGTTTCATTTCAATCCATAGGGAGGTCCGACTATGTTCGATCAACTTTTCACGTCTCCGCGAGCGCTGGAGCGTTATTCCAGCGGCCCGCTGTTGGAAGAGCGGCTCCGCTACCTTGCTCATTGCGCTGCGCAGGGGAGCACGAGGAGCTCTCTCCGTCTTATCGCGCAACACCAGCTGGCTTTCATCGACTACCTGCACCTGCAAACAGCCGACTCGGTCAGTATCGAGCAGATTCATGCGGCCACCGATTTGTGGGTCGGCCGTCAACCCCAATCTCACAGCCACAACGTGACAGATTTCCGGTACGGCAGGATGCGCTTCATCTCTGACGCCAAGCAATGGCTCAGTTTCCTCGGTCGTCTGCGGCGGCCCGAAGTCCCGCGACGCCCCTACACGCACCTGATCGAGGAGTATGCCGATTATGTGCTTCGGGAAAGGGGCTTGTCCCGATACACCGTCCGCATCCACTGCTGGTACCTGGAGCAGTTCCTCGGTCGCTTCTGGCAGGACCATCGATGCTTTCGCGAGATCTCCATCGCCGACATCGATGCGGCTATTGCGCGCAAGGGTAACCAGGATGGTTACGCACGGACATCGATCAAAGGTTACACTGGCGCACTACGAGCGTTCTTCCGCTACGCCGAGCAACGCGGATGGTGCACTCCCGGTCTAGCCGCGGCGATCATGTCGCCGCGCCTGTTCGCTGATGAGGGTCTACCCAAAGGCCTGTCCTGGACCGACGTGCAGCGCTTGCTCACCAGCACAGAAGGCGATCAACCCAAGAACATCCGCGATCGCGCCATCATCATGCTGTTCGCTGTTTACGGGATGCGGGTGGGTGAAGTCCACGCTCTGAGACTGGAGGACTTGGACTGGGAGAAGGAACTGATCTACGTGACCCGTCCCAAGCCACGACGCCAGCAGTTTTATCCACTCTCGTACACCGTGGGGGAAGCGATTCTCCATTACCTGAAGAAGGTCCGGCAGCGCGTTCCCCATCGTGAAGTCTTTCTGACCCTGAAAGCGCCCTTCCGACCCCCCAGTAGGGGTTCACTCTATGACGTTGTGAGTGACCGCTTGCAGGTTCTGAGCGTGTCTCTGAAGCACCGTGGGCCGCATTCGTTGCGGCATGCCTGTGCAACACGTCTTCTCGCCGAGGGCTTGTCGATGAAAGAGATCGGCGACCATCTCGGCCACCGGAAAACGGATACCACACGGGTATACGCCAAAGTTGACCTGGCGGGCCTGCGACAAGTGGCCGATTTCAACCTGGGAGGCCTGCTATGAAACTCCAGGAATTGATCGTCCAGTACGTGGCCTTTCGCAAATCGATGGGAGAGAATTTTGAAAGCGCCGAGAGCTTGCTGAACACCTTTTGCCGATACATGGGGGTGGAGATCGACTTGAGGAACGTCCGAGCCAAGCAGGTGCAGGCCTTCCTCACCGGAAATGGCCCAATCACTCGTTATTGGCGCCGGAAGTACGACACGCTGCGTGGCCTCTACCGCTACGCGACCAGCTGGGGCCTCTCGCCGACACACCGCTGCCGATCAGCGTGCCCAAGCTGCCCGAGCGTTTCGTGCCCTACATTTACACCCGTGACGAACTGCGCCGGCTCTTAGACTCCACCGCTTGTTTTCCGAAATACCCTCGTAAGCTTCAGGCCGATACGTTGCGAGCGGTTCTGCTGCTGCTCTATGGTGCGGGCTTACGGGTTAGCGAGGCGGTGGCTCTCACCCTGGAAGATGTCGATCTATCCACCGCCGTGATCACAATCCGCGATACGAAATTCAACAAGACGAGACTGGTGCCCCTCGGGCTAGAGCTCAATCGGGTCACGGCGCAATATGCCGCGAGTCGAAACAAGGCTGGCCACGTACAAACTGGCAGCGCACCGTTCTTCGTCTTGCGTCGGGGCGGGCCGGGTTCTATTCAGAGTCGGCATAATCAGAGGTTTTCCAGGAAGGCCAGCAGTTTGTCATCAGGCCGGTATCGTGTGGGTTTGACGCCGAGCGGCACAGTGTGCGAGAGCGCTTTCTCCTTCAGACGCAGGTCCGCATGGAGATACATTTGGGTTGTCTCCACGGATTCGTGTCCCAGCCAGAGCGCGATCACGGAGCGATCCACGCCATGTTGAAGAAGGTCCATGGCGGCGGCGTGACGCAATACATGAGGAGAGACGTTCTTCCGTTTGAGCGACGGGCAGGTCGGTTCGGCACGACGGGTGTACTTGGTGATGAGACGCTCCACCGCATCGCGGCTGAGTCTACCGCCGCGAATGCTGGGAAAGACCGGACTTTCGGGCAGACCGTGGCGCTCGCGTAGCCAAGCCTCCAGCATCCTTGCCGTTTCCGGGTGGAGCGGCGTGCACCGCTGTTTCCTGCCTTTGCCCAGGCAACACACGTGGGCGCCGGTTCCCAGCACGACATCCTGGCAGTCCAGCCCAATCAACTCGGAAACCCGCAGACCTGTCTGGACACCAACCAGAAGAAGGGTGCGATCACGACGCCCCAACCAGGTGGAAGGGTTCGGAACTGCGAGTAGCGCATCGATCTCTTCTCGGTTGAGAAACTCGATGGGCCGCCGTTCGTGGCGTTTATTGGGTACTGCCAGGATCCGCTGGCAGTGCAGCGCATGCGCCGGCTCCTCCAGAGCCACGTACTGGAAGAAAGAGTGGATGGCTCCGAGGCGCGCATTTCGCGTGCGAGCACTGTTCTTGCGAACGCTTTCCAGGTGTTCGAGGAAAAGACCAATAAAGGGCGCATCGAGATCCTCGACGCGAAGCTTGGAGGGCATTTTGCCGAGTCGTTCTTTGGCAAAATGCAGAAGCAGGCGGAAGCAATCGCGATATCCCGCTATCGTATGCGGACTCGCTTGCCGCTGGCGCAGCAGGCGATCGGTAAAGAAGGATTGAAGAAGGGAGGGAAGGTCAGCAGAAATCATGGCCGCACCTCCCGCTCAATCAGCCGCTCGGTAGCCAGCTGAAGAAGTTCTGGCACGGCTTCGAGGTACCAATAAGTATCGTTCACGTGGACGTGTCCCAGATAGGTGGCCAGCTTGGGGAGTTCCCGTTCCACATCGAGCCCGGCGCGATACCAGTGGATCAAGGTGCGGGCGGCAAATCGATGTCGCATGTCATGCAGCCGGGGACCGCGACCATGACCCTTGGCCGATACGCGGAGGCCGATCTGTTGGGATAGCTTGGCGAAGGTGTATCGCGCCATCCACTCGGTGATCCGGCGACCGCGCTCGGAGATAAAGAACGCCGGAGTTGATGGTGCAGGAAAGATGCGGTCCCTGACCTCAGCGTATTTTTTCAGAGCGTGTACGGTGGAGAGATGAACTGGCACGTAGCGTGATTTTCCAAACTTCGTCCGCCGGATGTGAAGGATTCCGGGATTCAGGTCAACATCCGGCCCGTCCAGATGGAGGGCTTCGTTGACCCGCATTCCCGTCGCCACGAGCAGACCGAAAAGGGTTGTATAGGTCCGGGCACGGAGCTCCTTAGGGGAGGGGAGTTCTTGGGTTCGGCGGAGGAGCCTTTGGATCTCCTCCTCGCTATAGATGTGAGGAGGCTTGCGTCGGTAGCGATGAGGGAGAAGGCCGACGGGTGGAATCTCAGTGCGAGGCTCGCTGGCACTGTGCCAGAGGGCGAAGCGTCGGACCATACCCAATCGCCAAGCCCAGGTCGAAGGTTGAACCTTTGCGGGCTGGGTGGCCCAGCGAAGCGCGAGTTCCCTGGTGATGTAGGAGGCACCCTCGACTTGGAGGAACGCTACAAAGTTCCGTAAAGAAGTTTCCGGTTCGCGCAGTCGAAATCCAAGGCTGCGGCGGATGCTGAGGTAGTCGGTCAATGCCTGTTCCAGTGGGTTCACTGTCCACCTCCAATCGGCCAGGGGTGAGCGAGTGAGCGCAGGCCATCGAAGTCAACTTTGGCGTAGATTTCTGTAGTGCTGGGAATCCGATGCCGAAGAACTTCTCCAATTTCTCCCATCGTTGCCCCCGAGCGAAGCATGGAAGTAGCCAGACTGTGACGAAGCAGGTGAGCTCCCTTGAAGGTGGGGTGTAAATCCGCACGGTCGAGCGCACGGCGAACGATCGTCGTCAGTGTCGAAGGGCCAGCAAAACCGCGGCGTGGCGCCTTCATGCAAACAAATACCCGGCGCGTTCGGCAGGGAGGACGATCCCGACGCAGGTAGGATGCCAGGGCCTTGCCCACATCGGGAGGCAGGGGCATCCGGTCGTGAAAGAACCCCTTCCCTCGAACCATGATTTCCCCGGCCCTCCAGTTGATGTCATCGAGTTGGAGAGCCACCACCTCACCCGCGCGCAGGCCGAGACGGGCAAGTAGAAGGAGGATGGCGTAGTCTCGGCGGCCGGTCGCGGTGCGAGGGCTGCAGGCTCTGAGCACCCCTTCGACTTCCTCCGGGGCCAGGTATTTGGGCACGGTGGACAGCCGCCAATCTGCTACGGTGGGAACCGAAGCGGCCAAGTCGGCTTGCAGGTCCCCCTTTTGAAACAGGTACCGGAAGAAGGAGCGGAAAGCCGTGGTCATCAGTTGTGCATTTTTGACAGCCATGGTGTGTCCATGCCGCAAGACAAAATTCGAAATATCGGAAGGCTTCACTTCTCGCAAAAGGAAGGGCCCTTCGCGGAAGCGCTCGACAAGAAACCTCCGAACGAAGGACTGGTAATGGAGGATCGTGATCGTGACAAGCCCGCGCTCGGAGCGCAAATGCTTTTCGTACCGGCTCAGAATGTCCGCCAGGGGCGATATGTCACGTACCGGCTCTCGATCTGGGATAACGGCACATTTTCGGAGGTGAACGAGAAACTGCTCGAGCGTTTTCAGATCACCCCTGCGGACTTGCTTCCGGTGTTTGAAAAACGCATCTACCAGCCGCTCATCAACACGGGTGACGGCGAGCCCGGTTCGTCCGAACCACCGCCCAAAGTCCGCAAGCAACCCCAATTTCAACCGGACGGTAACATCCGCATAGCCGTCCTCCATGAAGGATGTTGCCAGCGCCTGAAGATGCAACCCCAGCGGGTTGTCTCGAAGGCGCTCATTCGGTTGCAAAGCATTTTCCAGCATTCGTCTTCTCCTTTTCTGGGTTTACTGCCAGTTCAGAGAAGACCGCAGGATTATGCCGAATTCAATGTAAGGGTAGAGCGTGGAGTTCAGTGCCGGACGGGACGATGGGCAAAGCTACGTGGCTGGAGTCGGCATAATCGGGGAGTCGGCATGCTGCCGATTATGCCGCGCGCGGCATAAGAGGCACGCCTTCGCGGCCCGGGTCTTGTTGCGCTGGTACCGCACGGGGGTCGATCTCCAAACCAAACTGCCCTCCTTGGCAACTTACCTGGGGCATGTGTCCATCGCTTCGACCGAGTACTACTTGCCTTTCATAGCAGAGATTGCCCTCGCCGCCAGCAACCGCTTCTGCAGCCGGTATGGCGCGCTCGTGCAGCCGCTCTCCCACGGAGGTGTAGCATGAAAACTTCCTCACCCAATGCCCTGGCACGCACCGTCCGTGCCTTCTTCGGCGAATATCTGCCAGAACTGCGAGGTCTGAGCCGGCATACGGTGCTCAGCTACCGGGATACCTTCACACTGTTACTGCGCTTTCTCGCCCAATCTCGACACTGCGACGTTGTCACTCTAGACCTGGAAGCTATTTCCCCGGAGGCCGTTCTCACCTTCCTGAATCATGTGGAGCAAGATCGTCACAACAAAACCTCCTCGCGTAATGTGCGGCTGGCCGCCATTCACGCCTTCTTCCGCTACGTGGCAACTCACGCCCCAGAGCGCCTCGAGCAGGCGCAGCGCATTTTGGGCGTTCCCTTTAAGCGCACGCAGACTCAGTCCATCGATTATCTTGAGGAGGACGAGATCCGCGCCGTCCTGGGCTGCATCAATCGAACCACCCGAGCCGGTTGTCGCGACTACGCGTTACTCGCCCTTTTCTTCAACACGGGGGCCCGAGTCCAGGAGATCGTGGATTTGGGCGCCTGTGAGCTGCAGCTCGAATCGCCGCCGCAGGTGAAGCTGTTCGGGAAGGGCCGTAAGACCAGGATTTGCCCACTCTGGCCCCAGACGGCTGAAGTGTTGAAGGAGTTTATTTCGGTCATGCAACTGGACATCCGCTCGCATGCGCCGCTCTTCTGTAACCAACGCGGACAGAGACTGACTCGCTTCGGAGTCCGCTATATTCTCGCTAAATACTGCCGAGCAGCGGTGGCCCCTTGTCCCTCCTTGGCGCACAAACGGCTTCACCCGCACAGCGCCAGGCACAGCACGGCCATGTTCCTGTTGAAATCGGGTGTGGATTTGCCCAACATCGGCCACTGGCTGGGACACGCCAGTACCAATACAACCAATCGCTATGCGACGGCTGATCTCGAGATGAAGAGACGGGCCATCGCTCAATCGGGGACGCTTGGGAATTCGCTGAGCCCAAGCGACGCGTGGCGTCGCGACGCCTCTGTCATCGAATGGCTCAAATCACTCTAGCCTTTAGTAATGTGGAGTCCGATCGGTCGCACCTCACGAATCTCCAGGGAGTCCGGTCGGCACTCCACATTAACGGATACGCAACATTAATCGAGAAATGTTACATGTAACATTTATCGACGAGGATGGTTGCTACGACCCGGCGGACTTCAACGACGGACTTCTTTTAGGATTGAAGGGGACTATGGCCCAGGCCGAGCTACATTTTTTGCACGCCCGCCT
>Ga0208038_1001652_pt1 | contig 11594 bp, 11 predicted proteins | sample June2015DPH_16_1_FD_184714 | JGI IMG/M metagenome (GOLD analysis project Ga0208038, IMG submission 184714) | Peatland microbial communities from SPRUCE experiment site at the Marcell Experimental Forest, Minnesota, USA - June2015DPH_16_100... | ecosystem: Environmental > Terrestrial > Soil >...
TAATGGAAGGTCTTTCAGGAGTTTACTTTCCCTGGTGCAAAGGAATAGAAGAGATCAAGATAATAGAAGAGTAAATATCAAACACGAGTCATGTTATACGCGGTTTTGAAGCGGCAGAAACAAAAAGGGTTCACGTCAGACCGCTGCTTCCTGCATATTCGCCAAGAGAAGTTGCACTTCTTCCCCTGCCGCCTTCAAAAGGCATTCATCTCGCAACCCTAGGCTGGTAAGTCCATAAACTCTCTTCCTATCATCCCATCTTCCTTCGATAAGCCCTTCTCTCTCCAGGGAGTAGAGCATAGCATAAACTGTACCTGGACTAACTAAGACATCATATTTATTATGCAGCATTGATATAACGTCATAGCCGCTCATCGATTTCTTTTTCAACTCTACCAAGACAAATACATCGATTAACCTCTTGAACAACCTTTCGCGCATTGAGTCCAACTTTATCTGCCTCCGAGTAAAGTGAAACTTCCTGCGAACACTTAATACTTGTGAATCGCTTATAAAACATTGGTATGTACTCTGAATCGGAACAAAAATAAGAATAGAAAAATAGACGAAAGGCTTTGCACTTTCTCGTCTGAAGATTGCTGGTTGATAGACTTCAAAACAATTGTTTTCGCGAATGAGGGGGGAAAGCCGAGCAATGGTTCTCTTTTGGTTTTCTCATTTTTTCGTTATGACTTTGGCAAGTATTCAGAGTCAGTGTTTGGGTCAGATTCAGAATGCTAACTGATTCAGCTTCATACAGGTTATATTCACTGACCTTGGAAACATGTTGCAACGCGCTATAAGGAGAGTAGAAAAGTATGGTTTCGAAACTGAGCAAAGGAAAGACGAATTTCAGTAGTTTGTTAATTGAAGCTATCGATGAAGCACTTTCATCTTTAGGCGAAACCCCAAAAAAAGCGATATATTATCAAATGGAAACGGCCTTCAACATTAAGACAAAAGAAATCCCAAACAAGATTGACGATTTTTCGAGAGCTCTGGAACAAATTTTCGGTTTGGGAGCCCGGCACCTTGAGATTCTGTTCATGAAAAACCTTCACGCAAAAGTTGAAGTTACCTGTAAATGGCCCACGTACGGATGGCCCTTGTCAAAGTGGATTGTTCCAGAGATGACATTTCAAGAGTACGTGTACCTCATGCGGCAGAATTTTGAAGCCGCAAACAGCGCTAAAGTAGAAATGGGAGTTTTAGTGAATGAACAAGAAGAATTACAGAAGTAGAGGAAAAGCCAGAGTCCTTTTAAACTTGTTATCCGACCCAGCGCTCATAGTTGATGAAAAAGGGGGCTTCCTGAATGTAAACTCTGCTTTTGAAGAAGTAACTGGACTGAGCCGAAAAGAATTAATCGGCAGCCCCTTCTCTAAACTGAATATTCTTACTGAAGAAGTGAAAGCAACTCTATCGGAAATTCTGAAGAAGAGAATGCAGGGCGAGCCTAATAAGCCATACGAGGTTTGTTTTACAGGTAAAGCTGGCGAAACCCGGTATGTGGAGGTAAAAGAAAGAAAAATCAGATATGCTGGACAGCCTGCTTACCTTAATGTACTCCGCGACATAACCCTCAGAAAAGAAAACGAGCGGCGAATCAAGGATTATTCTGAGCAAATGGGAGCACTCGTCGAAGAAAAGGTTAAAGAGATTAAAGAGAACGAAGAAAAGTTCCGTGCAATAAGCACTTGTGCAAGAGACGCCATTATTGGGGTGAACTCTGCTGGTAAAATTGTCTATTGGAATCCTGCAGCTGAACAAATTTTTGGTTACAGTCAAGTAGAAGCAGTAGGCAAGAATGTTCTGAATTTGCTGGTTCCCCAGCGTAATCATAGTTTTCAACAAAATTTTCTCGAGCTAATTCAAGTCAACAAACTGATTCAACGAGAAATAATTGAATTAATCGCGCTTAGGAAAGATGGGACAGAGTTTCCCGCAGAGATGTCAGTTGCCTTAATGGACTTCAGGGGAGAAACGTACCTATTAGGAATTGTAAGAGATGCCTCTGAACGCAAGAAAGCAGAAGAAGCTTTGCGTGCCTCTGAGGAGAAGTTTAGGGTATATGTTGAGAGTTCTCCTGTTGCCGTTTTCGTGGCTAATCCTGAAGGCAGATACGAGTATGTAAATGACGCTGCTTGTAAGCTGCTTGGCTACTCCAGAGAAGAATTGTTAGAAATGAGTATTCCACAGGTTGCTTTCAAACAAAGCTACCAGGTAGATCTGAATAGTTTTGTTGAAGTTAAGGAAACAGGCAGGTCTTTGAGCGAGACTGCCCTGAAGGCAAAGGATGGGTTGCCTGTTTACGTTATTTTGAACTCGGTTAAATTGCCCGATGGAAAACTGTTGGCATTCTGCGAAAACATCACTGAACGCAAGAAGGCGGAAGAAGCTTTGTGCCAAAGCGAGGAATTATCAAGGGCGATAGTTGCGAATGCACCAATTGGGATAGCCACATCAGACGCAAGTTATCACTTTTTAAGCGCAAATGAGGCGTTCTGCAGAATACTTGGGTACAGCGAGGACGAACTGCGAAAACTAACGAACAAGGAAATCACTCATCCCGAAGACATCCAAGGAAGCATTGCTAACATGGCGGCGCTTGAAGCTAGGAGAACTTCCTTTTTGATACAGGAAAAACGCTACATAAAGAAAGACGGAAAGGTTATAGTTGGCAGAGTCATTGTCAACGCGATTCGGAACTCAAAAGGCGAAGCTGTTCTTTTCATTGCAGAGCTTGAAGACATCACAGAACGCAAGCGGTCGGAAGAAGAACTGCGGAGGGCGGAAGAGAAGTTTAGGACAATATTTGATGGAGCAACTGATGGCATTCTTGTTGCTGATCTTAAAACACGGAGATTTGCTTATGCTAACCCCCGAATTTGTGAAATTACGTGCTATTCATTAGAAGAATTGCTTAAACTGGGTATAGATGACATCCACCCTAAGAAAGATTTGCTTTATGTAATTGACCAGTTTACAAAGCAAACTCAGGGAAAAACAACTTTTGCGAAGGATATTCCTGTTCTGAGAAAAGATGAAAAGGTGGTCTACTGCGATATTAACTCTAAACCAATAAGAATTGAAGGACAGGAATATTTAGTGGGTTTTTTTAGAGACATAACAGAACGCAAGAAAGCTGAAGAGGCATTGCGTGAAAGTGAGCAGCGATGGGCAACAACTTTGGCGAGCATCGGCGATGCAGTTATTGCCACTAATTTGTCTGGAATGGTTACGTTCATGAATTGCGTGGCTGAAGAGTTGACCGGTTGGGCTTTGAGTGAGGCTTTAGGGAAACCGGTGAAAGAGGTTTTCCGTATCGTTAATGAGCAAACCCGCATTGAGGTTGAAGACCCAGTTAGCAAAGTGCTAGAACGGGGCTTGATTGCTGGTTTGGCCAATCACACAGTCTTGATTAGAAAGAACGGAACAGAAGTTGCAATTGATGACAGCGGAGCACCAATAAAGGATAAAGAAGACAAAATCACTGGAGTTGTGCTCGTATTCCACGACATAACAGAGGCCAGAAAAGTGCAAGATGCCTTAATGAAAAGTGAAACGCAATATCGTCAATTAATTAACGTTGCGCAAGAGGGTGTTTGGGTACTGGATAGCAACTATTGCACTGTTTTTGTTAATCCTCGAATGGCGGAGATGCTGGGATATGCCGAGAATGAAATAGTCGGAAAAAGCATTTTCGAATTCTTGGATAAGAAGGACATTGAGCAAGCTAAGCAGTTTTTTGGACAATCTAAGCAAGGAATCACAACATATTTTGATTACGAGTTTACTCGCAAAAATGGATCCCGCATCTACGCCAGCATCTCAACTTCCGTGATTAATGACGACGAAGGAAACACTTTAGGGACGCTTGCAATGGTTTCAGATATTACCTACCGCAAGACTTTGGAAAGAAAATTAAAAGACTATTCGAAAAACTTGGAAAGCATGGTTGAATTGAGAACCGCCCAGTTGAAGGACGCAAATGAACGACTCGTCAAGTCCGAACGTTTAGCGGCCATAGGCGAACTAGCTGGCATGGTCGGGCATGACTTGCGCAACCCGCTAACAGGCATCAAAAACGCAGCCTACTACTTGAAAAAGAAGGGCACAACAATTTCCGAAGCGCAAGCTAAAGGAATGCTTGAAATCATCGACAAAGCCATTGACCACTCAAACAAAATCATCAACGACCTACTAGACTACGCGAGAGATATGCATCTGGAACTCACAGAATGTGCGCCACGCACGCTCGTGGACGAGGCGATGCGGATGATTCAAGTTCCAGACCGAATACAGATCGTAAATCATGTTCTTGAAGAGACCAAGGTTAAGGTCGACGCGGACAAGATAATGCGAGTTTTCATAAACCTTATCAAGAATGCAATAGAAGCTATGCCTGAGAAGGGAACACTCGAAATCAGAAGCCGACAAACAAGAGGAAACGTGGAAATCGCTTTCGCCGACACGGGCACGGGCATACCTGAAGAGACTTTGCCGAAGATTTTCTCGCCGCTGTTCACAACTAAAGCGCAGGGCATGGGCTTCGGTCTAGCCATATGCAAACGCATCATAGAGTCACATGGAGGCACGATAACGGTGAAAACAGCAGTGAACAAGGGAACAACGTTCACAGTTACCTTGCCATTTAAATCTAAAGTGGAGGTTGGAGGTGAAAAAACATGGATAAACATGCCAGAATCCTTGTTGTCGACGATGACGTAAGCATAAGAAACACGATGAAGGCTATACTTGAGGACGAAAGATATCTTGTGGATTTAGCAGCTACCGGAAGCGAAGCCATTAAAAAAACGAAGAAAACAGCCTATAACGTCGCACTATTAGACATCCGACTGCCAGACATGGAAGGCGTGGAACTGCTAAAATTAATGAAAGACACCGTTCCACGAACCCGCAAAATAATCATCACAGGCTACCCCTCAATGCAAAACGCAATAGCCGCCTTAAACAAGAACGCAGACGCATACCTCACCAAGCCCGTAAACGTTGAAAACCTTCTGAACACAGTGAAAGAGCAGTTGCAATTTCAAGAAAAAGAAAGAGAATTTAGCGAGCAAAAAGTAGCAGAATTCATTGAAACCCGAGTCAAAGAATTGTCCGTCGACCACGCCTAAACTGAATCAACAATTCAATTTTTATTCTTGTTTTTGGGTTTTCGAAGTTACCCCTGAGGATTTTTCATCATTGCATAGTTGCATTTTCACCCTAGACTTGTGTAGCAACGCTAGTTAGAACCCCAAAGATAGCCTCGCTTCTCGCTGCTATTATATCTGTCGAACCTATACAGACGAGGTCAAGAAGCGAATGGGTGGTACTTAACTTAGAGGCTTTATTCTTTAAGTTATTAGAGCGTGAAAACGGCATGCAATGAAACCCATTTAGTTTTCCAAAGATGACAAAAGCCCTAATTTTAAGCAATCTTGCAAAACATAAAAGGTAACGAAACATAGTTCTGGAGAAAACGGCTGGATTTCTTCAAATGACTCAAGGATAAATAATGCCTGATTCGACTGAAATGTATTCTGAAGAGTATTTCCAGTACTTAATTGATTGTGATCTTTCAAGAGCAGGGGAAGTGTTGAAAAACGCAGAAAGCCGCTACGAACCGAATCAGATAATTGAGAAAATAATAGTCTCCACAATGTTTAGAATTGGTGAAGTTTGGTCTCAAGGAAAAGCAGCACTCACTCAGGTCTATGCCCGCCGTAATTACGGAAAAGGCAATGGACAAACTTAACCTTTCCCAAAGGCCACGGTCAACCTGGTGCAAGGCTGTTATCGGGTCTCTAGACTTTCACGCTGTCGGAAAAAACATTATTATCAGGTTTCCACGAGCTGAAGGCGGAATAGAGGTCCTAGACTTAGGAATTGATGTCTCACCTCAAACCTTCTTGAAGGTCGCTTTTGCAGAACACGCAGATGTGATATTCGCCTCGGCCCTGATGTTTAATGCTGCCTTGCTCGCAGGCCAAATTAAAAAATCTCTTCAAAAAGAAGACCTGAGAAGTATTTTGAGCGGTCTTGTTTTCGAAGTCAAAGTCGGTCCATTGAAGCATGAAAACTTCTCCACATTTCATTCCAGTTTCTTTAGTTGCCTGATATTCACTTTTGGTTCCTTGGTCGAAGTGTCTATTATTGCAACATCGGCTGTTGACTCTTGTTCCGTGGGTCTAGTCATATTTATTTGCTCGAGTCTGCGTTAAGTTTTCTTTTCGCCTATATTTATTCACAAATCAATTGACTAAAAAATTAAAAACGTAATTAATAGAGATTGTTAGAACAGATAAGGTTCTTGGTTTCTTGCTTCGTTTCCTGTTTCTTCAATTATGGGAAGCGCTTCTTTGAGCTCTCTGAACTGCTCGAGCACTGTCACGCCGAGTTGCGTGATCGCGTAAACTTTTCTTTCTCTGCCAATGATCTTCACTTCAACCAGTCCCTGCTTAATCAAGAAGTCAAGGCACTCCCTCAGCAGGTTGCAGTTGACGTGAGCCTTGTACATGATGTGCGTCAGCTTCAACGGACCCCCCTGAGCCAAGACCTCCAGGATATCCACATTCATTTCCAGTTGAGAACGTGGGGGCCGTCTCGTCGTTTTAGCCTTCTCTTTTGCAGGCAAACTCTCAACGAGACCCGTTTTTTGGTTTTCTAGTATTTGTATCTTTATTTTTTGTGCTTCGATAAGTAAATCTATGGCTTTATCGAGTGGTACAGCGGTAAATTTGGCTGGGTTTCCGAGTACAGAGAAAACCAAGCCTTTCTTTTCCAAGTGATGCAATAGGCGGTAGGTTTCGGTTCTGTGAATGGCTATCGCTTCGCCTATTTCCTTTGCTTTCTTTGGACCTGTTATAGCGAGGTGCAGGTACACATTAATTTCTTTTCTTAGCAGTCCGAAATTTGCGAGTGCCTCCTTGAACGTGGGCATTTGCTCGTTGACGAAATTTGTGAGAGTCTCCTTGAACGTGGGCATTTGCTCGTTGAAGTTGTCTCTTACGAAGACTTTCTCTGCTTGACTTCTGCTGTCTTGTGTGCTTATGGTTTCGCTGCTTTTTTCTACTACGGGTTCCATGTTGTGTTTCACCGTTTGATTTTTAATGAGCACTAATCTTGTTCACTATATATTTTATGGTTGCGACTTGTGGCTCTGAATTATTAGAATTTCACATTCATACTTCGAATATGAATATAATCTACGTGTGCGTTTAGAAGAGTTAGAAAGAAGGCAGAAACAGTTACTATAACTTTACACACGTTATCAAAAAGGTTCCTGAACAATCCACCCCTGATTTCATACGCTTTTCGTGGATTACCCGCGCCGCGCGATTGCTGGTTGATAGACTTTAAAACAATTGTTTTTCTCGAATGAGGGCGGAAAGCTGAGTAATGGCTCCCTTTTGGTTTGCTCATTTTTTCGTTATCACAGTTATCACATTCGCACACGTATTCAGATTCAGAATGTTAGCTGCTTCGGCTTCATACAGGTTATATTCACTGACCTTGGAAACATATGTTGAGAAGTGATGTGATGTCAGGTTTGTTGGGTGATGTATTATGCCTTCATTCCAGAATGTGATAAATGTAAACAAGCACGCGCTATTGATCGACTCGGCAGCTCTTGGCAAAAAGGATTGCGTGCACATTTTGCATGTTGATGATGACCTTTGCCTTCTAGAAGTTTCAAAACGGATACTAACGCTGGAGAACAATTTTGAGATTGACAATGCCACGTCAGTGGATGAAGCCTTCAAAAAAATGGAGCAACAAACCTACGACGCGATAATTTCGGATTATGAAATGCCCCAGAAAAATGGCTTGCAATTCTTGCAGGAACTCCGTGAACGCCACAATTTCATTCCCTTCATCATATTAACTGGAAAAGGCAGAGAAGAAGTAGCCATAAAAGCGTTGAATTATGGCGCTGACCAATACCTCGACAAGACAGGCGACCCAGAAACAATGTACTGCGAACTAGCTCACAACATAAGAATTGCCGTGGAGCGAAAGGAATCCAAGAAAGCGATGCTTGCTGAAAAAGATAGGCTTGAAACAGTTACAAGAAGCATTGGTGCTGGGCTTGCCATCATTTCGAAAGATTACCATACTCTTTGGGCGAATGAAGTTCTCAAACAAATATTCGGCGATGTAGAGGGCAAAATCTGCTACTCAACCTACAATCAGAAAAACGGCATTTGTTCAGAATGTGGAGTTCATGAGATTTTTGAAAATGGAAAAGCGAAAGTTGTTCACGAACAAGTGGGAAAGGATGTTGACCAAAAAACTATTTGGTCAGAGATTACGGCTACTCCAATTAAGGACAATGATGGAAATATCACAGCGGTGCTGGAACTGGTCGTACCCATCACTCAACGCAAGGAAGCTGAAGCGGAATTGCGACGTATGGCCACCATAGTCACCGATTCTAACGATGCTATTACAGTTGTGGACATAGATGGGAGGATCATTGCTTGGAACAAGGGCGCCGAAGGTACATACGGTTACCTCAAAGATGAGGCGCTTGGTATGGACGTCCTCAAAATCGTTCCAGAGGACAAGAAGCAGGAGACCCTAAATGTCATTGGAAAGATCAAGGCGAATGAGACCGTGGGGTCTTTTGAGACAAAGCGTCTGGCTAAGGATGGGCGCGTTTTGGATGTGTGGCTGACAACTACCAAGCTGGTTGACGATAAAGGTAAAGCCGTCGCCTTGGCGACCACCGAACGCGACATCACCGAGAAAAAACGCTTGGAAGAGAGATTGCGCTTTTCCGAAAGGTTTACTATCTTGGGTCAATTGGCTTCATCTGTTGCCCACGAGATTAGAAATCCGCTAGGTGTGATCAAGAATTCTGTCTACTTCCTGAACGTTAGGCTTAAAGAACACGCTGACGAGAAAGTGGTGAAACATCTGAAAATTATGGAAAGGAACATCAATTCCGTAGACCTTATCATTACTGACCTTCTTGATATTGCGAGGAACAAGTTGGGCGTTCTTGAACCGGTCGATTTGCGCATAATTTTGGAACGTACATTCGCCAGCCTATCTGTCCCTGAAAACATAAAGGTAATCACAAAACTCGGAAAAATCCCCAAAATGCTGCTAGATCCTGAGAGCATTCAACGAGTGTTCCTGAACATAATCCAAAATGCAGTCGCGGCTATGCCCGAGGGCGGAAAACTGATTGTTGACCTATCAAGAATTGGTGATTCAGTGGAAATATCGTTCAAAGACTCGGGGGTCGGCATCTCAGAAGAAAACATGCAGAAGCTCTTCACACCACTGTTCACAACGAAAGCAAAGGGTCTAGGCTTGGGCCTAACAATCTGCAAGCAAATAGTTGAAGGCCACCATGGTGACATTGAGGTAAAAAGCAAGGCAGGTGAGGGAGCATTATTTATAGTCAGATTGCCGATTCTCTCTAGAGCGGAGCTTGTGAAGGCTGGACTCTTGCAAGTTGATGTGCTGACCGGAGGAATGAGCGAATGAAGCCAAAAGCTAGCGTCTTGTTGGTAGACGACGACAAAGATATGACAGAGACTTTGTCTGACATTTTGACAGACATGAACTATCGTGTTGAAATTGCCAACAACGGATTAGAAGCGATCGAGAAGGTCAAGACTCATGCGTTTGACACAGTTCTGTTGGACATCAAAATGCCAGGAATTAATGGTGTGGAAACGTTTAAAGAAATCAAGAAGATCCGACCGGAAGCAGTAGTGATGTTGATGACTGCCCAGTCTGTTGAAGAGCTTGTAGCCGAAGCGTTAGAAGAAGGAGCCTACGGCATCATGTACAAGCCGATTGACACCAAAAAGCTTGTTGAATTCATAGAAACCGCGAAAAGAGGGGTTCTAATCTTATTTGTCGACATCGATCTGTCCACAAGCCAAATACTTGTTGACGCTATCAAGAAAGTGGGATACCGTGTAGCACAAGCTAGGAGCGGTGAAGAAGCCAAGAAGCTTGTCCAAAGAAAGAGCTGTGATGTGGTCTTCATTGAAGTCAAGATGCCTGTTATGAACGGTCTAAAGATCTTTATGGCTCTGAGAAAGATCAGGTCTGACGTCAAGGTTGTCATGACGACTAATTATCGTGAAGGACTGGAAGACTTGATAGATCAAGCCATGCGTGAGGGTGCTTACGCATGTATCTACAAGCCTTTTGAAGTTAAGAAAGTCGCAAAGTTGTTGGAAAGGATACTGGCCGGAAAGACAAAAACCGAGATTCGGAAGATGGAAAAGGAACAAGATGACAGAAAAAGCTAGAATTCTGATAATTGACGATGACAAGGACACGCTTGAAACCCTGAGTGATATTCTTCAAGAAAAGGGATTCCAAACAGAAACTGCCAAGAACGGAAAAGAGGCCATTGCAAAGGCAGAGAAACGCTTCTTTAATGTTGCTTTGGTAGACATAGGGCTCCCAGATATGACGGGTGTAGAAGTTCTCCAGGTCTTCGGGAAGATTTCTCCTTACACAATGAACGTCATAATAACGGGACGTGCGACCTTGCAGAACGCAATGGAAAGCGTGAACGTGGGGGCCAGCGCCTACATCATGAAGCCAATAGACCATGAGACACTCTACAAAATACTGAACGAATGTTTGAAAAAGCAGCAATTGCTTATCTTTCCAAACGAAGTACCCGCTTGCCTGAGAAAACCTGAGATCAGACTCTTACTTCAAGCAATGAGAGATGAAAAGATAACTGAGTTCAAACCGTCAATCAGCGATGAAAAAGGCGTTTTATACCCGGAAATCGAAAAAATAATTCCCGATCCATCCGAGTACCAGCAAGCCTTTGAAATTCTCGAAAAATACGGGATACTGAAAAAGGAATTTTATGACTCTGTTCTAGCATGCCCCTCATGCAACTCGTTCAAAATATCCGTAAGATTCTCTTGCCCTTCCTGCAAATCAACAAATGTCAACAAACAGGCTGGAATATTCTTCAAGTGCAATGTCTGCGGTAAGGAAACGTCTACGCCGGAACACATATACATTTGCGGAGACTGCAAAACAAGCTATAATGAAAATCAACTTAGAACAATAGAAACCTTCACATTTGTAGTCTCAAGCGCACATGAACTCCTCATAAAAAAATGGATAGAAGATTTAGACAACATGCTGACTTCCGCACGAGAATTCTACAGGCAAGTGCAACCATACGGACCAAAGGTCGATTACTCAGCAATGGCGAAGAAAGGCGAAAGCATTAGATATGCTGTAGATAAAGCGCAAGAATGAAATATTAATGGAAAAGGCGCGGGTTGAAGGTATACCTTGAAACGGCACGAGTACAAAAGCGAGTTGGCAAAACAGAGCCAGCGCGAGAATTTTGATCGACTCCTACTGGACGCCATAGACGAGACACTATCCAGCCTTGGCGAAGATGCGAAGGCTTCAATTTATATTCACCTCGAAGGCCTCTTCAAGATTAGAAAAGAGCACTGGGGGCAGCACAGGCTTCGGCTTATTCTTGACCAAGAAGATGATGGATGTTTATGGCTGGAAAATTGAAGAGAATGGTGAACCTGACAAAGGAGCCAAATTCACCATATCGATTCCCAAGA
>Ga0208038_1001653_pt1 | contig 11583 bp, 8 predicted proteins | sample June2015DPH_16_1_FD_184714 | JGI IMG/M metagenome (GOLD analysis project Ga0208038, IMG submission 184714) | Peatland microbial communities from SPRUCE experiment site at the Marcell Experimental Forest, Minnesota, USA - June2015DPH_16_100... | ecosystem: Environmental > Terrestrial > Soil >...
CTTCGATGACAGGGCAATTGGTACTGACCACACTTCACACCAACAACTCTGTGGCATCAGTCCTACGCCTCCTCGACCTTGGGGTCGATCCCTCTGTTATCACTTCCTCGGTCACTACCATTGTCGCGCAACGACTGGCCAGGCGCACTTGCAACCGGTGCCGTGGGTCCTATACTCCTGCTGACCTCTCCCTGGAGAAGCTGAAGTGGAATGACAAGGACTTCGTGTTTCAGAAGGGCCATGGCTGCAAAGATTGCTTGGAAACCGGATTTAGGGGGCGTATAGGCATCTATGAAATCCTCAAAATGACAGCGCCTGTCCGCGCGGCGATCAACAGGAAGGCTAACGAGGCAGAGATCGTCAAAGCAGCCGCAATGGCAGGCTACATGTCGCTTTTCGAGGATGCAGGAAGCAAAATAAGGGCTGGCGTTACAACCCCCGAAGAAGTTCTCCGAGTGATCCAATTGAGGGATGTGGACGAGAGCTATTGCCCGCGTTGTTCCCGCCCGATGTCCGGGGTGGACGGGGCCTGCCCCTCCTGCAATGAACACACCCGCTCTGCCTGCCTGGGTTGTGGCAGTGAGGTTTCCCCGCGTTGGCAATTTTGCCCGCGATGTGGCGAGCCTGTTCAGTGGGGACTGCCCAAGAGCGACCGGGTTACGAATCCAGTTCAGAAAGGCAATTGGGGGAGGTATCCCCGCAGGGGAATCCAGTAAGGTTCCAGCGCTCTGGCGTCGGCTGCCTTCACTTGGAAAAGAGACTCTTCTCTAACGACGCTAATCGTGGATCTGGCAGGGATAAGAAAAAACATGTCCGAGGGCCACGCGCCACTCAACAAATCATGGGCCCAGGACAAAGTCCTGAACCAACTCCATCTTTGCCGCGCCAGTTCCAGGCATCCGGCTTACCGCAGGCCCTTGCAGCCGCTCACCCAACGAACCAACGACCAGCAGGACGGAAGCCGGTTGCGAACGATTATCAAATACAGCCGCGATGCGCAACTGGAAGGAAGCGTCAGCAAAAGGCTTGCCTTTCTCGAGCAAGGAACGCGTCTCGAAGCGTCCTTCCTTGATCGTTACCGGGTAATCGACGGCCAGAAGATCCCGGCCAGCATAAACACGCACATCGAGAACGGTTTGGTCAGGGAGATTGCTTTCCCCCTCCACCTGCAATGTCCCCTCAGCATCACGCTGGTAGTGAACCTGAAGCTGAGGGGTAATCCGACCCTCAGGGTTCCGGAGGTAACGAGCAGTCTCCACTCGCTCCAGGCGGACGCCCTGGACGCGTATCGCTCGACTCCACAGGACCAGAACTATCCCAGGCAGCACCAGCAGGGCCACGATCATCGCAAGTCTCCGCCAGTTAACGCGACGATGAAGGCGGGGGGCCTTGGGTGCAATGGAGGTAAGGTCTATCGCCTTGAGCGCGGTCCAGGAACCGTCGGCTTCACGACGGTAAATCTGCGTAGGGGCGTGCAGGGGATGGCCGCATTGCCAGCAATCAACGCGACTCGAGGCTTGCGTCTGCCCACATTGCGGGCAAGCAATTCTGCGGGCAGCTTGACGATCAGTGTCATCCATCGACATAGCCGGCAACATTCGACCCGGAGTGCCTCCACATGCTGGAAGTAATTTTACGCGGTCGCGGCTGTTCCTACAAGACTGAGAATGATTGACCAAAGTCGCATTTCAGCACGCTTATCCCGGGAGTGTCCCCTAAGAGCAGGCACGGGGTTTCCTAAAGCCTGCGTGCCCGGCCCGATCATACTCTGGGAAAGGCAATGGGGGTTCACTCTGGTGGAGACGCTGGTGGCGCTGTTATTGCTATCGATGTCTCTGCTGGCACTCGCGATGCTTTTCCCGCTGGCAGTTCGTCTGAGCGCGCAGAGCAGCGTTGCGAGCGTAGCCATTCAAATTGCCCAGTGCGAGCTCGAACAAATTCGCAATAACATATTCTCCCCATCGGGCTCTTACACTGACGCCAACGGGAATGCTCTTGACGCCTCCTGCCAGGGGGCGCCGGGTACGAGTTGTGGCAATCCACTCACCTCGAGCTGGATGATCGACTATTCGCGCCCGCCGGCCGTCGGGTATTCAGTGACGTTACAAGATGACCTGGGAACCCGCTATGACATTCGCTGGAATGTAACCATCACGGCCAACAATGGCAGAGAGATCATACTGGCCAGTAAGCCGATAAACCCACCGGCGGCAGGATTGCCACTCCCGGTGCAAATTGAGACTCTGGTGGGACGATAGTGTTATTGGAATGGCCACCCGTGAAAATAACCGCAGAGCACACACCGCCAACTGATGGCCCTCATTCGAGGACGGCGGAGGGCGGCTTCACCCTTATCGAACTCATGTTGGTCCTGGTTATTTTCACGGTGCTTACGGCGGTGGCATTGAGCCTGACTATTGGCGCGCAGAACAGCCTTTGGAACGTGCAGGGTTCCTCGAGTCTGCTCGACCCCGGCCTTCGCACACTGACCCTGATGAAGCAGGAAATAAGGTTGGCGGGGCGCCCCGACGCGGGGTCCTTCTCAGCGGCCGCCGTAGCGAATCATCCCGGAATCGCCGCAAATTCCTTTACCACTGCTGCCGGTTATGACTTGGTTTTCGAGGGTGATGTGAATGGAGACGGGCAAGTGGAACAGGTCGAGTACACGCTTCCCCCCGGTTCCCAGACGCTGCTGCGCAACGTCACGCCCAAGAATCTCAATGGGACATTCACGGCGGGCAGCACCGTTTCCGGAACTCTCTTGAGCAATGTCCAGAACCAATTGACAGGCCAGCCGGTATTCAGTTGGAGTACGGACCCTCTCAGCCAGAGTCCATTTCCACAGAATATCCAGACGGTCTACGTAAACCTGATCCTGAAGACTAGTATTGGAGGCTCAAGCTCCGCCTCGAACCTGGCATTGGCGACAGCGTGCGAACGCATGAACCCCTGAGCGAAATTATGACCGGCCGAAGAAAACGAGGGACGGCTCAACCTGCCAATCGCATCGACAGCGAATCCGGCATAGCGCTCCTGCTTGCCTTGCTGGTAATCCTTAGCCTTACAGCCTTTTCCTTATCGTTGGTGCTCTTCACCCAAAGTGAAAGCCGACTGGGCAACACGTTTGCAGCTCAAAGCCAAGCTTACTATGCGGCCGTTGCCGGACTGGAGGAGGCGCGCGGCCGCCTCAATCCTCTCGCTGCGGACGCGATTGTTGTGACTCAACTGCAACAAATCAATCAGGTGCTTTACCTGGTCAACGGCAGTTCCCAGGATCCGGTGAACCCCACGAATGCGTCCTCTCCTTATTATGACTACGAGTACGCGCAGGAGTTTGCTGGCGGCTTTGGCGCTGCCCATGTGCTCACCTCGGTGGCCAGCGACCAGCCTGGCGCAGGAACGTCCTACGTAATCCCCTACAAGTGGGTCCGCATTACTCTGAAGACTGAATACGCTTCTCAGACAGACGTTAACCAGGATGGCATTCTCAATTCGACGACACCCATCAATTGGGATGGCACGCACCAGGATCTGGCCCCGAACCCGCCCAACGGCATCCCGGTCTATATGCTGACCGCGTTGGCAGTGGAACCGAACCTCATCAGGAAAATGGTGCAGGCAGAAGTTGTCGGCACGCCTCCCTTGGTCCCTGCGGGTGGAGTGGGAACCGCGGGGTCTGCAACCCTGACCGGACTCTCGGCAAGTTCGTATACATCACCTAATCTTACGCTCAATGGCAACGACTACTGCGGAGGTCCAAAAAACGTGCCCGGGATTGCCGCGGGGTCCACGATTATTACTTCAGGCCTGAACAATATCCTCCCCGCCGGTTCTGCTGTGCAGAACCTACTTCCCTTCCCGCAGACGGCCGCTAGTATCATTCAAGGCTTAGTCCCCCAGGCAGTGCCTATACTGTATGCTGACCCTGCCCACGTGACTCTCGCCCCCGGTGGCGGAAGCTTGGTCGGTACGAACGTCGTGCTCGGCCAACTGCCCGGTCAACCGGCTGTCGTTTACGCAGATCGATCTTTGGCGATTTCTGGTTCCGCATCGACGGGTTACGGCATTCTATTGGTCAATGGCAATCTTTCAATTACTGGCGGATTCAACTATCAGGGCGTAATTGTGTCGAACGGAACAGTCACATTGACCCTCAACTCGACGGGTAGCATTCGGATTCTCGGTTCACTCATAAGCTCTGGAAATCTTTCCATCAACTCGTCGGCCAGCCCTCGCACCTCCTTGAGCCTCACCTACGATTCCTGTGTCGTTGCCGACACTTTTCAGAGCCTCCCCCTGGGAGTAAGATCGTTCAAAGAACTTAGCTTTTGAGCCCAGATCCCGATTCAGGGTGACACATGCCCCTCGAGGTCCCACCTCCCACATATACTGGCAAAAGATGCTGAAACATTAGAGCTGCCGCCAAGCGTGCGCTACCCGCCAATCCGTCATTCCCGTCCCGCACGCGGGAGGAATCCACTTGATCGTAAGCGCCCGCGAGGCAAAAGCTAGAGTGAAAGGAGGGCCGGTGGATTCCCACTTTCGCGGGAATGACACCGTAACCCTGTTAGCGTTGCAATGGACTAGGCTGGGTGCCGGATTCCTCCCGCTCGCCCGACGCGGGTGGCGCATACATTGTTTTGTATGTATGCGCCGCCAGGGGCGCCGACATAAACAGCGATGTCGGCGCCACCCGCCGAGCTACCCGGGTCCTCTGAATACCAGCACACCGGACCTCAGACATCTTGCCCGTGTTGTTCCAATATCACGGGACCGATAGCCAAACTATCGGCCCCGTGGTTCGATGCTACATTAGCAAACGCTTACCTGTTTAGTTCACAAAAACGTAAGTGTAGTTAATAGTGGTTACCGCCTGGTTACCATCAGAGAACATGAACAACTCAGGGTCCTGAGTTGAAAAAGGTGTTGTGTCGATGCATCCGGCTGGACCTGGGATTTGCTGGAGTGCTGTGATGGTAATAGTTACTCCTGTCGAGCCTGATCCGTAAGCTGGACTGACGCTGACGGCGTTGCCTGCACTATCGTACCCAGAGGGCATGAATGCTGACCATGTCACTCCAGGTGCTGTTGTGATGTTGACACTGGTCGTCAGAGTGCCGCCAGCGCAGCCACCGAGTGACCCGAGGGTGATTGTTGACGGAGTGACCGAGTCAGGAGCCAATTCGAAATCAGCCGTTACCGACTGGCTCTGGCCCATCGTTACGACGCATGGGCCTGTCCCAGAGCACCCAGCACCGCTCCAACCTGCGAAGGTTGAGCCAGTATCTGGCATTGCGGTCAGCCCTACGGGTGTACCGGCGGGGAACGCGGTACCCGTGGGGAACCAGGTAACTTGCCCGCTGCCGCCTCCGGTGGTGCCCACGGTGAGCGTATAGGGTGTGGCTGGTGGGGAGACTGCCAATTTAGTAGAGTCGAACGTTCCCCCTTGAGGTTCGACAGGGATTTGCAGGAGCGTCGTAGGCGCACCGGTATTCGGGTCCAGGATAGTCAGTCCTCCAGGCATGAACGTTGCCGCCCCAGAGCTAAGTAAGATACCCTTCGTCGGTGGCGACCAGGTAATAATGGTGTACAATGCCTTAATCTCGTCCGCCGCAGTGCCTAAGACTGGCACTTCCCCGAAGTACGCATGATCCAAGAAATTTAGCCCTACACCCTGTGCAGTGTCTGCTGCTGAAGGTAGCTCTTGGTCCACGGCAAGCGACGAGAAGTAGCTGGTCACAATAGGAGCAAATACGAATGTGTAGATTACCGGTGCCTCTGGCCCGGCTAACCCAGCGAGAGAACCCAGTATTAAATTCGCATATAGGCCCAACACTGCGCTCTCAGGAGGGGTTAACTCAGGTCTAGCCACGTGCTTCGAGCGTTGGGAAGCCGAAGTGGCTGGGGCCTGGCTAGCCAGGTTTTGGAAATAGGTTTGCACGCTACAGAGATTGCTGTCATACGTGGTGTTGCCGGTAGGCACGGGACAACCCGAAGATGAACCCACAATGGGGATTGATCCCTGGTTCACTATGGCCGCGATGAGAGCCTGAGCCAACTGGTCCGATTGAGCGAGCATCTGCGCATTTAGAGTAGTAGTGGTCCCGTTGGCCGTCGTTAGGTCAACGGTTTGAGTCGGATCGTCGGTAATAGTATTGATGGCAGAAATCATTGGAGCGAGATCCATATTGAACTGGACCAGGGCGGCCGACGCGTTCGAGAAGCTAGTATTCCCAGCCTCCGCGGTCTGTATGGCTGCTGAAATATTCACCGTCGAAGAAATGAGTGCCAGTGTCATTGCGCCCACGGGTACACCGTCAGGTACGGGAGGGAGGGCATTGACCTGTAAGCCTGTGATAGTGTTCGAGAGATAGGTGGTGCTGCTAGAGAATTGTACGACCTGAACGTCCACAGTCTCCCCTGTAAAGGTCCCGGAGGTGAGGCCGGTAAAGGTCGGGACCATCACCTGGACACTGCCTGAATCCGACGCCGACACCGGGATCATAAGGGGAGGGTCTCCATTCTCAGGAGTAAACAGTACGGAGATAGCCGCAGTGCCCTCACTGAACCCTGTGCCGGTGATCGTGAGTGAGTCGAACGAGTTGGCCGTGGTTTCACTGAGCGAGCTGATTTGGAGCTCCGACGATGCAGCAGTGATAGTCACAGTAGCCGAGGCGGACTCTGTTGTGTCGGCGACGCTGGTGGCCGTCACGGTCACGGGGTTGGTGCTGGGGACAGAGCTGGGAGCGGTGTAGAGGCCAGTGGTCGAAATTGTGCCGACGGTCGAGTTCCCGCCCTGAATGGTGTTCACACTCCAGGTCACACTGCTGTTGGAGGAGCCGGTCACCGTGGTGGTGAATTGTTCCGTTGCACCGGTCTGGACCGTGGCGGAGGTTGGCGAGATGGAAACCACGACCCCAGCCGCAGTGATCGTCACGGTAGCCGAGCCCGACTGTGTTGTGTCCTGGACGCTGGTGGCCGTCACGGTCACCGGGTTGGTGCTGGGGATAGAGCTGGGAGCGGTGTAGAGGCCAGTGGTCGAAATTGTGCCGACGGTTGAGTTTCCGCTCTGAACGCTGTTCACGCTCCAATTTACCGCCGAGTTGTAACTCCCCGTTCCTGTAACCGTCGCCGTACATTGCGAAGTTTGCCCGGTCTGCACCGAGGTGGGGTTACAGGAGACCGAAACCGAAGTGATAGTCGTCGTCGACGTTGTGATGGTCACCGTGGTGTTGCCGGCCTTGCTGCCATCCTGGAGCGACGTGGCGGTCACGGTCACTGTGTTCGGGTTGGGGACGCCGATGGGTGCGGTGTAGAGGCCGCTGCTCGAAATTGTGCCGGCGGCCGGGTACCCGCCCGGCATGCCGTTCACGCTCCAATTTACCGCCGAGCTGTAATTTCCCGTTCCTGTAACCGTCGCCGTGCATTGCGAAGTCTGCCCGACCTGCACCGAGGTGGGATTACAGGAGACCGAAACTGAGGTGATGGTCGGTGGCGGCGTTGTGACGGTCAGCGTGGTGTTGCCGCTTTTGGTGGTATCCTCGACCGACGTAGCGGTCACGGTCACCGTACCGGCCGTGGCGGGTGCGGTAAACAACCCTGAAGAATTGATCGTCCCCCCGCTCGCGGACCACGTGACGGACGAGTTGTAACTTCCCGTTCCTGTAACCGTCGCGGTGCATTGCGAAGTTTGCCCGGTCTCGACCGAGGTGGGATTACAGGAGACCGAAACCGAAGTGATGGTCGGCGGCGGCGTGACGCTCACCGTGGTGTTGCCGGTCTTGCTGGTATCCTGGACCGACGTAGCGGTCACGGTCACCGAACCGGCCGTGGCGGGTGCGGTAAGCAACCCTGAAGAATTGATCGTCCCCGCGCTCGCGGACCATGTGACGGACGAGTTGTAGCTTCCCGTTCCTGTAACCGTCGCCGTGCATTGCGAAGTCGCTCCGGTCTGCACCGAAGTGGGATTACAAGAGACCGAAACCGAAGTGATGGTCGGCGGCGGCGGCGTGACGGTCAGCGTGGTGTTGGCGACCTTGCTGTTATCCTGGACCGACGTAGCGCTCACGGTCACTGTGTTCGGGTTGGGGACCGTGGCCGGCGCGGTGTAAAGCCCGCTGCTCGAAATTGTGCCGATGGTCGAGTTCCCGCCCTGCGTGCTGTTCACACTCCAATTTACCGCCGAGCTGTAGCTTCCCGTCCCTGTAACCGTTGCCGTGCATTGCGAAGTCTGCCCGGTCTGCACGGAGGTGGGACTACAGGAGACCGAAACTGAGGTGATGGTGGGTGGCGAGACCGCACTCGAACCTCCTCCACCACAAGCGGACTGGAAAACAGAGGTTATTAATACGAAAACGAGCATAGCGAGCACAAGTCGCAAAAAAATGAGGTTGGGATAGCGCTTGCAGAGCGGCATGAGGGATCCTCCTTAGGCAGCGCCGGCTGTCTTGATCCGCAGCTACGAGTACTGGCAGGCCACGGAATCCAAGATGATAAATTTTCGCCGGCTTTGTTTGACAAGGGAAGGGCACTGAAGTACCGGTAGGGAGGTCTCGTGTTTTGTCCGCGGGTGGCGCATACGCGGGTGGCGCATACGTCCCGACGCGGGTGGCGCATACGTCCCGACGGTTTTTGTCGGGATGTATGCGACCCTCGGTATGTCGATGCCATCACAGCATTTTGTCCATGCCCAATATCGAAGCGTCATTCCAGAAATATAACCTCCAACTCGACCACGGCCAGTCGCCCGCGTGCTTGACCGGGCCTCGTCTCACGGGATTGTTGTGCATGTAATTCAATTTCTCACCTCGCTTCTTCGGGCTCCAGATGTTCATGTCGCAGAACCTCCGTGCACAATCCGGGACTCACAGTTCATAATTCATAATTGCTGTTGCCCTTCAGCCCCTCTTCAATGATTCAATGATCCAATGAATCAATGAGTCAATTGAAGAAGTCCTGGGCTAGGTCCGTCAACTGACGGATGGACACGTTGTCTCTTGACAACGCCCCGCCCCTGTGGTAGCCTACCGATGTGAGAACTCTAACCCCCGAGGAAGTTGGCAGTGTCCCAATTACAATGTAGAGCCGCCCCTTGGGGCGGGCACTGCAGTTTCTACATTTTTCCTGAGATTTTCAGGCTTTGCGCGACTTGCCCTCTCCCCCCTGGGGAGGGGGTCTGGAGATTGGCCATTCTAACAGTTGGTGGCCGCCCTCTCCCCCTTGGGGGAGAGGGTGGACCGCCGCCGGCGTTCTCTTCAGCCGGGGCGGGCCGGGTGAGGGGGTGGTGGGCCTGCGCCCCTCCGTTTGCAGTTCACATCGCGCCGCTGAAAGCATTGGGCAACGACCACGCGACGTCCAGCACCCTCTCGAGAAACCCGGGGACAGCGTTGCGTTGTTTGTGGTTTCGGGGCATTGACCCCCTTATAGTTCACCGTGCGTGCAATTCCCCCCACGCTCGAGTCCGCTTCCAGTACGACGGCCGGCACCGAATGCTTGGAAAGTTCGTAGGCAGCCGTCAACCCCGCAGGACCGCCGCCGATGATGATGACGCGCCTGTCACGGCGGCTCGGAGTCTTTGGTTCGAACCTATTCTCATGCATCATCGCCACCGGGGTTCCACGCCACAGGTTGCCGCAAATTTCCTGAAGCTATGAATGCAGCTTCAGCCCCATATTCATACATTAAAGCACAAACACGGGACCAGGAAAAAGGGGGTCATTGAGTCGGTTGACTTTGGCTTTTCGCAATCTGATAATTCCCAATTGGCGGGAACACGATCTGCTCTGCGGCCATAAGGTCGTGAGGGAGGGCGAAGGGGTTCCCGGCCAAGAATCCACGATGGAATCACAGGCAATTTCATTGTGGCCGTCACGTCGTTCCTGCGAGGATACATGTCCACTGCGACGAACCAGGTTGTGAAAGCTGCAAAGCTTGCCAAGGAATTGCTCGTCGGCGCCTACCGGATGGTCTACATGTCGCGGCGAGTGGACGACAAGGAGATTCAGCTCAAGCGCCAAAACCGGGCCTTCTTCCAAATCAGCGGCGTGGGTCACGAAACCATTAGTGTGGCAGCGGCCCTTCACCTGAAACCCGGTTACGACTGGTTTTATCCTTACTACCGCGACCGCGCGCTATGCCTGCAACTGGGAGTGACAGCTTACGAGATGTTCTTGGCTTCAGTCGGCGCCAAGGATGATCCAGCCTCGGCCGGCCGCCAGATGCCTTCGCATTGGGGTTCCAGAAAGCTCCACATTGTTTCCCAGTCCAGTCCAACGGGCACGCAAATCCTGCAGGCCGTGGGGGCCGCCGAAGCCAGCCAGTATTTCGCCCTGGTGAAAGAAGCCGCAGAACTCGCCACCAGCTTTCATTCCGATGAAGTCGTATTCGTCTCGCTTGGCGACGGGGCTTCGAGCGAGGGCGAATTCTGGGAATCGCTCAACTGGGCTTGTGGCCGCAAGTTGCCAGTCCTTTACGTGGTGGAAGACAACGGGTATGCGATTTCTGTGCCGGTTGATGTGCAAACCGCCGGCGGCAGCATTTCGCGTTTGGTGAAGAGCTTCCCTCACCTGCTGGTGCTGGAATGTGACGGGACGGATTTTCCCGCCAGCTACGAAGTGGCCGGGAAAGCGGTGGAGTACGTGCGAGAGCGGAAAGGGCCTGCGCTGATTCATGCCCACGTGGTGAGGACTTATTCCCACTCGCTATCCGACGACGAACGGCTTTACAAGTCAGATGAGGTGCGTCAAGAGGAAGCACGGCGAGATCCTCTGCTTCGACTTGGCAACCTGCTGCGGCAGGAACGGCTCGCCAGCGAGAAAGAGTTGAAAGACCTCGAGGCCGAAGTGGACCGCGAAATCCGGGAAGCGGCGGACCAAGCGCTGGCCGCTGAGCCCGGCTCGCCCGACACGGTCTTGCGATACCTTTACTCGCCCAGCGCGGACCCCACTTCCGAGCACTTCGACCAGCCGCCGAAATTCCATGGCGAGCCCAAAACCATGGTCGAGCTCATTAATGCTGCCCTGCGCGACGAGATGGCCCGTGACCCACGCGTCGTCGTCTTCGGCGAGGACGTGGCGGATTGCAGCCACGAAGACGAACTCCCCAAGGTGAAGGGTAAAGGCGGGGTTTTCAAGGTCACCCACGGATTGCAACGGCACTTCGGGAGCGCGCGCTGTTACAACTCTCCTCTGGCTGAGGCGGGCATTGTAGGCCGGGCCACGGGCATGGCCACGCGGGGCTTGAAACCGGTGGTCGAGATCCAGTTTTTCGACTACATCTGGCCGGCGATGTTGCAGATTCGCGACGAGCTCACCACCATACGCTGGCGTTCCAACAACGCGTTCTCCTGCCCCGTGGTCATACGCGTTCCTATCGGAGGCTACCTGGCCGGAGGCGCGATTTATCACAGCCAGTCCGGAGAATCCATTTTTACTCACCTGCCGGGCCTGCGGGTGGTGATGCCTGCGACCGCACTGGATGCTAACGGCTTGCTGCGCACCGCCATCCGGTGTGACGATCCTGTGCTGTTTCTTGAGCCGAAGCATCTCTATCGCCAGACCCATAACCGCGCTCCTTATCCCGGAC
>Ga0208038_1001662_pt1 | contig 11559 bp, 11 predicted proteins | sample June2015DPH_16_1_FD_184714 | JGI IMG/M metagenome (GOLD analysis project Ga0208038, IMG submission 184714) | Peatland microbial communities from SPRUCE experiment site at the Marcell Experimental Forest, Minnesota, USA - June2015DPH_16_100... | ecosystem: Environmental > Terrestrial > Soil >...
AGCCGCCCGACGAGCCTCCCGGGTAGCCGCCGGAATTTGGCGTGTTCGGAGTGGCCTGCAAATCGCCTTGCAGCGATGTATCCACTTTGAGTTGCTGCTCATCCTGGTTTACAACCATGCTGTAACGTTGCAAACCCGCGGGTGGGTTCTTCGTCTCGCCGAAACTCAAAACCCAGTTGCCTGAGAAGTTTGTCGGCTTCGAGGGTTGCTTCGCCTGTACAATCGTTGAACAGAACGCGAGTGTCAGCAATACGAGCAAAATCTTCTTCATAGGTTTAACCTCTACCCAAGAATGGCGCCACTTACCTCGTCACGGCGCCCAGTGCCTTTTGCGAATGAATGTTCGCTCTCCGCTTGGATGGGAAAATCCGAAACCGAGTTGGCTTCCTGCCTGGTGACTGATTCATTGCCAGCCATCAGCGCTCAGCTATCAGCCCTCAGTTTCCAACCTTTGGAAAAATGGGGCTAGAAGCCCAACCGGAAAGTAGTAAATACCCGATTTGACCTTCAGAGAGTCAAGGACTTACCGCACTGAATGGGTCCAACATCCGGGTTTCCGGATGGCTCTCTGGCCTGCGGGAAGCCATCCGCTGGGTGGCCAGCTTGGGCGGCTTTCTGGGACGCAAAAGCGACGGCGAACCGGGCACCCAAACGCTCTGGCTAGGTTTGCAGCGCCTTGACGATACCACCACCATGTGGAAACTCCTCGCTCATCCAGCTCACTCGCCCCCTGTGTGGAGCCGAAGATATGGGTAAAGATCAGCCCGCCGCGGCGGGAGGGGAATTCCAAATTCCCCCTCCTTTGTTAAGAAGGGGGCCAGGGGTGGTTGGGTGCCGCCAAATGTTCGAGAGGGTGGATACGTCACCCCTCCCTTAACCAACCGAAACAGCGACAATTGGGAACAGCATCCCTCGATACTGTCAGTACACAAAGTGATATGACTTGCTGGTGAGTCGCCCCTCATTCCACTGTGGGCGGCAAGAACGCTCCCCTCGAGATCTCCCTTGAGGTCTGAACTGAACCCACCACCTCCTCTACCCCGGTCATCCTCGACAATGTGAACATCCGTAAAGGGTTAACTGAGATGTGACGTGCAACGGACTAGCAGGCTCAAAGTAACCACTCGGGTGGCCGAACTCAGCCAGCTTGGTGGAAATCGGCCAGTCCCACGTCGCGCCCCTCGGTGTCCGCAAGCTTCCACCGGAAAACGTCGACAGTGCCGTCTCAGACAGGGGGACAGTCGGCCTCGGGTTGCGATGAGTACCAGAACAGTGGGTAAGTTCCTCAAAGCCGCAGGGCGGCAGGGTCACGAATCGGCGTGCCCACCCGCAAGGCAAAGCAGGTCAACGTCTTCGCCTACCCCCTAAGGCTGGCGTCCCATACCTCACATGATATCTGGCACTCGCTTCGCGGGCTTGCGGAGGGAACATGGCCCGCCCACAGAACCACCGCCCCTGGCATCCCCAGCCATCAAGCCAGCCGCTTTAATGTTCTGGTCACCAAATTGCCCCAACTGAGTCGAGGTCCAAAAAAACCATGAGACTAAAATTAATCCCCTCAAGCACGATTATCTTGGCGTTGGCGTGTCTTTCTTCTCCCATCCGAGCCACCGAGCGGCTTCGGATCGAGCCGGGCACGAAGATCCCCGTCCGGCTCGAAAGCAGCGTAGGAACCAAAGAATTTTACCAATGGCACTCCTTCGGAAACGTGCGTACGGTTTCCGGAACCCTAATGCAGGACTTGGTTACGCCCGACGGGCAGGTGGCGCTGCCAGCAGGCACAAAGATCCGTGTTGCAGTACTCGAGAGCAAGCGCGCCGGACACATAACGGGCAGGTCCCGCTTGCGGCTGGGCCTTTACTCGGTGCGTACACCGGACGGTGAAGTGATCCCCCTCGACGGCTACCCCACGGATTTGAACCGTCGCAAGGTGGACCGCGAGGGCACGGCGCACGGACATCGAGGACTGGTAAAAGACGGCGCCGTGGACTTTGGATCGGTGGTTATCGGCGCGGGCGCTGGCTTCGTGGCGGCCGGGCCTGTAGGTGGAGCGCTAGGCGCCGGTGGTGGTCTTCTTGTAGCCGCGATTTGGACGGTGGCGCGGCGCGGCCCCGACCTGACCGTTCCCGCCGGCACCGTGCTCGAATTTGTGCTTGGCCGGCCGGTTTCCCTCGTTGCCATGGGTGACGTCGTCGATGATGGCGCCAAGCTCCAGCCGTCCACGTGGGGTCGCGGCCGCGTGATCCCACCTTCGGAGGATTTGTTGGCGCTGGCTGACCAGCTCGACTCCGACCCCGAAGGCGTGCTCCAGCAGTTGAAGCAGATCAGGTTCAAGGACCGTCCGGGCGTGGACCGCGCCTTTGCGAAGTACTTGCAGGCGGTGGCGCGCTTCCAAAAAGGTGACCACAGCAAGGATACGCTCAACATGATGCGGGATGCCTATAGGGCCGCGCAGAGCTCGGCGGTGCCCCCGGCGGCACGCGCCGAGATGGCGCGCAACCTTGTCTTCATCCTGCGTGCCACGGAGAAGGATTGGGAACGCGACCCGCTCCTGAACGATCCTCAGGTGCAGGCGGCGCTGGTGGAGGAAAACCGATGAGGCCCGCACTGATTCTGACCCTCCTAGGGTGCGCGCTCGCCGGCGTAGCGCTTGCCCAGCAGGCTCCAACAATTCACGTGCCACCGCCCCCCCCTGCCGGCGTGGCGCCTCCGCCGCCCACGGCTGGCACAACGGAGTCCGAGTCGCCGCCCCCCGCAGCATCTGAAACTCCCGAGACGGCGCCTGCGGATACGCAGGGCGCGCGTGAAACGCCACTGGATGCTGAAGCCTTGGATGTGCGCGTCCATCGCCGCCTCGATGAGTACAACCAACGCCGCGACCAGCGTGAGCTCGAGATGGCTTCCTACAACAAGGCGAGTGGGAGTGATCCCGGTCTGGAGCGATTCGCCGACCCGCGCAAGGTGCAGGTGGAACTCAAGGACGAACTCGATCGCGAACAGACCAGCGAGCAATTGGCCAATGATTACGCTGAACAGGCCCGCGAGGTGCTTGGCAAGGAGCAGGCGGTTCAGGACTTCATCGCCAAGCGCAGCAAGACGCTGGACGACTTGAGCAAGCAGAACGCCGGCGTCAGTCCCCAGGATCTCGAGGTGGCCCTCGCCAATCTGGCCCATCAGCCCGACTCACCTGAGACGGAGGCCCAGATGCGCGAAATCGATCGGCGGCTGTCCGAGGCCGAGCGCCTGGAGAAAGATCTGCCTGCCCGGCGGACTCGCGCTCAGGAGGAAGCGGCAGGCGCCGCTGAAGAACTCGCCAAGCTCAAGGCTCTCGAGCAGTCTTACGAGAAAGAGTCAAAGGCCTTCGCGGCAGACGCGCTCTCGGCCCACCAGAACCGGCTGGGGCTGGCAGACAGGCTCGAATATTACGTGGTCCGCGCCCAGGCAGAAGACGTGCTCGAGCAAGGCCGCAAAGCGACGCAGTCGGTGCGACACCTCTCGGCCAGCCCCTATGTCGATAAGACGCTCAACAACTCGGGGTCAAGCACCAAGGCGGAAACTGACCTGGAGAAGTTGAGGAGCTGCATTCAACAGTCAGGCGACGTGAAGGCTTGTCACGACAAGGCACGCCAGGCGGCACCGGGAGTAGATTATGAACACCAATAGAGAATCAGGTTCGGGCGGCGCGGCAGCGGCGCAGTGGGTTCTCATGATGGCGGCTGGCGGCGCGCTGGTTCTGGCGCTTGCCGCCTCAAGCCGCGCGCAGAGCGCCGACTCTCAGCCCGCAGCGCTGAGCAAGCAGCGCGCGGCGCTTCACCTTGAGGCTACGCGCACCCCGCTCGCGGACCTGGAGAACGACGTGAATCACCTTGCCATACGTTCTGAGTCCTGTCGCATCGAGTATGGCTCCCAGGCGTGCGGCCTGCCCGACAAGCCACTCGAGTCCCGCAAACTCGAAGATCGCTATGTCTACTACGTCGGACAACCTGTTGAGGCCCACCCCAAAGGGCACGGAGTGAAAATCGACCGGCGGAACTGGGCGGGGGCGAGCGCACCTGCATCACGATGAAGCTGTCAGCTATCAGCCGTCAGCTATCAGCTTTCACTAACCAAACTGCGATGTTCTTGCTGATAGCTGAAGGCTGATAGCTGATGGCTAATCAACCCCGGTCGAAAGAGGAGGTATGACCCGCGTGAGACGCATCGACGCATCCACCTGTCTGGCCTTCGCTGCAGCAGGGTTGTACCTCCTGGGGATCGCGACGCCACTTGGCGCGCCGCAGGAGGGGTCGAACGTGCGCCCCCCCTCGCTTTCCAGGCGCGCCGACTCGACGAAGCCCACCTGGCATTCCGGGCCAGCTTCTACGCCGCCCCAAACCGAAGTTGTGCTGCCTCCTTCCGAGGCGCCACCGCCCCCAAAGTCACGCCTCCTCGGATCGCAAGTAGAGGGAAAAACGCTGGCGGTTACAAAACCGTGGGCTGTGACTCCTGCCGCTTCGGGTTTCGCCACAAGACGCACTCCCGCGGCTGCTCATGCGCTCGCGCCCACACCAAACGCCAACCCGTACGACGACTCAAACCCTCCCGATCCTGAGGCGCAGCGCATCCAGGATGAGCTCAGCCGCCTGCGCGACAATGCCGGCGCGCGTCAGGCCTTCTACGACGAAATGCGCCGCACGGTCGAGCAGGTGCGCGCTGGCATGCCGGATGAAGACTCCAAGAACCCGCCATCGGCACGCCCGGCTTGGCACAAATTCCATGATGCTTCCGGCGAACCTCACAACCCGCCGGCCACGGAGGGGCCTAATGAGTCCCCTCCGGCAAACGTTGAGGGCCCGCAAGCATCGTTGGGCAGGCATCGCGACAGCCTCGACGGAGCTGCCTACCGGCGCGTGGTCCGCTACGCCAAGGCTAATGGTACGCCGGTGCCACTGGCCCTGGGCGTGGCATGGATGGAGTCTCGCTTGCAGACCTCTCCGCCCCGCGGGGCCGCCGGCGAAGTGGGGATGTTCCAGATTCTGCCAGCGCGTTGTCGCGTTGAAGGCTGGCCGCCCAAGCGTTTGAAGGAGCCGGAATTCAACGCCTGGCTGGGCACCCGGCTGCTCGCCCGCTACTACCAGGAAGAAGGCAGTTGGGCGCGCGCCGCCGCTAAATACGTCGCTGGCCCCAGAGTCTTCGACAAGAGTTACTCCAACGACATGTGGGCCTACATTAACTGGTATGCAAGCTCGGTGGACAGCTATGCCGGCTACTTTTCCCGTTACCAAAGCTGAAACCTGGGCGGCAAATCGCCCCGTCCCGGTCATTCCCGCGAAAGCGGGAATCCACTTGTTGTGGCCTGACGTCGACCCCCGCTTGGGGTCGCGTCAAAGTCGCGTAAGAAGCGGCTCTGCCGCCTGATGTGCGGAAAGCCTCTGGCTTTCCGGCGCAGACAGGCTCCCTTCTTCCCCTCAGCTCGGCTGGAAGGCTGAGCCTTCCAGCCGAGCTGAGGGGGTCAGTCAGGGCGGAAGCCCTCGGAAAGGCGAAGCCTTTCCGCACATCAGGCGGCAGAGCCGCTTTGGGATGTTACGTTTCGGTGACTTTGACGTGGCCCTGACCCCCGCTTACGCGGGGGTGACAGCAACGGCGATTTATGGTATGAGTGACGCCCCTGAATTTGTACTGCTCGATGCGGGTGCACCACGTCCCGGAGCGCTCGCCCTCTCGTTCGGATTCTCGAGCGCGCTTGTGGTTCTGGCCGTTGTTCTGGCGCGCCCTATGAGCGCGACTCCTCCTGCGCGCGCGCAACTCATCTCGGAAATCGTCATGGCGCGCGGGCCACTCTGGTTGCCCGCAAACCCACCGCCCCTCGATTCCCACGGGAGCGTAACGCCTCATTCCGATCCGGACCCGCCAGCCCAAGAGTCGCATCCGCTGTCAGTTGCAGACCCGCCGGCGGAAGCCGCCGCTCCAGTTGACCCCCCTGCGGCGGTGTTGCCGAAGTTACAACTAAGCCTCCAACCTCCACCAAGTGAAGTTGTCTCCCCTGACCCGAAGCCGGCGTCGGAGGCTGCGGGGGTAACCCCTGATCCAGCCAGCGATGCCCTCAAGCCCGCCCCAGACGCCCTCGGTACCCTGCCGCTCCCACGCCTGATTGAGGACGAAGCCGCTCTCGCCGCCAGCCTTGCAGCGCTGCCTCCTGGCCGGCGCCTGGCTTTGCCGAGCGTCTCCATTCGCGTCGATGCGGAATGGCTCGAAGTCCTGCCCCAGACCAAAGAAGAACTCTACTTCTCGGTTACAAGACCGCAAGGGGATTCCGAGGTCCTCGCTTACTTGCCGGCCACTCATAGCTTCACCTTGAAGCGCCCGCTGCAACCCCTGTGGCAGATCCGAGAAGGCGAGCAAGTGCCTGCCCTCGCAGCGCTGCGCTCTGCCGCTGCCAGCCGGCTAGGTGTCTCCCCCGAGTTGGTGGGCCTTTACACTTGGCATCCCTCTGTCCTTGAGAATGCGCTGCGCATGTTTGTCCTCGCACGAATGGAGCATATGGGCGTGCAGTTGGGCCCAAGCGACGTGGTCACCGTCCGCTTCGCCTCGGGGCCTGACGGCTGCCTCATGAGCCTCGAGCCGATTCGCGACGCGGCGTTGCGGTGAACAGCCCCTTCCCTGTCCTCTGTAACCTGCCCCCGGCTCTTTTGCCTCCTTAATCCTCACTCCTGGCTCCCGAGTCCTGAATCCTGAATCCTGTATCCTGCTCTTCCCCACCTACCACCTACGACCTACCGCCTACCTCCTTTCTTTTCAACAACATTCCCGCCTTAAACGCGTAACTACCTTTGTTTTCTACAACATTCGCGCTTGGTGCCAGGGTGCCGAAAGCCGATCCTTTGTTTTCATAGACATCCCCGTGTCGTTCGGTCAAGAAAAGAATTCTCTCCCAAGGCTGGTAGGCTTTCTTGAGTCACAGGACAAATTGAGTGAGTGATTCTGGCACGCACCGGCGGCGGGCAGGCCTTCGTCCCTCAGTCCCTAGCCCCTGTTTTTGATTTCCCACCTCCCACATACCACCTACCACCTACCTCCCTTGTTTTCATAGACATTCGCGCGCCGTTCCTTCAATTTTCAAAGTTACTGGGGTTTCTTCTTTCCCTGCCATGGTGACACCTTGTCGTAGACTGCGGTACGGGCCAGGAGTCCCGCCAACTCGAACTCCCTTCAAATGCAGTAGGGAGTCGGCAGTAAGCAGAAGGCAGAAGACGGAGAGCAGATGCTCTTCATTCTGACTCCTGACTCCTGACTCCTGACTCCTGACTCCTGCATCCTGCTCTTCCCCACCTACGACCTACCACCTACCAACTATCACATCCCTAGCCTCGTGTCAAGAGCTAAAACGCCGGATTCACAGCCGCAGGAATGTAAAGGCGAGCGCGATCCCGCCCTGGGGGATGCTCGTGGTCGCGTAATGAAGATGATTGAGGCCGTAAAATGCCGCAGATTAGGCATTCAAAGGTTCTACCTCAGCCTCAAGCGGCATCAGCATGCCGCAGACATCACAAACCGATGTCTGCGCCACCCGCGTGGCTCTTAGTTCCGGCCGGCGCCACCTATTTGACGGTTCAGAAACTGCTGCCCGGCAATGAGAACACGCCGAGGAATTACTACCCTCCGAATTCAACGATTGCCGCCATATTTTTGCGAGGAAAAGTGACCACCATGAACTCTTCCGCCTTCCCAACGCTAATGCCAAGGTCGCTGGGGTAAAGCAAGTGACCTGTCGAGAGGTTTCCTAGGGGTACAGGCACGGATTCAGGGCCTTTCAGCCTCCAAACCGCGATAAACGTTCTCTGGCGAGATTTCATGCCGAGCGCAACGGGTGAGTCGCGATCAGCCATACTTGGCAATCCCAGAGGGAAAAAGGGAACGGACTCAGGCAGGTAGCGTCTTATTGCCTCCTTATATACCAGGATACCAGTCTTGACTTGAGCGAGGCTCGCGGGGTTGAGCTTTGCCAAGTGACCGCTCTGGTGAATCCTGCACAGCATGGCGTTGACCATGTTAAAACTGGCTTCGTCGGCGTCCCCGTGCGCCAGAGGGTAAGACCACACGGCAAGCTGCTCTGGCAATACTCCCGCCATCGCTCCAACGAGGATGGCCGGGTACTTGCGGTAATCGGTCTGATCACTTGACGACTGCAATTGAAGACGCGAAAGCATGGCATAATCCATGCGCCCGCCGCCGCTTCCGCAGTTTTCAATAACCAGCTGGGGATATTTGGCAAGCACGCTTTGGAGCCACTCCAGCAACGCCCTCTCGTGCTCGAGAAGTCCCTGCCCAAAGCTATCTGCTTTCAGTTCTGTCCCCGCAAGAGCGTCAATGTTATAGTCCATCTTGATGTACCCTACTCCGTAGTCGCTCACCAGTCGGTCGAATACCTCCGTAGCGTGAGCGCGAACGTCAGGGCTCCGGAAATCCAATTGGAAGCGCGAGTGGTCTATGACGCGCTTACCATGTCTCATGAAGAACCAATCGTCCGGCTTGGTTCGAAGCGGGGAATTTATTCCAGCCACTTCAATCTCGAGCCACAAGCCAGGTACCATACCCTTGTCGCGAATCCGCCGAAGGACCGCTTTCAAGCCTCCACCGGGCCAGCGAGTTTTCGAAGGTCGCCACATCCCGACGGAATCCCACCACGTTTCTGCCAATTCTGCATACCAGCCTGCGTCAATGACGAAGTATTCGCAGCCGACTTCCGCGGCAGCATCAATAAGGGGGAGTTCCTTTTCTGTAGTGGGATCTCCTTCCAGGCAGTTCATGTAATCATTAAAGATGACGTGACAAGTTCGATTCGTCGGGTGCGGCCGAAGGCATGCCCTCCTGCGGTAGCGAGTGAGAGCATCGACGGCCTGCTCAAAACTTCCCTGAACACATCCCAATGCCACAGGGACGGTTTGGTATGTTTCTCCCGGATGGAGTACTTCCCAGGCCTGGTGGTGTTCTTCGTCAGGCCCGCCGACGTAGAGGTAAAGGGCCTTCTCTGCTGTATTCGAAATTTCCCAGTGCCACGAGCCGCAATGTTCGATCTGCCAGAACCACGTGGCTCCGAGCTTCTTGTTCTCCACCATACCCATGGGCAGGTATTTCATGGTGGACCAACTCCCAAGATTGCTGAAGCAAATTCCGGATAGACTGAACGCGTCATTGTCAACGAGGCCGAGCCAAGAAGGAGGGACTGAGTGCCACTGTCCCTCAGATTTCCAGGTGTTGTAAGCAAAGTGAATCCGCAGATCGCTCTCCATTTGTTCTGGCTTCGCACTTCCGAAGTTATGCAGCATCGCTGAGCTAAGCAGCTCAATGCCGACTTCTTTCTTTCCCTCATTCAAGACTTTAGAATATCGTCGGGCGACGGGGATTCCTTCCAGAAACTTGTGGGGGCAACCTAATTATGAGCAGTTTTATCGGGGAAAATGGGTAACACTCTTTTGTTCTGAGTGATGGTAATCACTCCGTTTCTTTGTAACCAAGTTTCCACTGCCCGACGCCGGGCTGTTTCGACTTGGCGTTGAGTGTGAACCGCCGAGACCGGGATGAGCGCCTTGGTCAGTTCGTTGATCCAATCAAAGATCTCCCTTCGCTTGCGGAGAGTATACGCCTTCAGGGCCAGTTTCGCATCCTGAAAGACCCTGCAGGCGATGTGCCCGTCGAGACAGTCACGGGAGCGATGGTTCAGCTCGTGCGCCAACACCTCCGCCCAGGCTTGCACCTGGGACTCCGTAGTCGGGCCGCCGGCGAGGATCTTCTCCACCAGCGGAGTTTTCAGTTCCCGCACCGCACATTCCATCCCGCCGTTGTAAGGCGGATAATGGGGTGGTGAGTTCAGCGGCATGACCAGGTAACGGGCGAGCACCTCATCGACCGCCTGTTGATTGAGATTGGAACCATTGTCGCGTTTCAGCAGCAGTGGCGGTCCATGCCGCAAGAACAGTTGCTCCAGGTGAACAGCTACGGCTTCTCCCAAGACGTGCTCTCCCACCCAGGGCGTGAACTTATAGCGCGAGGCGAGGTCCTGCACTTGATGCAGATGCAATTTGTAGTGGGCGAACCTCGCCAACTCCGCATCATCTAGCGACCAGACCAAGCCGGGAATCTTCCAGGTGATGTGGCGTAATTCCGCCTGGTGTTGGTGGGCCAGCTCCCACCGCACCGTTCTCGTCAGCACCTGCAGATCGCGCCGGGAGATCTGATCTTGGTGCTGCCGGTACAGTCTGCCGACTCCACGGCTGCGCTGGCGGCCATGCTTCAGGTCGTACAAGGCAACGCGCAGCTCCTCCAGTTTTAACGGCGCCACCTTGTGGGGACCCGGCTTGAAGAGGGCTGGCTGGCCACGCTCGAGGCGGTGTTGCCAACGCTGGAAGCTCGCATACGACAGCCCCAGGGACGCACAGAGGCGTGGGTACGGCCAGCGTACTTGTCGCTTCAGTTGGGTCAGCGTGGTGACGATCATTTCGGCTACCTCATGCTTTTTTTTTATCCGGCTGCTCCAGCCGCAGACGGATCTGCTCCGTTTGCTCCAGGACTTCGAGCTTCGCCTGCAGCTCCTGGGTCTGGCGTTGGAGGGCCTCCTTCTCCGGGTCGAGGGGCAGCGGCGGGCGCCCCGGTTCCCGATTGCCCAGCGCCTCGACCATCGCCGCCAAGGCCCGCCGCTCCCACTTGTAATAGGTCTTGCGGGAGATGCCCAGTTGCCGGGCTGCTTCCTGGGCACTCAACAACCCGCTCTGCACCTGCATGATCAACTGCGCCCGCTGCCGGGCCAAGGCTTGCTGGTGAGCGCTGGGTTTCGGATCGTTCATCGCAGAATCCTCCCGCCCCGCGAGCCTGGTCTACTTGGTCGGCGGCGGCGCCTTCGGCTCTTGCAGCTTGACCAGCCGGTTCTCCAGTTTGGCCATTCGTCCCTTCTGCTGCAACGCTTGGCGCGCCAGCAACTCCAGTTTGGGACTCAGCGCCGGTCCCGGTTCGAGGCGCGTCTGCGACTCCAGAGCCTTGAGCATCGCCGCGAGTGCCCGCTTCTCCCAATGGGACAGCACGGCCGGACTGATCGCTAGTTCTTGGCAGACTTCTGCCGGGCGACGACGCTCGGTCCAGATCGACAGCACCGCTTGGGCTCGCTGCTGTGCATTGTAAGGCAGTGGTTCCTTCTTGGCTTTGATTTCGGTGTTCATGAGCTCCTCCTTCCAGGTCGTAGATGACCTCCTGATGAGATCGTGGTTCCTCGCCATCGACGAGCATCTTCACTTGCCCCTTCTCGGCACGAATGACCACGGATTGCTCGCCCATCCGCCCTACCATGTAGAAGGGACTGCGCGGTTGCCCTCGCAACGCCAGTTCCAGCATGTTCTCCTGCATGCCGCGCTCGATGACCTGGCGCAATTCCTGGGCAATGGCAAAGAAGCGATCCGCCGGACACAACCCCTCCAGGGACTGATGAGGCCGCTGGTGGTTGTAGTGCTTCACTCAGAGCCGAATCCGTTCGCAGGCGGACTCGAAGCTGTCAAACTGCGCCCGCACCAGGAACTCCTCCCAGATCGTCTT
>Ga0208038_1001666_pt1 | contig 11553 bp, 6 predicted proteins | sample June2015DPH_16_1_FD_184714 | JGI IMG/M metagenome (GOLD analysis project Ga0208038, IMG submission 184714) | Peatland microbial communities from SPRUCE experiment site at the Marcell Experimental Forest, Minnesota, USA - June2015DPH_16_100... | ecosystem: Environmental > Terrestrial > Soil >...
ACGACCCGCAGCGCGCCTCGGCCATCTTGGCTCGAATCCCCGCCGGGCGCTGGGGCGAACCCGAGGACCTCAAGGGAGCCGTTGTATTCCTTGCCTCCTCTGCCTCGAATTACGTCCAAGGTTTCATCCTCACAGTCGATGGCGGTTGGATGGCCAGGTAAGCCTTGGGAAACGGGCCCGATGATCTCAGCGGGGAAAACCCAGGGCCCGCAGGCCCCGCCAAGTAAGAAAGGTGTGAAAGAATTATTGAACAAACTTCTCACCACCGAGACACCGAGGCACAGAGAACTGAAAAGAAAGGGGCTTCTCTCTGTGCCTTTGTGCCTCTGTGGTTAATGCAATCGATTTTTTCACGCCTTCGTAGGCCTTGGGAAACGGCGCCGGTGACCTCGCCGGGATAAACCCCGGGCCCGCAGCCTACACAACGGCTACCCGGATAGCCCCTTTGCCCCACACCGTCTGGCGGCCCTCCGACGAAGCTTCGGGCTTTTCATTCCCTGTTCCCTATTCCCTATTCCCAATTCCCTATTCAGTGCTCCCCTTTCTCCCAATCTGCAATCTCAAATCTGCGATGCTTTTAGTTCGCCTCAGTTCCCCTCGTACTCCGCCACCTCGTCCACCTCCCCCGGGCTTAATGAAAAGCCTCCATTCAGGGTCGGGGAACGACCGTGGCGCTTTCCGGGGGCGTTGCCCGGCTAACATCTTGTGCTCTTGCAGGGCACGAAAAAACTACCCTTCGGTCTTACCTCGCGGCACCCCGTTTCTGACATCACGGATAGCCGTTTTTCGGCTATGGATGCTCAGAATGACATGCCGTTGCGTTTTTTCGTCAACACTCTACAGCCTGCCATGTTGGAAGCGCGGCAGAGGCGCAAAAACTTTCTCCAAAGGCACAGGCTTCAAGTACGGTTTCCCATGATGGAAGTTATCGATATTCTGCATGAACTGCACGACTATATCAGTCCCGTCGATCATGTAGACGTTTATCCGGTAGAGCACCCCAAGGTCGGAGGGATCATCAACAACCTCCGCAAATTTGGTGGCCATCGCCCTCGCCATGCGCTGGGCCTCCCGGAACATTTCCAGGCTGTGATCCAACCGCTGCATGAATTCGTTTCCCGCCCCTCGGGCTCGGAAGGCCGCGTCGAACTCGAGGTAAGCCTTTTCCAGTTGCACCATGGTATCCAGGTGCATGGCGTAAGCCTCAGTCTTGTTTTTCAGATAAGCCAGCTCTGATTGGCTCCCAGGCGCGACCTGCTTTTCTGCTTGCTCGAAGTGGGCCAGCGCCTGGCGCAGTAACTCCGCCGAACGAGTGTAGTATAGGGAGTCATCACGAGCATGGTCGAGGAAGCCCGCCCAACCCGCAAAAGTCGGCCCGTCATAAGGATTCCCCTGCTCGGAATACGACTGGATAATGCCGATTTCGTAGGGGACACCGCAGCAGGGGAAATTGTCTTTTCCGGTCCAGCCTAAGTATTCCTCGTTCTCTTCCAGGATTTGGTAAGCCTCCAAAACTTCCGGAGCCGCGGCTTCCCCAAAGATGCGCCGAACGTAGTCCTGGTAGAACTCGGTGGGTTTCAAATGGGGTTTCCAGGCCCCCTCGGCCATGAACTTATCATTGTGTTCCATCCCCCGCGCCCGGTTCACTTGCGTGGTGTACCCCGCTACGCCGTTTTCCAGGGCGCCTTCAAAGGTCCGGTCCTTGTAGTACATGTTCACGTTGAACTGCATGCCCAGCATGTGGCTATCGCAGTCGGAGCGGGTGATTAAGGTACGCTCGCGCTCCCCCATGCCGCCGTAATCGCCCATGGGAACTCCCATGGGGGTCCAAATGGCACGGGAAATCATGTCGGTAAAGGGCACGTCTTTGGCAAACAGCTTGTCGATGAGCGGGTAGACGAAGCCGCGGCCGAAGGCTCCGATGCCCAGCTTCGCTTTGGGATTGATGCGATCGCGCGCCTCCAGCGCACTCCGCATCAGTTCCACCGTGCCCACGTCGGAATCCACCACGCGATCTGCGTTTCTCTCGTAGCCATTAGCATAGGCCTTCCAATGCAGCGTCTCCTCGGCGAAGAACTTGGGCCGCTCCTGTAAGGTGTATGCACGGCTCTTTTCGTCGTCGCAGGTCGGGTAAAGTTCCGGAAACCAGAGGAAATAACCTTCCGCTTCCGGATACGTTGCGAATAAGCTCTTCAACCGGCTCTCGTTGATCTCATGCGCCACGGGATCGGCGGGGCACATGTAAGCCCCTCCCAGGACCGGCTGAAACGGCAGGTCGCCGGTGCGGTTTCGAGCGAAGCGCGCCAGGTTCGGCGGCATGCTGACCGGATCAATGGCCAGCCAGGTGTTGATCTTGCGTGTCTTGGCATAAGCGATGGCAGCTCGCAACAGGTCTTGCGCTTCTTGAAACGCCTGTTCCGGGGTCTCCACGTCCTGCAACTCAGGGGGGGCAATGCGTGGGTACTTGAAATGTTCCCGGCCGATCGTCACATCCTTGACGAGAAAGGAGCCTTGCTGGGACTGCCACAACATGTAGCCGCTTTCCTTTACCGAAGCGTCGCCGAGAAAGTTCTTTTCACCCCGGTACTCGTATGACAGCCAGGGCGTATTGGGGAACCAGAAGACTTGCAGGTAATTCATCCTCATTTTGGCCATCTGGTCAATGATCTTTCGCCAATCGTCCAGCGACCACATCGTCTGGTTGGGATAGCAGTTGTCGACGTGCACGCCGCGTCGCCGAAAGGCCGGCTCCACGCGCTCATCAAGAGAGGGCAGGGCAACCTCAACCCGTTTCTGCGGAAGAATGTCTTTGGTCAGCAAAAAGACGAATCCCAGCCGCTCCAGCAGATCGTAAGCCGCGTACATCGTGCCCGCCTCATCGTTACCCCCCACGACCAGTGAGGGGCGTCCTTCTAGGCTGATGCGGCGCAAGATGTAGCCTTCCGGTTTCAATCCCTCGAAGTTCACCTGCCGGTGATTGGCCGCCTGGCGCACGAGTTCGTTGCCCTCGGGGCTGCCTACCAACAAAAGGCTCTTCCCCTTGGCCTGCCGGCTCACCTCGCGCGTAGAGACGATCTCCAGCTTTGCCCCGGAGAGCATTTCTGTGTACCGCTGGAGTTCCCCGGCAACAAATCGATCCGAGGGGCTGGCGTTGTCACCCACCGCGATCAACGCCGCCGCTTGGCCTTTGCTGGCAATCATCGCCTGTGTGCTTCCAGGCGGAACTCCGCACCGGATGGCGCGGGGCGGAGAAGCCTTCAGGGCTGCATTCAGCAATCCGCAGCAGGCGAATAAAATGGCCAACTTCGCAATCCGACATGAGAATCGAGTATCGGCCGATTGCTTATTCAAGTGAGTTCTGGAAACCGCGAAAAGTGCAGAGGGAACATGGGAAAATAAAGTCGGCATCTTGACCTCCTGAAGTGAATAGGGCAGGTGGCAACAGCCATACATTGAAAAGCATGAAGCCCCAATGTGTTCTGACCTTCTTCCCTGCCAGGCTCGACAGGCAACCGGTGGGGATTATACAGCCTTCGACCAGCAGCTTGCCGGGTTCCACTAGTGTTGTGTCTCCCAAATAGGTTTACAGACGTAGCGCCGCCCTTTAGGGCGGCATGCCGGGCTAAAGCCTGGCGCTACGAGGCCACCCGCTCGCCGCAGGATTGTAAAGGCTCTTGAGAGACACAACACTAGGGAGACGATTGCGGAACCCCCGGATTTCTGTTCCAGTCAGTTTTCCCGGGTCTCAGCTTCCCGGCAATTCTCACGACGACTTGCAAAAGGAGGGGATAAGGAAGCCCTCGCTCGGCCTTCATTCCCTATCCCCTCTTCTCAAACAATCGTTACACACCATCGAACCAGACGCCTGCCTTACGCTGAAGCCTGGCGCTTCTCACCACAGCAGCCGCAAAACAGCCTGAATTTCTTTTCCGGCTTGAGCGCTGTTAATCGTGCCCAAGTTACCGGCTCCAAAGCCCCCCGGCCCCAGACTTTCTCCGGCGCACCGGCGGGTGGATGGCCAGGTAAGCCTTGGGAAGCCGTGCCCTTACCACCCCCTTGCCCCCTCCTAAGATAGGAGGGGACTTAGCGTCAACACGGCTCGGCAAGGGCTCCCCTCCTGCGTCAGGAGGGGGTAAGGGGGTGGTCATCGTTCCACAACCGTTTCCGGGCGCAAGAGAATGGGCCGAATCAAAACGGCAAACAATTAAGCGGGACAGGACACTAGCCATGCGCGACCCCTCAGTAGAGACGCGCCTTTTGGAAACTGCCCGCAGGCTACACGAAGGCTACCCGGATAGCCCCTTTGCCACAATCTGTAATCTCCAATTCCCGATGCTTTTCGTTCCCCTCAGTCCCCTTCCTATTGGGGCAGGTTTTCGACGGAAGTTATCAGTTGTCAGGTCTCAGTTTTCAGCAACCCTCCCTGCCCTTGCTGTCACGGCGGCCCGCCGACGAAGCTTTGGGCTTTTCATTCCCTATTCCCTATTCCCTGTTCCCTGTTCCCTGTTCCCCATTCCCTATTCAGTGCTCCCCTTTCTCCCAATCTGTAATCTCAAATCTGCGATGCTTTCAGTTCGCCTCAGTTCCCCTCGTACCCCGCCACGCCGATAAAGCCTCCCAGCGGGTGCACCTGGCCGGTGCGACCGCTCCTTCGCTCCCCCTGGACGTGCCGCAGTTCGCAGTTCGTCATGCACACGGCGGCAGCGCGCTCGCCCATGGCTCGGAAGTCTATCGGCAGCGGACCCTCGCGGTAGAGACCCCGAAGCGCGCTCACCCGGTCGCGCGCCCGGGCGAACAGCGTTCCAAACTCCGGCCTACCCACCACTTGGTCGCCGCCCTTGATCTCGGTAGGCGTCTGGAGCTCGATTCGCAAGCGGCCCACGGGCGCGGCGTCAGGTCGAGCGCCGAGGGCTCCACGCGGCAGATGAATGCGGCACGTGGAGAGCTGGGGCGACTGTGGCAGGGACGATTTTTCGATCATGCGCTGCGGACACTTCCCGTAGCGCCGGTGTCCTCACCGGCGACTTTCGGCGATGGGGACATCGCCGCTACAACACCACGAGAGGCCAGGGTATATCCACTGGAATCCGCTGCGCCGGGGACTGGTAAAGCGGCCGAAAGGATGGAAGTGGTCGAGCGTCCATGAATACACGTTCCCCGCACTCCGGGAGGCGCAACAGCAGCCGCCGTTGCGGATTGACCGCGTGAGGATTCCGGCCGATGATAGGCGGAGGATCTGAACAAAAGCGGCACAGTTACAAAACAACTCTGCGCTACCCGCTCGGGTTTTTGCCGCGTCGCGGTGCAATAGTGCGTACTGGCCACAGGAGGTGAGGATGTCTGAAATGATCATCCATCCCACGATGAAATTCATATACCTCGGGTACGCGGCGGCTAAGGTGAGGGTACGGTCGCTGAAGTTTGAATCGAGTCCGCACTCTGGGTGACATCATTCGACGCCACGGCTGTAACCACGTAGTAGTACGTCTGCCCTGCCTGCACAGTCTCGTCGCAATACGTGGTTCCGTTAACAGGCGAGGAATTCAGTTGCGTCGGGTAAGGCCCACCCGAGGTAGTGCCACGGTAAACATCGTACCCAACTACGGCGGGAGGAGTCGTGCTGGCGGTCCAGGATAGAATCACATCGTGCGTTCCCGCGCCAGACAGGGGTACCGTCTGCGGGCTGCCGCTGGAATTGTCCGCGATGCTTAGCGAGGCCGCACGGGTCCCGGTGACGGAAGGTGTGAACATCACAACAATCGTGCAGTTGGCGCCTGCGGCCAGCGAGCTGCCGCAGGTGTTGGTCTGAGCGAAGTCGCTGGCATTGGTACCCGTCAGCGCGAGGCTGGTAATGCTCAAGGCGGCGCTGCCCGTGTTGCTCAAGGTGACGGTCTGCGCCGTACTGGTCATATCGACGGCTTGGTTGCCGAAGGCAAGGCTGGTGGGTGAAAGGCTGACCAGGGCAGCCGCGCCCGTGTCAGCGGTCTGCGTGCCTGTCCCGGAGAGGCTCACCGTCTGCGGGCTGCCACTGGCATTGTCCGTGATGCTCACCGAGGCCGTGCGGCTGCCACTGGCGGAAGGCGTGAACGTTACGGTGATTGCGCAGTTGGCGCCGGCCGCCACCGAACTGCCGCACGTATTGGTCTGCGCAAAGTTGCTGGCATTGGCACCCGTCAGCGCAAGACTGGTAATGCTCAAGGCGGCGTTGCCGGTGTTGCTCAGGGTGACGGTCTGAGCTGTACTGGTCGTCCCTACGGCTTGCTTGCCGAAGGCAAGGCTGATGGGTGAAAGGCTGACCAGGGCAGCCGTGCCCGTGCCGGAGAGGCTCACCGTCTGCGGGCTGCCGCTGGCGTTGTCGGTGAGGGTGACGGCTGCGGTGCGAGTTCCACTCGCGGCCGGCGTAAAGGTCACGTTGATGGTGCAATTGGCTCCTGCCGCTACGCTTGACCCGCAATTATTGGTTTGTGCAAAGTCGTTGGGGTTCGTGCCCATGAGCGCGAGGCTGGAGATGCTCAAGGCCGAATTGCCAGTATTGTTGAGCGTTATGGTCTGAGCCGCGCTGGTGCCGCCGACAGCTTGGCTGGCGAAAGTGAGACTGGTGGGTGAAAGACTTGCAACGGCCGCGGTACCCGTGCCGGAGAGGCTCACCGTCTGTGGGCTGCCACTGGCATTGTCCGTGATGCTCACCGAGGCCGTGCGGCTGCCACTGGCGGAAGGCGTGAAGGTCACGCTGATTGTGCAGTTGGCGCTGGCCGCCACCGAGCTGCCGCAGGTGTTGGTCTGAGCAAAGTCGCTGGCATTGGCGCCCGCCAGCGCGAGGCTGGTAATGCTCAAGGCGGCGTTGCCGGTGTTGCTCAGGGTGAGGGTCTGAGTTGTACTGGTCGTACCTAGGGCTTGGTTGCCGAAGGCAAGGCTGGTGGGTGAAAGGCTGACCAGGGAAGCCGTGCCAGTGCCGGAGAGGCTCACCGTCTGCGGGCTGCCACTGGAATTGTCCGTGATGCTCACCGAAGCCGTGCGGCTGCCACTGGCCGAAGGCGTGAAGGTCACGCTGATTGTGCAGTTGGCGCTGGCCGCCACCGAACTGCCGCAGGTGTTGGTCTGAGCAAAGTCGCCAGCATTGGTCCCTGTGACCGTGATGCCGGCGATACTCAATGCTGCGTTGCCGGTGTTGGTGAGCGTCACGGTCTGGGCCGCGCTGGTGGTGTTGATCGTTTGGTTCCCAAAAGCGAGACTGCCGGGGGCAATGCTCGCCGCAGGAGCCGCAGCCGGAGGCGGGTCGATCCCCCCAGCGCCTCCGCCGCAGGCAACTTGCCATGCAGCGGCGAGAATCGCTGACAGGGCCAAAACAAGGGCCCTGGTTTTTAGAAGCTTCCTTCTGTCCGCTTTCGCTGCGTAGGTGTTCATAATGGAACACCCCCTTGTGGACTCTTCCGCAGAATCTGCTGGTAAGAAAAACCGAAAGAGCCTGGTAAGGGCCGAAGGATAAGCTTGCGCATCCTGTCCGAATCCTGTAAAGGATAGTGCGAGGTAACACGAATGCGGCAGGAGGGGACAGGATGCATTTCCAAAGTATTCTGAATCGGATCGAAAATTACAAGGGCTTTGTGTACCAGCGAGTCCGATGGCCGTCTCGAGGGGGCCGGCCGTCTTTGAGAGTCGAGGCGCGGGCGTGGAGCGGGAGTCGCGGGCGGTGTTCGGGATCGCACGTCCAGGTTGCGGCGTCCGTTCCCGGACTTCTCCCCATTTTCCAGACAAACGGTTAAGGCTGAAACGAGTCGGAAGAGCAGGTTTCAGGTGGTAGACGGCAGGTGGTATGTGGTAGGTGGTAGGTGGGAAACGGTAGGTGGTATGTCGTAGGTGGTAGGTGGGGGAAGAACAGGATTCAGGAGTCAGGATTCGGGATTCAGGAAACAAGAGCAGGTTCCAGGAGTCAGGAGTCAGAAGTCAGGAGTGAGAACGAAGAGCATCTACTTTCTGCCTTCTGCTTTCTGCCTTCTGCCTTCTGAGGTCAGATGCCGCGATTGGTTCGCGGCCAGTCGATCCGCCAGCGCGCGCCTCGCACTCCGACCCAGAATAACCGCTTCATTGGCGTTCCGCGCGCGTGGTGGTAAAGCGCGGCAGTGCGCGCGTAGAAGCCACGCGTGTGTGGAGAGTCGCGAAACCCGAAGCGCTGAGAGTCGAGGTGGTGGCAGAACTCGTGGCAGAGGGTGCTCAGAAACGTGCCGAACGAAGTGACTTGCTTGCGGACCGCGGTCCGCATCCAGACGCGGATCAGCGTCTTTTCCGGAGCGTAGTCCCCAAAAAGCTCGATGGCCCAGCCGCCCTCGCGGACTCGGACCGGGCGGGCTGCAAGGACGCGGACCAGGGGCTTGGGTACGTTGTAGAAGTCGGATGCCAGGGTGAGAAACTCGGCGCATGCCTCCCTGACGGCTGCGCTCTTCCCGGTTCTCATTGCCGAGTCGATGGACTCTGCCGGGGCGCGCAAGCGGTCATCCTGCGGCACTTCGAGCATACCGAGCCGGTCGCTATCGAGGAACTGTGCCAGGAGCGCAGCATTGCGTGGGGGACGGTCCGTAAACATCTTAGTCAATCTTTAACCGAAATGGCCACGCGCTGCAAGGGGTGCGCGCGCTGCGACATGTGGCCCCGTTCAGAATTGACGCTGCAATTGGGGCGATCAGGAGACGACCTTGGTCGCCACCACCCCCTACCCCCTGCCGCCGCGTTGGGAGGGGAATTCCACTGCCCTCCTCCGTTATGGGGAGAGGGATGCCGCTCCCGCAGGCGCGGTCAGCATGACAGCTTCAGACAGTCACGAATAAAGGCCATGTTTCCGGACCGCGTTGATAAAAGCTTCCACGTTCTCGAGGGGAGTTTCCGCCTGAATGATATGAGCTGGCGCTACCATATAGCCGCCCCCGCGACCCAGGACTTCAATCTTCGCCTTGACATCAGCCTCGATCTCTCCTGGCGTACCGAAGGGCAAAAGGTTTTGCTGATCGATGGCTCCCCAGAACGAAAGCCGGTCACCAAATTTGCTTTTCAATTCTTCCGGCGTATGTCCCGGAACGTTCGGCTGGACGGGGTTGAAAACTTCCATCCCGATTTCAATCCAGTCCCCGAGGATGGGGGCGACGGCGCCGTCCGAGTGCTGCATGAGCATGACGTCCGGATCCACGGCTTTGAGTTCGGCGTACACTTGGCGATAGCGTTCTTTGAAATATCTGCGCCACATCGGTGGGGAGATAAGCATGCCGTTCTGACTTCCGAAATCATCACCCGCCCAGATGCCATCCACGCCCATCGCGAGCAGCTTCTTTCCCACGGCCAAAGCGAACTGCTTGGTCCTCTCGATGAGGACTTCGACGTAGGCTTCACCCATGGCCATATCCAACAAGAGCTTTTCCAGGCCGACCAGTTGCGCCATCATGTCGAACATCGTCAGTTCCATGTCGCCGACAAGGAAGTGGCTTTGCTGGTATTTTTCAATATCCTTGGCGGCATCGTCATAACGGCCTTCGGCAAGAGGATCCGGAAACGCGAAATCCTCCACCTGCTGGGGTTCTCGAACGTTCGCCAGCGGATGCTCGACGACCTCCATGTAGATGGGCCCTTGCCGCATCTTCATCCCGAATTCATTAACGATGCAACCGGACGGGTCGATGGGATGTTCGTAGCCGCAAGGCAGGCTGGCGCCCACCACCACGCAGTCGCTTCCCATCGCCACGCGCAGATCATTGGCCGAAATGCGATACGTGACATCCTCATAATAGGCCGTGGTAAAGTGAGCTGGGATGGCGTACTTTTCGGCGAATTTTTCTGCCAGCGAACGGGACAGGTCAAATTGCAGCGGCACCCGGTCCGGCAGGTCTTGTCTTTTCAGTGCAGTCCTCACACGCTGTTTGGAATCCAATCTGTTTCCTCCGATGAGGAGTCGCCGCTCCTCGACTTTCGCCTGGCAGATCAGTTCGCTCCTGGGAGTTCGAACTCCTCCGGCTGGTGCTCCCTTGCATACCGAACCATGGCGCGGAGGTTTTCAGCGTGCGTGGCAGGCGGCATCTCACAACCGGTGCCCACAATGTGGAACCGCCCGCAGGTTCTATGGCACCGTCTCGAGGCTTCGTACACCTCCTCCGGTGTTCCTTCCAGCATTTCCGTAATCGTCGAAACGTTGCCCAGAATCACCCGGTCAGGGCCCAAGGTGGCGCGTGCCGCCGCCAGGTTGGTCGGCGAATCCAGCTCGAAGATTTGAACCGGCAACTGCCGCATCTGCGGAATCAGAGGGTCGGTGTTTCCGCACATGTGAAGGCGTACCATGACATCCGGGTGCGCCATGCGGATAGATTCCACCACGCGCATTTGCCTGGGAAGCAGGAACTGACCATAGTAACGAGGCCCGGTCATGCTGGCAGCCGCGTCGCTCATGCCAATAGTATCCGCGCCAGCCTGAATCTGTGCTTCCGCGTAAAGCATCGCAACTTCTGCATTGAAATCCAGCAGATCGTTTACAAAGACTGGATCGTCAAGGAAATCCGTCATAACGTGCGTTAAGCCACGCAATTCGCCCGCCAACGCCAAAGGTCCTTCGACCCATCCGACAATCGATACTTCCCCTCCGAACTCCTGGTGCATGATTTCGATCGCCTTGATCCTATCGTGCATCCGTCCCTCTCCGAGCGGGTCCGGGATTCGGAAGGTCTTCAAACGTGACTTATCGAGAAGCGCTGCCCTGGCTTCGCAAATCGCAGGTCCTTGATCCTCGTACCAGTTAATGCTTCCTTCTCCGGCAATGTCGAACACTTCCCGGGCAGGATCAGAGCAAGTCAGCAGACAGTCGATGCCAAAATCCTGCACCACCCGGCTCTGCGCTTCGGCCATCTTCCTTCCATCCTTGGTGTATTCGATGTAAGGCATCCCTGCATGTTTAGCGGCGAACATCATAATCACGGGTTGCACTGGCAAATGATCGACCGGCTTCCCCGCGACCAAGCCGCGGACTCTTTCTAAGGAGCGCATATGAACCCTCCCAGATTCAGTAGGCCGAAAGCCCAGTATACACCGCCCCGCAGGCCAGTCATTCCCGCGAAAGCGGGAATCCACTCCGCAGCTGTTCGGAAATAGGCTGTCTACAGACTGGATTCCCGCTTTCGCGGGAATGACCGGCCTTTCGAAATGGATCCCATTCCAAATGGCACGACCACCCGGCTGCGGCCTGCCGTTGACGAAAGGCCCCGCGGGTGCTACAAGTGGAGGTGGGGAGTAATTCTGTCTGTTGACTTCTGGTTTCATATATCTTCGACGGAGGCGTGTGATGGACAGGCGAGATTTTCTGAAGAAGGGAACCACAGCCGCTGCGGGTCTGGCGGCCTCGAACCAGCTTCTCGAGCCGCTCGCCAAGGCGGATGAAACAGCGGGAAGTCAAAAGCCCATTCCGAGGCGGAAGCTGGGTAAGACGGGCGAAGAGCTTTCCATCGTTGGGTTCGCCGGCATCGTGGTGATGAACAACAGCCAGTCGTTTGCCAACAACATCGTGGCGGAAGCGGTGGACCGGGG
>Ga0208038_1001667_pt1 | contig 11553 bp, 7 predicted proteins | sample June2015DPH_16_1_FD_184714 | JGI IMG/M metagenome (GOLD analysis project Ga0208038, IMG submission 184714) | Peatland microbial communities from SPRUCE experiment site at the Marcell Experimental Forest, Minnesota, USA - June2015DPH_16_100... | ecosystem: Environmental > Terrestrial > Soil >...
CCAGCAGTCAACTATTGAGAAGGCACTGATTCATGCAATGCCCTCAGTGTAGACACATCAATCCTGCCGCAGCAACTCGATGCGAAAAGTGTCACGCCCCGTTTGACTTTGAGGGCATGACAGCGACCAGCGGAGTGGCGGAAAGTTGGTCCGTGCGCACACCGGCTGAGGGCGGGGCGAGCCTCGCTGGTTCCTCCCAGGCGCTGCAACCAGGGCATGTTTTAGGGGGGCGATATGAGATTTTAGAACTGCTCGGGCAAGGTGGCATGGGAGCGGTTTACAAGGCTCGAGATCGCGAGGTCGACCGGCTGGTGGCGCTGAAAGTGATTCGCCCCGAACTGACGGGGCATCCAGAGGTCTTGCAGCGATTCAAGCAGGAATTGATCCTGGCGCGGCAGGTCACACATAAGAATGTGATTCGCATCTTTGACCTGGGAGAGGCCGAGGGGGCGAAGTTCATTTCCATGGAGTACGTGGACGGCCGGGACCTGAAGAGTATGCGTAGCGAGCGCGGGAAGTTCCAGCCAGAAGAAGCGGCGGAGATTATCGAGCAAGTTTGCCGGGCCCTGGAGGCCGCGCACGCGGAAGGTGTGATCCACCGTGACCTCAAGCCCCCGAACATCATGGTGGACAAGCAGGGTCGGGTTGTGGTGATGGATTTTGGAATCGCGCGCTCGCGGGAAATGCCCGGCCTGACGCAAACGGGCGTGGTGGTGGGTACCCCGGAATACATGTCGCCGGAGCAAGCCAAGGGCGAGGAAATCGATTCAAGGTCTGACCTGTTCTCACTGGGTATTATTCTCTACGAGTTGCTGACCGGGAAATCGCCGTATGAGGCCACAAGCTCCGTCGCTACCCTGTTGAAGCGCACCCAGGAGCGAGCCGTCCCGCCCGTCAAGCTGGATCCTGCGATTCCGAAGTTCATGAATGACATCGTGGTCCGGTGCCTGGAGATTGACCCGCAGCGTCGCTATGCGAGCGCGCAGGAGATTTTGCGGGACCTCGAAGCGCGTCACGGCCCAAGCAAAGGCGTTACCTCTCTTCGCATGCCGCGCTTCCGGATGGTGGAGGAGTTCGGGACGAAATGGATCGCGCCGGGGTTGGTCTTGATTATGCTCCTGACCATCGGCCTTGTATTCCGGGGAAAAATCTTTGCGCCGGTGAGCAAGCCGGCGCAGCCGGCTATTTCTCTGGCGATTCTTCCTTTTCGCAATGCTTCGGGGGACCCCAAGCTGGACTGGCTGGGGACGAGTCTGGCCGAGATGTTGAGCACGGAGGTGGGGCAGTCGTCCCACCTGCGGATGGTTTCTTCCGACCGCCTGCATCAGGTTTTACACGACCTGCAAATATCGCCGGACTCGACCTTAGACCCCAATACGCTTGGCCGCCTGGCGGAATTCAGCAGCGCGGAGACGGTGGTCTGGGGGCAATATGCCAGGTTCGGAGATCAAATTCGTATCGACGCCAAGCTCCAGGACCTGAAGCACGAGCGCACCGCAGCGCTCAAGGAGGAAGCTTCAAACGAGAAGGCGGTTCCCGAAGCCGTGGATCGTTTGGCGGAAGACATCCGGCGAAACCTCGCTCTCTCTCCCGCCCAGGTCAAGGAGCTCCAGACACGGTCGTTCAAGCCCTCCTCGAAATCTCTGCCGGCGCTCCATTACTACAATGAGGGCGTTCAACTCCTGCGCCAAGGCAAGGATCTCGATGCGCAGAAGCAGCTCCAGGCTTCTATCCAGCAAGACCCGGAGTTCGCCCTGGCTTATTCCACGCTTGCTCAGGCCGACGCCAACCTGGGCTATGACAACGAAGCGGAACAAGCTTCGCGAAAGGCCTTGGAGCTGAGCGAGGCCCTGCCGCCGCAGGAAAGGTACCGGATCGTAGCCAGCCATGCACGGATCATGAAGGACTACCCAAAAGCCATCGAGGCCTATGGGAATCTGGCCCAGGCTTCGCCGGGCGATTCCGATGTCCAGTTCACCCTTGGCACACTCTACGAAGAGACGGGCGCGTTCGATAAAGCTCGCGAGTACTATGCGGCGGTACTGAAAGCCGATCCGCAATCCGTCGAGACGCTATGGAAGATGGGTGGGGTGGAGATCGAGAGCGGCAATCCGCAGGGTAGTCTCGACTACCTGAACCATGGCCTCACGCTTTCGGTCCAAACCGGAAACGATGAGAAAAAAGCCCTCATTTTGCATGCGATCGGCGTCGCCTACAAACTGATGAATAAGCCGGAGGATGCCCTGCGCAACTACCAGGAGTCACTTGCCATCCAGCGCCGCCTCGGCCAGAACCGCGGCGCCGCCACCTCCCTGAACGAAATGGCACAGGTCTATTCTCTCCTCGGTAAGCCGGCCGCGGCCCTGGCCAGCTTCAACGAGGCCTTGAAACTGAGGCAGGAAATCGGCGCCAAGAAAGAGGTCGGCGACACACTAATCGATCTCGGCGACTTTTACGAAGACCGCGGCGAGCACGACCAGGCGCTCAAAATGTACAAAGAGTCGCTCGAAATCCAGCGCGACGCGGGCGACGAGAATTATCAGGCCCTGTGCCTGAGCAATATCGGGATTTGCCATTTCTCCAAAGGCGACTACGAAGAGGCCGTGACCTACTATCAGCAGGCTCTTCAGTTGCGCGAGAAATTGAAGGTCCCACGCGATATCGCGGAGACCGTGCACAATCTGGCGGAGACGAATGTCAAGCTGGGGCAATACGACCAGGCCCTCAGGCAGTATCGTCGCGCCCTCGATCTCCACCGCAGCGCTGATGACAAGCGGTGGGTCGCCCTCGATTCCTACGGCTTGGGGACATTATATGGCCACCAGGGCCGCTACGGCGCGGCTCTGAATTCCGAGCAAGAGGCTCTCAAGACCTTTCGGGAGCTTCAGGACCGCAGCGCCGATATGGCCGACATCTTGAGTGGATACGGCGCCGCGCTGGCCGAGGCGGGACGCTGGGAAGAAGCTCAGAAGACTCTGGATGAAGCGCTTAGCCTCGCCCGCGAGCTTAAAAGCCAACCCCGTGTTGCCCAGACGCTCAACTTCCAGGGCGACAGCGCCTTCTATCGAGGCGACCTCAAGTCAGCCCGAACGCTTTACGGGCAGGCCCTCCAGGCGGCATCGCGCACCAAGGATCGCGACAAGGTGCAGGCGTCCAAAATCGGCTTGGCCAAGGTAGCCATTGGGGAAGGGCGCTCGCGGGAGGCGATCAGCTCCTTGAAGGCGCTCGCTCAGGAAGCGGACAGCCTGGCACTGAAGTATTTATCGGTAGAGTGCTCCGTTGACCTGGGTGAGGCCTTGGTGAACAACAAAGATTATTCCCGCGCCCGGCAGGAACTCGAGCCTGCCCTGGCCAAGGCTGAAAAGCTGGGCTTACGAACTCTGCTTGCCAAGGACCACTACCTCCTGGCGACGGCCCTGCGCGCGACCGGTAATGGAACAGAAGCCACGCCCCATTACCGGGAGGCGCTACGATTGCTCGACGAAATCCGCAAGGAGGCTGGGGCCGAGAAGGTAATCGAACGCGCCGACCTGAAACCTATCTATACTGATTCCACCCGCTGGTCCCAGACCAACAAAGGCTAAAAAAACAGGCGCGCCAACAGGGCCCGGCCCGCCGTGCGCGGGTCCTCGCCGGCGCCCTGCGGCCCCCACCAGAGCGCCGCCCCAAAGGAGCTGGGGGGGCCGGTCCCCAAACCACCCCCTTCTGCTCCTGAGTTATCTGCCTGTGCCGGTCAATTGTGAAGTTTGCGGGCTGTTGTTGGCGCTGTCGTTCACGTTCAGCGTCGCGGTACGAGTGCCCGTCGCCGTCGGCTTGAAAGTGACGGAGATCGTGCACTGGGACTTTGCCGCCAGACTCCCGTCGCAAGTATCCGTCTCAGCAAAATCACCCCCGTTGGCGCCCGTGAACGTGATGCTGCTGATCGTTAATGCGGTCGAGAGGTTATTGGTCAGCGTCACGTTCTTGGCGGCGCTAGTGGTCCCCGCCTTCTGCGCGGCAAACGTCAAGGAGGTGGGTGAGACCGTCGTCTGCGCGATGCCCCTCCCCGCCAACGAGGCTGTTTGCGGGCTGTTCGACGCGGCGTCGGTTACGGTGAGCGTGCCCGTCTCCGCCCCGATGACGCTGGGTGTGAACGTGACCGTGATGGTGCAGTTGCCCTTGGCAGGAACGCTGCCATTGCAAGTATCGGTCTCCGTAAAGTCCGGATTGCCTGTCGAGATACTCGAAATATTCAGCGCCACGGTCTCATTGTCGTACAATGCAATCTTCTTAGAGGTGCTCGCGGTACTCTGAGGCACGTAGCCGAAACTCACCGACGTCGCCGACAACTGCGCCGGCAAAATGCCCGTCCCTGTCAGCGTGGCTGTCTGGGGGCTGTTCGACGCATTGTCGTTCACGCTCAAGGTGCCGTTGTCCGCTCTAAGGCTGCTCGGCGTCAACGTTACGCTAATGGTGCAGTAGCCCTTGGCCGCAACGCTGCCCTTGCAAGTATCCGCCTCCGTATAATCGGGATTGCTCAGCGTGATACCCGAGATGGTCAGCGCCACGCTTTGGTTGTTGTATAACTTGATGTTTTTGGACGCGCTCGGACTATTCTCTCCCACGTAGCCGAAACTCACCGACGTCGCCGACAACTGCGCCGGCAAAATGCCCGTCCCTGTCAGCGTGGCTGTCTGGGGGCTGTTCGACGCATTGTCGTTCACGCTCAAGGTGCCGTTGTCCGCTCCAAGGCTGCTCGGCGTCAACGTTACGCTAATGGTGCAGTAGCCCTTTGCCGCCACGCTGCCGATGCAATCATCCGTCTCCGTGTAATCATGATTGGTCAGCGTGATACCCGAGATGGTTAACGCCACGCTTTGGTTGTTGTATAACTTGATGTTTTTGGACGCGCTCGGACTATTCTCGCCTACGTTGCCGAAGTTCAGCGGTGTGGGGTAGAGCACTACCGGCGGTTCGCCATACCCGGACAAGGCAACGATCTGAGGGCTGTTCGCGGCGTTGTCGGTCACGGCGAGGTTGGCCGTTTCTGCACGCAGAATGGATGGAGTGTAAGTCACGCTGATTGTGCACTTGGCGCCCGGCGCATAGCTCGCGGCGGTGCAAGTGTTAGCTTCGCTGAAGTCACCGGCATTCGTGCCTGTGATCGTGATACCCGGCATGCTTAGGTTGGCCGTGCCGGTGCTGGTGAGCATCACTATTCTCGCGGCGCTGGTTGTGCTGATCACCTGACTGCCGAATGACAGCGAGGCCGTCGAGACGCTAGCCAGCGGCCCGGTTGCCAAGGTGGATTGCGTGGCATAGGCCGCGGCATAGGTGGTGTCCGCTGGCCAGAAGGCCGTGAGGTTGCAAGTTCCCGTGCCGCTGGTCATGGTGACTGTCGTGCCGGACACCGTGCAAACGCTGCCCGCAGTGGCCGTGATGACTGCGTTGGTGCTGGCATTGGTGCTGGTCGTCACGTTGAAGCTGGATTGATAAGCCGCCGTGGCAGGCGCGCTGAAGGTGACCGTGGGGGCGAGGCCCGATAGATTGATGTTGACGATCGCCGTGTCCGTGTTCAACCCATTCGTATGTCCAGTGATGTCCCCCCAGGGGTAGGTGATGTTGGCCCAGTTGTTTAGACCGTCGCCTGCAATGATCAGCCCCGGGTTCGGCTGCGGTGATTGCGTCTGGTACGTGGACGTGAGCGTGATCAGCGACCCCGAGGGGGCGAAGATTTGGCATGGGATTTGTTTGCCGTTCGAATCAAAGCACAAGTCCTCGATGACGATGCAATTGCCACCCGTGCCCGCGATGGGGGTGCAAGTTGTGCCGCCAGGGACGGGTGTGCCGCCGGACCAACCGTTGGTGCTCGTGGCTGGCAAACGGGTCGTGTCAAACACCGAGGGATTCCACAACTGGAAGTCGACCGCGATGGAAGCGGCACCACCCAGGTCCGACCCGCTTGGAATCAAGACCGTCTGGTTGGTGATGTTGCCGTAGGTGTACGTGACCGGGGTTCCCGGAGTAACCGGTAGCGGCGTCGTGGTGTAGGAGTCAGTAGTTCCAGTTCCGGACAGGGCGACGCCCTCGGCACCGCCCCAACTCAAGTTACGGACCGTGCCATTCGAATACGCGTAGTTTAGATCAACGAGCAGGATTGGCGTGGAGGTGGTTGCCGGGGAGACGGGGGGTGGTAACCGCCATACCTTTCCGTTGTCAAGGTTCCAATCCTGCACCGTGACCGCGTATAGGTTGCCCGAAGCGTCGAACTGCATGAAGGTCGGCGCGTCGGGGGCATTAAAGGTCGCGTACGTGTTCACCCGAGTGCCGTCCGGTTTGAATTGCGTGATGTACCCGCCGAGGAATTCCCCCCCCTCCCCACACTCAGAGCAGACGTTCAAATTCGCCACAAAAATGTTGCCAGAGCTATTCACGGCAACTCCCATGGGCGTGGATAAGGACGGATACGAACTAAAGATGAGAGTGGTCGCCGTGGTCGCCCCGGGCGAAGTTTGTTGAAGGACATCCGGGTAGGATTGATCAACGATCAGCAGCTCATCGGCTAGGTTAAACGTGGTGCCCTCGCCGGTTGCTGCGGCAGACGGAATTATTTGTACGGGAGGGCTGGGGTTGTCCGAGCTATCGAAGCTGATTTGCCACACCCCTTCTCCGTCTTGTGTATTAAAGGCAAGCTGGCCTGTGGTGCTGAAGCTGGGGCCCTGTGGCTGGTCCGGAGGGCAGGTTTCCCCCGAACACGAATATTGGTAAACCGTCTCCAAGCTGCCTCCGCTCTGGTCTATCCGAAAGATGCGACTGTTACTGGGGGAAACAGCGTAGATGAGGTTGTCCGGCCCTACCGCCATGCCTTCGGGCCAATCCCCAAAGTCGCTCGTATAAAGCACGGACGTTACTCCGCTGCTGCCGTCCACTGCGAGGATCTGCCCTCCGGAATAGTTAGAAACGTAAACCGGCGGGCCCGGCTGCTTCGGAGGAATCCGCCAGGCGAAAACGCCCGGAATCTCAGTGATAGGAATCTGTCCGTTCGGGTAGTAGGACGGGCATCCCTCGACGCAAGTCGGATCGAACAGGATATTGGCAAAGTTGCCAAAACCCCCTAACCTTTCGCCCGGTGTCGGAACGTAGGCATTCGCAACTATTCCTGGAGCAAGGGTAATGGGGTTACAAAATTGCTGGTTGGCAGCGTTGGGAAGAGTGACCCCGCTGAGTCCCGAGTAACTGGCTGCAGTCATGGATCCAACCACCAGCAGGTCTCCGGCCTCGTCCCGACCTGATATGTAGTAAATGCTGGTAAAGGGCACGTAGCCAGCTGGTATGTTGGAATTGGCCATACACGTCGGCTGCTGCCCCCTTAGCGTTTGGGGAACACTTAGGCTGATAGACAACACCAGAATCGAGAGAAGGAAATAATGCTTGCGCATGGGAATTACCTCCTTGAACGTACTCGGGCTCGCCAGCCCGGGCGATTTCGGCATCGACCTGCGGGCTGAGCATGGGCCAATCGAGGCAAACAAGACCTCGACGTCTTTTTGCCGAATTAGACCAGAGAAAAGAAAGGAATCAAGGCGGGCATGCGGCGCGTCTGGCCGCAAGGCTGGGTGAGATTTCCTCCTCGCACACCCCGGCGCTGAGCTATAGGATTCCACTTTCGTCGGGCTCTCCTTGGCGTGCGCAAGGAAATGAGTAGAGAGGAAGAGAGGCAAGGAGCGTGGCACTTTCATGGCCGCCTCACGCAACGGCGAACACATCATCGGTCAGATGCCCGGCAGCACCCTCAAACGGTTCGTCGTTCAATTGTGTTAGCTGAAACTATCCGGTCAGAGACTAGTCTCGCCGGCTCGGGTTGTCAAGTGACACCGGCGGCAATAACTACTACGATACCTGTGCGTCGCCAAAACCTGGTCTGCTCCCATCGGCCCCCTCCTGGCCGATCATCGCCAGCCACTCGTACAGACTGGCCGTCCATACCAACGGCCCCGTCTCTACCCCCAAGAGAATCTGCTGGTAGTGGTGCAGTTTGAAAAATGACTGGAACTCAAATTGCTATCCCTGCAAAAGCATATACGGTCGTTGGCAATGTAGAACATGGCGTAATCTCTCTTCCGCTTTCCCAATAAAAGTATGGCGGGAGTGTGGCAATGGCGGTCGACATCGTCTTGACGCTGTCAAATGTAGTATGCGGTATTTTTCTCACAAGAATAGGTATTGAGATGGTGAATAATCCTCCAGGCGACGTCCGTTGGAAAAGGTGGATGTATCGCATCATGTTTTCGGTTTTAGGCCTCGCAGTAATTGTTATAACCGGAGTTCAATCAGCACGAAATTCCAATCAGCAGCAGCAACTTCAACGAGAGGCCGAAAAGCAGGAGAGGGACTTATCAATTCAACTCAGCAACGCAAATGCTAAACTCGATTCCATTAGCAAATTCGAAGCGCAATTCTTATCGCTCGTATCGCAGCGACCAAATGTTTCGCCAGACGCCACGACTAAGGCTTTTGAGGCAATGGCGCTGGCCGTCATAAAGACGGCACAGCCCTATTCTGGGCCTTGGCAGTTATCTCCAGATCAAAAGGCCAAACTACTTGGACTGCTAAATGCTCCCTGCACGATGATGCTTCAGGCGCAAAAAAACTTTATAAACTTGAATCCGCCAATCGTAATATTGGTACAAGATGAACACAACTTTGACTCATACAATCTAGCCATGCAACTGAAGGAGATGCTGCGAGTAAGCGGATGTGATGCACCTATTCAGCCTACGAGCGGGTACTTCCAGTGCGATCCGTTCTTAGGTATTAAGAGTTGGGATGGGTATACTCAGAAAACCAGGCAGGCCGCTCGATTACTTCAGCAGGGATTTATGCAGATCAGACCCAAGACGAGTTTAATATCTGGTGGTCCCGAGCCGCTAGGAGGTCATTTTGAAGGCATTGCAATTGTGATTGGCAGCCGTAACTTCTAAGTGTCCGGCCTTCATACCGAAAGCGTTTCCTCGACTGTCCAGACGTGATCCGTGAGGCCAGCTTCCATCGCGGGAGTAACTCTCAGGGTCATGTGAATCCGGCAGAAGTTGTAATGCATGTAGAAGATCGCCAGAGCATAGGGATGATTGTCAACCTTCTTTGAGAACCCATTTGTCAGCCGCGTAAATCGGCGCATCTGCCAACGCATCGTCAGATTTTGTCTCTCGACGTAGCTTGTTGAAACGTGCTTCATGGTGGGCTTGCCTTGAATGATTTTGCTTTCGCATCAAACCGAACCACCAAGACACCAAGAGAGCCCATGCCCAAGGAAACTGAAGAAGTTGCTTCAAAGATCGTTGATGCTGCAATTGCGGTGCATAGGGCGCTCGGCCCGGGCCTGCTGGAGAGCGTCTATGAGGTCTGCCTGTTGCACGAACTCAATAAGCGAGGACTGAAGCGGGAGGGATCTACTCCGCAAACCTTTGGAAATGTGCTGTCGTCGCACTGGATTCCCGCTTTCGCGGGAATGACTGGTGGATCGAGGGGATCCCCATTCCAAATGACACCAGCACCAGCGAATTGCCCTGTGATCGCTTGGTGCCTTGGTGTCTTGGTGGTGAAAGGTTTTGAAGGGATTGCGGCGATTGAGCCATTGATCCGTTGAGTCATTGATTCATTGAAAAAAACGAGGCAAGGGCCCTTCAATGAGCCAATGGATCAATGATTCAATGACTCAATTGAAGAGGTCCTGGGCTAGGCATGTGGACACAATGTCTCTTGACAACGCCTCGCCGCTGTGGTAGCCTACTAGTATGAAAAGTCCAACCTGCGGGGAAGTCCTTTCCTCACTAAGCTGACACCCCGCCCCAGGAGGAACCATGTCATTACGCAAATCACCCCAACTTACGCCCGCATTGCTCGCCGCCGCGTGGAAGAATGCCCGGCATTCCACCGGACCGCGCAGCGCCGCCGCCAAGCAAAACTCCAAGCTCAATGCCTTTAGATGGTAGGTGGTATGTGGTAGGTGGTAGGTGGGGGAAGAGCGGGGGCCATGTGGTAGGTGGTAGGTAGCAGGTGGGGGAAGAGCAGGGGCTAGGTTTCAGGTGCCAGGCGCATTGCTGAATTCTGAAGTCTGAATTGTGAATTATGGATCGTGAGTTGCCTTGTTACTTCTGGCCACCGCCGGCTGCCTTCTGCTTACTGCCGACTGCCTACTGCATTTGAGGGGAGTTGGAGCTGGCGGGACTCTTGGCATGCACCGCACTCTGCAACAAGATGTCACTGCGGACGGAGAAAGAAAAAACTAGTAACTTTAAAAGGTGAACGAGCGATGCGGGAATATCTATGAAAACAAAGGACCGGCTTACAGCCGCCCGGGCCCAAGCTGGAATGTTGCAGAAAACAAAGGTAGTTACGCGTTGAAAGCGGGAATGTTGTTGAAAAAAAGGTAGTTAGTAGGTGGTAGGCGGTAGGTGGGGGAAGAGCAGGTTTCAGGAACCAGGATTCAGGATTCAGGAGTCAGGAGTCAGAATGAAGGGTATCTGCTCTCCGCCGACTGCCTCCTGCTTACTGCCGACTGCCTTCTGCAGTGGTAGGTGACAGAAGGTAGGTGGTAGGTCGTAGGTGGTAGGTGGGGGAAGAGCAGGTTTCAGGAACCAGGATTCAGGAGTCAGAATGAAGGGCATCTGCTCTCCACCGACTGCCTTCTGCTTACTGCCGACTGCCTACTGCAGTGGTAGGTGACAGAAGGTAGGTGGTAGGTCGTAGGTAGTAGGTGGGGGAAGAGCAGGGGCTAGGTTTCAAGGAACGGGCGCCAGGGGCTGGGGGCACATGTTTGCGGGGTCGGGAACAGGGGCGTTCCTGACCTCAGGATTATGAATTGTGAATAGTATTGGGGCTAAAGGCCTGACCTTCGCCCGCCGGGAACCGCCCACTTAATTCGCCGTCCCCGCAACTCCGCTGGCGAGCTCCAGCTCCGCATACCCTGTGGTGAGCTTCAGAGAAACCTGGTTGCTGTCCTGTCCTACATTCATCGCCCGGTAAGGATTCGGCTTGCCCGGATTTTGGCTGTCCCACGCCATTTGCTGAACCAATTTCAAGCCCTCAAGGACCTGCCGCAAGCTGGCGGCAGACTCCGAAGACTTGCAGTCCATCTTCAAGCCCAGGGTGACGTCGTCACCGGCTGCCACACTGTACGTAAGGGAGTTGACATCTCCAAAAACTTTACCCCAGTCCAGTTTGATGTTTCCCTGGTTAGGCATCCAACCTCGGAACCAATCCGCCACCGCAGAACCCACGGCCACGCCCCAGATCGGCGCGTCCTTGTTCGCGCCGGCCACGAGACTTGGAAAGCGGTTGTCAGAGCTGAGGCTGGGAACCTGGCCCTCGCGCGCTTCCAGCATGGAAGTAAGCGCCGTCAGGGAACCAAACGCTCCGAGGGAATCCTGGAGCACCACGACGCATGTCCCCGCCAACCCCGCCTCGAGGCAGTAGGCTGGCTTCCCTGCCACCGGCGTGGCCGCCATGTTCCGCTGCTCAGCGCTTTGCGTTATCGCTTGGGCGCTAAAGCGGCCGGTGGCAAAGCCGTACAAT
>Ga0208038_1001668_pt1 | contig 11549 bp, 8 predicted proteins | sample June2015DPH_16_1_FD_184714 | JGI IMG/M metagenome (GOLD analysis project Ga0208038, IMG submission 184714) | Peatland microbial communities from SPRUCE experiment site at the Marcell Experimental Forest, Minnesota, USA - June2015DPH_16_100... | ecosystem: Environmental > Terrestrial > Soil >...
CTTCGCCCCGCGCATGTGCGTCCAAGAGGAATTGGCGCGCAAGGAGTTCGTAGCCGTGAACGTCAAGGAACTGCGTATCCAACGCAAGCTACGCCTCGTCTACCGTCGCCGTGGCGCCCTTTCCGCCGCCGCCCAGCAATTCCTGCGCGTGGCCAAAGAAATCTCACAAGTCTGACCGGAACGCTCGACCAACACAGTCGACAGTTGACCCGCCGCGGCGGGACAGTTCACAGTCGACAGTTAAAAACACATGCTCACCCACCTACGACGTGCCTCTTTGCGCTCGTCTGCCATGCTGTCATTCTGAGTCCTTCGCTGTCATTCTGAGTCCTTCGCTGTCATCCTGATCCCGCCCTGCGCTCCCGCTACAGCGGGATCGCTCTGGACCTTCCTACTCTGCTGCCACACAGTCAACTAGCACTTCTCTCTTCCGTCGAGTTAGGGTAAACTGCAATCACGCGCCTGTAGCTCAGATGGATAGAGCGGCAGCCTTCGAAGCTGAAGGTCGGGGGTTCGAATCCCTCCAGGCGCGCCACCTCAGCCCGCCGCGGGTCAGCCTTCAGCCCTCAGCCGTCAGCTATCAGCCCTTCTTCAGACCTACCACCTACGACCGCAGTAGGCAGTAGACAGTAAGCAAAAGGCAGCCAGCGGAGGGCAGATGCTCTTCATTCTGACTCCTGACTCCTGACTCCTGAATCCTGAATCCTGTTTCTTTTCAACAACATTCCCGCTTTCAAGGAGTAACTACCTTTGTTTTCTACAACATTCCTGCTTCGCCCCAGGCCGCCGAAAGCCGGTCCTTTGTTTTCATAGACATTCCCGCGTCGGTCCGTCAATTTTTAAAGTTACTGTTCTTTCTTTCCCCGTCGGCGGTGATATCTTGTCGTAGTCTGTGTTACGGGCCAAGAGTTCCACCAACTCCAACCCCCCTCAAACGCAGTAGGCAGTCGGCAGTAAGCAGAAGGCAGTCGGCGCTGGCCAGACGTAAGGAGGCAACTGGCAATTCATAATTCACCATTCACCATTCAGCATTTTTCTTCCACAACCCCACTTACTACGCTAGCCTATCTTCTGCCGTTTGTCAAGAGACATGGAGTCCGCTTCGGCCCTACAAGGGAAGCCCGCGCACCCGTCCCCAATCCCTCCCCCAGCTAGCCGGGGCATAGATCTCTGATAGCACAATGCCGGGCTGACCTCTCTCGACCTGCCCCGACCCGTCCCGATCTTCCCCGATGCCCTTTATCGGGATCCCCGGCACTGCAAGAGCCCCTCGAGTGTCCTGTTACGCTTAATCCTTTGCAGGCGTCTGGTTCGGCTCTCTTCTCCGCGGCGGGGGGAGGGTGAGGGCGAGGTACTCGTTGGTGACCCGCCGCGGCGGGACGGTAAAGCGGGCCTTGGAACACTGATCTCAGCCGAAACGCAAGGCGGCCATGCTCGGCATGGCCGGTCAGCGCTGACCCCCCGCGCTCCGAACCCAGTGTCTACTGTATTCGACAACCTTATCGGCGAATTGGGGCAATGCGATTTTGTATTGCCCGCACCGTTCCCTTGTGGTAACTATATTCCCCCCGGTTGTGATTCATGGCAGCTAGCCCGATTGACGTTTACCGCCGACAAATAGAGAAAGAGCTGCAAGCTGGCAATGCCACGGAACACACCCACCGCCCGGTTCTGAAGACGCTACTTCAAGCTCTCGCCCCGAAGGTCACCGCCACAAACGAGCCGAAGCGTGGTGAATGCGGAGCGCCGGACTTCGCGGTCACGGAGAAGCGTGCTCACGGTCCCGTCACAATTGGCCACCTTGAAGCCAAAGACGTGGGCAAGGACCTGGATGAAGTGGAGAAGTCGGAACAGATGAAGCGGTACCTCCCCGCTTTGCCAAATCTGATTCTTACCGACTATCTGGAATTCCGCTGGTACGTGGATGGAGAGCACCGGCAGACGGCCCGGCTCGCCCGCGTCGGCAAGGGGGGCAGGCTGGCCCCGGAGAAAAACGGAGCGGAAGCCGTCACGGACCTCCTAACCACCTTCCTCGCTCGCGAAGCCGAACCTATGAACGATCCCAAGGCTCTCGCCCTTCGCATGGCCCGGCTAACGCATTTCATTCGAGATATGATTGTCACGGCCTTCCAGGCTCCCGCGACTAGTAGTTGGGGGTCCAACTGAAATTTTTCGCATTCTTGTTCACGTACTTTACTTTCCCGGTTTTCAAGTCAACGCTCCAAATTGCTTTTTGTTCGCCTTCGCCACCGTTTATAAAGTCGTAGGCAACCTCGTAGAGCGTGCTCTGTTTTGTGGTTGCGCTCCAGCCCTTGGCCTGTCTTAGGCCAGGCGTGGACATGAAGTAGGCCACGTTCGCCCCGATGTCGGTTGCAGACCGGCCGCTTCCCGGCACCGTCAGCACGGCGGCTTTCACAAGGCTGATGGCTTTGGCCTCCGGCGACGGCGGGGAAAAGGAGAGGTTAATTGAGGTGTCCAGAATCTTCTCACTATCAACGACGTCGGGATCGGTCAGCCGCAGAACCTTTCCGTTAAGCTCCCTTCCACCCTCACCACCGAGCATTGCGAGAACCGCCGGGGTCTGCCACGCCCCGTTAAAGTACGCCGTGAAACGCACGCTGTAATTCCCGGCAGGAAACGGGCTCCGTAGAAACCTCAAATTCTTCGCGTCTGGCCAGCTTTCCATCCTGTGTGTGAAGTTCGGGTTCGGAGACTGCTCTAGCAGCCCTGCTGTTGTAAAACTTCCGTTTCCCACAAAGGGTTCATCGCTAGCCAAGGTTCTCCCTGCCCTTCGCACTTCGACCTCCATTTTCATTCCGTCTGGGAAGTTCGTCGAGCCGACGATAAGAACCTCCCCTTCAGGACCGCGTTCCGCGCGGGCATTTACTGTAAGTTCCGAAGGGAGCGCGTACCCCCGCTTGGCCGTCTGTTGCTGCGAAACGTTCGAGGAGTTCGGGGCACATGAGACGATACCCCCGATGACGCCCAGTGCTACCACTATCCCGGTGGCCCACACGAGCACCTTGCGAGACTGAGACCTTGGGATCGCCATAAGCTTCCTTTCGGCGCATCTGCCACCCGACGTGCACCAGGAATGGTGCAAGATTTCGTGACCAATTTGGTGCCAGGAAATATGAGCAGACTTCGCACGTTCCATGCCCGTTCCCTCGACGTGAAATTCAACACTGTGGCAGAATGGCGCACGTGGCCGCAGTGATGAGGACCACAGTATCACTGACGTACTTCAGACGCAACCCTCAAGGGATTAGCCGTGAGCCCCCTGCCCCGGCCACTGCTGCCCGGCGCCTTCACGCTACAGGCAACTCTAAATACAGTTCCGGTCTTCGGGGTTCTCGGGAGACGCAAAAATGGCACCCTCCGTCGCCCATGGAAGCACCTCACACTGGAAACCCGACTGACAATTGCATTCAGTCGCCGTCAGGTGTACGTTATTGGTCGGGCCCGAAGTCGATAATGGAAATTCGGGCTCATGACAAAGTGTTCGACGGTAGGTCCTTTGCGCTATTCTCTTTTCCTGATGGGAGGTGCGCGGTGGCCCGTCACAACTGTTGGACTTGTGGCAACTCATATGACGGATGGGAATGTCCCGTTTGCTCTAGAAAACGTTTGGCTGAAGAGCAGTCGCGCCAAGCCGCTAGGCAACATGAGGAACAACTCGAGGCCATGGAGGAACAGCGCGAGGCCATGGAGCGGGCGGCCCAGCAGCAAGCAGAGCAAGCTGCCCAGCAAGAAGAACTATTGGAGAGGCAGCGGGAAGCCGTTGAGGAGGCGGCGGAGCGACACAGGACAACCACCGCAAACGCGTGGAAGCTGCAGGCGGAAGCCAAAAGCGAAAGAGCTTATTCTCTCTATCAATCTGGCATGTTCGAGGAGGCTTACAGACTCGCGGTCCAATCCATTGAACAGGATCCCGGCAATCTTGATGGTTTTTGGGTTGCGGCCTCCTCATTGTTATCGCTTCATCAAGCTGACAGGGCCAGACCATATCTCGAAAAGCTGACTCAAGTTCTGAATCTCTCCGAGTATCGAAACTCGCCAAAGTACTTTGTCCAGGTGCTTGAACTGCTTTCAGCGCAAAGTGACCTCTTTCACTTGGGCGATGCCTTCTCATCAAATCTAAGAATGAACGTCGGGAATTGGGGCAGGTCAGGTGACTCTACAGCGAAAGCACGCAAACTTACGGGACTGCTCATTGAGCTGGAGAGGTTTACCGATGCTCAATGTGTTCTGGAGTTGGATCTGCAGGCTGATCCTCGGTCAATAGAGGCGTTGAATATCGCCCTCGCCCTGTCGAAGAAGCTAATTGCAAGAGGTGACAATGACACTGCCAACAAGATTGTGGATACGCTGTCCACAAAATCCCACAGCCTAATCACCGAGAGCTATCTATGTGAAATGTATTGCCTTCTTGGAAGAGACGGTAAGGGGCGCATTGATGCATTTGTCCAAGAAGAGAAAATTGATTCCCAGCTGACCATTGAGGCTGACGTTGCTCAAATCAAACAGATTTCTAACGGAGGACAACTGAGCCAGGAAACCCTTGCTTGGGTTATGCGCTCGGTCCGTGAAAAATACGGGCAATGGAAATCGACGATCGAGACACAGCTACGCGATACGGTGGTGGCAAACGCTCAATCCGTGGGAGTGAAAACCGGGTGGGGGGGGGCAGCGTGTGGGATTCTGAGTTTCTTCCTGCTGATATTTGCTTCGGCTGAATATTGTCTTTCGCAAGGATTTCGACCGGAGTCCACCGGTCCATATTTCGCCTTTGGTGCCCTATTCGGTGCCATCCTTATTGGTACTCTGTGTGAACGATACATAAAACGGTTGCGGATCGCTCAGGAAATAAGGAGTCGCCTCGCTGCAGCGTTCAATGGGGAGAACAAGAGATTTGCGGAGCTTGGGCTGCCAACCTTGACGACACCTTCGACTGCTAGTGGTGCCCATGCCATAGTGTTTCTTATCTACGTTGGGATCATCATCGCATATATCGCAGGTTGGTTTTCACTGATGACCAGTCAGGGTAAGCCTCTCACGCCATCGCAACTGCCGACTGCACGCCCACAGGTCACCGTGCAGGCCCCACGCGATTTCACCTTGGAGCCGCCACCTGACTATCCCATATGCACAGATGAGGACGGGCACACGCCGACTCCAGACGAAACGATAGACGTGGCTTCACTTAATATTCGCAGAATGGTTGTCCCGATGCGCTCGGACTGCTGGACAAAACGGTTTATCGTACCGGCGAACTGGCCAGCGTATTTCCTCCAAAACACATCCCCGACTGCCGAGTATGAGGTGCTTTATATGGACGGCTTCAGGCAAAAAATCCGTCCTGATGAACATCTCAGTCATAACTGCCGCGGCATTTTCAGGGTTCGTGGCGAAGGCAATATAATCGTAGTGAAGGGAAAATTCGTCGCGAGAGACGGCCGAACCGTCGTCGTGCCGGAAGATCCCCAAGAAATTCAAACCCTGTCACAGTAATAACCACAAGGCACGGCCCGGAAACCAAAACCCCGGGAACGCAATTTGTTCATGGGGACTTTTGGAGTTCACAGTATTGAGATTCTGGGAGGTCGAAATTCAGGGCATGGGATCCACGGCGAGGGGGGAGGCATCTTGCCGGTAGTAGAACCGGAAGCTCGACCACGGCCAAGAAAGCAGTGGCGAGTGATCCCGCAGAGCGGAAACAAGTGACGAGCCAATACCACTTCCTCCGTCCACAAGAGCAGTGACGAGTGACGAGTGATAAGCATAGACAACTGGCTCGCGCCATTCTTCATCGCGTTGCCGTGAGCGTAATTCAGCTTCTCCAGTCGTTTCTTCTCGCTGTAGACGCCGAACGGATAGAAGCGCCGCTGCCCGACCCGATAGTGGGCCCCGGCCCCCCACCATGCATGCGGGACTCGTCGTCAGAAGAGTCCTCCAAGATTCAGGACAAGCACGGAAATCAGGATTACTACCACCGCCGCCGTCAGCACCCTCCGGGTTGCCGGTGAAGTGGCTCTCCATTCTCCTGTCAGGATGCCGAGGAAGTTCGAAGAGAGAATCATTGCGGAAACGAACAGCGCATAGCCAAGGGAAGTTCCGTACTTTCCTACCAGCGTCGCGCCGATGCCATAACCTACCATCCCCGAAAGCCAGAGCAAGCCCATGGCAATTGCCAGGCTGGTTTCTCTTGCCCAGCCCGGATTCAGAAAAAGCGACCAGGTCCCGTTACGGAAAAGCAGCAGGAAGCAATAGAGCAGATTAGGAACGAAGCCGGCGCCCAGCACCAGCGCCCACGAGGCGTAGGTTGAGGTGACCGGGAAAGCTCCCAGGGCAACGGCCTTTTGCAGGATTTGGCCGCTGAAAGCGAAGCCGAGATTAATGTTTGACCCAAAGATACCGGTGAAGATGCAGATGGCCAGCCCGGTCAGAAAACTCGAAGCTACTGCGCTAGCGGAGGGGCCGGCAGGCCTCTGCTCCTTCTCGCGCCGGCGGCCTGCCATGCCATAGAGAGCGAGGCCGGCGAAGAGGATGGGCATGCTGATGAGCAATAGGATGCCCCGCGGCCGGAGCAGGTCTACAGGGTTAAGGACCAACAAGGGTACGAGAGACCCCGACAGACAAGACAGGCCGGCCACCACCGCGAACGCCAGCGCCATGCCCACGGCGCTGATTCCCAGGCCGAAGGTCACTTGAGCGATGCCCCACAGAAAGCCGAAGACCAGGGGGGCGAGGAGCGCACGGCTGGAAACGCCTCGATAGACATCCTCGAGGTGGGGCACGAAACCCGCAGCCAGTAGCCACGGTATAATCAGCAACGCTGCGGCGGCAAAAACCAGCCAGGTGTTTTCCCATTTCCACTGACGCGTGTACTTCATGGGCAGCGGAAAGCTTCCATTCAACGCTCCACTGATGAAAATGACCGCCATGCCAAGCCAGAAATGGTCACTCACCGAAGACTCCCTCGCGGCACAGATTAAGCCCAGGTTCTCAAGGTTTCGGGCATACCTGTAATCCCTCAGTCTCGGGTGGCAACACACGCAGCGCCGGTCCCGCGTCTGCGGGACCGGCACGTGCCGCCCCTTCTCCCGCGACTGCGGGATCAGGGCAGGCTCTAAAGGGCGGCGCTACACCACCCGAGACTGAGGGATTACGCATACCTTGACCGGAGTTTGTAACCTGCCGTCTACCTCTCACGGTTCCAAATCTTGGTCATTGCCGAAAAGCCGGTGGGACGAATAACTTCAACTCGAATGTGCGTCGGATTTTCTTGCTGGAAGTCCAACGAAACTGTGGCCGACTGGCCGGGGGCAAGGCGAGGCAACGGGGTTTCATGCTGCTCCATCGGCAGGTCGCCTTGAACGTAGACAATCCATCTCAGCGTGTAGCCTTCCAGGGTGTAGGCGGGAAGCTTGCTGCGCGCCTCCACAGTTGCCGTCAGGGAATTCCCCTCTGCCGTCAGCCTGAGTGCTTGCACAGGACTCGCCTCCTGCCTTAGCGCCTCGAACGACGCCTTGCGCGCCCCGTACAGGTCCACAACTCCGTGAACACGCTGCTTCAAGACCCCGATCCCTTTGTCACCCACATGCGTACGGTAATCGTTATAACAGAAAAAGATCGCGCCGCCCACAAACGGATACTGGCGGAAAGCGTCGTCGTGCTCACGCAGAATCCTGATGCGGACCAGATCGTTCTCCGGCCGGTCCGGTGTGCACGCACAGTACCCGTATTCTGAGATCACAATGGGCTTATCGGGATAAGCGCGGTGGATCTCTTCCAGGTTGCGCTTCACGTCCTCAACGCCGCCCTTGTGCCAACTCTCGTAGTATTCGTTCCATTCAATAAAGTCCATCAGCCCGGCCACGTCCTTTTCGGGCGTTTTATACAGCGAATTCGAAGCATAGGAGCGCAGGCGATTCGGATCGAGTTTTTTCGCCTCCTCGACCATGCGCTTGGCGAACTGGTAGGCCGCCGGGTTCTGCCCGTTAATCTCGTTGCAAAGCCCCCAGGAGAAAATGCAGGGATGGTTGCGGTCGCGTTGGATCATCTCGCGCAACTGTTCCAGGCCGTTCGCCATGATATCCGGTGAGGGCTGCTCGCTCATGTCGCGGAACGTTTCGGCGCCCCAGGTTGGCACTTCTTCTTGCAGCAGAATTCCATGCCGGTCACAGAAATCGAGCACGCGTTTGTCTTGCTGCCAGTGGACGCGGGTGAAAACGCAATTGAGCTCTTTCAGATCATTGTGATCGTGAAGAATCCAGGCGGTGGGTTCCGCCATCCCGTACTCCGGGTTGCTCCCCGCCATGCGTTCGACCCCCATAAGCCAGACGCGTTCACCATTGAAGTGGAAGCCGCCTTCTCTCACCTCGATTTTGCGAACCCCGAAGGTGGTCGAACAGCTATGAAGTGGCTCGCCGTCGGCCTCGATCGTCGCTACCAGGCGGTACAGGTGCGGATGATCGAAATGCCAGAGTCGAGGGTTTGGCAATTCGACTGGGGGAAGCGAGACCTCTTCGCTCGCCTCTGGCTTAAGCGACGCCGTCGCCGCTCGCTGCGCCCGCAGCACCACGCGGTCCGTGTCGTCTTCAAGGATTTCATAAGCTATATCGATATGTCTTGTGCTGATGTCGGAGTTCCTCAGGGCGGCGCGAATGGCGAGGCTGGCATGGGATGCGTTCAAGTCGGGTTGGGCATCCACATCCACCCGTTCGATAAACGTCTTTGGGGTGATGAGCAGACTCACGGGGCGGATAATCCCGCCGTCCGGCGTCCAATCATAGGAATTACCGCGTGGCAGCATATTTTGATCGAAGGAATTATCCACTTTGACGGTGATCGTGTTGGCTTGGCCGGGCAGCACCGCGGAGGAAATGTCGAAGGCAAAGGACGTGTACCCCTTGCGAAGATGACTCCCGACCTGTTTGCCGTTCACCCACACGACGGCACTGTGAAACACTGCTTCGAACTCCAGGCGAATAACCTTACCGGACCACGATTCCGGGAGTGCAATGGTGCGCCGATACCACGCCACCCCCAGGTATGCGGCCGAATCCTCGGACACCTGCCAGGTGTGTGGGACAATAACCCTTGACCATCCATCGGCTGACGCGCTTGAGAGATGCCAGCCCTGAGATTCACCCACGCTCTTGGGGTCCAATCGGAACTGCCACTCTCCCGCGAGCGATCGAGTGCTTGTCAATGGGCAATCTCGAGCCGCCTCTTCAGGAGTTGGCTGTGCCTGCTGCGGAACAAGCAGGGAAGCCGTGAGTCCGGCTATCCCCATTTCTTTAACGAAGCGTCTTCTGGATGGGTAAGTCAGGGTTATGGCCCACCTTGGTAATAGGAGCTAAACAAGATGATTTTTTCCGGATGAAACTCCCGAACAATTCGTTCACTGAGCTCGGCAATTCGCTTTTCATCCACCATGTGCGATCACCTTCGAACAATCTTGGTCACCAAGTTGTGCCGTGCCCCGAGACAAGCCTCGAACGATCGCTGTCGCTCCCATTATGCCTCAAATAGGTTCCCTTTTGGTTCGCGCGAGGTTACCCCCTCAGACACACTACCCCTTCGGTTCCACGTCCCAGAATCGCAATTCTGTGAACTCCCCCACTTTACGAAAGCCGCGCTGGCGGCCACAGCGGTTTATTCTCCTGCGGGCCTCGGGGGCATGAAGCCGAGCGGCCGTTTCGCAGGTACTGGGGGCGGCTCAAGCAGTTTCCGCAAGATCCTAAGCACTTCCTGCAACTCAACATCGTGCTTGCCCACGCGACGCTCGATAGCGTCGATCTTCCGAGCAAGGTCGTCATGCCTAGCGAGCATCTGACGCAGGTGCACGAATGCCCGGACTACCTGAATGCTCGCCCGAATCGCCACACGGCTCCTCAACACATTGGCAAGCATCACCGCACCGTGTTCCGTGAACACATGAGGCGCATATTTGATATTCTGCCCACGCTTCAAGGTCACAGTTTGTGATCTTGAAGCCAGCACGAGCGAGGACTCTTCTTTCGTCAGACGGAACATGAAATCTTCCGGGAACCGATCCTTATTCCGCTTCACGGCTTGATTGAGCACGCGCGTGGCTACGCCGTAGAGGCCAGCCAAGTCCCGATCCAGCATCACGCGGTGACCCCGCAACACGAAAATTCGGGACTCGATGCGCTCAAGTGGAACGAGCTGCCCTTCGAGTGTTTTCGCCATTTCGAGTGAAACGTCTTCCGTCGATTGTAGTTGCTCGAATCATGCCACGAACACACTTCGCGCACAACTCCAATTTCAATTCCCGATTGAACAAAACGTATCTTGGGAGGGGCTACTGAAGAGCCGCAGGACCGAACAGCGGGTCCTGCGCTACTCTTCAGAAACCGGCGGGTGGCGCAGATGAAACTCAACTCGAAGTCCGCCGGGCAGCCTTCGCTGAAGAAGCAAGGGAGCCGGGGAACAGGTGGCTCGACAACTGCTCTTCCGCCTCGAGGTGTGCACGCATTTCACGAATCATACGGGCGCCGAGGGTCAAGAGCACGGTAGGGTCTCTCGATAGACCGTAGGAGACCATCTGCCTCTCGAATTTATCCAGGTCCACACCAAAACGTTCGTGGTCCTCTCGAAAGGCCGCCAGTTTTGAAGTGATATCGGCGTCGCGGTGGAAGGCCGGGAACAACTCCGATTCCTCTTGCCGGCAATGTGCGGTCAGAACCGTTTCGAGGTACTTCAGTATCTCGTGCAAGGAGGCATCCGCCGCCTGCCGCTCGACGGGTTGGCTGCCATTCATGGAAAGCCGCTCCAGCGCCATTTCCCAATCTTGCAGCCGGGCGCGCACCTGAGCGTGCTGGCCGATCCAGCGCTTCTCATCAATTGCCGTTCCCGAGGCCGACGCCGTACGGGCTATCTCGCACGGCACTTCTTCGGCGAGATATTTGCAGGCAAACCCACGCTGCTCGAGAGTCGCAACCACTTCCCGGCGGGGCGGATAGTCGTGGGTGGAAAACTGGCCGGGCAGGTGGCGGCGCAAGTAGGCGCCCGGCAGCGTTTCGCAATCCACGGTAAAGAGATCACCGGCAGCCACCATCGAGATATTCAAGTCGTAACTCTCGCGGGTATTGAAGAACAGGCGGGAGGTGGGAAAAGCCATGTGATAAATACTAACAACCAGGCGGAAGTCGTCGTCGGAGAGGGTGAAGCGATTTGGCTTCTGCGAGGCCAGGACGCCGCGCGCCGGCTTCAATCGCGGGATTCCTAGCGCGTGCGGCTCAATTCCATAAGTCCGGCGCAAATAGTTTCCGTGCTCGATGGCCGCCAAGGCGTCGTAACGGAAATCGTAAAGCCCCAACAGCACGCCCATCCCAATCTTGGTAATGCCTGCGGCGATAACGCGATCCCAGAGATCCAGGCGAGACTCGTAGTCCCGCTTGGGCGAGCCCGCAAAGTGCCAGCGGTCGAAATGCGGGCGATGGTAAGTCTCCTGCCACTCGACCACCCAATTCAACCCGGCGTCGCGCAAGCGGACGTAATCCTCTTGCTGGTAAACAGGG
>Ga0208038_1001669_pt1 | contig 11547 bp, 5 predicted proteins | sample June2015DPH_16_1_FD_184714 | JGI IMG/M metagenome (GOLD analysis project Ga0208038, IMG submission 184714) | Peatland microbial communities from SPRUCE experiment site at the Marcell Experimental Forest, Minnesota, USA - June2015DPH_16_100... | ecosystem: Environmental > Terrestrial > Soil >...
CTTTATAGTCACCTGGGCCTTCATGTTCGCCGCCCGCTACGGCTTCTATCCGGATTCGGAAGTGCCCTTCGGCCGCCTCCAGCCCTATGTGGCGGTGGGCCCGGCGGTTATGTTCTCCTCATTGAGCGCGAAGGTCAACACCTTATTGGTGGGTGGATTCTTAAACGGTTTACAAGATTCGCGAATGAGCGGTGGCAGCCAGGCGTCTACCAACATCGCCCTGGCGGTGGATACCGGGATTCGCTACATGTGTACGAAGAACGTTTCCATTGACCTCTCCTTCAAGTACCGCTATGCTCAGCCCAGTTATACCTTTAGCGGGATTGACGCTCAAATTCTCCATGCCCCCCCGGCCACTTTCAAGCTTGAGCCGGTCTACTCGCTGTTCAGCGGCCAGTTGGGGGTAGCCTACCACTTCTAATTCACATTACTTGCAGAGATTTAACAGGCGGCCTGCGGGCCGCCTTTATTGTGCGCCGGGCAGGCACAGCAGCATATGGTGCGGATAATTCTTGACAGAACCCAAGGTTTATAATTATTATAGTGCTCGCAAGATCTGCTCCGGGGGAACTATAATCCATTAAGGGGGGAATACTATGAAAAGACGCACAGTTTATGCGGTTTTTGGGCTTTTCCTGGCCGTGGCCCTGGTCGCCCTGGCCGCACCGGCCAGCGCCGAGATGTTCGTGGAAGGTTACCTGGGCGGGACGGCGGCAGCCAATATTAATCAAGCTTTTACTATCCAAGACCTTAGTGGCTCCGGTGGCCCCGGTTTTTCCAATGCCATCCAAAACAACCACTTGCAATTTTCTGGAACACCCGATCCCACCGTGCTGGGCGGCCTAAAGCTCGGCACCTGGTTCGTCAAAGAGGGCTTCGCCGGGTATAGCGGCTATCCCGACTGGATGAAGTATTTCGGGTTCTATACCGATCTCAGCTTCCAGAAGTTTCAGATGCGCGGCCCCCTCAGCGGCACAAGCAATTACAAATTTTCCTACAGCCTCCCCGACCCCACTATCAATGGTGTTCATTTCAATGCCGGGGAATTTACTAGCGAAGGCTTTATAGTCACCTGGGCCTTCATGTTCGCCGCCCGCTACGGCTTCTATCCGGATTCGGAAGTGCCCTTCGGCCGCCTCCAGCCCTATGTGGCGGTGGGCCCGGCGGTTATGTTCTCCTCATTGAGCACGAAGGTCAACACCTTATTGGTGGGTGGATTCTTAAACGGTGTTCAAGATTCGCGAATGAGCGGTGGCAGCCAGGCGTCTACCAACATCGCCCTGGCGGTGGATACCGGGATTCGCTACATGTGCACGAAGAACGTTTCCATTGACCTCTCCTTCAAGTACCGCTATGCCCAGCCCAGTTATACCTTTAGCGGGATTGACGCTCAATTTCTCCATGCCAACCCGGCCACCTACAAGCTTGACCCGGTATACCAGCTGTTCAGCGGCCAGTTGGGGGTGGCTTACCACTTCTAATTTAAATTACTTGCAGAGATTTAACAGGCGGCCTGCGGGCCGCCTTTATTGTGCGCCGGGCAGGCACAGCAGCATATGGTGCGGATAATTCTTGACAGAACCCTAAAGTTTATAATTATTATAGTACGCGCAAGATATGCTCGGGGGGAACTAGAATCCATTAGGGGGGGAATATCATGAAAAGGCACACAGCTTATGTGGTTTTTGGGCTTTTCCTGGCCGTGGCCCTGGTCGCCCTGGCCGCACCGGCCAACGCCGAGATGTACGTGGAAGGCTACCTGGGTGGAACGGCGGCAGCAAATATGGGTCAAAACTTTGTCGTCCACGATACCGAAGCAATACGTGTGCCACAGGAAAAGGACTTCCACTTGAATTATCCTGGCACAACTGACTGCGTGTTGGGCGGCGTCAAGCTGGGTACCTGGTTTGTCAAAGAGGGGTTCGCTGGCTGGAGCGGTTATCCTGACTGGTGCAAGTATTTCGGGTTTTACACCGATTTTAGCTACCAGCGCCTGGACATGCCGGGCCAGCGGCTCAGCGGGGTTAACTATGTTCAATATACACCCCAGTTTTTTGGCTCATCAATAAATAACGTGGCGGGAACCATCAGCTCTGAGGGCATGGCAGCCACCTGGGCTTTCATGTTCGCCGGCCGCTACGGCTTATTGCCGGATTCGGAAGTGCCCTTCGGCCGCCTGCAGCCTTATGTGGCCGTGGGGCCGGCTGTCATGTTCACCACAATGAACCCGAAGTTGCAGGTCAATGGCTTGAATATGAGCCCGGGGGGCGATACGGAGGCCGTCATCGCCCTGTCGGTGGAGTCCGGGGTTCGCTACATGGCCACGAAGAACGTTTCCATTGACCTCTCCTTCAAATATCGTTATGCCCAGCCCAGCTTCTCCTATAGCGGGATTAATGGGGCAAACGGCGCCCCGGCGAGCTTCAAGCTGAACCCTACTTACAACCTGTTCAGCGGCGAATTGGGGGTGGCTTATCACTTTTAATCTAAATTACTTGCAGAGATTTAACAGGCGGCCTGCGGGCCGCCTTTATTGTGCGCCGGGCAGGCACAGCAGCATATGGTGCGGATAATTCTTGACAGAACCCTAAAGTTTATAATTATTATAGTACGCGCAAGATATGCTCGGGGGGAACTAGAATCCATTAGGGGGGGAATATCATGAAAAGGCACACAGCTTATGTGGTTTTTGGGCTTTTCCTGGCCGTGGCCCTGGTCGCCCTGGCCGCACCGGCCAACGCCGAGATGTACGTGGAAGGCTACCTGGGTGGAACGGCGGCAGCAAATATGGGTCAAAACTTTGTCGTCCACGATACCGAAGCAATACGTGTGCCACAGGAAAAGGACTTCCACTTGAATTATCCTGGCACAACTGACTGCGTGTTGGGCGGCGTCAAGCTGGGTACCTGGTTTGTCAAAGAGGGGTTCGCTGGCTGGAGCGGTTATCCTGACTGGTGCAAGTATTTCGGGTTTTACACCGATTTTAGCTACCAGCGCCTGGACATGCCGGGCCAGCGGCTCAGCGGGGTTAACTATGTTCAATATACACCCCAGTTTTTTGGCTCATCAATAAATAACGTGGCGGGAACCATCAGCTCTGAGGGCATGGCAGCCACCTGGGCTTTCATGTTCGCCGGCCGCTACGGCTTATTGCCGGATTCGGAAGTGCCCTTCGGCCGCCTGCAGCCTTATGTGGCCGTGGGGCCGGCTGTCATGTTCACCACAATGAACCCGAAGTTGCAGGTCAATGGCTTGAATATGAGCCCGGGGGGCGATACGGAGGCCGTCATCGCCCTGTCGGTGGAGTCCGGGGTTCGCTACATGGCCACGAAGAACGTTTCCATTGACCTCTCCTTCAAATATCGTTATGCCCAGCCCAGCTTCTCCTATAGCGGGATTAATGGGGCAAACGGCGCCCCGGCGAGCTTCAAGCTGAACCCTACTTACAACCTGTTCAGCGGCGAATTGGGCGTGGCTTACCACTTCTAATTTAAATTACTTGCAGAGATTTAACAGGCGGCCTGCGGGCCGCCTTTATTGTGCGCCGGGCCTGCACGTCAGCTTGGGGGTGTAAGTCCCCTACCTTAACCCTATGGAGTAGCCCAGGGGGGCTTATCTCTTATCAGAACGAGAAAGGAGCAACTATGGATCTTTACGAAGCCATTCATAGCCGTCGCAGCCACCGCCGCTATCGGCCGGAGATGCCGCCCCGGGACGCCCTGGAAAGGGTAATTGACGCCGGGCTGTGGGCGCCGTCCGGCATGAACACCCAATGCTGGGATATCACGGTGATGGCCGGCAAGGCCCGGGATGAATTTGTCGGCCTGGTCAACCTCTCCATTGAGAAAATTGTCCCCATCATGCAACAAACCGGGGTGACGGAAAAGAGCCAGAAGCGGGTGGTGGCTTTTTTCAAGGACCTGGGGGGCGCCCCGGTGGTCATTGCGGTGACCGTGTGGCCGTGGGGCGACGCCACCGGCGCCGCCAACATTCAAAGCGGCGCCGCTATGATGCAAAACATGCTCCTGGCGGCCCACGCCGAGGGCCTGGGGACCTGTTGGATGACCGCGGGAAGCCTGGTGGAAAAGGAAATCCTGGGGTACTTGGGTAAAACCGACCAGCAGCTGCTGGCCATCACCCCCATCGGCTACTCCGCCAAAGAGCCTCCGGTTCCCCCCCGTAAACCCCGGGAAGTGCGCTGGTTGGGGTTTTAATCCGGAGTGAATTTGCGCCCTTGACGGGTAACAAGTTGGCAGGCCTGGGCTGCCAAGTTTAGGTGGCCTGGGCGTCCCCGCCCGTGTACTCTATTCAGGGTGCGAAACTTGATAAATTGGGATTTGAAAAGGCTGCGGTCTTGGAAGGCTTTGCCATGGATAAGGACGGCCAGGAATCGGATATCGTCTTGATGATCAAATCGCTGGCGCTGGCCGGAAGCGAGTTCCACCATACCTGAGGCAGGCGGGGTGCGCCTTTGAGATTTGCTCTGGCGCCAGCCAATGGCGATTATCTCCGCCGCTGCCCCTGGAAAATTTCTGCGGCCGGAATCCTTTCCGGATCAGGAGGTCGTAATGTCCTACAATACTGTGCTGTTCGCCGTCGAGGATGGGATCGCCACCCTGACCTTCAACCGCCCCGAAAGGCTGAATGCTCTGAATGCCGAAACCATGGCGGAGATTGCCACGGTCTTGGATCAGACGGCCCAGAACCCGAAGATCCGGGTCTTGCTGATGACCGGCCAGGGCCGGGCCTTCATCGCCGGGGCGGACATCAATGATTTTCTCAAATTCGATCCCCTGGCGGCCAGACAATTTGCCGATGTTGGCCAGGCAGTGGCCGCTAAGCTGGAACAATTGCCCATCCCGGTGATCGCTTGCGTCAATGGCTTTGCCCTGGGGGGCGGCTGCGAAATGGCCATGGCCTGCGATATCATCTATGCCTCGGAAGAGGCCAAATTCGGCCAGCCCGAGATCAACCTGGGAATCATCCCCGGCTTTGGCGGCACCCAGCGCCTGGCCCGCCTGGTGGGTAAGGGACTGGCCAAGGAGTTATGCCTCACCGGCCGCATCATTGACGCCGCCGAGGCCAGGGCCATAGGGTTGGCGGCCCGGGTCTTCCCAGCCGCCAGCTTCAGGGAGGAATGCACCAAGGTGGCCCGGAGCCTGGCCGCCAAAGGGCGTCTCTCTTTGCGGGCCGTCAAACAGACCATTGACCGCGGTTTTGACCTGGATTTGAAAAACGCCTGCGCCCTGGAGGCCGATGCCTTTGCCCTGTGCTTTGCCTCTCCGGACGCCAAAGAAGGCGCCGCGGCCTTTCTGGAAAAGCGCCAGCCCAAGTTTTTATGAAATTTTTCGATCTAAAGATCCTTCACTGATCGTTCAGGATGACATAAAAACCCGTTTTTCAACAACCTGATAGGAATTGGTGGGCAGTGCCAACCCTACATCAACTGCAGCCTGCGCCAGATAGAGCTTCTGTGTACTGTTTTCTGTCTCTGTAGGGGCGGGTTTAAAACCCGCCCCTACCTTGCCTTTGACTTTGATTTTGCCTTTCACAGAAAACAGAAAACAGATAACCGAAAACCGCCTTTTTAAGGCAGCGCTTATGCCCAAGGGGGGAGAGGGAAAAGGCCGAGGCTGGTTGCCGGACCCTGCTGTTAAGATAAGAAATATGAAGAAAATTTTCTTGACATTCCTTACAGGGATAACCTAGGATGGTGCCGAACTCGCAGTGAGCCGGGGGAGGGTTATGCGAGAAAAGCCCCGTCACCGCCGTGTCTGGCGCTACCACACCATCCTGTTTTTCTGCCTGCTCCTGGTCCTGCTGGCGGCGTGCGGCCGCGGCGACCTTAGGTTTCCCACCGAGTACCAGGCTATCTTCCTGGACAATGGCCAGGTCTTTTTCGGCCGGCTCCAGGATGACGGCTCTTCCTACCTGACCCTCCGGGACGTCTTCTACATCAAGCAGCAGGCGAGCCCGGATAAAAAGGAAGTCCAGAGCCTCCTGGTGAAAAGGGGCAGCGAGTGGCACGCCCCGGACTTCATGCGGATCAACACCCGGCACATAGTGCTCATCGAACCGGTGGCGGCGGACTCCCGGGTGGCTCTGCTCATCCGGGAAGTCCAGGCGCATCCGGCCGAGGCCGCGCCTGCTCCGAATCCCGCAGCAGCTCCAGTTCCATCCGCGACCCCATCGCCTGCGCCCGCGGCTCCCGGAACACCGGTTAACAAGAAGCCTCCCGCGCCCCAGAGATAATGGGTTGCCGGCTGACTCGAGGAGGATGGTGAATATGGGAAAAAAGACTCCGAGAACTCGCCTTTGCTGGTGGCTCCTGGGAGCCATTTTCTTGCTGGCGGTGGTCCTGGCGCCGGGTCCGGCTGCAGCCGATCTTACCGTGGACGACGGCAACAGCCCTTACTCGATGACCACTGACATTACTAACGCCAATGAATACATCGGCACCAGCTCCTCCGGTGGCGTCCTCAATCAGGGGGGCTACACCAACACCGTGACCACCGGCCTCAGGGTGGGCCTGAATTCGGGGAGTAGCGGCACCTACAATCTGAGTGGCGGCACCCTGACTGGCGGCACCGGTACCCCTAGCGGGTTTGAGACCATCGGCGTGAACACCGGCAGTAGCGGCACCTTCAACCAGACGGGCGGCCTTAACACGATAGCCGATAACAACCTCAACCTGGGCCTGGATCCGGGGAGTAACGGCACCTACAATCTCAACGCCGGCAGCCTGACGGTCAGCGGGAGCAGCTCCACTTCGACCGGCTACCTCAACGTGGGCAACTCCGGCGACGGCTCCTTTAGCCAGGGCGGCGGCACCGCCACGGTGGCCAACGACATTAATCTGGGTTATGCCACCGGGGCCAGCGGCAGCTATACCTTGAGCGACTCCGGCAGTCTGTCGGCTGCCAATGAGCGAGTCGGCGAGTATGGCAGCGGCAGCTTTACCCAAAGCGGCGGGACCAATAGCACTACTGGAGATGTGTCTCTGGGCCACTGGTCTGGGGCCAGCGGCACCTATGATTTAACCGGCGGCACTCTCTCTGTGGGCGGCAATGAATACAGCGGCAGCCACGGGTCTGGCACCTTCATCAATAGCGGCGGCACCGATACAGTGACCGGCAATCTTTACGTGGGCTTCGCCGCGGGCAGCAGCGGCGCCTACAATTTAAGGGGCACCGGGGTCCTTTCGGCGACCTATGAGGAAATCGGCGGCTCCGGCACCGGGGCCTTCACCCAGAATGGCGGCACGAACAGTACGACTGGGGATCTATCTCTCGGCCGCTACGCCGGGGGCAGCGGCACTTATAATTTAAACGGCGGCAGTCTCTCGGTGGGCGGTAATGAATACAGCGGCAGCCTGGGCACAGGCAACTTCACCAATAGCGGCGGCGTCAATACCGTGACCGGCAGCCTTTATGTGGGTAGTGGTACAGGCAGCAGCGGCACTTACACTTTAAGCAACACCGGGACCCTCTCGGCGGCTAGTGAATACATCGGCAACTCCGGCAGCGGCGCCTTCACCCAGACGGGCGGCACCAATGCCGTATCCGGCGACCTTACTCTGAGCGAGAACTCCAAGGCCAGCGGCAGCTATAACTTGAGCGGCGGCCTGCTCGATACCGCCGATGAATACGTGGGCTACGCGGGCACCGCGTCCTTCACCCAGAGCGGCGGCACCAATACGGTGGCCGGCAGCCTCACCCTGGGCGATACATCCACCGGCAGCGGGGCCTATAACTTGAGCGACAGCGGCTCCGGCAGCTATCTCTCGGTGGGCGGCCCGGAGTATATCGGCTACTCCGGCAGCGGCAGCTTCACCCAAAGCGGCGGCACCCATACGGTGACCGGCAGCCTTTACCTGGGCTACAATTCCGGGGCCAGCGGCACCTATAATCTAAGTGGCAACGGCAGCCTGGCCACCGGTTACGAGTATGTAGGCAACTCCGGCAACGGCGCCTTCACCCAGAGCGGCGGCACCAACACGTGCGGCCAACTTTTCCTGGGCGAAAACTCCGGGGCCAGCGGCACCTATAATCTAAGTGGCAGCGGCAGCCTGGCCACCGGTTACGAGTATGTAGGCAACTCCGGCAACGGCGCCTTCACCCAGAGCGGCGGCACACATACGGTGGCCAGTGAACTCGACCTGGGCGAAAGCTCCGGCGGCAGTGGCACCTACTCGCTGAGCGCCGGGAGCCTCATGACCGCTTATGCGGTCGTCGGCGACAACGGCAGCGGCAGTTTCACTCAAAGCGGCGGCAGCCATACGGTGAACATTTCACTCACCCTGGGCGAAAGGTCCGGCGCCAGCGGCACCTACACCCTGAGTGGCGGCAGCCTCTCGGTGGTGAGCGCCGGGGAGTATATCGGACAATCCGGCACCGGCATCTTCACCCAGACGGGCGGCACCCATGCCGTATCCGGCAACCTCTATCTGGGCTATTCCGGTGGCAGCGGCACCTATAACCTGAGCGACAGCGGCAGCGGCAGCATCCTCTCAGTGGCCGGCTCGGAGTACATCGGCAACTCCGGCAGCGGCGCTTTCACCCAGAGCGGCGGCACCCATACGGCCGGCAGCCTCAACCTGGGCAACGCCCCCGGCGCCAGCGGTACCTACTCGCTGAGCGGCGGCAGCCTGGCGGTCTCCGTCTCCGGTGGCGAGGTGGTAGGCAACTCCGGCAGCGGCAGCTTCACACAGACTGGCGGCAGCAATGCGGCGCCCGGCGGCCTGACCTTGGGCGCCAATTCCGGCGGCAGCGGTACCTACTCGCTGAGCGACAGCGGCAGCGGCAGCACCCTCTCGGTGGGCGGCCCGGAGTATATCGGCTACGACGGCAGCGGCACCTTCACCCAGAGTGGCGGCAGCAACACGGTGAACACCGATCTTAATCTGGGCTTTCATCCCGGCGCCAGCGGCACCTACTCGCTGAGCGGCACCGGCAGCCTGGCGGTCTCCCATAACGAGTTTATAGGCGACTTCGGCAGCGGCGCCTTCACGCAGACCGGCGGCACCCACACGGTGAGCAGTGACCTTATCTTGGGCAACAACTCCGGCGCCAGCGGCACCTATAACCTGAGCGACACCGGCAGCCTAGCGGTCTCCGGTACCGAGTATGTAGGCAACCACGGCACAGGCGCCTTCAGCCAGACCGGCGGCAGCAACACGGTGGTCGGCGCCCTTATCCTGGGATATAACGCCGGCACCGTCGGCACCTACTCGCTGAGCGGCGGCAGCCTCTCGGTGGGCGGCACAGGTTGGGCTGTATCTGAATACATTGGTGGTTACGGCAGCGGTATCTTCACCCAGAGCGGCGGCACCAATACGACCAATACCCTCGGCCTGGCGGTCTTTGCCGGCAGCAGCGGTACTTACAACCTCCAGGTGGGCAGCCTCTCGGCCGGGACTGTCAGCCTCAACGCCGCCGGCAACTTTAACCAGACCGGGGGCACCTTGGATTTCACCACCTTCAACCAAACCGGCGGGATCGGCACTTTCACCGACCTCTACCTGGGGAGAAACGCCGGCGCCAGCAGCAGCTATAATTTAAGCGGCGGCACCGTCACCGCGGCCAATGAATACGTGGGCTACTCGGGCAGCGGCAGCTTCACCCAGACCGGCGGCACCAATGCAGTGGGCGGCAGCCTTTACCTTGGCTATAATGCCGGGGCCAGCGGCACCTATAGCTTGAGCGACATCGCCGGCGACACCCTCTCGGCGCCTAATGAATATATCGGCTATTCCGGCAGCGGCACCTTTACCCAGAGCGGCGGCATCAATACCGTATCCGGCAACCTCTACCTGGGCTATAACTCCGGGGCCAGCGGCAGCTATAATCTGAGCGCCGGTCTCCTGGACCCCACCGATGAATATGTGGGTTATTCCGGCACCGGCACCTTTACCCAGAGCGGCGGCATCAATACGGTGAGCGGTGACCTCTTCCTGGGCTACAACTCCGGGGCCAGCGGAACCTATAATCTGAGTGACAGCGGCAGCGGCAGCTATCTCTCGGTGGATGGCTCGGAATATATCGGCAACTACGGCACCGGCGCCTTTACCCAGACGGGCGGCACCAATGCGGTGAGCCTCCAACTCAACCTGGGCTACCACTCCACCGGCAGCGGCACCTATAACCTGAGTGGCGGCAGCCTCTCGGTGGGCGAATATGAGTCGATTGGCGAAGGTGGCAGCGGCGCCTTCACCCAGACGGGCGGCACCAATACGACCGGCGCCCTCATCCTGGGCGATAGCGGCAGCGGTACTTACACCCTGGGCACCGGCGGCAGTCTCTCGGTCACAACCGTTGAAATTATCGGTAGTTCCGGCACCGGCGCCTTCACCCAGAGCGGCGGCACCAACACGGTGAGCGGCAGCCTTTACCTGGGCTTCAGCTCCACCGGCAGCGGTACCTATAACCTGAGCGACAGCGGCAGCGGCAGCACCCTCTCGGTGGCCGGCGGTGAATTTATCGGCGAAAGCGGCAGCGGCAGCTTCACCCAGAGCGGCGGCAGCAATGCAGTGAGCAATCTCATCCTGGCCGATGAACCCGGGGCCAGTGGCACTTATAATCTGAGCGGCGGCAGCCTCTCGGCGCCCTATGAGTATATCGGCAACTACGGCAGCGGCGCCTTCACCCAAAGCGGCGGCACCAATACCTCCGGCGAGCTTTACCTGGGCTATAACCCCGGCGGCAGCGGCACCTATAACCTGAGCGGCGGCAGCCTCTCGGTGGGCGGCAATGAGACCATCGGCAACTCCGGCAGCGGCGCCTTCACCCAGAGCGGCGGCACCAACACGGTGACCAGCAGCCTTTACCTGGGCTACTATTCCACCGGCAGCGGCACCTATAACCTGAGCGACAGCGGCAGCGGCAGCACCCTCTCGGTGGCCCTCTATGAGGATATCGGCGTCATTGGCACCGGCGCCTTCACCCAGAGCGGCGGCAGCAATACGGTGGGCGGTGATCTCTACCTGGGCGATAACTCCGGCGCCAGCGGCACCTATAACCTGAGCGGCGGCAGCCTCCAGGCGGCTTCTGAATATATCGGCAATTCTGGCAGCGGCGCCTTCACCCAGAGCGGCGGCACCAATACGGTGGCCGGCAATCTCTACCTGGGCGAAAGCTCCGGGGCGAGTGGTAGTTATAATCTGAGCGCCGGCCTCCTGGATCCCACCAATGAGGTTGTGGGTTTTATCGGCAGCGGCGCCTTTACCCAGAGCGGCGGGACCCACACGGTGACCGACAGCCTTTACCTGGCCTTCTTTACCGGCTCCAGCGGCACTTATAATCTGAGTGACAGCGGCTCCGGCAGCACCCTCTCGGTGGCTAGCTCAGAGTACATCGGCTATGAGGGCACCGGGACCTTTACCCAGACGGGCGGCACTCATACGGTGAGCGAGGGCCTCTTCCTGGGCGATATAGCCGGCGGCAGCGGCACTTACACCCTGAGCGGCGGCAGCCTCGCGGTGGTCGGCGGTGAGTATATCGGCAATTCCGGCAGCGGCGCCTTCACCCAGAGCGGCGGCACTAATACGGT
>Ga0208038_1001670_pt1 | contig 11546 bp, 11 predicted proteins | sample June2015DPH_16_1_FD_184714 | JGI IMG/M metagenome (GOLD analysis project Ga0208038, IMG submission 184714) | Peatland microbial communities from SPRUCE experiment site at the Marcell Experimental Forest, Minnesota, USA - June2015DPH_16_100... | ecosystem: Environmental > Terrestrial > Soil >...
CATCCACCACATTCGTCATGGTGTCGAAGGAAAAATTCCAGACATGCTCGATAATCATGGCGCGCGTCACACACCGTCCCGCATTACGCATGAGATATTCGAGCAAGGCAAATTCGCGTGGGGTTAGGTCGATACGGCGGCCCGCCCGCCTGACCACCCTCTCTGCCCGATCCAGTTCTAACTCCTCCACTCGCAGGACGACACCAACCGGATTAGGAGGTCGCCTCAGTAAGGCTCGCACTCGAGCTGACAACTCGCTAAACGAGAACGGCTTCGTCAGGTAATCGTCCGCCCCGAGATCCAGACCTTTCACCCGATCCTCCACCCGTGCGCGACCGGAAAGAATCAGCACCGGAGGGGAGGGCTTTCGGCTACGTATATGTTTCAGCACTTCCAGCCCATCGATCTTGGGAAGCACCAAATCCAGGATGACTAAGTCAAAGTTGGCCTCACCAACTAAGGTCTGAGCATCCTCCCCATCCCACGCCAAATCCACCGCATACTGTTCCGATTCCAGACCTTTCTTTACAAAGCTGGCCACGGGTTTGTCATCCTCTACCACTAGAATGCGCATGGTTTCTCCCCTCGGGCCTGAGCGCTCTTCCACAACTCATCCCTCCTCTCCAATGGCCGTTCTCATTAGCTATTTCTCACATCGGCGGAAAAAGCGGGGGGATTAGCAAAAAGTTCAAGCTAAAGTCGTGGGAGGGAAATCCGATTCTCACCTTGAGGGAACTTGACGCAGTCCGTTGGCACCTACTTGGAGAGCGAGCCTGCTGGCCCTTTCAGGGGTGCCCTCATGGAACCAGCCCATGTTTGAGCCTTTCCTACCCAAAGTCTTAGTGGTTGACGATGACCCCTCTTTTTGCGGGTTCTTAAAGCTCGCCATCGCCCCGATGGCTTCGGGGGTGAGTGTTGCCGAAAACGCCGAGGCCGCGCTGGAAGCCATTGAAAGCGGAAATTTCGACATCATTTTGTGTGACATCTGGATGCCTGGATGTTCCGGCATGGAGCTCTTGACCCTGGCGCGGCAGTCGAAATGGGATGCGGGATTCATTCTGGCCACCGGCCAAGTCCACGTCGACCAAATCATCGAGGCCCTGCACCTGGGGGCGTCAGATTTCCTCTTAAAGCCCTTTACCATTGAGACCTTGGAGCAGTCTATTTCACGAGCCTTCCGTCTGCTCCAAATGGAGCGCGAATCACGCGCTTACCGCACCTCACTCGAAGCCAGCATTGAGCGACGCACGCGGGATTTGATGCAGGCCTTGCGTGAATTGGAGGAAAACTACCAAACCACACTGGAAGCCCTCGCCCTTGCCCTCGACGCGCGCGAGCACGAAACCTACGCACATTCTCTGCGTGTACGTGCCTACACGCTCCATCTGGCCCGCTTGGTCAGTTACCCGCCGGCACTCATGCCTCCACTCGGTCATGCTGCACTTTTGCACGATATTGGCAAAATTGCGGTGGCGGACTCCATCCTGCTTAAACCAGGAAAGCTCACTGAAAAGGAATGGCTCCAAATGCGCCGGCATGTTTTGGCAGGAGAGGAAATGTTAAACCGAATTCCCTTCCTCAGACCTGCCGCACCTGTCGTCCGGCATCATCACGAACGATACGATGGAAAGGGATACCCCAATGGGCTGGTCGGGGAGCAAATTCCGCTCGGCGCGCGCTTATTCTCGCTGGCTGATACGCTGGATGCCATGACCTCCGACCGGGTCTACAGGAAAGCAACCGGGTTGCCAGAGGTTTATGCCGAGGTTTCCCGCGAGCGGGGCACGCAATTCGATCCGCAGATCGCAGACCTCTTCCTCAAAACGCCGCAGGGAGTGTGGCAGCAGCTCCGAGATTCACTCGACCAACAATTGCCCTCCGGCAATGCAGTAACCCCCAACTTACTCGAGCCTTCGCTATCCATCCAAGGTCCCGGGTGTGATCCCGCCCTGCCGCATGATCAGCTAAGCGGATTGCAAATCAAGAACCGTGGGCAATCCGGCCCGCGGCCTTAGACCCGGCGCACATGTCGCTTGCTGCTTCCGTGGGGCCGCTGCTAGTGCTGCTGTTCGTGCATGGACAGGGCCATTACGTACCCTCTTCGGCTGTCTACAATTCTTGTTTCTTGTGCTTGGGGGGCTTGTGCTTGCGGCTTTCATGGCGCTGGCTCGGCGGAGGCGACCCGATCTCTCTGCGCGCTCGCCGCTTGACTTCCTTTGTGGCTCGGAAAGGCTTCTGCTTTCGCGGACTCATCCAGGATCACCCGGTAGCTTAACACGACCATCAGCGATCGGACTGGCGGAAGTGTGTCGGAATCGAACCGACCGGTCCACCATTGGCAGACCCGCAGGATTTGAAGTCCCGGACGGACACCAGCCCGCATGCACTTCCGCTATCATTATAACTTACTGTGCGCCGGAGTTTTATTCCGTTATTCGTGGCGGAAAGAAGAAGCCGTCAGCTATCAGCTATCAGCCCTCAGTTACCACGTTGGGGTGTTCCTGCAGACGGCTGAAGGCAAGGGTTTTTGATCGGCGTCTCGTGTCCGCAAGAATGGGCGTTTGCCCTGGCAAAGTCTGGCGAGAATCAGAAAGCCTTTGACTACCCCAAACCGGCCGAGTAAACTAAATGGAGAAGATGATGCTATTATGCGAGTGTTCCTAAGTTATACCACCGCCGACGAAGATTTCGCCAAGCAGTTGGGCTCCCACCTCTCCAGGCGGGGGTGTGAGGTTTGGGATCCGAGCGAGCAAGTGTTTCCCGGCGACAACTGGTTGCTCAAGATCGGCGAAGCCCTCAAAGAATCGAACGCGATGGTTGTCCTACTTTCTCCGGACTCGATAAAGTCAGAATGGGTGCGCCGAGAAATTGAATACGCCATCGGCGACCGTAACTACGAAGGAAGGGTGTTCCCTGTTGTTGTTCGACCGACAGACGAGGTTCCTTGGATTCTGCGCAAGTTTCAAATACTTCGCGCCAACAACAACCCCGCAGAAATCAGCAAGCGGATTGCAACTGCTTTGAGACCAATGGCATAAGTGCTGGTCGAATGACCCGACAACAAAGCCCCCTGCCGCGTGAAGTTTTCCTGTCGCACTCCACAAAAGACCGGCGTTTCGCAAAGAGGATTGAGCGGGTACTGCGAAGTCATGGAGTCCCTGTCTGGTACAGTGGAACGAACATCGTTGGCGCGAAGCAGTGGCACGATGAAATTGGCAAAGCCCTCCGGCGCTGCGACTGGTTGGTTGTTGTCCTCTCTCCCCATTCGGTCAAATCACAATGGGTAAAGCGGGAGCTGCTTTATGCACTGAACGATGCCCGCTACGACACTCGGATAGTACCCGTTTCCTTTAAGCCTTGTAACCATTTGAACCTGTCGTGGACCTTGGGGGAATTCCAGTTCGTTGATTTTACAACGGACTTCGATGAGGGCTGCCGCAGCCTACTTCGCATTTGGGGGCTAGGTTACCATCCTGTGCCGCGGTGAGAAGCTTTCGGAGTACGGAGTGAAACGCGAAACCGGAAGGCGCGCCGTTTCACAGCATTATTCAGCATTCTGCCAAAAATCCTGGCAACGGGGGTGCCATGGCAAGTTTTCTTGTGACCGGGGGCGCCGGGTTCATCGGCTCGGCGTTGGTCAATCGACTGGTTGAGCTGGGTCACTCGGTTCGAGTGGTGGATAATTTCAGCACGGGGTTTAGACGAAATCTCGACAATTGTCTCGACCGCATCGAACTGGTTGAAGGTGACCTTTCAGAGCTTTCCGTTTGCAAGGCCTCCGTGCAGGGAGTGGAATACGTGCTCCATCAAGCTGCAATTCCTTCGGTCCAGCGCTCCGTGGAAGACCCGATCGGCAGCCATAAGGCGAATGTCACCGCCACACTGAACCTGCTGGTGGCGGCGCGGGACGCCCGAGTGAAGCGGTTCGTGTATGCAAGTTCCTCCTCCGTATATGGTGACAGCGAGACGTTACCTAAGATAGAAACCATGCCCGAGAATCCCCTCTCCCCTTACGCTCTTACGAAACTCGCGGGAGAGAAGTACTGCGTCGTCTTCCATCGAATTTACGGTCTCCCGGCTGTTTCCCTTCGTTACTTCAACGTGTTCGGCCCGCGTCAGGATCCCCACTCCCCGTACTCGGCAGTTATTTCGCGCTTTGTCGAAGCGGCGCTCCGGGGCATTCGTCCCATCGTCTACGGCGATGGAGAGCAGTCGCGCGACTTTACTTATGTGGATAACGTGGTCGAGGCCAACATGCTCGCTTGCACAGCGGATGGCGTGGGTGGCATGGCCTTCAACGTCGGCACAGGCGAGCGACACACTCTTAACGACCTCCTCTCTTCTCTTTCCGCAATCGTGGGACGCCAGTTGGAACCCGAGTACTCAAACGCCCGGCTGGGAGATGTACGCCATTCTCAGGCGGAGATTGAAAAGGCCCAGCGCTTCTTGAGGTTCGAACCAAGAGTGAGTTTCAAAGAGGGGCTTGAACGCACGGTGGACTGGTTTCGCAAGAGTGTGAAGCCGTAACCCGGCCTGCAGACGGTACGCAATTTCATCTTCAGATTCCCAGGCTTTCCGAATAGAAAACGACACCTCAGTGAGTCCGTTAACTCCCTTGCGCCTAACAGTCCCTGAGGTCAAACGGTGAGTCTTGGCGCCTACGACAAGTGACAGACTTCCGGACGCCGGGCGCTACGCTTGCGCCGGCTGGGACTTGGGTGTGAACGAGCAGCCCACACGTTTTTTCCCATTCGGAAGTTGACGGCAGTAAATTCGATGCAAGGTTAGTTCAGCGGCGGGCAGAAATGGAACAGGTAGTCGAGCTGGAAAACTGTCCGGCAGGTCATAATCGTCCGTCAGCAAGCAAACGCCCCCAAAGCTTAGGTCCACAACCCTCACGATCTTGGTCTTCTCCCCAAGACGAACTACGCCCAGCCCGCGCGCTCCTTGGAGCGGAATTCGTTCATACTTGCGACGGTCATGGACGTGATCCGAAGGTCGGATTCTCTCTCCTGCCAAGCCAACGCCTGGAGGAGAAACGGAGTGGGCAGGGCTACGCCGGTCGCCGCTGTCTGTCGCAGCCTCAACTTCCCCCACGAGTCCTTCGACTTCGGACGCAAAAGCCGGGGCTGCGACGACGGGCTCCTCTTGTAGACGAGCTGCCCTTTGTTTGCATTCGTAAAGGTTCTTGTCCGCAGATTGGAACAAGTGTGCTGCGTCCTCACCATCTTGAGGAAAAATGGCAATCCCATAATCGATTCCAACCGGTGTGTTGGGAGCAAGGGGCTTGGCATATGTTTCGAACTTCCCCGCGATTCGTTCTGCCAACGCCTCGGCACTGGCCTTCTCGGCTTCAGGAAGAAGGATGGCAAACTCATCGCCGCCAATCCTGCAAGAAATGTCAGAGGCGCGGATGGTTTCATCGCTGGCACGAGCCACACTGCGCAGAATCTCGTCTCCCGTGGCATGTCCGTAAGTGTCATTAGCAATCTTGAACCTGCGAAGGTCCAACAAGAGCAATGCGAACGAGGTCCGGTAACGACTGGAGCGATTGATCTCCCGACCCAGGTGTTCTTCAAACATGCGGCGGTTCTTGAGGCCAGTAAGCGAGTCCGTGGCGGCGTTGTGGCGCAACTTCTCAAACTCTTCGTATTCCAACAGAAAGGGTTTCCGCAGAAGCTGCGGTCTTTGGGAGCTCGCCGAGGTCTCCTCGTTGTCGTCTGACACCCTGTGTTCCACGGCTTCACCAGCCCACGCACCTGCCATGCTCACGATGCACTTCCCACCATGAACCAATGACTTCCAAGCTTGAATTCCAGATGACTTATTGTGAGGCAGGAAATATGCGAGACTATGACCACTGGGCACGCCTTCTGCAACATTCGGGGTACAAGCCAGATTAGGAGATTGCTTAGAATGGTTGCAAGTGAAAAATGGTGGGGTTACTCCAATCGGCACACCTTGTTTATCAGAAGGTTACCCCCGCCTCGGGAGTCCCCGGCCCCCCAATCCGATTCTGCCCAACGGCGCACCGAGCCGGCAGATCTGCATCCCGCCTGCCCCTCGCCGCCGACTCCCATCCCTTACACAGGAGACAGCTTTTGTAGCCGCGTAGTGGGCGGTTTAACAAGTAGCCGGAATGCATTGCTCTGGACGGTGTTATAATAGGTTAAGAAGTGAGTCAAATACCCATGAACCGATACGTGAATCTATGAGAAAAAATGAAGCGCGGCCTGGGAGCTTCGAGGCATCAACAACCTTCCGCTCAAGGCTGCAAAGCAAGACCGCGCAGATCGGCGTCATCGGATTAGGATACGTCGGCCTACCTCTGGGGCTGCTGTTTGCTCGCAACGGCTTTCCAACCACGGGCCTCGATATCGACCAGGCAAAAGTGGACATGCTCGAAAAGGGCGGGAGCTACATTCGCCACATCCCAGGCGCTGCCATTATGGAGCAGGTGGAGAAAAAAGGGTTTCGTGCCACAACCGATTTCGCCCTCCTCGAAGCAATGGACGCCATCTTAATATGCGTCCCTACGCCGCTCGACCAACATCGCGAGCCTGATCTTTCTTTCGTTCGCAACACCACCGAAGCCATAACACCGCATTTGCGGCGCGGCCAGTTGGTTGTGCTGGAAAGCACAACTTATCCCGGAACCACCGAGGAGGTGGTCCTGCCCATCCTCGAGCAATCAGGGTTAAAGTGTCCCATCCTGTCTTACGCTACCGACGGGTCTCGCGTCACCGCCCCCGTGGAAACCGAGGGCGACTTCCTCCTGGCATTTTCCCCGGAGCGGGAAGATCCAGGAAACGTGCAGTTCCAGACCCACCAAGTTCCCAAGGTCGTTGGCGGTGTGAATGCCTCGAGTGCACTTGCGGCACAGGCTCTTTATGGTCAGGCATTCGAGAAGACAGTCGTGGTCAGTTCCACGCGCGCCGCAGAGATGACCAAGATTCTGGAAAACACTTACCGATGCGTGAACATTGCGCTCGTGAATGAGGTAAAGCTGCTCTGCCTACGGATGGGAATCGACATTTGGGAAGTCATCGAGGCTGCCAGCACCAAACCTTTTGGCTTCAAACCTTTTTTCCCTGGACCGGGATTGGGCGGACACTGCATCCCAATTGACCCGTTCTACTTGACCTGGAAGGCTCGCGAGTACGAATTCCCCACGCGCTTCATCGAACTGGCGGGCGAAATCAACGCCGCCATGCCTGACCACGTCGTGACCTTCCTGAGAGACGCTTTGAATACACGAAGACGATGTTTGCAGGACGCGCGCATCCTGATTCTGGGAATCTCCTACAAGAAAGATATCGACGACCTGCGCGAATCACCGAGTTTGCGAATCATTGACCTGCTCAAAGACAAGGGAGCTAAGGTTGATTACCATGATCCCTACTTCCCCCGTCTCCCCAGGACGCGGAAGTACGACTTCGGAATGGCCGCTGTGGAGCTTACGGCCGAGACTCTGGCGTCTTACGACGCAGTCCTCATCGTCACGGACCATTCCAGCTACGACTACCCTGCCATTGTGCGCCACGCGCGCCTCGTCGTTGACACTCGGAATGCAACCAAGGAGGTCAAGGAGCACCGCGACAAGATCGTGCTGTGTTAAGGTCCGGGTAGTGGCCGGTGGCTTCTCCAGTCTTTGTGCTGGCTGATTGGTTTGAGGCGATATGCGCCTGCCCTGCACTAAGAAAGGAAAGGAGAGCAAATGATGTGTTACGGATTCCTCCATTCCCACACTGGCGGCTCGGATAGCCGCATAGGGACGCCGCGACTTGGGAAGCTGCTCCTGGTGGCGATCGTACTTTTGGCCGCAGCAACCCCCGACCGCGCTTTGTGCGCGGCGCCGGTTGACGTCCCAGTCATCAAAGGCGACCTGGGGACCTGTTCGGCAGACTTCGTTGTCATGGACAGCAATAACACACCTGTTTATGATGCCAAGGTCCATGTTATTATTTTTTACGGCTTCATGAACAAACGAAAATCCGAGCTTGAAATCGGCACCAATAGCGACGGCAAGGCGCGCATCGAGGGGTTGCCTGACAAACTCAAGAAGCCGCCGCTGGAGTTCAAGATCCAGGGCGGCGATTTACGAAAGTCTGTCACGCAAGATCCCGCCACTGATTGCCATGCGAGTTTCAATGTCCAACTCGGGAGACCGTAAGCCCACGTCGCCCGGAGGATAGGCTCTGGCAAGAGCGTTTTAATTCTTGTAAACACGAAGGTAGGGCGAAAGTGTATAAAATGCCCCTGGGACAATTCGACAGTGCGCCAGCAAGTCTTGTTGACAGGCCCATCAAACTTCGATGAAGATAAGGTATATGGGAGCAGAACTAAGCAGCCATGTGGGGCTTGCGGCCCAGGCCACTGCATGTCGTTTGGTAGTCCGCAGGGAAAAGGGCTCATCTGAAATCTTACAATTCCTAATCGCAGGGTTGGAAATCGGCCAGCAGGTTGTGATCGTAGCCGGCCCGACCTGCTTAAACGATGTTGCGCGCGGCCTGAGTGAGAATGGGTTAAGGCCGGACGTATTTTTGCATAGCGGGCGTTTGGTGTTTCTGACTGCTCCGGATTGCCTCAACGAACTATTGAGAGCAGGCGACCCGCTCCGCAGAAGTCCGTTGCACCTCCACGGAACAGTCATGCGATGGGTTACCGACTGGTCGTGGGCCTTATCCAAAGGCGACGGGCTCAACGTCATTCGTGATTACCAACGCCGACTTCATGACTTTGTTCGTCCCCTTAATGCCATTTCACTCTGCACAGTGCATTGCGAAAAGGTTGGGCGGGCATCGCTGTTGGCAATTTTAGCCGACCACCGTCGCGCCATGCGCGCTATACGGCCTCTCCAAACCTTGCAGCGCGCCACGCACGCCTGACCTGTGACTGGCTGCGCCAGGGTGTGATTCAGGCTCACCAGGCGCTTGTCCCACGGCAAATTTCAAACTCAACTTCCTGCAGGAACACCAGGCGCAGCGGCCCCAATAATCCCGCGGGAGGCAGCTCGCTGGCCCCGTACTCGCGCGAATTCGTCTCATACCATTGCTGCCGCTCGTTGTAGTGGCCGTATTTCTCGACCACCTTGTCCGCCCACTCCGGCCTCTTCAGCCCGCCCACCAGATTGATCAGCCGGTTGCTGACCCGCACCTCGAGGAAATTGTTGCCGGGACGCACCCATTGAGTCACGTCGTGCTGGTGAGGTCTCTTCCAGGTTACCCCCGCCGCTTGGCCGTTCAGCCACACCTTCGAGGCGTCCGCCACACTCCCTAAATCAAGCCTGACCCGACGGCCTTTAGCTAATATGCCGGCGGGTACGTCAAACTCCAGCTCGTAACGAGCGGTGCCCGAAAAGTGGCGCGTGTCCGGGTCGTCGGTCCAGGAACGCAGCACCGGCATCTTCTTGACCAACTTGGGAAACTTATACCCCTCAAAGGTCACTTGCCACTCACCCGAGATGTCCAGAGGCGCAGGCAAGTCCTTAGTCACCGCCTCTTGTCGCCCGCGCTTCTTCCCGGACCCTCCCGTGCGGATGTAAGAAACGCCATTGCCGGAAGCGAGGCAACGGACCTTGTTTTCCCCGCTTGAAACAATCTCCTCCGCCCCGCCCAAACCCTGTTTGTGCATCTGTTCGAGTTCGTAGGCAATTCCCTGCTCGGTAGCTTGCGGCCCAAACCACCACCAGCGCGTCCAATTGCGGTTGTCGTTGGGCGGATTCTCAAATGCCTGACGAAGGCTGCTGTAACCGGCGTCGAGCGGAGCGGCAGCCCCCTGCACTAACGGTCCGGCTCCCGCAAAGGTGAGTGCCGGAGGCAGGGAACGTAGTGTCAAGGCGGCCCCAGCGGCCCCCAACGATGTCTTGAGAAAGTTTCTGCGGCGCATTCTTCCCCTCCCCGCGAATAGTTTGAAAGGTCAAATACTTGCGTCGCGAACGTAGGGGCACCCCTTGTGGGTGCCTTCCCCCGCGAATGGTCCGATACGTCAAACGGTTGCGTCAGAGTCAATAAGCAATGCCTCTTTGAACTCCCTTAGCGCCCTTATAGTACGCACGCCATGGCTTTCGTGCAATCACAACTGAAGGCGGGCTAGGCCGGAGAAGCATCTCGCCCTGCTGTTGGTCGGCGGAAAAGTCCAGAGCAGGATTCTTCGCCCGCCAATAAGAATGGCGGGCTCAGAATGACACCAGCGCAGAGGAGTGCACGGATGTCACGCTGAGCAGCGCAAGCGATCCGTCGAAAGCAAAGGATTTGCGCGCCGACCGAGGTCGTTCCGAATTCATCCCTCATCCAATGTTCGACCTGAGTGAAGTAGGTTTGGAAGCGAAGGTTTCCCACCCCGCACGCATGTGCCCCCAGCCCCTGGTACCCGCGACCTGAAACCTACCTGGCACCTGACACCTGGCACCTGAAACCTAGCCCCTGTTCTTCCCCCACCTACGACCTACCACCTACTAACTACCTTTAGTTTCATCAACATTCCCGCTTTTTAAGCGTAACTACCTTTGTTTTCTATAACATTCCAGCTTAGGCCCAGGCTGCTGAAAGCAGGCCCTTTGTTTTCATAGACATGCCCGCATCGTTCCTTCACTTTTTAACGTTACCAGTTCTTTCTTTCCCTGAAGACTGTGACATCTTGTCGTGGAATGCGGTACGGGCCAAGTGTCCCGCCGACTTGAACTCCCCTCAAATGCACTAGGCAGTCGGCAGTAAGCAGAAGGCAGCCGGCGGTGGCGAGATGTAAGAAGGCAACTCCCAATCCATGATTCACAATTCAGAAATAGCCCCTTTCCCTTCCCGCTGTGGGCCGCCCCCGCTTTTCTAACTCCTGAATCCGAATCCTCAATCCTGCTCTTCCCCCACCTCCCCCCTACCACATACCGTCTAAGGGTGATTTGCGTAAGGACATCGTTCCTCCTGGGGCGGGGTGTTAGCTTGACGAGGAAAGGACTTCCCCGCGGGTTGGGCTTTTCACCTTAGTAGGCTACCAAAGGGGTGGGGCGTTGTCAAGAGACAATATGTTCACACGCGTAGCCCAGGACTTCTTCAATTGACTCATTGAATCATTGTTCCATTGACTCATTGAAGGGCCCTTGCCTCGTTCTTTTCAGTGAATCAATGATTCAACCCGAATTCGGAAGTTAGCCTGGGTGCGATGTGCATCTTGTAGGGGCACAGCGCGCTGTGCCCCTACGCCCGGCCCCGCACCATTTTGTTCCTCCGGTATCTGCGTCAAACGGGCCTCTAATCAAGTGATTCGCCTTGACCGGCGGCTGCCAACTTTCGAATTCGGGTTGAATAGACCCTGTCAAAAGCTTCCATCCGAGCCTGGAGACGAGATTTCCACTTCCTTTCTTGTGTTCCAGGATGCGGATGTCGAATAGGTGGCCTTAGATCCAATTCCGAGAATGACGGCGAAAAGCAAGGCGTTGGCGGGGATCTGTAAATTGAAGTCTGTGACGGAATGGATTAACAGGGCCGCACTGCCCCCAATACACGCCAGCAAAACTGAACGACGGTAAGGGTTGCGTGCTTCGACGTAAG
>Ga0208038_1001678_pt1 | contig 11525 bp, 7 predicted proteins | sample June2015DPH_16_1_FD_184714 | JGI IMG/M metagenome (GOLD analysis project Ga0208038, IMG submission 184714) | Peatland microbial communities from SPRUCE experiment site at the Marcell Experimental Forest, Minnesota, USA - June2015DPH_16_100... | ecosystem: Environmental > Terrestrial > Soil >...
GTCCAGTTCCGGGAAAGCTACCCAGTAGATTCCATTCACCTTCAGCAACGTAGAATCTCTCCGCTCCTACTGTGGAAGGTTGCATCCGTATTTCTCTTACATGCTTTGCAAGCTCTACCCGCGCGAGCGGGACATTTTTCGCAAGCAAACTTCGAATATCAGCCAGCCGGGTGGTCACATAGCTACGGATCTCCGCAAGTTCGGCTTCCACCGACTGCGGACCATCAGACAGAAACTGATTGGAAGTCTCGCGCAGAGCTTTTTCTCGCTCACCAATTGCATCGAGAAGGAACCTAGATGCCCCATTCTGCGCCGCGGCATCGGCCAGCCTTCGGAGTTCTGCCTCAAGCTGCGACCTTCGCTCTCGCAATCGGGAAAGACCGTCCGAAAGGTCCAAGAGTTTCAAGCTGAGTTGGCGCCCGAATTCCTCAAGTGCGAAGTCTATGACCTCAGGAGTCAGCACTCTGTTTTGCAGTTCGGCCAAGAGTCTTTCTTCGATCTGTTCCTTGTTTTCCTTCAAATCGTTGGGGCACGCCCCACGGTAGAAATTCTGTGGGCAGCCGTATTTCGATTTTCGGCCAGGGCCTCGACCCGTCACAATCGCCAGGTTGGCCCCGCACTGTCCACACTTGAGGAAACCCGTCAGCAAGTAGGGACTCGTCGCCGACCGCGCGAGCAGGCCAGCCTTGCCGTTGTTTCCGAACATTTCTCCTACAGCCTTGACGCGCTCCTGAACTTTCTCCCACAGGTCAATAGGAATAATGCGTAGCTCCGGGCGCTCGACGATTCGCCATTCACTCTGCGGCCTCTCGCGTCGCACGCGCCGATTTGTGCCCGGTACTTTCACAAAGCGCGATTGATTCCATACAATCCGGCCGGCATAAAGCTCGCGTCTCAACATCTCGCGTATTCCAGAAGGGCACCACGTGGCGTATTTCTTCCCTGCTCTTGGCCGCGGCGGAGAAACCTGCTCGGCATTAAGCGCCTTTGCCACACCCTTCAGAGAAGCACCTCCAGCATACATCTCGAAAATACGATGGACTAATGGCGCCTCAACATGATTGATTTCAAGGCGCACACCGTCATGTGCTTTTACGTTCTGGTATCCGAAACACCGGCCCCGGGCATGGAAACCATGGAGGACCCTTCCCTCCAACCCGCGGTGGGTTTTCTTGGCGAGTTCCTTGACGTAGAGCGAATCAACAAGCCCGTGGACCGTTACCAATACGTCCGCTTGTTCGCTCGCGGTGTCGATTCCTTGACTGACAGCCACCACTCGGATGTCCGAAAAGTTCAACCGCTGGTAGAGGCGCATTGCATCGGCAATGTCACGGGCAAGGCGTGAAGTGTCGTCAACGAGGATGATGTCAAAGGGTGGCGCCCCGGAGAAAGCCTGGTCCAGAAGCGCTGGTATCAGGAATGCGAGAGCCAAAGGCAAGAGACTCGGAAGGCCGAGAGTCGCCGTGGACGGTGCCATGATAGCGGCCTTGCGATCTCAGGGGCACTCCTGGGGTACGATCCGCCGGGAAACAGGCATTGCCAAAGGGACGGCGCAGCGGGCCTTCTACGGCCTGCCAAAGAGCCTTGTGTCCTCAACTCATTGATTCTGCGAAAGTGGTCCCGACGGTTCTCGCGGGCAGGGCTGCTTGAGGATGCCGAGCGGTCCCCGAAATCCCTTTCGGGGTGGGAGCCACCGTCGTCCTTGAGTTTGCAAGAGAGTAGGTAATCGGAACTCGTGGCGTGGATTCCTTCGTGTTTGGAGGGCTACGTTGGCGGGCGAACCGGTTGGTACTCGACGTGAAGGCGACTTCCCAGGCCGAATTCATTCGCGGCGTTATCGACCACTTGAAAATCAGTGGTCGGATGGGGATTTATCGCCAGGAATCGGCGGCGGATACTGCCGGTAAACACTACGCCGTTATCGCGGGCAATCACCAAAGACAAGATCGTCCAGCGCGATTTCGTGCGCGTCGAGGGCACTTCCAGGAATCGCGCTTATCAGGCACGATTTGTGGAGCGCCGTGGCTGTTCGGCTGATGGGCGAGTGCAAAAGCGCAAAACCGTACATCCCTCCCGCGGGGCTTCGTTTACGCAACTCGCCCACTCACACCTCTGGATGAGACGGACTTGACACGGCGGGGTGCTTGCCTTACGTTTCTTGGCAGGAATTGGGTCGAGAGTGGAGCATCTGGTTGAGGCGTCTTCACGCTTCGGTTGGACCTCCGGCAGGTAGCTTATGGCTGAAAAGACGACCTTAAAGGCTGAGGGCCTGGCATTTGGCCACTCTCTGCAAACGGTGTTCAAGGCCGTGGTCATGTATTCGGTGGATCACCCCGCGGTAGAGAAAGCTACGGCACAGATCTACGCTTCATTGAATACGTTGGTCAGACAGACCCAACAGTTCACCTTCGGCTTTCTGAACAAGCGGGTTCTGATCAACGAACTCCTGACAGACGACAATTCTCTCTCCCAGCTCGAGGGGGAGTTTTCGCGGCGAGGCATCGGTGCGATCACGTTTTCAGCGGGGATCACACTCAGTGAGTTCAAGCGCGGGCTGGCAGTCCTCGGCACAAGGCCGAAAATCATTGAAGAGACGGGCGGCATCAAACCCTTTCTGCAACAGAATCCCATTGCGGGGATGCGCATCCTTCCGGCGGTTATTCCTGAAGGCGGAGATACGGTGCTTCATATGAACCCCGAGTCCTACTTGATGGCTCAGGGGATTCTTGGACCGGGCGCCGGGGCAGGCTGGCAAGGGTTGGAATCGCTTCTGCGGTCTGTCGGCATGGAAAAGCCGGAAGGCTTTGCGGGTGGGGCGAAGGAGACCTTGGATCTTGCGGGCAAGGCGACTCAGGCCGCCCTGATGACCCCGGGGGCTGACCCACGTGAGTCCATGAGTGCCCTGGTGCGAATGCTCGAAGAGTGGACACCGACTTACTTGTTATCCACATTGCCGCCTGAAAAGCAGTCCGAGCTGGCAGGACGCTCTCCCGAGAACGTGGCTCAAAGCCTGGTGGAAGACGTGACCGTCGCTTTGGCGGTCAAACGACTGGCTGATAATCCCGCGGCCTCCACAATGCCGGTTGTGCAGGAACAAGTGGTTCGGGTTTTGATGCGCGGCCTGCAAGTAACTCATGTCGCGGAGCGTCTTCTCCAGAAGCTCTCACGCGTGGTCGAGGAGGCTCACTTGCCTCCGGAGGTCTTCGACCGCATCCGGCAGGAAATCATGTGGGTGCAGTTGAACCCCCAGGAGAAGCATGCTCAGCTCATGCGAATTGCGCGTTTCGATGACCAGGATTTTCACCGCCTCCTCAATTACGCCCAGGAGACAATGAACGCCGGGAGAATCGAGGACGTCACCGAGGTCGTCGAGCATTATATGGGCTTCCTGGACTTGCCCGCCGACAAGACGCGAGCCCATGAACTTGCCAGGGTGCCGCAACTTCTCCCGGTGGTTGCAGGCGCGGCGACCTTGCCTTTGCTGCGAGGGATTGTGACCCGCCTGAGCAGGGAATTGCTCGAGGAAGAGCACGCTGATTGGGATTCCCATCAGCAGGCGGCCAACTGCCTGCTCACCGCCGCACAGACGGCCGCTCTCTACGAGGATTTCGGGACAGTTCATAAGATCGGATTCGACCTCCAGAACTGTCTTGCCACAGACAAAGCTCTACACCTCGACTGTTGTGGGCGGGCTCTGGAGAACCTGCTGACTACGGCGTCCTTTGAGCGAGTCATCGAGCTATACCTGGCCAAACGCGATGATCTCGCTTGGGCAAAGATCGTGGCTTCCTTGGCGAAGTGGTTTGGGCCGAAGAGCGGGGAAGTTGTCTTTACGCTCCTCGAAAAGGAAAACTCGGCTTCCAATCGATTGCGCTTGGTGCACATGTGCGCTCCCCTGCTAGGAGTCGCTGCCATGGAGGCAGCGCGCCGGAGGCTTTCCGATGAGCGATGGTACATTGTGCGAAACGCCTGTACGGTTTTGGGCGAGCTTGGCGACCCTGAAATTACCACCCAGCTACGCAGCGCGCTTCGCCACCCTGACGACCGTGTGCAGCGGGCCGCGCTAACCTCGATCATGAATTGTAAGGGGCCGGGTCGCGCGGCGGCTTTTGCCCAGGCGCTGCCGCACCTCAAAGCCCAAGTCCTGGATATGGCACTCGACGAGCTACTCTTTTTGAAAGACCCAGAAAGCGTCGAGGGACTACAACAGTTCATTTTGGCAAAAACCGGAAGCAGGGCGGGGGCCTTGGAAAAAGCTGTGTGGTCGCTGGCCTCCATCGGGTCGGAGCAGGCGTTGGAGGTCCTGGGTAAGGTCCTCTCCGACACTGAGCAAGCCCCTTTTGTGCGCAACACAGCACTCCTTGCCCTCGGTGGCAGCTCCCTTCCGTCTGCCAAACGAATCTTAGCTGAGTTCATTCGACTTGCCCCCAATGATCCGCTCGCAACCCAATGCAAAAAGATTTTGGCCTCCTCCGGGACCTAACATAACCACCAAGAGCTCTGGACCTCGGTAGTCCAGGGCCATCGGGAAGCAAGCTTCAAGGCGGCGGCGGTCCACTCATCGGAGGCAATGATCTTGATCAAGTCATCGGAGGCAATGATCTTGATCAAGTGCGCGTTGCCCCAGCGTTCCTGGCGGAGCTGAATCGAGTTCGGATTCGAGCTTAACAGGTGGCCGCGACGGAGAGTACATCCGTGGAGCATCGCCAGCATGCCGGAATTCCCCTTGCCGCGTGAGGTTGTCACGGGCCGAACTCTGTAGTAGTCGCTCTCCCTGTCCAGCGGCCGGCCAGTTTCTGACGCGGACACCGAGCCGCCGAACTCCCCTGACTCGGCGTATGTGCGCTGCCAACTCTGGGTGGAGGAGGCCCGAATCAGCGGCCCCATACGCAACGCGACGGACTGCCGCGAGCCAAGGATTACTCCCCATAAGTCGCCCAGTTTTTACCGATAAGTGGCGATAACAGCCCAGCCCACCACTTAACCCGGATTTGGAATGAAAAACGCCCTACCCGGAAAATGGGACGACTGCACTTTGAAAGCGGGCCAGACTCCCATCGCTCTTGGCATTACTAACGAGCAGTCGCCTTGTATTTACCAATGATTGGGCAAGGTTAATCCGAGATTCGGCACGGACGACGGCGAATCCGGAAGGTATCGGCCGGGTTCAAGATTCCAATCTGGCGACTGTACCTTATCCGCACGGGGCACGAGCGGCCAGCGTTCAATCCGTGCTGCTGGCTCGAGCAGCCGCCGGGGCATTCTGATAAATCAACCGCAATCCCCAATCGGTATCCCCGGGGAAATCAGGCAACTCAATAACTCCGATTTGATTCGAGCGCGCGATTCCGATCCCCGCGTTGTGCCAGCTACCATTACGCGGATCGAACCACTGCACCCGGTAAGTGCTACTCAGCTTGGCGCCGCGAATTTGGGCGCGTGGCATTCCTTTCTCGAAGTAGGCTAAAAAGACTTCTTTGTCCGGTGTACGAGCACAGTAAGCCCAGCCTTCATACGCTTTCAAGTTATGGTCCTTGTTGGGCGAAACCAGGTCGGCGTTCGGTTCCAATTCCTGATAACGCCTGCCAATAGAAAACGCGAAATCGCGCAGGTACTTCATTTGCGCTCCGGAGATCCACTGAAAGGCGTCCCACATCTTGATCGGTGCTGCCGGTTCAATGTCTGCTCCCCAGATACCTTCCGCTCCGTAGACATGTCCGCCAAGGCCGCCCGATAGAAAGCTGCCATACATCGAAGAGCGTACGAATTGGGCATCCCTTTCCGTTCCTCCTGGAGCCCCATATTTGTAGCCGCTGCCGCCCAGCCCGCGAGCGTCCACATAGCCGGAGTAATACGGCTCGCCATTGATTGCCGGTTCCGGGTGAGGCAAATGGAAGATCTCCGTGAGGTACCAGTAATTGTTGTGTTCGCGCATGTTGCCGATCTGCTGCAGCGTAACCCAGGAATCTTCGCCCCAATTTTCGAGAGTAGAAGGATTGGCATTGGCGGACAGCAGCGTGTCAAACGGTGGGAGCCCAAACTTGTCCACTACATATTTGATTGCCTTCATGTATTCCTGGGGGCCGACGGTTTCACTGATGATATCGAGGTGAATGGGGCTGAGGACAACGTTGTTGGCCTGGTACCGCGACCAGACGTACTGAATAAACCGAGCGTAGGAATCGGGCCACTTGTAATACTTTTTCCAACACAAGCTGGCATCGCGACGAGAGACTTCTATGAAGGGCACGAACCCTTGCTCGTTCAGGTAGTCAAGCTTGCGATCGACGTACCGGAAATACTCCGGGTTGATGCGGTCTACATCCGGGAACATGTTCTGGTATCCCGGAACTTTTCCGGGGAAGAGGAAAGGACGCCCACCCTCGTTATCCATATTTTTGGCACTGCCGGTGCCGAACTCCAGCCATGCGGAACGGACCGTAGTTTTCTCCGGTTCGTTCATCACCACATGCCAGGGAGCGCCATCCGTCATCCAGTTGGGAAAAGCAGCAATTACATTTATCCAGTTGTAACCCTGTGCCTTGCGAAGACGCACGTAGTCCTTGAATCCAGCCGTGGGCCCGAGGGGGCGTTCCTGGTCGTCGTCATACCAGCGGAAGCGATTAGTTCCCGCCGAATACCAGGTATCGCCGATGGCGAAGAAGGGCGTGCCATCCGCCGTTTCCAGAGCGTGACGGTTCGCCGTGGCACGCAAAAACCCGCGGCGGAGCGGATTCTCCTCCTTTTCCTTATCGTTCCACGCCAGGGCAGTAAACGAGCCCTTTTTGCCGGCTAACCCCCCATCCTGCGGAATCGATCCGCTGGTCCACTTCCATAGGCCGGGCTCGGTAGCCACCAGGCGCACCCTGAAGGTACGGTCTCCGTCCCAGAACCCGTATGTGCGTTTCTGGAAGTGGGGTCCGGTAAGGTTCACCCAAACCACCACATCCGTGTAGGGATTAGCGAAGGAACCGGCGGAGGTGAAAGTGAGCTCCTGCTTCTCCCACACATGAATGGCACCGGCAGCCGGAATGGCCCATGACGTTGCGATCAGAGCAGCAGAAACCGCGTGCCAGAAAAAAGCCGTCCTGCACCTGTATGTGTCCATAGTCCCTCGGTGGAAATCCCTTAGAAAGCTCGGTTTCGTTTAGTATCCTATACTGAAACGCTCGGGTGTGCGGTGGCGCTCATCTTCGCGAAGGTGGTCTCAGGTGGTTTTGCATAGACCTGCCAGGTACAATTTGAGATCGGGGTGGAAGGATGTCTTCGTGAAGAATCCCACCGCCTCCGCCGATATCGCAGGCCTGAGCGCTTTAGTGATCGACGGAAGAGTGCATCCTCACATTACGCTGGCTAATGCAGACAAGGCTTTTGGTGGCCGCCTTGAACCGGACACCCGGGTCTTCACATTTGCTGTGGTGGTTTTGGGCGTGCTGGACGACGGGCTCGACCTCACGAAGGTCGACGACTGGACCTATCGGTAAGCTCGCAGCACGTTAGTCCGAATTTGAGCTTCACCATTGACAATGTTTCTCACGGAATCAGGTTCGTTGGCTGCGAGTGAGCTGACAAGCTCGGCTGGGTTCTGAGTCCGATTACCGTAATCCACTTGGTCTTACGGCCTACCCGCGCTTTTGGCTCGTCACGGCGAAACTCCAGGTCACATGAACGGTTTCGACTTACCGTCAAGTGAACTGTGATGCGTAAATCCTACGCCGTCAGGCAGGACCGATCGCCTTCGGCACCTAGGGAGAAACGTCGCCAGGAGCCCGTCCGGCACAAGTTCCGAGCACCTGGCCCTCGGCCGGAAAGCACAAAACAAAGGCCGCGTGCGTAGCTGACCTACACGATCGGTGAAGGGCAGCATCAATGCACATCGATCGAATGGAATCAGGGCACGGAGAGGCTCTTCCGCCGCCAGGAGGAGCGAATCATCTGTGAGATTAGAGGGGAGAACTCTAAGCAAGTCTTGCATTTCGGCCTTAAGATCAATCCATCTCTGTCTATAGCCTTCCAGTCTCTCACGAGCGGGCGAATCTCGGTGAGTAGTTTACTAGCGCCACCTCCGGCTTCTTTCGGTTGACGAAATCCTCAAGTCCGCCCGGAGGCGGCGATGGCTATGATGAAGGCCGCCTATCAGAGGTGGCCAGATCTGCACTTAACCGTCGAGGACGTCATCGCAGAGGGCGACAAGGTAATGGTGGGGAACACGTGGCGAGCGACAGAGACCGATTCAGGAAAGAAGATTGAATTTCACGGCTTCGTCCTTTGGCGGTTCGCGAACAAGAGGATGGTGGACGTTGGGCGACGCTCACTCCGCCGAAAGAGATTTCGTAAGGTCGCACGAAATATCGCATCACCGGAGCTGCTGCAGATCGACGCAAACCAGGCCGCGCTCGCGCCTTATGCCACCCATGCGTGCGGTCGTGAAAAGGGGAAGAATTCAGACGCCTTGAAGCCAGGAGAAAGCTTTTATGACTAAAAGGCCGGACAAAGGCACGATTTGACGGATGCGAGCGGACTCCGCTATGCGCGAGGAGTGGCGCCCCCGATCATTCTCCGGTAATATTTGTTCGAGAGTCAAAACATGATCGCTTCTGCATCCGCGACACGAGTGACAACACGAGTCGCCGCACTGAGCGCTTTGGCCGTCCTGGTTTGTCAAATGGCCGCGGCGCAGCAAACTCAGGGCGCGCCCGCAGGCGCTCCGGTTTCCCCAGCGCTCGGCTGCCAGCCGATGAACTGGACAACAGAACAAGACCATCGCAACATGATGGACCAGCTCGGCATTAAGGCCCTCCGTCCGGGGCCGAGCGGCAATGAAAATGCCTCCGATCACGCCAACTACGACGAATCCCGGGCCAATCCGTTTTCGGATCTGCCCGATGCGCTCACGTTGAAAAACGGGCAGAGGGTCAAGACGGCAAGTCAGTGGTGGCAGCGGCGGCGTCTGGAGATCGCGGAAGACTTCGAGCGCGAGGTGGTCGGCCGCATCCCGCCCGATGTGCCCAAAGTGACCTGGACCGTCACGAGCCTAGCCAATTCGACGACCGGGGTTTTTCCCGTCATTGAAAAGCAGCTCGTCGGACACGTGGACAACTCATCATGCCCGGCGATCACAGTGGACATCCAGATGACGCTGGTGACACCGGCAAATGCGAAAGGGCCCGTGCCCGTGATGATCATGTTCGGCAGCGCGGCCTTTCTCAAGCGCATGGCAGCCATGTTCGCGAGCCGGCCCGAGTTGAAGGCGATGCTGGGCACAGATCCACCTTCGAGCGAACAACTGATTGCCGGAGGATGGGGCTATGCACTGCTCGACCCGGGCAGCATTCAGCCGGACAACGGCGCAGGTCTCACCAGGGGAATCGTCGGTATGACAAATAGGGGGCAGCCTCGAAAGCCCGAAGACTGGGGAGCGCTCCGGGCGTGGGGCTGGGGCGCTTCCCGCGCTCTCGACTATCTGGAGACAGACAAAGCCGTGGACGCAAAGCGTGTCGGCATTGAAGGGGTGTCTCGCTATGGGAAGGCTGCGCTTGTGACCATGGCCTTCGACACTCGCTTCGCTGTCGTGCTGGTCGGTTCCTCCGGGGAGGGCGGCGTCAAACCGCACCGACGCAATTTCGGAGAGGAGGTGGAGAATCTGACGGGGTCCGGCGAGTATCACTGGATGGCCGGCAACTTTCTCAAGTACGGCGCGGCCGAGGCTTCATTCGGCAGCAGGAACGCCGGCGATTTGCCGGTTGACTCGAACGAGCTGATTGCGTTGTGCGCACCGCGCTTAACGTTCATCAGCTACGGAATCCCCGAGAAAGGCGACGCAAGATGGCTCGATCAGCACGGCAGCTTTATGGCGACCGTGGCGGCGGGCCCCGTGTTCCGGCTGCTGGGCACGAAAGAGCTGGGCGTAACGGAGGATTATCACACCGCGAAGATGCCGCCGGTGAATAAAGGACTTCTCGATGGGCATCTCGCCTGGCGCCAGCATGACAGCGGCCACACCGATGCTCCCAACTGGAAATACTTCATTCCCTGGGCGGACAAGTTCCTCGATTATCATCCGGCGCCCTGGCAGTTTCCGGCTGACCAGCCGGTCTTTCGAACCGACCCGAACTCGCTCGTGGCCCACTCGCAGCTTCTGGCGAAAGCGAAGCAGGGCGGAATCGATGTGTACTTCGAAGGCGATTCGATCACACGGCGGTGGGGCGCGACCGACTACCCCGAACTGCTTGCCAACTGGAAGCAGAATTTCCAGGGCTGGAATGCGGCCGATTTCGGCTGGGGCGCCGACGAGACACAGAACATTCTCTGGCGCCTGGAAAACGGGGAGATGGACGGAGTAAATCCCAAAGTGGTCGTGTTGCTGGCCGGTACGAATAACGTCGGCAATCCGCTGTTCCAGGGGGATCCAAACGCAAAGGCAGAGGATGTCACTCGCGGTCTGCAGGCGATTGTGCGCACGATCCGGGAGAAAGCTCCTGCGGCGACGATCGTCGTAATGGGAATCTTTCCGAGAAACGACAACATGGCCCTGATGCCCACCATCGACAGAATCAACGGGAATTTGTCCCGGTTCGCTGACGGCCGGACGATTCGTTTTCTGAACATCAACGGCAAGCTCGCCGGCAGCAATGGAAGGCTGTTGGAGGGGATGATGAATGCGCAGGACAAGCTGCACCCTACCCTGAAGGCGTATCAGATCTGGGCAGACGCGTTGAAGCCTGTCCTCATGGAGCTGCTGGGTCCTCCCTCCGACGCGGACCACGCTCCGCCGCCCACCGGGAATCCCGAGGCATCGCAATGAGGGGGCCCATAACGAATATGGTGCGCACTGCCAGTTCTGCTCTGGTTTGTCTGCTCTTCCTTCCCGTCTCCGGGACTCAGGCGGCCGATCTGCCGCATTTTCGCGCGGAGAACGGCGCTGAGCAGCTCCTGGTTTACGGCAAGCCCTTTCTCATCCGCGGAGGCGAACTCGGCAATTCGTCGGCCGGAACGCCAGCGCAGGCCGACGCCATACTGCCTGCGATGGCGCGGCAATAGGTGCTGCTGCCTAGGAGTTCGAGTCCGCGCGCAAAATGGCGTTTGTGGGTGGGCATGGCCAGCGCTAGTACAGCACGCTGAAGCGCAGAGCTGCGCTCTGCGCCAGGCAGCGACACAAGGTGGAATGGTACGTGGCGAGCCAGAAGGGGCTATGACCTCACCGGACGCAAAGCCGACTTTTCATTCCCAATCCATTTTGTGTGCCCAGCACCCATTAGGTTCACTGCGACTTTTAGGGAAGTTCTGGTCTGCCGCTGGGACCACTTCACTTTCGATCCAGCACGGAAAGGTGTTGCTGCAGACAGCACACCTGCGAACTGTGCCGCTAGATGAGTTGTCTTGAGACCGCGTTCCCTTAACGTTGATGAAACTGGCTCCCTCTTATCCCGGTGCTGACATTCTGACTCAAGAAATCGGCTACAATTCAGCTTGGAGGGAACATGTCGAAATCGCGCAGGCAGTTCTTGACCCAAACCTCGCTTGGA
>Ga0208038_1001679_pt1 | contig 11525 bp, 7 predicted proteins | sample June2015DPH_16_1_FD_184714 | JGI IMG/M metagenome (GOLD analysis project Ga0208038, IMG submission 184714) | Peatland microbial communities from SPRUCE experiment site at the Marcell Experimental Forest, Minnesota, USA - June2015DPH_16_100... | ecosystem: Environmental > Terrestrial > Soil >...
CACCAGCTCCGGAGGCACTTCCGTCATCGTGCTGCAGTTTAATCTCTCTCTGGCTATTGATGTGGCCGAGCAGGAGGTGCAGGCTGCCATAAACGGGTCGCAGAGTCTTTTGCCCTCCATCCTGCCCTCGCCGCCGATCTACAGTAAGACGAATCCAGCCGATGCCCCTGTGCTCACCCTGGCCATCACCTCAAATTCCATGCCGCTATCTCAGGTTGAAGACCTTGTGGACACGCGCCTTGCGCCTAAGATTTCGCAGCTCAACGGGGTCGGTCTTGTAACCATCAGCGGCGGCCAAAAGCCCGCCGTCCGCATCCAAGCCAACCCTACGGCGATGTCATCCTACGGCATCAACCTGGAAGACCTGCGCACGGCGCTGACAAATGCCAGTGTGAACGCCGCCAAAGGGAACTTCGACGGGCCGCGCCAGGATTACCAGATCGACGCCAACGATCAACTGGTCACCAGCGGCGACTATGGGAAGGTTGTCGTTGCTTACCGCAACGGTGCGCCGGTGATGCTGACCGACATAGCACGCATCGTGAATGGCGTAGAGAACAATAATCTGGCCGCGTGGATGAACCAGACCCCTGCGGTGATCCTGAATGTGCAACGCCAGCCCGGGGCCAACACCATCAGCGTGGTCAAGAGCATCAAGGGACTCATGCCGCAGCTTGAGGCCAACCTGCCCACGGGCATTCTGGTGACCACGCTTACCGATCTCACCACCGCCATCAAAGCATCGGTTTCCGACGTGGAGTTCGAATTGCTCTTGACGGTTGGACTCGTCGTGCTGGTCATCTTCCTCTTCTTGCGGAGTCTCTATGCCACCATCATCCCCAGCGTGGCTGTGCCGCTGTCACTGGTGGGCACGTTCGCGGCGATGTACGTCCTTGGTTACAGCCTGGATAACCTATCACTGATGGCGCTGACCATCTCCACCGGTTTCGTTGTGGACGATGCCATCGTGATGATCGAGAACATCGCGCGGTACATCGAAGCGGGCGATCCACCCATGGAAGCGGCGCTCAAGGGCGCGGAGCAAATAGGCTTCACCATTCTCTCGCTGACCGTGTCACTCGTCGCCGTACTGATTCCACTGTTATTCATGGGCGACGTGGTGGGGCGCCTGTTCCGCGAGTTTGCCGTGACACTGGCCGTCACGATCATCGTTTCGGCAGTGGTCTCCCTTACGCTCACGCCCATGATGAGTGCGCGAATCTTGCGGCACGAGCCAAAAGAGAAGCAGGGGCGCGTCTATAGAGCCTCGGAGCGTGCTTTCGAGTGGATGATCGCGTTCTATGGCCGGACACTGAAGTTTGTCCTTCGATTCCAGACGGTTACGCTGTTGGTCGCCGTGGCTACACTGCTGCTTACGGTTTTCCTTTACATCGTGATCCCAAAAGGTTTTTTCCCGATACAGGACACGGGCGTCATCCAGGGCATATCGCAGGCGCCGCCCGCGATCAGTTCACAGGCCATGGCCAAGAAGCAGTTGGAGATTACCAAGGCAGTTCTGGATGACCCGGCGGTGGAAAGCGTCTCGTCGTTTATCGGCGCCGATGGAACGAATGTGACGACGAACAGCGGTAGGATGTCGATCAATCTAAAGCCGCTCGACCAGCGCAATATCAGCGCATCAGACCTCATCCGCAGGCTCAACTCTCGAGTGAACCAGGTTCAGGGTATTCAGTTGTTTATGGAACCTGTGCAGAACATTACCGTGGACGACCGGGTCAGTCGCACGCAATACCAGTACGCACTGGAAGACCCCGATGCGAATGAACTGAATGACTGGACCAACCGTTTCGTCAACCGGCTGAAGCAGTTGCCCGAACTGGAAGACGTGGCCACCGATCAACAACCGGGAGGGCTGGCCGTCTCTCTGGTGATCGACCGGGTCACCGCTTCGCGACTGGGCATCGCGCCTACGACCATCGATAACACCCTGTATGACGCCTTCGGTCAGCGGCAGATCAGCACGATGTATACGCAAGTAAACCAGTACCACGTTGTTCTCGAGAGTGAGCCGCAGTTTCAGAAGAACCCCAGCAAGCTGAACCAGCTTTACATTCAGTCCAATGCGTCTTCAGGCGCAACCGGTACGGGGGCCTCTTCCTCTTTTGCGTCTTCCGGATCATCCTCCGCGGGATCCAATGGGCTGACGACTTCCGCACTGTACACTCCGGCGGCAAATACCCTTGCTCCTCCCTTGAACGCGCTTTCGGCGAGCACCTCCACGGCGACCTCCAGCAAGGGAGCCGGCTCTGCGGGTACTACCAGTTCAGCCACAAGCAGTGCCGTGCCGCTGAGCGCCTTCGCGCACTTTGAGAATACGACAGAGCCGCTCGCCATTACCCACCAGGGTCAATTTCCGGCGATTACAGTGTCGTTCAATCTCGCGCCGAATGCCGCGCTGGGCAACGCCATTACGGCGGTCGACAAAGCGCAGAAAGACATGCACATGCCTCCCAGCCTGCAGACAGGTTTTCAAGGCACCGCGGCATCATTCACGAATTCGCTAGCCAATGAGCCGTTGCTCATTCTTGCTGCGCTGGTCACGGTGTACATCGTGCTGGGCGTTTTGTACGAGAGCTTTATCCACCCGATTACGATTCTGTCCACGCTACCCTCAGCGGGCGTGGGCGCTTTCCTCGCCTTGCTTCTTTTCCACCAGGATTTAAGCGTGGTGGCGATCATCGGCATCGTCCTGCTGATTGGTATCGTGAAAAAGAACGGCATTATGATGGTCGACTTCGCGCTGGAAGGCGAGCGGAAGCACGGAAAGAACGCGACGGATGCAATTTACGATGCGTGTCTGCTCCGCTTCCGCCCCATTATGATGACCACCATGGCCGCGCTGCTGGCGGGTCTGCCGCTGGCTCTGGGAACGGGTTACGGTTCTGAGTTGCGCCGGCCGCTGGGCATCGCCATGGTGGGCGGACTGCTGCTGAGCCAGGCGCTTACGCTTTACACCACGCCCGTCATCTACATCTTTTTTGACAATCTAGCGCAGCGCTTTGCGCACAAATCGAACCAGCCGGAAACCGGAGGCGCAGAACTGGCAGGGCCGGCATGAACATCTCCGAACCCTTCATTCGCCGGCCAGTGGCTACGACGCTGCTCACGGTGGCGATTGCCCTTGCCGGGGCGATTGCGTTTGAGGTGCTGCCTGTAGCACCCTTGCCGGAGGTCGACTTTCCCACTATTTCCGTCAATGCAAGCCTGCCGGGAGCCAGCGCCGCTATTATGGCGTCGTCCGTCGCCACTCCCCTGGAGCGGCAGTTCGGTCATATTGCGGGAGTGGCGGAGATGACCTCCGCGAGCACGCTCAGCAGCACATCGGTCACCATTCAGTTTGACCTCAGCCGCGACATTGATGGCGCGGCGCGCGATGTGCAGGCCGCCATCAATGCGGCGCGATCCTATCTGCCCGCCAACCTGCCGGCCAATCCGACCTATCGCAAGGTCAATCCCGCCGATTCGCCGATCATGATCCTCGGTCTTACCTCCGACAAATACGGTCCCCGTACACTCTATGACGAAGCCTCCACCGTCCTCGAGCAGAAGCTGTCGCAGATACAAGGCGTAGGGCAGGTCACTGCCGGAGGCGGCGCGTTGCCGTCCGTGCGTGTGGATGCAAATCCCACACAATTGGCCAGCTATGGACTTACCGTGGCGAATTTGCAGTCCGTGCTAAGCCTTCAGAACGCTGATCTGGCCAAAGGCCAAATCTCTGATGGCATTGTGACCGCAGATATCATTGCCAACGACCAGATCTCGCGCGCAGACGACTACAAGCCGCTCATCGTCGGTTATAAGCACGGTGCGGCGGTCCGTCTGTCCGATGTCGCTCAGGTAACAGACTCCGTGCAGAACGTCCGCGCTGCCGGCTATTTGAACGGCAAGCGCGCGATTACGATGATGATCTTCCGCCAGCCCGGCGCCAACATCATTGGCACGGTCGACCGCATACGCGCGCAACTTCCGTTTATCCAGGCATCCATTCCGCTCGGCATTGATACCACCATCGTTCTTGATCGCACCACAACCATCCGCGCCTCTGTCGGTGATGTCGAGAGGACGCTGCTCATTTCCATCGGCCTCGTCATCGTCGTGGTGTTTGTCTTCCTGCGCAACGGCCGCGCCACGCTCATTCCCGCCGTCGCCGTTCCGGTCTCGCTGATTGGTACGTTCGCAGTGATGTATCTGTTCGGATATACCCTCGACAACCTCTCGCTGATGGCCATGACCATTTCAACGGGATTTGTGGTCGATGATGCCATCGTGGTGATGGAAAACATCACGCGCCATCTGGAAAACGGCATAAGGCCCTTTGCCGCGGCGCTGAAGGGCGCGAAAGAAATCGGGTTCACCGTCTTCACCATCAGCATTTCGCTCATTGCCGTCTTTATCCCTCTTCTGTTGATGGGCGGAATCGTGGGCCGTCTCTTCCGCGAGTTTGCCGTCACCCTCTCGACGGCCATTCTCGTGTCCATGATCATCTCACTGACCACCACGCCCATGATGTGCGCCTACCTGTTGAGGAACGAGCGCGCGGAAAAACATGGCCGCATCTTCACGGCCAGCGAAAAGGTCTTTGACGGGGTGCTGTCGTTGTATCGCAGCACCCTGCATTGGGTGCTCGACCATCCGACCCTCACCCTCAGCGTACTCTTCCTCACCATCGCGCTTAATGTGGTGCTGATCTACAAGATACCCAAGGGCTTTTTCCCGGTGGAGGACACGGGAGCGATCTCCGGTGGAGTGCGAGGGCCGCAGGACTCATCCTTCCCGGCGATGAACAACGCCATTCAGCAGATCGTCGGCGTGATCAAGAATGATCCCGCCGTCGCCAATGTGACGGGGTTTTGTGGCGGCGGTGGGGCCACCAATACGGGCTCCCTCAACATTGCGCTCAAGCCGCTGGCGGAGCGCAACGTCAGTGCCGCTCAGGTCATCGACCGCCTGCGCCCCAAATTGAATCGTCTGCCGGTGGCTTCCGCGTTCCTCCAACCCGTGCAAGATCTGCGCATCGGCGGCCGGTCCGGTAATGCGATGTACCAGTACACGATTCAAACCGATACGGTGCAGGATCTTTCCAAGTGGGGACCGATCCTACAGAGTGCGATGAAGCGCTTGCCCGGTCTGCAGGACGTAAGCTCAGACCAGCAGAATGGCGGTCTTGATGAGCTGATGAGCTACGATCGCGTCACCGCGGCAAAGCTCGGCCTTACCGTAAAGTCGCTGGACTCGGCGTTATACAGCGCATTCGGCCAATCGGAAGTGTCCATCATTTACACGCAGTTAAATCAGTATTACGTGGTGCTGGAAGTTGCTCCCCCGTATTGGCAAAGCCCGGAAGGATTGAAAGACATCTACCTTCTTTCGTCCAGCGGCAGGAACATTCCGCTGCTCGCGGTGGCCAAGGGCCACGCCAACACAACACCACTGGCCATCAACCATACGGGCTTATTCCCCTCGGTCACCGTGTCCTTTAACCTCGCGCCGAACGTGTCTTTGAGCGATGCCACATCAAGCATCAACCAGATGCAAAAGCGCCTCGGCACACCTTCCACGCTGCAAGGCTTTTTTGCCGGCACGCTGCTGGCCTACCAGCAATCTCTCGGCACCGAGCCCATCCTGATTCTGACGGCGCTGCTGGCGGTTTACATCGTTCTCGGTATTTTGTACGAAAGCCTGGTCCATCCACTGACCATCATCTCGAGTTTACCGTCGGCGAGCGTAGGCGCGATGCTCGCATTGCTGCTCTTTAAAATGGATCTGAACATCGTCTCCATCATTGGCATTGTGCTGCTGATCGGAATCGTAAAAAAGAACGCCATTATGATGATCGATTTCGCTCTTCAGGCAGAGCGCGAAGAGGGAAAGAGCCCAGCCGACGCGATATTTGAAGCGTGCATGTTGCGCTTCCGTCCGATCCTGATGACCACGATGGCGGCGTTATTGGGCGCTCTGCCCTTGGCGCTGGGGACGGGCATGGGGTATGAGCTCCGCCGGCCCCTGGGCATCACGATTGTGGGAGGGCTGATCTTAAGTCAGTTGCTCACACTCTATACAACGCCGGTCGTCTATTTGGCGTTCGACCGGCTGCGGCTACGGATGCGGGGAAAGCAGCACGACATCCTTGTCCTTGGCCGTGCGGCCGGGCCAGCCCCCAGCGCTGCGGTTTAATGGGAGCCGTTAGGGGCAACACTATTCACTTAAGGGGTTTCGGCTTTTCGATTTGTTGCTGGGTGACCCCCTCACCCGTCCCGCCCCGGCTGGAGAAAGCGCCGGTTGCGGTCCACCCTCTCCCCCAAGGGGGAGAGGGTAGTAAATTCAAATCGATGTCCCTTCGGTCGCCGCGGCGACAGAAGGGCCGGAGGCGAGGGCAAAAAAATCAAATCAACTCCCCCCTCGCCCCCTTGGGGGAGAGGGACCGGGGGTGAGGGGGTCAGGCCTGAGGAAGCTCGGATCCAATTTCCTGAAACCCCTTAAGTGACCAGCATTGGGGTTAGGGGGTGCATACGATTATGACTTCTTTCCATCTAAGAGCCAGAATGTGTCTCGCCGTGACATCTTGCCTTCTGGCAGGGTGCACGGTCGGCCCAAAGTACCACACACCGACCGCGGAAACTCCTGCGGCATACAAGGAACTCACTCCCGCCGACTACAAAAATACGGACGGTTGGAAGGTGGCGCAGCCCAAAGATGATGCGCTTCGCGGTAAATGGTGGGAGATTTTCAACGATCCTCAGTTGAATGCGCTGGAAGAAAAGGTTAATGTTTCAAACCAAAACATCGCCGCTGCTGCGGCAAGCTTTTTTGCAGCGCGCGCCCTGGTCAAGGAAGCTCGATCACAGCTTTTCCCTCGAGTGACGACCAATCCCGCCATTACCGTGCAACGGCCGTCAGCCACATTATCCAGTGGCAAAGCGGGAGGTTCCTCAAATTCTGGTTCTGGCTCTGGAACAGGTTCCACATCCTCCTCGGCAGGTACATTTACTGACTACACCCTCCCGTTTGATGCGACCTGGCAGCCGGACTTGTTCGGCCGTATCCGGAACACTATCAGATCGGCTGCCTACGGGGCGCAGGCCAGCGCGGCGGATCTCGAGAATACCCGCCTCACTGTCCAGGCCGATGTTGCTGCGGATTACTTTCAACTTCGAGGACAGGATGCGTTAAAGCAGTTGTTGGATTCTACTGTGGTCGCTTTTCAACAGACTCTCGATCTAACGAGGGCTCTGTACGAGACAGGCATCGACTCGGACGAAGCCGTGGCACAAGCTGAGACTCAACTCGAAGCCACGCAAGCACAGGATGCCGCTCTCGGCGTCCTACGGGCGCAGTTTGAACATGCCATCGCCATGCTGACCGGCCAACCGGCGTCGACGTTTTCAATTCCCATCGAACCGCTCGCCTCAAGCCCTCCGGCGATTCCCCTCGGCGTTCCGTCCCAGCTTCTTGAGCGGCGTCCCGACATCGCCGAGGCAGAGCGCCTGGTTGCTCAGGCCAACGCCCAGATTGGCATTGCGAAGGCAGCATACTTTCCGACGGTTACGTTAAGCGCCGCGGCAGGACTCGAAAGCACTTCGATTGCGAGTTGGTTCACATGGCCGAGCCGCTTTTTCTCGATTGGCCCGGCGGCCGCGGAAACCCTTTTTGACGCGGGGTTGCGCCGGGCCACGGTGGAGCAATTCAGAGCCCAGTACGATCAGACGGTGGCCAACTATCGGCAGACGGTGCTAACGGCTTTTCAACAAGTTGAGGACAACCTCGCGTCGCTGCGGATCCTGTCGGTGGAAATTCAATATCAGGACACGGCGGTCAAATCGGCGGAAAAGAGCCTCGCGATCGCCAAGGATCGCTACAGCTTGGGAATCGATCCTTACCTGAATGTACTTACCGCGCAAACCGCATTGCTATCCAATCAGGAAATTGCGGTCAATCTTCGAATTCAGCAGATGACGGCCAGTGGAGGGTTGATTGAGGCGCTCGGTGGAGGTTGGAACGCCTCGCAGCTCCCATCGCCTGTGCAACTGATCAGCAAAGTACCCTAAAACTCAAAACTGACTTCTAATGGCTTCGTAGTAATGGAGGGTCGCGCCGATACCACAGTGGGAAGACGCATTCTTTCAATCCGAATTCGCACATACGGCAGGCGCGGCGCGGCTTACCAGCCATGTGAGGCGTTCTGGCCACACGGTTCCGCGGGGCGGGATCAGCCCAGGGCAAAGTACTCGCGCGAGTGGGAAAGGCGCGAACGATGAGATGAGAATGGCGCTCCTAGTGCCTATCGCGGTCCCCGCCGCAACTCCTCTGTGCCTCCTCAAGCTCGTGGCGACGTTTCTCCGCCTGGCGGCTGTGCTCACCGTGGCGGTCAATTTCCTTTCGGAGTTTTTCCTCGGCCCTGTGGATACGCTGCTGGCATTGGCGGTCGTTATCGCTCGCCTGCGTGCGCGCCACGCCACCAGCCAGCAACAATACTCCTAATGCGGGAACGAATAGAATGTTCTTCCAACGATTTACCTTATGCGACATGACTTCCTCCTATATTCTTGGCCCTCACAGGGAGAGCCTCCTCATGGAACGCCTTAAAGCAGGAAACCTCAACGCGTCAGATGCAATCCGCCGAACAGGTATAGGACTATCAGAATGATCAAGACCACCCCGACGATTCCGATGCCTCCACCCGAACCCCATCTCCGATATCCGTAATAGCCTCCGCCGCCGCCGAACAAGAGCAGCAGAACGACAATTAGCAAAATCAGTCCCATGGGAATCTCCTCTCAGTTAGTAAAATGCTTCGACCAGAATTTCCGCTTTGACTTCGCGGCCAACCGACAATTTACACCTGACCGCTTCAGCATGCAACGCTCCAGCCCGGTTTCGAGCAAGCAAGCTTTGACGGAAACAATCTCGCACGGCCATCCCGGGCTGCCAATATTTATAGCCCGCGGTACTATCGGGGGCTGCCCGAAAGACCGAGCGACAACTACCGCTATCCAGGCGGATCCTTTTGGCGCGTTGCTTTGACACCCGTCAGAATCCCTAGGCCCAATAGTACGATCGCACCCACGGCAATCCAGTGTGCCGGGACATGCATCAAATAGGCTCCGTAAATCAGCCCGCCAATCACGAGCACGAATCCAATAGAGTAAATTCCAAATGACATGTCATCTCCTTCTCGAGCAAACAGAGTGGCAAGGTTATGCGGCCCAGAGCGCGTTCCCGGCTCTTACGGCGTGGAGGTGGCCTTTTGACCTTTAACTTGCAGCTCGTTCACTACCTGCCGCACGTTTGGAACGCTTGACGCCACTTGTTCGACGCGGACGCGCTTGGATTGAGAATTAACCTCGCCGGTCAACGTCACGACGCCATTCGAAACGTCGTATTCGACGCCCTTGCGGAGCTTGTTCTGGATGAGGGCAGCATCCAAATTCTTGTCGATACCCGCGTCCAGATCCGAGTTCATCGTCTTTGTCTCACTTTCGGCGCCGGGAGGAACCACAGCAATCTGGTTCGCTACAACCTGCCCAGTTGCGATTGACTTTGCAATGGATTCAGCTTGTGCCCTGGCATCCTCAGTCGCGACGTTTCCGCCCAGGGTTACGACACCCTTATCGCGATCCTGTGTTACGGAGACATCTTTGAGGCCGGCTTGATCGAGCGCAGTGCGGATGCTGTCAGAAACATCAATCGACTTCCTGGATGCTCCTGAGCAGCCCAGCAGGCTGCCAACTGCGAGCAGCGTGAGCAAGGTTAAGCACAGTTTAAGCGTTTTCATGTTTTTCCTTTGATCAGCGTTTTCCACGCTGGAGTAATCGGGGCATATACCCAACACCGCTGGGTTTTTCCCTGACATGTTCGCATTCTCCTTCTCGGTTCTGCCGGGCGTCCTCAAGGGGGGAAGTAGGCGCCCGGCGACCGCCGCCTCCTACTACCATATTCTAGGGGCACTTCCTCTTTTACCCTTGGCTTGATTCAGTGTCAGTTCAGAATGGCTCACACCTTTGGTCAAAACTGCTCATTCCACATCATGGAGTCGGAGGGTCGCTTGCACGGCCGGTTTCATCAGGGAGTATGCCTACCGTCTATTGTCCGGACGCCATGCTGTGCAACTTTGCTCAGGCCATTGGTCGTTTTTGAACAGACAGTGCATTTCGGGGGGAATATCCTCGACGAGGTCACTGAGTGTAGAGGTGAGCCAGCACGAACCTGCTTGGGTTACCCGTTGGCGATAATCTGCTGCCCTCAGCCCAAGCTCGAAATAGGAAGGAGTCAATCACCGTGCGCATCTGGATACTGATGATGCTGCTGGGCACGACGCTGGCGTTTGGGCAGACTCAACCCGCCGATACCGTCCAAAGGTGCCGGAGCATGCTGGATGAGGCCGCCCATGACGGGAATCCGGACGTTCGAATAGGCGCGGCGCAGGGCCTGAGCCTGGTGGGGGTGAAAGATAACGCTCTTGAGTCTCTCGCCCCGATGCTCGATGACCACGACGTTTCGGTCCGGATTGCGGTGGTTGTCACCCTGGGTGACTTCAAGGACAACCGGACCCTTCCTCTTTTGAAGAAAGCGTTGCAGGATCCCGTTCCCGAAGTCGACTTCGCCGCAGCCAAGGTGCTTTACCAACTCCACGACCCCGAGGGAGAGCAGTTTCTTCTCGCCGTGGTCAGCGGAGAGTCTAAAGCGTCCTCAAGCTATCTCAGCAAAGAGAAACGGAGCGCCTTGCGCATGTTGCACACTCCCACTAAGCTTCTCATTACCGTCGGCATGGGGGCAGCAGGGTTCGCACCCGTGCCGGGTCTCGGGTTCGGATTATCTTCGGCACAAGGCATCCTGACGGCTCCTGATTCTTCGGCCCGGGCCGCCTCTCTGCTGCTCATCGGAAGCTCGCGTGATCCAGCCCTGGCTGATGCGGTTGGTTCAGCGTTGTCGGACAAGGAATGGTCTGTGCGCGCAGCGGCCGTTCACCTGGTCGCGATGCATCCCTACCCAGGATTCCGGCAGAACTTGGTCCCCCTGCTGGACGACAAGAAGGAGGCCGTGCGCGTACGCGCCGCCGCGGCCTACATCAGACTGCAGTACGTAACGAAGGCGCCGACGACGAGGCGAGGCGCCACGACTCATTAACCGTGTGCTAAGGCCACTGTCCAGACAATTCACCGCTGAGCCTCAAGTGAAGGTCCGTACTTTGCGGCCAGATAAGCGCCATACGGAATTGATGAAAGTTACTGCCGACAGGGGAAAAGGTCCGAAATAGGGCTTGCTTCTGAGGCTACAGATTGTGTCCATGTCCTCCACTGCGAGTTCCAGCACGGCTCTGATCAACGAGTTTTTCGAATGGTTCGGTGAACTGGGCCTTTTTTCCTGGCAAGTTCTGCGGTCTGCCCTGACGCCACCTTTTGAATTCCGCGAGCTCGTCCGGCAAATCGACGAGATTGGATCAAAATCGCTTCCTCTAGTGGCTTTGGCGGGCGCGGCCATCGGCGCCATCCTCTCCCTTGAAACCC
>Ga0208038_1001681_pt1 | contig 11521 bp, 10 predicted proteins | sample June2015DPH_16_1_FD_184714 | JGI IMG/M metagenome (GOLD analysis project Ga0208038, IMG submission 184714) | Peatland microbial communities from SPRUCE experiment site at the Marcell Experimental Forest, Minnesota, USA - June2015DPH_16_100... | ecosystem: Environmental > Terrestrial > Soil >...
CAGCCAGCGCAAGCAACCGGGCTATCAAGGCGTGATGAGCCTAGGAAACGCACACTGCGAGTGAGTGCTTCCTTCGGTAATAACTTCCCCCCGTCAGGGGGCTGACCAGGGTCCGCCAGAACCCTCCCCTGACAGGAAGAAGTAAACCTACTCGCACTTACCGAAGCATCATCAGCTCGGAGCGTTAGCTCCGAGCCCGGTGACTCACCTGAGGTGTCCGCCGTCGCTTCGCCGCCATTGTTCCCGCGCCTTGTCATCTACGTAACAGGTGTCCCGGATACAGACCGATTGGGGACCTTCTTCAACCTTACAACTCGGGTGCCGCTCTCTAAGCTGGCTGCGCTTCTCTAGGCCGTGATACGGACTCCGTACCCTTTCCCGAGAGGTCTTGCAGAAGCTGACGTGTGCGGGAAGCTCTACCTTGCCTTGAGGGCTAGCCATGGGACAGCGATCAAATCGGGAATTCCCATGGTTGGCTACGTCGCCGATGGACCGCGGTCCAGAGGCCGTTGCTTGCGTCACGTGACTGACGGAGAGCTGCTTCTTGGTCAGCTTCATAATTACCGTGCTTCGGGAGCTGGTGAGCCAGAGGCAATGAGCTCCCACTGGGCACGACACTATCGCCGTACAATCCGACACAGGGAAAGATCCAGATGCGGTCAGTTGTCGATGGGATCGAACTGGGGTGCGCATTCAACCTTCCCGTGTTTCCCAGTTTCTCTGCCCTCGGTAGAGGGGAGGCCGGCAGCTACCGACTACCGGCCCTGAAGCTGGGAAAGCTGAACTTCTGTCTTGCACCCCCGGTTAGTATAGGAAGTTTCGAGAAGTCAGCTTCCATGCTTTCGCCTATTGTTCGCTTTGGGCTTGTATCCTATTGGAAACACACCAAATATAGTTGTGGTGGATTACGAGAAGAATACAGGGTCTCCCGCGGTAGAGGTTTTAGGGTGGTTGGTACGGCAGTCAACGGGGGGCGCTCGGATGCGGGCACCGGGGAAGAAATCCGTCAGAAGGGCAGGTCCGCGTCCGTCGTCTCGCTCCCCAATTCGTTGAATGGGTTGTCGCCCTCATCATTCGGCTCCGCAGCCTTCGAGGATTCAGCCGGCTTTGCGCCGTTCCCGTTCTTTGACGGCCCCAGGAACCGGAGCGTGATGACGACCACTTCCGTCACATTGCGCTTCTGCCCTTCTCGATCCTCGTAACTGCGCAATTGGAGCTTTCCTTCCGCGAACAGGAATTTCCCGCGGGTCACATGCTCGCCCACAATCTCGGCCCAGCGGCGCCAGGCGACACAGCGAATCCAGAGTGTGTTGGTCTTTTTCTCCCCGTCGCCGTTCTTATAAGTCTCCTTCACGGCCAGAGAGAAGTTTGCCACCGGTATGCCGCCAGGGGTGAACTTCATCTCGCTGTCAGCGCCAGCGTATCCAATCAGCATGACCTTATTCAGCATATGGGTATAACTGCCTCCTTTGTATGGGTGAGTAGAACGCGATAGGCAAGGCTCTGATTACGCCTATGCCTCATCAAAACGAAACTTACGGCTAACCCGGTCGCTGACCAGCACGTCCATTTGAGCGGCGACATCGGCCATGCCTTCTCGCACAAAGGCGCGAACCAGCGGCATGTTTCGCAGCGCATCCGTGCTGACGCCTTCAAGCAGAGATCGCGCCTTCTCGACCTGCTCCTTCAACTCCTGATCGTCGACGACATTGCGCAAATCAAAGGTGGCCAGGAAATCACGAAGCTTCTGCACGGTCGATTCCCGCAGACGCTGCGGCTTGCCATCCGCCTGATCGGATAATCGCTCGCGCAAGTGATTGACCAGCTCCAGCAGCGAGGCGCGCATCACCTGCTGGATCTCGGTACAAGCTTCGGACATAGCCACGACTGCCTTCTCCCGTTCCTCTTCGAAGAATCGGACTGAGATCTCCCGAAGCTGTTCGGGCACGCCATAGCTGACGTATTGCCAAGTGAAGGTGAAGCGAGATCGCACGTTATCCACCGGGGGATAATCAGTCGGGTTGTACAGTGTGCGCAGTCGTCCAGCGGCTTCCTGGCAGAGACGCGGATAGGCAGCGAGGAATACCTCCACTAACACGCTGCGCTTCTCGCTGAACTCACGCAGCTTTTCATCCACCGTCTCCACCAAGCCCAGCGGCAAGAGGTGAATGCCGACCTCAAAGGGCAGGCACATGTCGTACAGGAAATGACGGATGTCGCCATCGAGGGTGCGGATGGCTTGCAACTCCAGCGAGTCGAGCAGAGTCTTCGAGACACGAATTAGGGCCTTGTCGGCGTCCACTTCAACTTGGGACGAGTTGACCTTTCGAGTATTTCCCAGCAAACCCAGATGAACTTTAATGAAGACTGTTTGCTTGGCAAGCTCATTGTCCGAGCTTTGAACGTTCAAGATTGGCGCTGCTGTTGCCATTTCATCCTCCTTTGTGTAGTTGGAATTCTTCAGACGGGACTTCGGCCTGCCAGGAGTTCTGTAATAGGGGAGCAGGTCGAGGGAATTCCCTGCAATGCCTGCACAGTCTGGAAAGGTCAGTGGTGCAGTGTAAAGTCAGTGGTAGAGGGTCAGTTTTCGATAATCCCGACTTGAGCCAGGAGTTAGCCCACCTCGGCCAGGGTCGATTATTGGTAGTAAGGGGATATCCCGCCAGTTATCGGCGGCAGGTACGATTTGCCGCGGTAGCCGGGCGCAATCTCGATAGAGAACGGGTAGTCGATCCCCCACGCTTAACGTGCGGGAGCTCTTGCTGATTCTGGCGTGAGAAGGACAACCTCCGCCGGCACTCCTCGAATAATGTCGATGATCTGTACGGCCTCCCCCCAAGCCAGGTCCGGATCCCCCTCGAAATATACGACCCAATCGGGGCGGAGCTTCAGTTCCTTCTTCAATTCATTCTCCAGGCTGCCCAACGAAACCGGTCGGGAGTTCAAATACAGTTTGGGCCCTCCTCTCGAACCATCGTACTTCAATTGAACAAGTACGGGAGGGAGCGACGGCTCCGCCGTCATCGACAACGCTTTGGGTGTTACGAGATGAACCTTCAGTCCCTGCGGGGGAACGGTCCAGTTAGACAGAAGTACGACGGGTACCCAAACAGTAAAAAGAGTGAACACTGTAACGAGCCCGAATGCAGGCAGCCCGTAAAACACTTTCTTTAACTGGAACTTTTGGGCCCATTGAAAATATACGCCAATGGTTCCTGAGTGTCCTAAGCTTACGGTCCACGCGGCCGAGTCAGCGAATTGCGAGATATGTGAAAGGACCAGCATGCTTATGCCGACTCCGAAGAAAAGCGCAGAAAGCGAAAGCAACGGGTTCGCGTAATCCGTGTAATCGCTTCTGCTCGTGCTTACCCGGAGTTTGGGATGCTGGGAAGTGAGACAACTCGCGTCGGACAGGACTTCGACTTCGAGCGCATAAATTCCTTTCTCGGCATCGAAATAGGCCAGACTGGGACCTCGACCAAGCGATCGAGCTATGGCCTTCCCATTGTGATACAGCACCCAACGTGTTTGGGGCAGGGCATTGGTGTCACACTTGGCGTTGAATTCCTGAATCTCGCCGTAGCGCATCCAGGTTTCATACGAATCTGGAAGATCGACCAAGTCGCTGCCAATCCGGATTGAGTATCTTGCCTTTAGGTTAATGCGAAAAGCGCCCGTCTTGATCTGGCCGGGCACGAGAGAAACCGGCATGTCCACGGCGACAAAGCTCCGTGTAGTCATCCAAGTTTCAATGCTCATCCATGAAACGACTCCAACGAGGATGAGGCATATGCCGAGCCACGCTGTGAATGACAACCGCCATCCCTTCTTGGCCGTCGGCGACTCGTGGCGAGCGGCGTGGCCGGATTCCGAAGCCACACGCAATTCTCGCCGCGCCGGCCCCGGCTCGGTCAGGGAAACCCTCTTGTCCTCGTGGCTTTTTCGCTTCAACCGAATGATCAATACTGCGCCTAGGCCGACGAAGAGCAGCGCGACGACCAGCACTATGGTCCCGCGGCGGTCGTACTCCTGACGTAGCCCTCCAAATTCCGAGAGACCCAGGCGAGGGTAACCCGCATTGAGCGGGCCTCCGTCTTCCAAGATGTCGACGTCCAGAACGTAATGCCGTCCCTCCCTGGCGTTGAAGGCGCCGATCCCGCGGTCCAAGACGTTCGCATCCTCGGACATCATCCAGTCGGCAACGTCGCTTGTACCTTGCGCTACAACTTTCCCCCCACTGGACACAGACCAGGAGGCCTTGAATATAGGGGCTGTGCCAGTGCATTTGTATTCCCTGTACAAATCGCTATAGCCCAACAAGCAAGGGGCACCATTGAAGTCGAAGCCCCGTTGCACCTCGACCCCAATCCAGTAATCGCCCTCCATATTGATCTTGAATTCGCCACTTCTGATGTGGCCACGTGAAAGGGAAACAGGAATATCCAACGGGGCCCATGTACGTGAAGCTGCCCAGAGCCTCCATCCGACGTACAAGGAAAGACCGGCCAAGATAAGCGCAACGCTGATCCGTGCTGCCAACGGGGTTCGCATTGTTGGCCCTTACTTTAACACCGAAGAGAATGAATGGCGAACAAACTCAGAATAACAAACTTGGGATCGGGAAAAGACCCGCGCAAATTCCGCTCACAAGATTACCTGACGTCGGGACACCGCCGGAGGAAATGTAGGTCAACCAGGACAAGGTCTATTGGGATGGGAAGGGCCCGATGTTCCAGGTTGTCGGATGCACGAACCGGAGGCGACAAACGCTAGAGCAATACGCACGGTTGTGATGACCCATTTGCCAGAGCGACCACGCGCAAAACATGCCAGATATTCACCCCGCCCACAATAGCTGTTGGCAACAGCCCTTCTAACCACCTGATGGGTTCGATGCCTGAAAAGAACGCGCAAACTTGAACTTGGTCAAGCTGACCCACTACCCTCGCAATAGGTATTCAGGCCTCGGATTTCGAGGGTGGCATGACGGTGAGCGGCCCATCCAGCTCTCGCATGACGCGTCGGCGGGATGCGGGCGTGGTCTCCTGATACTGATAAACGCCCGGCGTAGACGCGCTGATAAACTTCCCGGACGCCATCTGGCGCAGTGCCTTGATCTGCTCAGCCGCGGAACGTGAAACCGGCACGATGTAGCGCGCGGCCTGCAGGAGAGTTATTCCCAACCGATGCGCTTTCCGGCAACACTCTTTGATTTCCGCACCTGTCCAGCCTTCGTCATTCGGTAGCTCGCCTGACACGTTGTACTTCTTGAGATAGATTCCCCAGATTGTCTCCCGCTCGTCCGCCGTTGGTAGATCGAAGAAGAACGTGCCCAGCGTGAAGCGCCTACGCAGCTCGGGCGGCAAGCTCGCGATCGAATTGCAAGTCGCGATGAACAGCATCCGCCCTTGCGAGACCGCGTCGATGATCTGGAGCGCTGTGCGCAGCCGTTCGGTCGAAGCACCTACCAGAGAACTCTCGATGGCTGCCAGGTCAAAAGCAATCGTGGGGATTCCCGCTGTACCCCCCGTGGCCTTTGCTGCTGCACTTTTGGCGGCGCCGGGTGGACCTATAAACACGGCTCCATCCGCCTCGCGGTCCTGCATGTACGTCAAGATGGTCCCCGTCATCTCCGTCTTTACACCAGAGAGGTCGGTGCCCATTCCTGCAAACGCCTTCTCAATTTCATCAATGGACACAACGACGCGGGGAGGATCGACGCCTCGAAGCACTGCCCGCAGGAAGCTCTTGACGTTCTCGACCCCGCCAATACCCTCAAAGGTCTCGCCGCCTCGCCATACCGCGAGGCCCGGTGTCTGCTCAATGATCTGGCGCTTGCGCTCCCACGCGCGCAGCCCACTATCCGTGATGTCAGAAACGGAGCGCATCGCAAAGTAGGTCTGCCCTCTCCCAAGGGGAGAGCGTGGCCCGCGACGGCGCTTTCACCAGCCGTCGCGGGCCGGGTGAGGGGTTAGTTGCGGGGCGAGGACGGATCAGACAGGCTCGGCCCAAGCTGCTCAATGGAAACAAGTAATGCGTCGAGTTTCTGGGGAGCCAAGCGAAGAATCTGCTTTTCGTTGCGGCCAAGGGCGGCGCTGTGCGGAGCTTGGTGTTGATGTGCTCGAGGATCCGGAATTCTGGCCCACACACGTGTCTCCTCATCTCCGATTCAGCCTTCGGCTCTGGTGGAGCGAGCTGAGGTGGGATGACCTTCCCGGCAATCAATCGGGCAAGCTGGTCACCTGTCATTTTGGGAAGCGAATTCAGGTAGCACATCTGCTTCTCAAGATCTTCATCGGCACCCCCAAACCAGAAGCGTTGAGCTGCGCCCCGGTGAATACCCAACGGTCCACGGATGGCATTGCCGTACCTGCCAGGCTTCAACACATCGTGCTTGGGGAAGACCTCGATTCCTTCCCGCCCCCTGCCTCCCTTGACCGGGATACCCAAGCGCAGGGCAAGGCCGCAAACGTAGATTCGGCAGTCCCCGCTGGGAGCGGCTCCGCCAGGAATATCCAGAGATGCCCGCCCCGATGACTCTTTTCAAGAGCCGACTCCACCCCATCCTGCCTGAGGTAGAAGCTGAGCTTGAGGAGGTCCGCGACCGCATCCTCATAGTCCGCGTCGATGGCCACCCACTTCGAGCACCGGTTAGCGGGGTTGATGGCGTAGAGGCCGATGGTGATTTCGCCTTCGAGGTGGCGGCGGATTGTGTCAAGTGTCAGGCCGAGCCCCTGACCGGTTTTCTTGTTGGTGGGACGGTAGTAGTAATGCCGGGTACTTTCCAAGTGCGGCCGGTTGGACTGGAGGGTGTAAGCCCGCCGGTTCACAAAGAGGTGGAAGTAGTGCGCCACCACGCTGGCAGGCGCATTTAGACGAAGCCGCTGCATCTTCTCCTCCCTGAAGTCAGGTGGACTGCACCGCTACTTCATGTTGGTGGTGAAACGACAAGGGTTCTCTGTCACATGGCCCGGCTAGGCCGTGGTCACGAACTACATGCCCACTACCTTACACGGCCGGGATGAACAAGTGGATGGCTGGCCCTATCAAAACACGCAGGAATGGGATGAACGACGAGTTACGCCCCGAATATGATCTCGGCCAACTAGTCAAGGCAGGGGTACGCGAAGCGCTCCCACGCAGGTACTAATCTCGTTCTCCTGGCCCCCGATGTCCGCAAGGCGTTTCGCAGTGAAAGAGCCGTTAACGACGCCTTACCCTTGGTGATCGAGCTGCGCAAGGAGGGAAGCTACAGGCACAGAGATTACCGTTCGAACGGCGCCTGAGGTCCTGTGACACGGAGTTAGTCACGGTCAATTCGTCTTGGGAATCAGCCGTGGGTCCGTCATCGAAGGGAAAGCCCACGAGAGAATTGACCGTGGCTACTCGCTTTATAGAATCAAAAGTTCTGAGCGAGCCGGACCCCGAGTCCTATTGTTTCTGCTGCTGCAAAAGGTGCTCGTAAGCCTGCCGGTATTCCAGCTCTTTGGGGTTGAGTTCGCAGGCCTTGCGGTATTCCTGCAAGGCGTCTTGGAGGTTGCCCTTCACCTCGGCCACCGCTCCGAGGCAGAAATGGCCGTCGTCGCTTTGGGGGTTGAGCCGCAGCGCTTCATGGCACTCTGCCAGGGCGACGTCGACATCGCCCTTGTGCGCAAGCGCGTGGCCGAGGTCGCCGTGCAGATTATCCTGGTTCGGGTTCAAGCGTATCGCCGCGCGCTGTTCAGCGATGTCTCCATCCCAATCGCCCTTCTTCCCCAACGCCCAACCAAGATTGGTGTGCGCATCGCCATGGTTGGGATTCAAGCGCAGCGCCTCACGTTGTTCAGCAATGTCTCCATCCCAATCGCCCTTTCTCCCCAGCGCCCAACCAAGATCGGTGTGCGCATCAGCATTATTGGGATTCAGGCGCAGCGCCTCGCGCTGCTCAGCGATATCCCCCTCCAAATCGTCTATCGCGTTAAGTCCAAAGCCGAGGTTGACGTGGGCGCTTTCAAGATTGGGATTCAGGAGTATTGCCTCGCGCAACTCGAGGATGGCTCCCGCCCAATCCTTCTTGTGGAGATATGCCGTGCCGAGGCCGGCGTGCGCGTATGCATTCTTCGGGTTCAGGCGCAGCGCCTCGCGCATCTCGGGGATGGTGCCGTCCCAATCACCTTTCTCACTGAGCGCCGCACCGAGGTTAAAGTGTGCCTCGCCCTGGTTCGGGTCCAGGCGCAACGCCTCCCGCAACTCCGGGATGGCCCCGTCCCAATCGCCCTTGCCTTCCAGGACCCTCCCAAGGTAAGCGTGCCACGTGGCGTTTCCAGGGTCCAGGCGGAGCGCCTCACGCAGTTCGGGTAGCGATCCGTCCAGATCCCCCTTATTGGCAAGGACCGCGCCCAGGTTGGCATGTGCGACCTTGTCATGGGGATTCAGGCGCAGCGCCTCGCCGTCTTCTCGAATCGCCTCGTCCCAATTTCGCCGGGCAGCAAGCGCCGCACCGAGGTTGGCGTGTGCGCCGGCGTCGTTCGGGTTCAGGCGTAGCGCCTCTCGGAATACCGCGATCGCTCCATCCAAATCACCCTTGGTTCCCAGCGAAATCCCCAGGTTATGGCGCGCCATGGCATTGTCCGGGTTCAGGCTCAGGGCCAGGCGGTCTTCTCGAATCGCCGCGTCCCAATCCTGCTTGTTCGCAAATATCGCCGAGAGATTGACGTGCGCTTGGTCATTATTCGGGTTCAGGCGCAGCGCCTCGCGCTCTTCGGTTTCCCCCTCGACCCGATCGCCCTTGCTCCCGAGCGCGAAGCCGAGGCCGACATGGGCATCGTCATCCTGCGGGTTCAGGCGGAGCGCTTCGCGTTCTTCGGCAATCTCGCCGTCCCAATCGCCCTTGTCCCCCAACGTGAAGCCCAGTTGGGTGTGTGCAGCTTCAAGCGCCGGGTCTAAGCGCAGCGCCTCGCGGTACTCTGCGATCGCACCGTCCAAGTCTCCTTTGTCGCGCAGCGCGCGCCCGAGGCCGTAGTGCGCCATGTCATTATTGGGGTTCAAGCGTAGCGCCGCACCGTGCTCTGCGAGCGCGCCATCCACGTCTCCTCTGCGCCGGAGTAAGCAGCCGAGGATGTCATGGGCCTCGTCGTTGTTGGGGTCCAAGCGCACCGCCTCGCGGGTGGCCGTGACAGCATCCCCCCACCGGCGCTGCCTATCCAGCACAAAGGCCAGGCTCACGTAAATGTCGGAGTTTTGAGGGTCAAGCAGCAACGCCGCCCGGTATTCCTGCTCAGCTTTCTCCCACTTCTCTTTCTGGCAGAATACGGCTCCGCGCGCCACGTGTTCCTGCACCTTGGCCTGTCGTGACCGCGCCGCCCGATCAACGGTCGCGGGCTTCATCACCTTGGCTCTCTTGAGCGCCGCGATCAGTTCATCGTCACCGCCGCCCAGGCGCACTTCCCGGAGATAACCTCGGTGCGGCTTGAAGTCAATGCCCCGTTCGTTCACGAGGATCGCCAAGCGGTGGCTCGGCTGCACGCCCGCTAGCAAGGCCAGAACCTGAACTTGATGGATCGGCTTCCTCGCCGTCGTTGGCTCGGGTTGCTGCGTTGCGCGTAGAGCCTTAAGAAATGCCTCGCTCGCGCCCCCGGCCTTGAGATTTTGGCGAAAATCATCCGTGGCCGCAAGATCGATGCTCCCCAGCTCGATCAGCTTCGCGCCCGATGCATCCGCCAAACCCGCGCGCACCGAGCCACGCAGCTGGTCCCGCATAATGGTTTTCAGTTGCGCCCATCTAGACAGGGCAAAGACCAACCCCGCCGCCAGCATGAGGAAAGTCAGCGTTTTGCGGAATCCCATTGCCACCTCGCGCGGCTGTTGTGGACTGAGAGAAATCCTCTGGGGAGATTCTACCGCACTTTTCCGGCTCTCAGTTATCAAGATGTGCCAGCAAGGGTTGATGCCATGAGCTCTGTGGCCGCTCGCAGCTTCGGAATATCAGCCTCCGTCATGCGGCCGACATCACCGTACTTGAATGCGCCACCACTGGCCCATTCCACCACTTCACCGATAGCTTGGTTCTTGGTCGTGGCTACTCGCCGTGCCACTGTCAGGAACTCGTTGCGAAGCTGGTTGAATCCCGAACTTGCAGCCGACCCGTTGCCGTTGTTGGGCGCAGGCGTAGAGGGGGTCCCACAGGCGCTTGGCTTGGCAACCGCCTTCCCGCCATTCGGGACAGAGCTACTCTCAGGGAGCGAAGGTTTCGTCACCGGCTGGGGCGCGGTAGCAGCAGGGAGCGTATCAGAAGGAGAACCTGGTATGACGCCTTCGGTAGCCGAGGAACCGTTCACCATCGGCGGGTAGAATTCCGCTGCAATCTCCGGTGCCTGCTCTTGCTCGTCCTCTACCACCTCCAAGACCTTGCCACCCGACCCGAGCAGCTTTCAAGTCTCAGCAAACAGCCGGGCGTTCTCCGTCAGGTTAGCGATAAGTTTCCGCATGTCGTCGCCTTCAACCTCCAGACTCAGCGCCCAGATGGGTGAGGTCTTCTTCCTCTTCTCCTTGCGGTCGAAGTACGTGGCCTCCTCCGGGCGAACAGTCAGCTTGGCGGTGATGCCAGCCAGGCGACCACCTGTGAAAGTCTGGATCTCCTGCAAGGCGGAGTGGATCTGGCGGATGGAGCGGTACGAGCAGGTGTGGATGCGGCAGACACTCCCCAGCCTTGGAAAGTCCGCTGGTAGCGCGGACCTGTTCTCTAGGTCCGGGGTAATTTGCTGTTATTTGGGGACGAACCGCGGACCTACAAAACAGGTCCGCGCTACCCACTCGAAAGCTCCGGACAACCGGTGCCGCAGGTGTTCCAAGGCTGGCCGCCCGGCTTCTCAGCCGTGCGCCGGGTAGCAGTGACACCGTCCCCCCAGCACTTCCTCTCGATGGCAGTCCACCAGGCATAGGAACTGGGGAAGACGTTCTCGATGTCATCGTCGATCAACATAATGTGGAGTTCTCGGCACTGCTCGCCATAATGCCGGGTCAGCTCGGGATCGGCTTCCCACTCAACCCGGTTGGCCGACTTCTTCTTGCGCAGGAAGACGAAGTGGTCGAGCTTGGTGGGATGGTTGCGATCTCCATTGGGCGGTAGCCCGATGGAGACCTTGGTGGATACGGACAGCCGCTGGACGACACGGCCGTCTTGGTCATGCGTGACGCCAATGATCATGGGGATTCCTCCTTCTTCTTTGGAATCGGGCGGCGAGGGGGAGAATTTGGTGGAGATAAAGAGCCCTGTAGGAAGGGATTTTAGCCCTCATTTCCGAGATGAACTCCTTCCAACGAACCTTCGGGCGTTATTCTTCATCAGTATTTATGCGGGTTTGAACGCAGTGAAGACGCCTCGGAGGTGCACACCCAATGGGTGAGATGCAAATCCAGCCCTTTCAACTTTCATTCAATGCTTCCTTGACAATCGATTGCGCGGCAGGAGGTCCAAATCGGAAATCCCAATTCAATCGCTTTCGATAGCGCCGAATCGCCGTTGACGTAACGCGCCGTTCAA
>Ga0208038_1001688_pt1 | contig 11477 bp, 1 predicted proteins | sample June2015DPH_16_1_FD_184714 | JGI IMG/M metagenome (GOLD analysis project Ga0208038, IMG submission 184714) | Peatland microbial communities from SPRUCE experiment site at the Marcell Experimental Forest, Minnesota, USA - June2015DPH_16_100... | ecosystem: Environmental > Terrestrial > Soil >...
CGTCCAAAATCGGCCTGGCCAAGGTAGCCATGCGGGAAGGGCGCTCGCGGGAGGCGATCAGCTCCTTGAAGGCGCTCGCTCAGGAAGCGGACAGCCTGGGGCTGAAGTATCTATCGGTAGAGTGCTCCGTTGACCTGGGTGAGGCCTTGGTGAACAACAAAGATTATTCGCGCGCCCGGCAGGAACTCGAGCCTGCCCTGGGCAAGGCTGAAAAGCTGGGCTTACGAACTCTCCTTGCCAAGGACCACTACCTCCTGGCGACGGCCCTGCGCGCGACCGGTAATGGAACAGAAGCCACCCCCCATTATCGGGAGGCGCTACGATTGCTCGACGAAATCCGCAAGGAGGCTGGCGCGGAGAAGGTAATCGAACGCGCCGACCTGAAAGCTATCTATACTGATTCCACCCGCTGGTCCCAGACCAACAAAGGCTAAAAAAGCAGCCGGGCCAACAGGGCCCGGCTCGCCGTCCACGAACCGCACGGTCGGGTACCGGTGTCATTTGCGAGACATGGGCGCTGGAAGCCGCAGTCATTCCCGTCAGCCGACGGGAATCTACTCGGCAAACCTTCGGAAATGCGCTGTCGACGGACTGGATTCCCGCTTTCGCGGGAATGACCGGCGTTTCGAGAGGGATCCCATCCCAAATGACACCACCGCCCACGGCTGGCACATACATGGCGCTCTCTGCCACGTCTGCAAACTTGATCCTGAATTACGAAGTCGCACTTTGGATGCCGCACGCCAAGGCGGGCTGACAGAGACTCCTCGGGGCGATCTGATCCCGTGGTTGTCACCGTGGCCTAATTGATTTCGCCCGCTGCCGCGGGCTTTTCGAAGGTGTTCTCCCTCACGCCAAGGCCCCTTGTGCAGGCCCTTGATGGGCTGCCTGGGCATTTGAGCCCGCCTCGGCGGGCTCACGCGCTACTCTGCGCTACGCGGTCCCACGGCTTGCGAAGGTGTGAAAAAATCGCGTTGACCATTTGTAGCGGCGCTCTATGAGCGCCGAAGTCATTGATTCTAAAATGCGGCGGTCATAGACCGCCGCTACAACGCGATTTTTTCACACCTTCTTGCGCCGTGGGCCGCATTATTGCGCCACTAACGTGGCTCAGACCCTGCCACGCACGCTTACCTTAGCGCTTATGGGGTGGGGCCCCGAGGTTCCCCGGGGCCCTCGTTTCTCCTCTTTGTTACTTCACACCGAACATCGCCGAATGGGTACTTGGGTCACCCGTAATCGTAAAGTTCAGCGCCTGTTTGTTTTTTCCGCACGCCTGGCGCCCCGAATCGTCCGCTCTATTTTCCCGTGCCCGAAAGCGATATATTCTGCGGGCTGTTTTGGGCGTTGTCCGTAATCACTACGCTCGCCGACCGCAAACCTGACGCCGTGGGCTTGAATGTGACATAAACCGTGCAACCGGCATTCGCCGCCAGTGAACTCGGACAGTTATTCGTTTGCACGAAATCCAGCGGGTTTGTACCGGCGATCGCGATGCTGGTGATCGTCAGCGCCGTAGCGCCCGTGTTCGTGAGCGTCACAGCTTTGGCCGCGTTGCTCGTACCCACCTTCTGTGTACCGAAGCTCAAGCTCGTCGCACTCAAGTGGGCCTGAGGATTGATCACCGTGGCGCTAAGCACGACCGTCTGCGGGCTGCCAGGAGCGTTATCCATGACCTTCAGCGTGGCTGTTTGCGGAGTGTAGAAGGGCCCCGCGACGAAGATTACGTAAATCGTGCAACTCTTTCCCGCAGCCAACGACTTCGGGCAGAGGTTAAGCGCGACAAACTCCTTGGAATTTCCTCCGGACACAATCGAAAGAATGGGATCAGTGATCGTCATTGGCGCGTCCCCTTGGTTGGTCACCGTCACGTTCTTGGTGGTAATCGTGCCTAGATAGACCGTGCCGAAGTTAATGCTCGATGGCGAGACGCTAGCCAGCGGCCCGGGCGTCACCGTGTAGGTCGCAGTCACTGGTGCCGCCTGCCGGTTGCCGGCCATGTCCACCGCGCCGCTGCAGGTTGCCGTAAAGCTGCCGACTCCCGGAGGGACTCCGCCGGTCAATGTTAGGCTTGCCGCCGTAGCAACTCCGGAGATGGCATCGATGGTGCTACAGCCAGCAGTTGGCACAGCACCCAACGTGTAGGTCGCTCCGTTTGTGACACCAGTGACGCTGACCACCGGAGGTGTGGTATCGATTTTAACGACGAGCGTTTTCAGCGCCTCCACATTGCCAACTTCATCCGTGGCCTGATAGGAAATGGTTGTCACGCCCTGGTTGGTGATCTGGAGAAGAGTAGAAGCGCCGGGCACCGTCAGCGGTGCCCCACCGTTAATGGAATAGCTGATCTGTTTCACCAGCGCGTCGCCGGTCGACGCGAGGATCACGGTTACGGGGCTGGTGGTAAACCACCCGTTGGCCCCGTTAGGCATGGAGGGAATAGTAACGGCGCTAGTCGTCGGAGCTGTAGTGCCCGAGAAGGCACTGGCACAGTTCCCCGCCCCGAGGTCGACAACGGTCGTGTCCGTGTTCAAGGTCTTAGTCCCTCCCCCGATGGTGGTGTCGCTCGGGTAATACGCGTTCGTGATGACCGCCCAGTTCGGCTGATTGTCGTCGGCTATGATATAGCCTGGGCAGGATGGTGACGACGGCGTCTCGTAGTGAGAGGTGAGTTGGATAGGAGTCGTCGGCGCGGTTATATTGCAGGTCATGGATTTGTGATTCGAGTCGAAGCACAGGTCCCTTATGACTATACAGTTGCCACCGGTATTCGCGATGACGGTGCAGGTCGTCGCGGCAGGTATAGGTGTGATGCCGCCGGACCAGTTCGGGTTCTGGGGCGTGCCAGGGAGTCTGGTCCAGCTAAAAACAGCGGGCGGCACCGGTATGAAGCTGACCGCCTTGAAGGCAGTGGCAACAGTACCGGTACCCGTCATGTTCGCATCGGGAGGAAGCAGCACCGTCTCACTCATTATTGTGGCGTTGTTGAAAGTGGTTGAGGTGCCCGGGGAGACCGGCTGCTGCGGCGTGGTGAAAGTGGCTGCGAGTGGGACAGACTGCGGGCTATTACTGGCGTTGTCGGTGATCGTAAGCGTTCCGGGATCAGTGCTGGCAACCGTCGGTTTGAACGTCACACTGATGGAGCAATTGGCTTGCGGCGCGAGGGTCGGGGAAGGACTAAGACACGTGTTCGTCTGCGCATAGTCGCCGCTGGTGGCGATGTTTGAAATCGTCAATGGCAAGACTCCGGTGTTCGTCAGTGTCACGACCAGGGGCGAGCTAGGGGCCGGGAAACTGAGGCTTGGAGGCGCCAGACTTACCGCCGGGCCCGTGATCGAGGTGACACAGTTCACCGCCCCGAGGTCGACAACGGCGGTGTCCGTGTTCAAGGTCTTAGTCCCTCCCCCGATGGTGGTGTCGCCCGGGGAATACGCGTTCGTGATGACCGCCCAGTTCTTCTGATCGTCGTCGGCTATGATATAGCCTGGGCAGGATGGTGACGACGGCGTCTCGTACTGAGAGGTGAGTTGGATAGGAGTCGTCGCGGTTATGTTGCAGGTAATGCGGTTGCCACCAGAGTCGAAGCACAGGTCCCTTATGACTATACAGTTGCCACCGGTATTCGCGATGACGGTGCAGGTCGTCCCGGCAGGGATAGGTGTGATGCCGCCGGACCAGTTCGGGCTCTGGGGCGTGCCAGGGAGTCTGGTTGAGCTAAAAACAGCGGGCGACACGGGTATAAAGCTGACCGCCTTGGAGGCAGTGCCGTTCATGACCGCGTCGGGAGGAAGCTGCACCTTCTCACTCATTATTGTGCCGTTGGTGAAAGTGGTTGAGTTGCCCGGGGAGACCGACTGCTGCGACGTGGTGAAAGTGGCCGCGAGCGGGACAGACTGCGGGCTACCACTGGCGTTGTCGGTGATCGTAAGCATTCCGGGATCAGTGCCGGCAACCGTCGGTTTGAACGTCACACTGATGGAGCAATTGGCTTGCGGCGGGAGGGTCGCGGAAGGAATAGGACACGTGTTCGTCTGCGCATAGTCGCCGCTGGTGGCGATGCTTGAAATTGTCAATGGCAAGACTCCGGTGTTCGTCAGTGTCACGACCAGGGGCGAGCTAGTGGTTCCCACGCTCTGGGCCGGGAAAACGAGGCTTGCAGGCGCCAGACTTACCGCCGGGCCCGTGATCGAGGTGACACAGTTCCCCGCCCCGAGGTCGACAACGGCCGTGTCCGTGTTCAAGGTCTTAGTCCCTCCCCCGATGGTGGTGTCGCCCGGGTAATACGCGTTCGTGATGATCGCCCAGTTCGGCTGATTGTCGTCGGCTATGATATAGCCTGGGCAGGATGGTGACGACGGCGTCTCGTAGTGAGCGGTGAGTTGGATAGGAGTCGTCGGCGCGGTTATGTTGCAGGTAATGCGGTTGCCACCAGAGTCGAAGCACAGGTCCCTTATGACTATACAGTTGCCACCGGTATTCGCGATGACGGTGCAGGTCGTCCCGGCAGGGATAGGTGTGATGCCGCCGGACCAGTTCGGGTCCTGTATCGTGCCAGGGAGTCTGGTTGAGCTAAAAACAGCGGGCGACACCGGTATGAAGCTGACCGCCTTGGAGGCAGTGGCATTCATGATCGCATCGGAAGGAAGCGTCACCGTCTCACTCATTATTGCGGCGTTCGTGAAAGTGGTTGAGGTGCCCGGGGAGACCGGCTGCTGCGGCGTGGTGAAAGTGGCTGCGAGCGGGACAGACTGCGGGCTATCACCGGCGTTGTCGGTGATCGTAAGCGTCCCGGGATCAGAGCCGGCAACCGTCGGTGCGAACGTCACACTGATGGAGCAATTGGCTTGCGGCGCGAGGGTCGCGGAAGGACTAGGACACGTGTTCGTCTGCGTATAGTTGACGCTAGTGACGATGCTTGAAATCGTCAATGGCGAGACTCCGGTGTTCGTCAGTGTCACGAGCAGGGGCGAGCTAGTGGTTCCCACGTTCTGGGCTGGGAAATTGAGGCTTGCAGGCGCCAGACTTACCGCCGAGCCCAGGATCGAGGTGACGCCCGTGCCGCTCAGGCCGACCGTGTGCGGGCTGCCAGCCGCGTTGTCGGTGATGGTCAAAGTGCCGGTTTGCGTGCCGACCGCCGTGGCCGTAAACATGACCCTGATCGCGCAAGTGGAGCCAGGGTTGAGAGTCGCAGGGAAAGTGGGGCAGGTGTTGGTCTGGGTATAGGTGCCGCTCGCGACAATGCTGCTGATGGTCAAATTCGCGCCACCCGTGTTCGTCACAGTTACGGATTGCGCGAGGCTGGTGGTGTTCACGAGCTGGGCACTGAAAGAGAGACTCGCGGTGGAGAGGGTTACAGCCGGAGCAAGTAAGACCTCGCGGATGCGGTTGTTGTAAGTGTCGGCGATGAAGAGGTTGCCGCCGGCCTCCACGGCCACGCCGTACGGGAACGACAGGCTGGCGGTCGTAGCAGGGCCGCCGTCACCGGTGAAGCCGTAAGCGCCGTTGCCCGCCACGGTGGTGATGATGCCGGTCACGGCATCCACGCGGCGGACGACGTAGTTGCAGGAATCGGCGACGAAGAGGTTGCCGGAGCCGTCCACAGCCACACTGTCGGGAGCGCACAGGCTAGCGCTGGTGGCTGAGCCGCCGTCGCCGCTAAGGCCGACGCTGCCGTTCCCGGCGACGGTGGCTATGTCCCCAGCCGGGATCGTCACGCCTGCCACTTTGATTGCGGTCGCTTGCATGTTGACCACCCGGATGCGGTTGTTGCCATAGTCTGCGATAAAGACGTTGCCGGAGCTGTCCACGGCAACACCATAGGCCTGATTCAAGGTGGCGCTCGTGGCGGGGCCTCCGTCGCCGCCGAAGCTCGCAGTGCCGTTGCCCGCTACGGTGGTGATGTTGCCCGTCGAGGCGTCCACGCGGCGGATGCGGTTGTTCCACCGGTCGGCGATGAAGAGGTTGCCGGAGCCGTCTACGGCCACACCGTAGACACCATGGAAGCTGGCGATGGTGGCGGGGCCGCCGTCGCCGCTAGAGCCCTGAGCTCCGTTCCCGGCCACGGTTGTGATGACCCCCGCGGCCACCTTGCGTATACGGTTGTTGTTGGTGTCGGCGATGAAGAGGTTGCCGGAGCCGTCCACGGCCACACCGGAGGGGTCCCCCAGGCTGGCGCTGGTGGCGGGACCGCCGTCGCCGCTGAAGGCCTGAGCTCCGTTCCCGGCCACGGTGCTGATGGCCCCAGTGGTGGCGTCCACGCGACGGATGCGGCTGTTGCTCGTGTCGGCGATGAAGAGGTTGCCGGCAGCGTCCGCAACGATACCGGACGGTGCGACGAGCAGAGCGCTCGTGGCCGGGCCGCCATCCCCGTCGCTTCCGCTCCCTGCCGCCGTGCTAATCGTGCCGGTAGCGGCATCCACGCGGCGGATACGGTTGTTGTCAGTGTCGCCGATGAAAAGGTTGCCGGAGCCGTCCACGGCCACACCATAGGCCTGATTCAAGCTGGCGCTCGTGGCGGGGCCTCCGTCACCGCTGAAGCCCGCAGTGCCGTTGCCCGCCACGGTGGAGATGGTCCCAGCGACGGCGTCCACCCGCCGGATCCGCTCTGACAGCCAGTCGGCGATGAAGAGGTTGCCGGAGCCGTCCAGGGCCACGCCAGAGGGAAGAGCCAGGCTGGCGCTCGTGGCAAGCCCGCCGTCGCCCAAGCCGTCCGTGCCGCCCCCGGCGAATGTCGTGATGATCCTGGTGGTAGCATCCACGCGCCGGATGCGGCTGTTCCACATGTCGGCGATGAAGAGGTTGCCAGCGCCATCCACGGCTACCCCCGAGGGAAGAGCCAGGCTGGCGTTGGTGGCAGGCCCGTTGTCGCCGCTAAAGCCGGAGTGGCCATTGCCTGCCACGGTAGTGATGAAGCCGGTAGAGGCATCCACGCGGCGGACCACGTAGTTGGAGGAGTCGGCAATGAAGAGGTTGCCCGCGCTGTCCACCGCCACGCCAGTGGGATAGTAGAGTTCCGCGCTGGTGGCCGCGATGTTGTCCCCGTTGTAACCGCCTGTGCCGTTGCCCGCCACGGTGGTGATGGTGCCGCTGGTGTCCACCCTGCGGATGCGCTGGTTAGCCTCGTCCGCGATGTAGAGGTTGCCGGCGCTGTCCACGGCCACGCCGAGCGGGTAGGAAAGGCTCGCACTCGTCGCGGGGCCTCCGTCACCGCCGAAGCCGCCTGTGCCGTTGCCGGCCACGACTGTGAAATTGCCGGCACTATCGGCCTTAAAAACCTGGTTCATCACGCGCGAGGCAACAAAGGTGTTTCCGAACTTGTCTACCGCCACACATGAGGGCTCAACAATAACCGCCCTGGTCGCCACGGCGCTGTTGGCTCCGCCGCCGGCCAGCGTCGCGATGTTGCCTGGGAGAATGCCTTGCACCGTGAGCGGGACGACCGCCGGGCCGCTGGGCGCGCCGCCGATAATGAGCTGACCTGCCTGAGTCCCCCCGCCCGTCGGCGTGGAGGTAATCCAGATGGTGCAACTGGCGCCCACCGCGAGGGTGGTGGGGCAATTATTGGTTTCACTGAAGCCCGGACTGGTCGTGATATTGACGCTCATTGGCCCGGTTCCGGTGTTGGTCAAGGTCAGCGTCTGCGGGGAAGTGGTGGAGCCGACGTCGGTGAGCGGGAAGGTCAGGGTGCCGGCCGATACTTCCAGGCTGGTCAAAATCTTCGCCATGAAGAGATCGCGGGCCCCGCCGGACATAGGTTGCACGCTTCCCGGCGTCGTCGGGAAATTGGCGGACTCGGTCCAGCCACCCACGTAGACGTTACCAGAGGAATCCACGGCAATGGAGTCCCCTATTTCGTCGCCACTACCTCCCAGATAAGTTGAGGAAATCAGCCGCGTGCCATCGGGGCTCAGCTCGGTTACAAACACATCGCTGCCCCCGGCGTTCGCAGGCTGAGGGGCATCCACCACGGGGAAATCGGTTGAGTTGGTAGATCCCGTTACGTAGGCGTTGCCGGAAGAATCCACGGCGATCCCGGAACCCCCGTCGCTCCCGGTTCCACCCAAGTAGGTGGAATAGACGAGCGAACTAGGACCGGTTTTTGTCGTGTCAATTTTTGACACGAATGCGTCATCGCAACCACTCCAGACAAAACAACCCGGGACGTAAGGCCCCGCGAATTTCGTTTGGAAAGCTGCGGGAGTAGTGGGGAAGTCATTCGATGCAGTAAGTCCGACAACGTAGGCGCTGCCAGAGGAATCCACTGCGACAGAGAGCGGGTATTCGTTTCCGCTTCCACCCAGGTAGGTGGAGTAAACAAGTCCGCTCCCCGCGGCGTTCAACTTGGTCAGAAAGGTGTTTGGGCACTGCCAAGTCGACGGAGCTGTGCCGCACAGGCCCGCCCTAAGACTACTCTGATACGCCCCTAGCGTCGGGAAATCTGTCGAACTGGTGGCGCCTGCGACGTAGGCCGCACCGGAAGAGTCCACGGCAAGGCCATAGGCCGCGTCGTCCCCACTCCCCCCTAGAAAAGTTGAGTAGATCAACCCGGCGCCTGCGGGGTTCAACTCCGTTACGATGGCATAAGGACAGGGCTCCGGAGTTTCACTGCTCCCACAAGCGAGCGCCGCCGCCTTCTCGGAGCTGAAGGTTGTGTCGTAGGCACCCGACGTGGTGGGGAAATACGGGGATGAAGAACCGCCCGCCACATAGGCATCACCGGAGGAGTCTATCGCCAGCGCCTGCACGGTTTCGTCATATTTTCCGCCCAGGTAAGTGGAGTAAATGAGCCCGGAACCTGTAGCATTCAGCTTGGTCACGAAGATGTCGTACCCACCGCCCGGAGCGGTTTGAAAAGCCCCCGCTGTCGTCGGGAAGTTACCCGAACTTGTAACTCCCGTAACGTATGCATTCCCAACGGAATCGACGGCGAGGCCGTAAGCGTAATCGTCACCACTCCCGCCCAGGTAAGTCGAGTAAAGGAGCGTAGAACCTGTCAGGTCGATTTTGGCCACCACAGCATCTCCACATGCCCAGGCCTGGGGGCACACCGTCGGTGCGCCGCCGAAGGTCGTTTGGAAGGCACCGGTTGTCACCGGGAAGTTGAGCGATGATGTCCCTGAAGCCACATACGCGTTCCCGGAAGCGTCCACGGCGATGGAGACGCTCCCTGCGGCGCCTTCCACGCCGCTGCCACCGAGATACGTGGAGTAGCTCAGGACGGGGTCAATAACGAGTGGCTTGGTCTTGTCATAGTTGCGTGTTTCGAAGCCGACGCGGTTATTAGCCAGGAGAACGTAGCGACCATCCAGCAACTTTCGATTTTGGACTTGGGGTTTTGGATCACCTCTCATCGGTTGATAAACAACAGGCTTCTGGAAGCGGATTTCGCCCCCCTCGGTTTTGACCACGAGGTCGCCATCGGCCGCGATTTGTAAGGGCGAGCGGCGCTGCCCCTTGGCCGGACGCACGCCCTCCGCCCCTACCTCCAACGTGACCACGCTGGGGTCGGCGCCGGGGGCCACGACAAAATCATATTCAAGCCGCCCGCCCTGGTTGCCGTAATAAACCAGGTCCACGCCGGGATACACGCCCTGGTATCTCACCTTGGCGTAATTCGGCACGTTCGTGCGCCATTTCTGCGGATCGTTGCCGATGAAATAATTGCTCTTGCCGGGGAGTTCCTCGGCGCCGCTTACTGCGGCTTTGACGTTTGCGCCCACGAGTCGCGTGCGAAGAAGGGCGTTCGTTGTCCGTGCTCCGTTGTCAGTTGTGGGCTTATCAACCGATGTCATAGCGCCGGGTTTTTGCCCGGCACGTGCCGCCCTAAATGGCGGTGCTACGCCCGCCTTCTTCTGCAAGGAGAGGACTGCCTCGTTTCCAGTCAGGAACAGCGTGTATCCGCTGGCGCGCGAGAGGAACTTGACACGCGGGTCGGTCTGGCCTTGGTTTATCTCGAAGCTCAGCGGCAACTTGCCATAAGAGGCGGCAGCTCGCTGCTTGACTTCCTCCACCGGACGCGTGTTCGCCCGCTTGGCTGCTGTGCCGACGTGAACGGGGAATACAAGCAATAATAGCGGCACAATAATAGAAATCAAGAGACTCCAGAAACTTCTTTTGCTGGTCATGACTGACCTCCAATCACTTCGGTGGAAATGAAACAAACAAAGAGATCCACGTTGGCGGTCCTCAACAAACCGCCACGTAGACACTCTCCGAGGGCCCTCCTTGGTCTGCGCAAGGAAACGAATAGAGATGAAGAGAGAGAAAGAGGAGAGGAGACTGGCACTTTCATGGCCGCCTCACGCAACGGCGAACACAGCACGCGTCACATACGCAGCAGCAGCCTCAAACGGTTCGTCGTTCAGTTGTGTTGGCTGAAGTTATCCAAGCATAGACTAGTCTCGCGGGCCAGGGATGTCAATAGGAAACGGAGTCAATAACTATTAAGGCACTTGTCCGCCGCCCATACCGGCTCCGCTCCCACCGGCCCCCTCATGGCCGATCATCGCCAGCCACTCCTACAGACTGGCCGTCCATACCAACGGCCCCGTCTCTACCCCCAAGAGAATCTGCTTGGTTGCGTGACTTGCATACCGAAACGTGCTGCCACTCGGATAACTGTTGCGAGGTCCCTAGCCCATCATTGATTCTCACGTCATCGATTGCGTCGCGATCGGATTCGGAATGAGGTGCGGGTTCTTACGGCGCCGCAGTAGCGCTGACCCCGCAAGGCGGGGTCAGCAGGTCGGGCACTCGCGGAAAATGCCGACCTGAAGGTCGGCGCTACACTTGCTTGGCGCGTCGCGATCGAAGAGCCACAACGCTAGAAGGAGGGAATTTGAAGCTGAAAGCCGTGGTGTTCGCGGGGATAGGTGACCATCTCAGCCGGAACGCCCAGCATGCGCAGGCCGTTATAAAACTCCCATCCCTGGCTGGTAGGGACGCGCTCATCCGCCTCACCGTGCAGAATCAGCGAATCCGTCCATGATGTCGCGGAAGTCGCCACCGCCCCAGTCGTCGCGGTTCGCTTCTGCAAACTTCCACCCCTGCCCGGTGGAGCCACGTGGATTGGGGAGGAAAACGACGTAGCCGTTCGAGGCGAGCAACTGCGCCCACTCGTGCCACGAACCCAACCAGCCACTCCACCACGCCCACTCGGGGCCGCCGTGAACTTCCACGATGGTGGGATGCGCTTGGCCTGGCTTGAAGTCCGGCGGCGTCACTAACACACCATAGATGGTGGTGCCGTCTTTCTGGTTTTTCCACTTGTACTGGTCCCGGGGGCAAGGACAGTTGAGATCAAGAAGCCCTAGTCCTTGATTTTGGCAGGCCGAAACCCGTAAAGTAGAAGCCAGCAGTCAACTATTGAGAAGGCACTGATTCATGCAATGCCCTCAGTGTAGACACATCAATCCTGCCGCAGCAACTCGATGCGAAAAGTGTCACGCCCCGTTTGACTTTGAGGGCATGACAGCGAC